>WNFW01003842.1_pt1 | contig 10482 bp, 5 predicted proteins | sample 5400131 | NCBI WGS metagenome assembly WNFW01 (sample SAMN13153362, study PRJNA577476) | soil metagenome | isolation source: 20 cm soil or saprolite under grassland replicate 1 | place: USA:California | collected 2016-06-15
CTCCCTCCCTGAGGTAACTATGGGCAAGATCAACTGGGGTCGCGTGGTGCTGGGCGGGCTGCTGGCGGGGGTGGTGCTGAACATCGTCGATTGGCTCACGTACGGCGTGTGGCTGAAGGCGGACATGGCCGCCGCGATGACGACGCTCGGCAAGTCGCCGGCCGCGATGGACAGCGCGATCCCGTTATGGGTGGCGCTCGATTTCGTGTCCGGGATCGGCTTGCTGTGGGTGTACGCGGCCATCCGGCCGCGGTTCGGCGCGGGGGTGCAGACGGCGCTGATCGCGGGGCTCGCGGTGTGGTTCTTCGTCGGGCTGCTGCACGCGATCGGCGAATCGCCGATGGGGTTCATGCCGCAGCAACTCATGGTAATCGGGACGTGCGTGGCGTTGATCTCACTGCCCGTCGCGACCGTCGCGGGAGCGTACGTCTATAAGGAGATGTAAGAAGATGTAAGGAGATGTAGGGATAAGAACGGAGGGGCGCAGCGTCTCGCGCCCCTCCGTCTGTTTTCCTAGTTACACCGCGCCCTCAGGGGATGAGTGGCGTGCAGGTGATGATGTCCCCGATCGTTGTCGAGGTCAGGTTGCGGGCGTCACACTCCGTCGACGGCACGGGCATCACTTCCGGCACGTTCCCATTGGCCACCGCCGCCGGAATGGTGGCGAGCAAGCCGAACCGCCTCGCATCGATCCAGCGCGTGCCCTGCTCCCACAAGAGCGAGTAGCGCCGCTCGTACAGGAGCGCGGTGATGAACGCCGCGTCGCTCGAGGCGGCCGTGACCGTCGTCGGGGGAAGCAAGCCAGAGGTCTGGCGCACGAGGTTGAGGTCGGCGACAGCTTGTAGCTTGTTCGGAGTCGAGCTAAACCAGTTCGCCTCGGCCCGCAACAGGAGCAGCTCCTCGTCTTTGATGATCGGAATCGGGTGGCCGGCGTCCGCCGCGCCGTTGGAGAAGTAGATCGTGAACTTCAGCGTGCCCGAAATCGAGATGCCCCCGAGTGTCTGGGGATCACCCGCCTTCGGAGCGATCTTGTCCAGCACACGCTGATCCTTGGCGCCACCTGCTTGCGTCTGCGCGTCAATGGTATCCGAGGCCAGGGCGAAGTAGGTCGGACCATTGAGCGGCTCGGAGAGACCGTTGGTCTGGTCGCCCCCATTCGTTGAGAAATCGAGCAGGGCTCCGGACTGGAAGTCCGCCGGCGTGGTGCTCAGGAACGACTGACCCAGGTCGGTGAGGGCCGCCGCATAGCAGTTGGCCGGCGTCCCGCCGCAGCCGTTCAGGGCCGTGGCACGCAACACGTTCGCCTTGGCGGCCAGGGCACGGTTGAACGGGATGAAATCGGCGGGCGTATCGAAGCCGCTGAGTCCCGGCGGGATCGGGAACGGGAAATGCGTCGTGTCGGCGGTGGTGAGATCCGCCCGCGCCGAGTCCAACAGACCGAGGATGTATCCGTACACGCTGTCCTCGGTGACCCATGGCGCGGGACCCTGATCGACCGTGCGGTCGACGTCCACGGGGGCGCCGAGTTGGGCGCGGGTCTCGATCACGTACAGAAACGCCAGCGCCTTGTATGTATTCGCCAGACCCCGCGACGCCGCCCGCTCCTCGTTCGTCAGGAGGTCGGGGCCGGACAGGTTGACGTTGTTGGCGAGCGCCTGCAGGTAGATGTTCGCGGTGCGGATGCTCTGATAGCGGTCGAGCCACTGCGTGCCGCCGAACGAGCCGCCCCCCTGCACGGGGCCGAAGAAGGGCTCCGCGTAATCGGGTTGGTTGTTGCCCGACAGATTGATGCCTTCCCGCCCCATGGACCCGACCCGCCAGATGAAGCTCTCCATGCCGTTGCGAGCGCTCGACATCAATCCGGTCGCCTGAGCGGTGAGTTTGTCGCGTGTCGGATTGCTCAGCAGGTCGCCGAGCGTCGGCTGGTTCGTGTTGAGAATGTCAAAGTTACAGCCCGCCAGAACGACGAGGCCGGCCGCGATCGCGAAGTGTCTCGTGCGCATGGTCAGAACCCCGCCTGGATGGTGAAGAAGAACTGCCGCGACGGCGGATAGGGCCCGAGATCGATGTTCCGGGTAATGGACTGGGAGCCGTAGTTCGAGACCTCGGGGTCGTACCCGATGTAGTCCGTCTTGGTAATGAGATTCACGCCTTCCACGCTGACCCGCGCCGATCTGGCCCCGAACAGATTGGCCAAATGCTCGGAGAGATCGAGCGAAATACTCGCGTTGCGAAGCTTCAGGAACGACGTGGACTGCACGAACGGGCGCGCATCGCCCGTGTTGTTGCAGGCGTCGAATCCCGCCTGTCCTCGGGGAGTCGAGAAGTCCGGCGCCAGCCCGTTGCAGTCGTACAGCGACAGCGTCTGGTTTTGGGCCACGCCGCCGTACTGCCATTCGAACATGAAGGACATCGTCAGGCGGTGATAGGTGAACTGGTTCGTGGCCGCCCAGCGGAACTTTGGATTCGCCTGGCCGAGCGAGATGGTATTACCGAGATCGTCCACGCCGATGATCTGGGTGATGGGACGCCCGACCTGCACGAAGAACTCACCGTACGAGAGGCCGTACCCCGCGTTGGCGGGCCGGAAGCCTGTGGCGCCGCCGGGGAGATTGAGTTCGAGCACCCGGTTCCTGATGCTCGTGAACGTCGTCCGGAACAACCAATCGAAGTGCTCCCGATGTACCGGGGTGATTCCGGCGCCGACCTCGATCCCTTCGTTCTTGATCTTGCCGCCGTTCAGGAATTGCAAACCGTATCCGGACGACGGCGGAGGAGTGACCGGCACCAGCAGATCACTGGTGCGGCGCTGGAACAGGGTCAGCTCCACGCTCGCCCGGCCCCGCAACAGGCTGGCGTCTACGCCAGCCTCGATCTCTCGCGTGCGCTCCGGCTGTATGGTGGGGTCGCCCGCCACGTTGCCGACGGTGGTGCCAACGTGGCCGCCGATCACCTGGCCACCCTGGAGCGTCGTAAACTTTTGTCCGAACAGTGGCTGGTTGCCGGTCTCGCCGTAGGCCACACGCAGCTTGACATCACTTCCCTCGCCGAGCAGGTCGGGGAAGCGGTACGAGCCCGCCGCCTTCGGGAAGAAATAAAACTTGTTCACGTCGCCGTTGGCGCTGGACCGCTCGGCGCGCGCACCGGCCGACAAGAGCAGGCGATCATGCAAGCCCAGCCACTCCTCCTGCGCGTACAGGCCGACGGTCCGCTCGTGGGTGAGCTCCTCGAAAGGCGTCAGTACGGAGCCCTGGTTGATGTTCTGTTGGCCCGGCAGCAGCCCGTCCGCCTCCACGCGTGCCCGGTTGAGCTGACGGTCCTCCCATTGCACGCCGGCGGACGTCGTGGTCTTGAAGCCCGTCGCCGTGTACGTGTGGATCGCGTTCACGTTCCAGTTCGTGAACCGGCTGTCCGCGTTTCCCACCGTGGCCACGCCAGGGTTCGCCTGGTTCGCCTGGAAATACAGCTCCCGCGGCGCCCACACTTTGTTTCTCTGGTTGAAAAAGTCAATTCCGCCCGCGGCCACGATCTTCAGGCTGGTGTTGGCGCTCGCGATCGCCTGGTACGTCGCCGTCAGGCCGCCGGTGAACCGGAACGCGCTCTCATCGTTCTGGGCGAGAGCGACGGTTTGCAACGGATTCGAGCCCTTATACGTGACTCCCGGATTCGGGAACACGCCGTTCACCGGCGTGATCGGTACGTAGCCGGGAATGTAGGCGATCGCGTACGTGATACTGGCGCCGCTGTTGTCGTTGTTCGTGAATCCGCGCTGCGTGCTCGTACGATTGAACGCCGAGCTGAACGACACGCTGAACCGGTCCGAGAACGTCTGATCGATATTGGCCCGCAGGTTTTGGCGTTGTGCCCCCGTGTTAGCGATGATCCCGCCGTCGCCCTTGACGTTGCCCGACAGGAAATAGCGCGTGTCTCCCGACCCTCCCGACACGTCCAGCTGCGTCTCGTAGCTGATCGGCTTTTCGCCCGCCACCTCGCGCAGATGGTCGTACGTCGGCAGCTGCCCATTCACCAGGTACGACATGATCTGGGCGCGGCTCGCGGAGTCTATGCCGATGGGGTTGCCCGCATCGTCGCGGATCGTGGCGTAGAGGGCTATGGCGCTCGTCGTGTCGAATACCCGAGTGTCAAACCCGCGCTGCAACGCGGAGACTCCGATCCGCTGGACGATGTTGGCGCGCGGCTTCCCCGCTTTGCCGCGGTTGGTCGTGATGATGACCACACCGTTCACGCCCTTGGAGCCGTAGATCGACGAGGCCGCTGCACCCCGCAGGATGTCGATCGACGCGATGTCGTTCGGGTTGAGATCCGTGAGCCGGTTGACCGGGTCGTCCTGCTTCTCGCCGTCGTTGCGCGTCGATTGCGGGTTGCCGCTCGCCGTCACCGTGAACAACCCGGAAGAGATCGACGCGTCGCTGTAGATGACGCCGTCCACCACGAACAGGGGATCGGCGGATCCGATGACGGTGTTCGAGCCCCGGATCTGAATCTGGGTGCCGCCACCCGGCGCACCGGAGTTCTGCTGGATGTAGGCCCCGGGGACTCTTCCCTGGAGCGCACGATCCACCGCAGGAGCGGGGACACTCGTGATTTCGGCACCCGTCACGACCGTAGAAGACGTCGCGGCGTTCGCCCGGGAAATCCCAGTCTGTTGGCCGGTGACGACAACCGCCTCGAGGTTGAACACGTCCTCTTCCAGCTGGACGTCGGCGGTGGCCTGGCCGGCCGGCACCGGGACTTCTTTCCGTTTGAAGCCGATGCGGCGGAACACCAGCGTCGCGGCGCCGGAAGGCGCCGAGCTGGAATAGCGGCCGTCGGCGTTCGTCACCGCGGCGAACGCGGTGCCGGTCACGGACACGTTGACGCCCGCGATCGCCTCGCCGTTCGTGGCCGATGTCACGCGACCGGAGATCTGGCGTTGCTGCGCCGAAAGCGCCGCCACACCGACGAGCGTCGCCAGCGCCAGCGTAAGTAGGGGAATGCGTGTTACCACGAAAGCCTCCTCGGATGGTGCCACGAAGTCACTGCAGCCGCACGAAGCATCACATATGCTGCCGCCCGAACCGCAACGCCGCAAGGCGGGACGCGGGGTCGCGGATCGCGACAGAACATGCGTCCGGACGCATAAAAAGCCGCCGAGCGCGGGGGCGCTCGGCGGTCGAACGACGGCGCTTGGAATTGGCTACCGCCGCGCTTCCACCTCGAAGCTGTTGATGGGAAGGGTCGTGAACACCCTATCCGATACTGTGTCCTGAGTCGCGGCGCATCCCGTCGGGCGATCGATGATCACTTGCGACAGCCTGCCGTACCGCCGCATGTCGATCCAGCGGTGCCCACCCTCGTAAATGAGCGAGTAGAGCCGCTGCTTCAGCAGGTCGTCGAGGAACGCGGCATCCGCGCTACCCGTCGTGACTGTCGTGGGCGCCAGGCCACCGGACGTCTGACGAATCAGATTCAAGTCTGCCACGGCCTGCGCCTTGTTGGGCGCAGCCCGAAACCACTGGGTCTCGGCGTCGAGCAGGATCAGCTCCTCGTTGCGAATGATGGGAATCGAGGCATTCGGAGTCGGGTAGCGAATCCACGCGAGTGCCGACTTGAGGCACGCAAGCGAAAAGGTGTCCGGGACCGTCGCTGTGGCGCTCTTACGATCCGTCACCTTCGCGAGGAAGCGCTTGTCCAAGGGCCCCCCCACGGTTTGTGCCTCGGCCGACGCCTTGATAAAGGGGTGCACGAGATTCACCGCGGACGCCGGGTTTTGAAAGAGCGCGTTGGGCGTGTCCTGGTTCCCCGTGCTGAACACGTGAAAGACGCCGCGGTCCATTGACCCTGCCGGGTCAAGGAATGACGCGGCCAGCGCCGCCGCCGCGGAGTCTCTGCAGGCCGCGCAGTTCGCGCCCGGTGCGGCCGGACTGGCGCGGTACGTCCACACTCGCGCGGCGAGCGCGCGGTTGAACGTGAGGAACGTCGCTGGAGTATTGAACCCGGTGAAGCCCGGACCCGGGTCGAAGGGAAAGGCGGTCGCCGCCAGGAGCTCGGTCCTGGCGGAATCAAGCAGTCCAATCACGTACTTGTACGCCGAGTCGTTGGAGACGAGCGGCGCCAGCGGTTGGCTGACGCTGCGGTTCACGTCGACCGGGATCGAGTCCTGGGTGTGGGCGTTCAGTACCATCAGGAATGCAACCGCCTGTATCGTGTGCACGAAGCCGCGCACCGCATCCCGTTCACCCGCCGCGATCTGAGCCGAGCCGATCACGTTGAGAATCTGATACCCGCTTTGGATCGCGCGGTACTCGGCGGCCCACTGCCCGCCGCCGAACGCGTCATTGCTCGGATCGAGCGGACCGTGCAGCAGCTCGGTGGTGAAGCGCGGGTCCGCGGTGTCGAGGCGGTACCCCTCCCGCCCGAGGATCGCACCGGCCAACAACCAGCGCGTGACATCCACTCGCACCGCGACCAGCGTCCCGACCGCCGCGGCTTTGACCTGGTCGGCGGTGGCGTTCGGCCCGATCGGCGGCGGGCTGTTTGGGTTGGTGATTTCGAAGTCACAGGCGCCGACACCCACTGCGACCGCCAGCGCGAGCCCGAAAAACGCCCTCTGCATGTCGACACTCCCTGTCTTGAGCGCGCGCATGGTCAGAACCCCATGTCGATCGAGAAGAAGAAACTGCGGCTCGGCGGGAACGGTGCCACGTCGATGTTCCGCGCGATCGCCTGATTACCGAAGTTCGATACCTCGGGGTCGAGCCCCTTGTAGGGTGTGAACCGCAGCAGGTTGCGGCCGCTGAAGGAAATCCGTGCGGTCCGCATCCCCAGGTGCTGGGGGACCGAAGGCGGCAGGCTGTAGCCCACGTTCAGCTCGCGCAACTTCAGATACGAGCCGTCCTGCACGTAGACTTTCGTCTTCCCACCTGCCCACGTGCCGATCCGCGTATTGCCGGCCGGGACCTGGTCGACGGAATTGCCGAATGCGTCGAACAGCAGCTGCGTGAGATTGATGATGTCGCCGCCGTGCTTCCAATCCCACAGGAAACCGATGCTGAACCGCTTGTAATCGAGATCGCTCGAGAACGACATCTGGAAGTCCGGGTTCGCGTCGCCCACCAGCCCCTCCGTCCCGACGATCTGCGTCGCCGAGCTGTCCTTCGCGATCCGGAAGGCGCCGAGCGAGGTGCCGAATCCGCCGGTGTTGAACGCCGGCACCGGCAAATCGACGATCTTGCTGCGGTTGAGATAAAAGGTGGAGCGGAGCACCCAGTTCACGTCCGCCTTGCGAACCGGTGAAACGGCGACCGCGGCCTCAACGCCGCGATTGCGCAGCTCGCCGCCGTTGAAGATGCGCGTCCGGTACCCCGTGGACGGTGCCACCGATGCCTCGAGCAGCAGGTCGGTGATGGTCTTTTGATACACGGTCACGCCAAGCGTCCACGTCTGGCTGCCGAACGCGGCGTCGAACCCGCCTTCGATCTCCGTGTTCCGCTCCGGCTTGATCCCCGGATCTCCGAGCCGCAACGACCGATACTGGCCGACCTGCCCACCGAGCGCGTTCGTGCTGTCGAGCACGTAGCGGGCGCCGAACAGCGGCGGGTTGCCGGTCTGGCCCCACGCCAGCCGCAGCTTCAATTCGTCGATGCCGCCGCCGGGGTGCACGAATCGGTACGACGCCGAGGCCTTCGGATATGTGAAGTAGTGGTCCGAAGTCCCGTTTACGCTGCCCCGGTCGGCGCGGATCCCGCCCGTCAAGAGCAGCCGCTGGTCCATCGCCAGCACTTCCTCCTGCAGGTAGAGGCCGAGGTTCTTGCCGGGCTCTTCACTCTGGGCCGAGGTAATGCTCGCCGCCTGGCTCACGTTCTGGAGCCCGAGGGCGATCGAGCGACCCACGACGTTCGTCAGGTTCTTGTCGCGTCGTTCGTACTGGAAACCCGCCGACGTGGTGGCCTGAAAACTGTTCGATCCCGGCGTGTACGTGTGCACGGCGCTACCGACGAGGTTCAATCGGAGATCCTGCCCCTTGCCCAGCACCACTGTGCCGGGCTGCCCATCGAACGGCTCGTATTGCAGATCGGCGGGTGACAAGATGTCGTTCCGCTGGTTGAAAAAGTCCAAGCCACCGGTCACCGTGAACTGCAGGTGTTGTTTGGGCGTCGTGACGGCATCTACTTTGAGCGTCGAAGTGCCGAGGATCCGCCACACGTCTTCGTTATCCTTGAGCTCGGCGAACGTCTGGACCGGATTCGAAGGGGCGAACGGATTGGTGGGCCACCCACTGCTCGTGTGGCGCAGGTCGATGATGTTCGGCGTCGTCGGAAACACCAGGAAGGTGCTGGTGCCGGTGTTGTCGTTGTTGGAGATCCCGCGCTTGGCGAGGCTGTGCACCGCGTTCAGGTTCACGCTGATCCGGAAGCGGTTCCCCAGTACCTGGTCCAGATTCGCACGAATCGACTGCTTCTGATAGCCAGTGTTCGGAGCGATCCCGCCGTCGCTCTTCACCAAACCCGACAAGTAATACGTCGTCTGGTCATTGCCGCCTATCACGCTCGCGTTCGTCTCAACCGACAGTTGGTGGTTTCCGTATATTGCGCCCTCGTTGTCGAACACGGGGCAGGCATTGCCCGCGAGATTGCAGAAGCTAGCCGTCGCAGGACCGAACACCGAGTCGGCCTGCGCCGCGTTGGTGAAGGCCCGCGAACCCAGATGGTTGGAGACGTCGAACGCGCCGAACCGCTGCGTCACATTGAAGCGTGGCGCCCCGGGGTGGCCGTGCCGCGTGTTGATGATGATCACGCCGTTCGCCGCCTGCGACCCGTAGATCGCCGCGGCCGAGGCGCCCTTCAGCACCTCGATGCTCTGGATGTCCGCCGGGTTGATATCGGCGAGGCGGTTCACCGGGTTGTCCTGGTTCGACGCATTCCCCCCCGCCGCCGCCGCGGTGATCGCGTTCATGTTGCTTCCGATCACGTCGTTGGCGATCACCATGCCGTCGAGGACGATCAGCGGGTCCACGCCCGCGTTGATCGTCGTGACTCCCCGCAGGTTGATCTGGCCGCCGCCGCCCGGGGCACCGGAGTTCATCTGGATGAGCGCGCCCGGGATCTTCCCCTGAAGCGCGCTTTCGATGGTCGTCGTCGGGGCACGATCGAGCTGCTCCGAGGTCACGGTCGTCACGGCGTTGGCCAGGTTCCTCTGCTCCACCCCGGTCGCCTGGCCCGTGATGACCACCGCCTCGAGATTGAACACGTCCGGCTCGAGGCTCACGGTGAGACTGCTCTGCTCGGCCGGCACCTGCAGCTGGCGACGCTTGTAGCTGACGGCGCGGACCGACAACGTCACCACGCCCCCGGGGCCGGCAAGGGCGAACTCACCGCGGTCGTTCGTGAGAGCCGAGATCGGAGTCCCCATCACGCTGACCGTGGCCCCGGCGACGGGCTCGGAGCTGGTCGCACTGACGACTTTCCCTGTGATGGGACGCTGCTGAGCCACCGCGCCACCGAGGCCGACGGCGAAACTCAGGGCGAGCGAGACAAGCAAAGAGCGCTGTACCACGGTTCCTCCCTACCTAGTGCACTGGGGTACCAGCTCTGCCGCACGAAAATTCGACGACCGCTATGTTGCGCGCGATTCCGGAGGTCCGCAAGGAGGGAGAAGAACCGGCTCGGGCGTCACTGGTGCCTGTGCTCGTGCCGGCGCGTGGCGCAGAGCGCCCGGGGGATAACTTAATGGTCACCATGTTCGACGTCGCCGTCGTCGGCGCCGGCCCCGCCGGGGCGACCGCCGCGCTCACCCTCGCCCGACGCGGGCTCAAAGTCGCGCTCCTCGAGAAGGACACGCTGCCGCGCTACAAGACCTGCGGGGGCGCGCTCGTCGGCCGCGCGCTCGCGCTATTGCCGCCGGGCGTCGAGCGGGTGCTCGAGCGGCGGTGCGGGCAGGCCGAGCTCCACCTGCTCGACGCGAACCAGCACTACCGCGCCACGCGCCATCCGCCTGACGCGCCGATCCTGACCATGACCATGCGCGACCGGCTGGACCACCTGCTCGCGTCCGCCGCCGCCGCCGCGGGAGCGACGCTGCGCGCGCCTTGTGTCGTGACTGGCGTGAGCATGGAGGCGCGATATGTCCGGCTCGACACCGACGCAGGTCCGGTGACCGCGGCTTTGGTGATCGCGGCGGACGGCGCCACGGGTGAGGTCGCCCGGCTCGCGGGGTGGGACGACGGGCGGCACCTGATCCCCGCACTCGAGTACGAGGTGCGCGTCGACGACGCCACGCTCGACCGGTTCACCCGAGTGCCCCGGTTCGACGTGGGCATCATCTCGCACGGCTACGCCTGGGTGTTCCCCAAGACGGCGCACCTCTCAGTCGGCGTCCTGACGACGCACCGCGGCGCGATCAACCTGCACCGCCAGCTCGAGGACTATCTGCAGGTGATCGGGCTTGCGCCGCAGGCGCTCGAGCGCCACGGCTTCGTGATCC
>WNFW01003844.1_pt1 | contig 10479 bp, 9 predicted proteins | sample 5400131 | NCBI WGS metagenome assembly WNFW01 (sample SAMN13153362, study PRJNA577476) | soil metagenome | isolation source: 20 cm soil or saprolite under grassland replicate 1 | place: USA:California | collected 2016-06-15
GCAGATAGTCCTCATGCAATTTTTGCAACGGCCGCGGCTCGCGATGGCTATCGAGATGTTGACCGATTTGTAATCCGACCAATTCCAGCGCGCGAGCAGTCGCGGTCGTGCCGGAACGATGCGCCCCGATGATGAGGACGGGCGGACATTGTCGATCTTTCATCCGCGAGCGATCACGCCGTGTAGCCGAAACGCGCGTCCAAATGTTTGAGCGCGTCAGCGGCAAATGCCTGGTCTTCCGGCGAAAGATAATCGCGATAGCCGCCCACTTTGCCGCGCCGGACTTTGAACGATTCCGGATTTTGAACATCGCGCGAGCGCAGAATCTTCGAATCAAACACACCGGCCACTTCCAGCCGTTGCATGTTGGCGAAGTCGGAAAACTCAACCGCGTATTTAAATGCTTCCGGGTCGGGCAAAGTTTCGCCGAGCGTGCTGAGCAAATTCCGGAAGTTCTCTTCCGGCGCCGCGCGCAACGATTCGTAATGCAAAAGCGTAAAGTTTTTGCGATGCCCGAACTCGGCAAACCAGTTGTTCATCGTTTTGATGATCGACAGGATTCCGTAACGACGATCACGAAGAAGATCGCCGATACTTCGCTGTTTTAATTCCTGGGGTGTTTCGCGGGTGCGATGGACCAGTTGCATGTAAAGCGAGACAAAGGCGTCCCGAGGATCGCGCACCAAAAGAATCACGTGGGCCCGGGCCAGCTCTCGGGCCGGCACCAGATATTTGCCGCGGATCCGCTCCCACAGTGTCGCCTTCATTCGCTGTTCGGCGAAATCATGCGAGAAAATCATGCGCGGAATGTCCGGCTCATGATAGCGATCGGGTCGGAGCGTGAACGGTTTCCCAGTCCGTTTACAAAAATAGGCGCAGAGAAAAGTCCGCACCCAGGTCCGTCCGCTTTTCGGCACGGAAATGACCACGGCATCGCCACCGGAAAGCTCACGGGCGCGGCTGCTCAAATTCCATCGCCCAAAACTGCGGCGCCCTCCGGAGTCCGGAGATTCTCCCGGGATGCGCGCGATTTCGTGGAGCAGCTTCACGTAACCCTGAGCGAAGCTTTCCAACGAATAACGTTTCTCGATCAATTCGCGCCCGCGCAACCCGAACGTTCTCCGTTGCTCCGCGTTACGGATCAAACTGCTCAGCGCTTCGACCCAATCGTCCTGCGTTTTCGCGAGAAAACCATTTTCGCCGTGTGAAATGATCTCATTGTTTACGCCGACATCGGACGCAACCACGGCGGTGCCGACGCCCATGTATTGCAAAATTTTGTAACCGCATTTCCCCCGTGTCCAAACCGAATCCCACAGCGGCATGATTCCAATATCGAAACTAGCGAGATTGGCCTGCTCCGTTTCCAATCGCCATGGATCGTTCTCGACCTGGACGCGATCGAGCTGAAGCGGTTTATCGGAGACCACTTTCAGTTTTAGCCCGGGAAACATTTCGCTCAGCCGCTGCAGGGCAGGCTGGATATGCCGGAGATACGGCAGCCCGTCGCTCAGTCCAACCCAGCCGATCGTTAGTCCCGGTCCATCGAAATTTTGTTTCAAATGATAACGCCGAAGATCGATCGATGTCGGCAGGACAATCGCCCGGCGACCGGACGCTTCCGCGAAACAGGCGAGAAAATCGTTCCCGGCCACCACCGCGGCGCAATGTCTGACTGTCCGGAGGAATTTCTTGAAATCCTTTCCGCGCAACGGCCGCCGATGCTTTTGGTCGCGAAACATCACCGCGTCGTCGAAGTCAAAAACGATGCGGCGATTGGCGCGCTGCAACAGCCCCAGCTCAAATTCGTTAAAACCAATTGTCTTGAAAAGAACGACCACGTCATGCCGGCGCGCTTCTTTGAGAACGCGCAGCCGCTCGGTCACGCTGGAGCGACGTGTCGGAACGACCATCGCTTCCACGCCCAGAGCGGAATAGTAATCCAAACAATCGCGCAGCCGTAGCCGCGTGCTCGGAGCATTACCATGTTCAACGACACAAAGTATTTTCATGCAATCGGCCGCGAAGAATCTCTACCGCTTCCTCGCCTGCCATTCCAGCGGTTAAGATCGCTCGCTTCCCGCGAAGCGCTATTGCACGCTCCGCGTCGAAGTTGTTAGTCTCACGCGCAAGGCGGCGCGCTCCTGATGAAATCCGAACCAAGGGCACCAAACGGTAAGACTGTCCCGAGCGATAAGCTCGAAATGCTGTATCGCGGCATTCTCGATACCGCGCTCGATTGCATCATCACCATGGACGCAGATGGCCGCCTCCTTGAGTTCAATCCCGCCGCCGAGCGCGTATTTGGTTTTAGCCGTCAAGAAGCTATCGGCAAAGAACTCGCCGAGCTGATTATTCCACCGCGCATGCGCGAGCAACACCGCCACGGCCTGGCACATTATTTAAAAACCGGTCAGGGGCCGGTGATCGGAAAACGGATCGAGATTAACGGCGTGCGCAAGGATGGTTCCGAGATTCTGGTCGAACTGGCCATCACCGCGCTTAAGATCGACAGCTCTCCGATTTTCACCGCTTATTTGCGCGACATCACCGGCCGCGCACGCAACGACCGCAGAAGGCTTGCCCAGTACACCGTCGCCAGTCTGCTCGCAGGCTCATGGACCCTTGAAGAAGCCAGCTCGGCGATTCTGCAAACGATCACTTCGACCGGCGATTGGGTGCTCAGCACGCTCTGGATTTATGACGAGACGATCGGCAGATTGCGCTGTCGTGCTTTTTGGGAAGCGGGCTCGGACAATCTGAAGAAGTTCGGACAATTTTCCCAAACGGTTCAATTCAGAATGGGCGAAGGCTTGCCCGGCCGGGTTTGGGAATCGAATGAGCCGGCTTGGATTCACGATGTAACGGTGGACAAAAATTTTCCGCGCGCGCCCGCGGCAAAAGAAGCGGGACTGCGCGGTGGTTTCGCCTTTCCACTTTTTGCCGGACGCGCCGTCAACGGCGTCGTTGAGTTGTTTAGTCGCGGCTTTGCCGAGCCGGACAACGATCTCCTCCAATTAATCACCGCCCTTGGCAGCCAGATCGGGCTTTTTATCGAGAGACGCCGAATGGAAAAGGAATTGGAGCGGGCGAAGGAAAACGCCGAAGCCGCCAGCGCGGCCAAAGATCGTTTTCTCGCCACTCTCAGTCACGAATTGCGCACGCCGCTCAATCCAATTTTGCTCTGGGCGGACGGCATATTGCATCAGCCCGGCCTCGATCCCGAGCTGGAACAAGGGTTGCGCATGATCTGCCGCAATGTCGAATTGGAAGCGAGATTGATCGACGATTTGCTTGATCTCACTCGCATCGCTCGCGGCAAATTGCAGTTGCGGCTTCAGCCGACCGACGCGCACGAGTTGGTCCAGCACGCCATCGAAATCGTGCGTGCGGATGTCGATTCTCGCCACCTTCAACTTTCGGTTGCGCTTGAGGCGACGTCTCATCAGGTCAAGGTCGATCCACCCCGTATACAGCAAGTTTTTTGGAACATCTTGCGCAATGCCTGCAAGTTCACTTCCGACACCGGTAGTATTTCAATACGTTCTCACAACAGCGCGCCCGATTCGATCACCATCGAAATCACCGATACCGGTATCGGGATCGAACCGGCCTTTCTCGAGAAGATTTTCGATGCCTTCGAGCAGCTCGAAATGCGGCGCGAAGGCCTCGGCCTAGGTCTCGCCATCAGTAAGGCAATCGTCGAAATGCACGGCGGAAGCATTCGAGCACAGAGCGAAGGCTCAGGCAAAGGCGCCACCTTCTCGGTGACTTTGCCTGTCGCGCCGTAGCTCGGCCAAGGCAGACCGATATCCAGTTCCTATACTCGGCCCGTTCCCCAGCGGCGATGGAGAAAACGTTCCCAGGGCGAGAACAAAATTTTGTCGGCCAACAATCCGATGACCACGATCACCAGCATGATACCGATGACCTGATCCATCGCGTTGAGTTCGCGGCCATAATGAAGCAAATGGCCGAGACCGAATCCGGTCAGAATCGTCACATAAATTTCCGCGGCCATTAATGAGCGCCAGGCAAACGCCCAGCCCTGTTTCATTCCGCTGATCAAATAGGGAAGCGATGCCGGCAGAATCACGTGCACCCACCTATGAAGCGGGCGTGAACCCATTGTCCGTGCTGCTCGCGCGTAGATCGGCGGAATCGTGCGCACGCCGGTATCGGTTGCGATCACGACCGACCAGACCGTTCCCATGATGACAACAAACAACATCGCGCCTTCGGTTTGACCGAACCAGAGCAGCGCCAGCGGCACCCAGCAGACGCTCGGTAAGGTTTGCAAACCGAGCGCGAGCACGCCGATCGTGTCTTCGACGAATGTGAGCGACGCAGTTAAAAGTCCCAGCGGTAAACCGATCGCAAGCCCGATGAAATACCCGATCAGGAGCCGGCGTAATGTGACCGATGCTGCGCTGGCCAAACTACCATCGCGCGCGGCACTGACGAGATAATCGAAGACGTTATGCGGAGATGGAAGCAACACCGGCGACCAAATCTTCGCCCGCACGATTGCCGCCCAAATCGCGACCAATGCGACAAAAAATAAAAGCGCCAGCAAGGTGCGTCTCATGAAACGGCCGCGGCCTCTTGTTCGGCGAAGCCTTTCAAGACGGTCGTCAGTTTCGCGGCGTGTTGCGCAATTTCGATGCTGTTAAAGTTGCGTGGTCGCGGCAGATCCACTTGAAAAACCTCGCGGATACGTCCCGGCGTCGGCGACATAATCATGACCCGATCAGCCAGGCAGGCGGCTTCGCGCACGTTGTGGGTGACGAAAATGATTGTTTTGCGGCGCTTTTCCCAAATCCGTTGAATGTCGCCGTAAAGCTGCTCGCGTGTCATGGCATCAAGCGCGGCGAAAGGTTCGTCCATCAATAACACCCGTGGATTCGGTGCGAGCGCGCGTGCCAGCGCCACCCGCTGCTTCATCCCGCCGGAAAGCTCATGCACGTTTGTTTCCATGAATTTCTCCAGACCGACCAGGTGAAGAAAAAACTTTGCCACCTCGCGCCGCTCGGAATTGCGCAGGCCAGGCTTTAGTCTCAATCCGAACATCACGTTCCCGAAGGTGTTCAACCATGGGAAGAGGGCCGATTCCTGAAACATCACCAAACGATGCCGCCCGGGATTGAGCACCGGTTGGTTGTCGGCCATGACCTGGCCCTTGTCCGGTTTTTCCAAGCCGGCGATGATGTCGAGCAAGGTTGATTTCCCGCAACCGCTTGGTCCGACGATGACGATGAACTCACCTTCAGCCACCTCCAGCGACACGTCGTCCAGTGCATGCACTATCTGTCGCTTTTGGCGAAACCATTTCGAGACGTGCTCCACCACGAGTTTCGCGGGGGGCGGACCCTTTAGCTCTTCCTGGAGCGACATCTAGAGTTTCTCGAACAACTTTGTGAGATCGGGCGCTGTCTTGATGAAACCGGCGCGCACCGAATTCTGCATGAACTTCTCAACTGATGCGCTCGGCGTTTCCGATGTAAAAACAATCCGCTTCCACGCCGTCGCGATGACCTGCGGCGTCATGTCGCTTTTCGTTTCTTCGAGCAGCTCGGCTTTGATTATTCGTTGCGCCTCGTCCGGATTTTTGACGATCCAATCGGTGAGTTCGGCATGCGCTTGGGCAAATTTCTTTGCCAGATCGCGCTTCTCATTCAAGAACTTAACGCTCGAAACCAACACTGTGGTCGCAGCATCTTTTTCTTCGACAATCACTTTGCCGGAGGCTTCCTGCTCCAGACGCGATAGCCATGGCTCGACTGTCCAGACCCCGTCGACTTTTTTTTGTTTAAACATTCCCAACTGATCGGGGTTCTGGGTTGGGATCACTTGGGCGTCGCCGCCGAGTTGGGTGATTTTCAATCCGCCCTCTGTCAACCAGGCGCGGCACGAAATGTCCTGGGTGTTGCCGAGTTGCGGCGTGGCAATTTTTTTGCCGCGGAAATCCCCGGGCGCATTCAAATTCCCGTCCGGCTGAACAACCAATCCCGCCCCGCCGTTGGCCGCGCCGGCGATTAGACGGGCCTCTTCACCATTGGATTTTGTGTAAGCATTCAGCGCCGGCCCGGGGCCGACATAAGTCAAATCGATCGAATTCGCGAAAATCGCTTCCATCGCGCTCGGCCCGGCGTTGTAAACGAACCATTCGATTTTGGTTCCTTCACCGAGGCGCTGCTCAAACCAACCCTTCCCTTGGCGCGAAAGTGCATGCGCGATCACACCCTGTGCGTGAGTGATATTTGGAAAGTGACCGACCCGAATCTTTGTTTCGGCGGACATCGAACCCGCCGTGAGAGCAGTCAACAAGATCGACAAAGCTAAGATCGACATCTTCATGCGCGAAACTGTAGCCGTCGCCCTGCGGGCGACGCGACCAAAATCTGAAACCGCGGAACGCTTCGCACAGCGAAGCGGCTACAGATCTACCGCAGCGGCCGCGCGACCAGAATTCCCGAATCGCTTCGATATTTCCTCAGATAATCTGAGAGGCGTGAATCGACGACCACCTTTCCGTAATTGTGCGGGGCCGAAGCGTGCAGAAAATGCAAAACGCCGTCACTCGTGCGCAGCGCGAGTCCGACGTGCGATGTCGAATACAATCGGCCGTCGTGCGATACGATTCCGATGATGTCGCCGGTCTGAAGTTTCGGTTCGACCTTCGCAACCCGGTTCTTCGGAATCTGGTAGAGCGGTCGCCTTGAAACGTCCGCTTCCATTCGCGCCAGAGGCCCAAGCAACGATTTGTTTGAGGCGAGATAACGATAATGCCGCCATGCAACCGTCATTTCGTGCGCGGCGTGAGGCATGCTTTTGCCGCCAAGCTTCGTCGTCAGATCCTCGACCAGCCCGCGCTTGTCGTTGTCGTAGAGCCAGTCTTCCAAATAATGCAGGCGCGAGAGATATTCGCCGGTGCAGACGCCGCCCCGATAGCGATCGACCTCGATGTAATGCAAAAAGTTTTCCGGACTCCAATTCGTTTCTGGCTCGTTTAGCATCCGCGCAAACGCCAGCGACGTTTCAAAAAACGTCCAGCAATCCAGGCCGTTGAAATTCACCGAGGGCGACTCGATTCGATTGTCGATCTCGAGCGTGTACGATTTGTAACGCGTGCCGGTGAGCGCCTGCCCGACCGCCGCTGTCCGCTCTCCGATCGGCAGAGATTTCCAATTATTCTCCTTCGCCAGTGAAACCAAACGATTGAACTGACCTTCGCCTTTGAAAATGGTTTTGAACGGCAGCCGCGTCTCAAACGCGAACGCTGTCGCGCAAATCAAAAAAACAGGAACAAAAACCTTCGAAGCCCTCATAGCGGACAGAACTGAAAGCCAAATCGCGGTGCAATCAACCTTGAACTGTAGGGGACGCTGTTAGCGTCCCGTTCAAGAGATGCTGGGAAGCAAACTGCTTCCCCTACAGTGCGATTGCGCGAATCAGCGTTTCAAACGATCGCGCAACGAATACGCGCGCGACTTGAGAAATTCTTTCGGTCGTTCGCCGCGGATCGGTTTCATGAAATAACGAAGTGAACGCCGGTTCAGCCGCGGCTCGTAACCGAACTCCGGCATCAAATCGCGGCAATGCCATTCCACCCAGCCGACTTCGTCTTCCTCCAATTCGTTTTTCCACCGCGTGACCGGCGTGATGCTGATTTCGGCAAACCGATCACCGGCGGCGGAGTTGCCCGCCCATGAGCGGCCGACCTTCGTCGGGTTGAGAACAATTTCGGGATCGAAATTGATCTCGAGATAATCGCACACCTTTTGCATCGACATCTTGGGATCGAGCGCGAGGTCTTCGTAGCCAACGACCAGACCCGGGATTTCTTTATCACGAATCTTTCTCGCCAATTTTGCCGCAGCTCGCCAGTGCGCCACCACGTAATAAACCGAGAACCGTCTCGTCTTTCTCGTGTGCTCGAGCGCGATTTGCGCCGCCAGCAGCGCGCGGGGATCCCGCATGGTCAGCAACAGCTTCGCCTTCGGGAATCGATTGAAAATTTCCGGAACGTAATTGCGATTGGCCGGAGTTTTTTCCACCCAACGTTTCACTCGATCGACCGGAACCCCTACGACCGCCGCGTACGATTCCATCATCAGCACCAGCAAATCCCGGTTTGCGTTCGCCGGATCGAACGCCACCCGCTCGAACGTTTCGAGAAATTTTTGTTTTGGAAAATCGGCGTAATCCTGCCGGCCCCGCATGGCCTGAAACCCGAAAAGCACATTCGTCCACGATTCCTTGGTCAAGTAATCGAACTGCGCCCGGCGCCCGCGCGATCCGTATTTCGTCAGCACGGTCGGGAAATATGCCGTGTCCTGCGGCATCACCAGCAGCTCAGGATGACTGTCGAGCAGCGAAACAAGCAACGTCGTTCCTGATTTCGCCGCGCCCGCAATAAAGCAGGCGCGTTCGTCGAACGGCAAATTTTCCATCGACATCAACTTAAATCTCGTGACGCGCGCGCACAAATTGTCGATCTTGCCGCATGTCGGTGCTTCCTTCTGGCGACTCGTCACTCGTCACTGGTCACTTGTCACTGAGTAATACCGCAGTCGCGGCGCGCGGTGACGCTTTGTTGCCGCAATACCGGGAAATCATCGCGCCAATTTCGCCGGAAGCCGGCTTCGGCGGAATCTGGGAGAGCGAAATGCTTTTGTTTTACGCGGCGATAAAACCGTTCGCGCCGCAACAAATTCTCGAATCCGGTCGCGCCCGCGGCAAAAGCACCCTCATTCTCGCGCGCTGTTTTCCCGACGCCCACATCGTCAGTGTCGAGTTTGATCGACAATCAGAAAATGCCGCCGCTGCGGAAACCAAATTGAAACCGTGCGCGAACGTTGAGCTTCTCTATGGAGATTCGCGGGAAATCTTGCCGGAACGATTGCAAACTGGCGATGCTGTTTTGATCGATGGTCCAAAGGATTTTCGCGCGCTCAAGCTCGCGTTCGATCTGATACGCACCGGGAAACCATGCGCCGTTTTCGTGCACGACTTCCCGCCAAACTCATCCCAGCGAAAATTCGTTGAGCGCAACTGGCCGAACGCATTTTTCGGAGACGATCCACTCTTCCAGCGCTTCCAGAGTTTGGATAACGAACGCGATCCGCGCCCAAATTCGCAAAGACGTTACGGAACCTTCGTCTGCCTGCCTCCGCCCATGCCTGCGCCCTATTGGCAGCTGCAAATGAAATTGGTAATGAGCAGCATTTGGTGAATCTTTTTGCTTCGCCTCGGCAAGTTCATATCGTTCCTCGACTGTGCCGAATCCGTTTTCGAGAAAACGCAGGATAGTTCGCCAAACTTCTTCCGGTGGCGCGAAGAAATCGAAGCGCGTGAAGCTGCGTCCCGGTAGCGATTGGACGAAGCGAAATTTCATTACCAGCGTCTGGATCCCGACGTTGTTCACGAAACGCTCCGGCGCGCGCGCGCGTCCGTTGTTTCCCAAAGTGCAGCCCGGTCAGATTGGCATTACCTGGATCGGGCACGCCTCTTTCTTAGTTCAAACGCACGAGGTCAATGTCCTGATCGATCCGATCTGGTCGATGTGGCTCAAGGTAATCAAGCGACTGAAGCAACCCGGCTTTCACATTCATCATCTGCCCTCGATCGATTTCGTGCTCGTGACCCACGCGCACTTCGATCATCTCGATCGCCGGACATTGCGGCTCGTTGCGGCCGATCAACCGATTGTCGTTCCGGTGGGCGTCGGACGTTTGGTCCACCGGCTCGGCTTTAACATCGTCCATGAACTGGATGAATGGCAGACGATCGAGCTCGGTCCGCTCAAAATTTCTCTTACACCTGCTCATCATTGGGGCGCGCGTTTTCTGGCTGATACTCATCGCGGCTTTGGCGGCTTCGTTATCGGCGCGAACGGGCGCTCTGTGTTTCACTGTGGTGACACTGCTTATTTCGAGGGCTTCAAGGAAATCGGCGAGCGCCACAACATCGAGATCGCGCTGTTGCCGATCGGCGCTTACGATCCGCCGCTCGCGCGCGAAGTGCACATGAATCCGGAAGAAGCGGTGCGCGCATTCAACGAACTCAAAGCAAAGACGCTCGTGCCGATGCATTATGGCAGTTTTCGCCTCGGTTACGAGCCGCTCGAAGAACCGCTCGAGCGTTTGCGCGAGTCCGCGCGCGTTCACGGCATCGAAGACAAGGTTCTTGTTATGACCGAAGGCAAACCGGTCGTCTTATGAAAAAGAAAACGTTCAACGCTCAACACTCAACGCTCAACGCTCAATCGGCCTCTGCATTGGATGTTGGACGTTGGACGTTGAACGTTGGACGTTGAAATCGCATGCCCGAACCGCGCAATACGCGTTCGGATCTTCTCGGCGCACTCATCGCCGGACTAATTGTCGTCGCCTTTTGTCTCGTCCTCCTCTGGCACGACCCGCTCGTTTTCTGGAACGACGACTATGAATTGTCGATCTTGCCGGTGTTCGCGGATGT
>WNFW01005499.1_pt1 | contig 10479 bp, 8 predicted proteins | sample 5400131 | NCBI WGS metagenome assembly WNFW01 (sample SAMN13153362, study PRJNA577476) | soil metagenome | isolation source: 20 cm soil or saprolite under grassland replicate 1 | place: USA:California | collected 2016-06-15
CTGCGACTCTTCGACCCGGCGGCCGATCCGCCCGCGCGCTTCAAGCCCGGCGACCGGCTGCGATTCATCCCGACGTCGTGATCGAGGTGGTCGACGCCGGCCGCTGGACCACCGTCCAGGATCGCGGACGGCCGGGTCTGGAGCGCTTCGGCATTCCACCGGGTGGTGCGGCCGACTGGTTCGCGGCGGCGGTCGCGAATCGAATCGTCGGGAACCGGGAGGATGCCGCGCTCCTCGAATGCACAGCCGCCGGTCCCACGCTTCGTTTCGAGGCGGCCGCCATCGTTGCATTGACGGGCGGTCATTCCTCGGGAGCCGCCAACTGGCAACTGATCCGGATGGCACGCGGCGCGAGCCTTACCGTTGGAACGATTGCGCCCGGTCTACGAAGCTACATCGCCGTTCGGGGTGGGATCGATGTTCCGCTCGTCCTCGGCAGCCGGTCCTTCTGCCAGCGCGGGACCTTCGGCGGTGGGTTCGGGCGGCCGGTTCAACGCGGCGATCGACTTGCCGTTGGACGGCTGGGCGAGCACGAACCGCTGCCTGCGCCATGGCCGGAATCCCACCGCCTCCCGGCACGCGGCCCGTGGGAGGTCCGCGTCATCCCCGGCCCGCAGCAGGATGCGTTTGCGGACGACGCGCTCCAGCGGCTCACCGCAACGGCCTGTCGTGTCACGCCCGAGATCGACCGCATGGGCCTGCGCCTGGCGATGCCCGGACTGCGGCTGCAACCCCATGAGATCGTGACCGTGCCCATGACGGCCGGCGCCATCCAGGTCACCCCGTCAGGCGGATTGATCGTCCTCCACGTCGATCACCAATCGACCGGCGGATACCCGGTGATCGCGACTGTCATTGACGCCGACCTGCCCTTGCTGGCGCAAGCTCGTCCCGGCGACACGGTGCGGTTCCGGGGTGTCGACCACGCCGAGGCGGACCGTGCGCGGCGGCGGCTCACCGGCTGGCTGGAGCTCGACCAGTAAGGCGATACTATTTTCGCCGGGCCGCAGCTGAGGAAAGGAGGCGTCGATGCTCAATCACGTCGTCAACCGTTTCATCGACCAGCAGCGCTGGCTGGAGCCGGTCGCCGATTTCCTCCAGAAGATTGTCGCCGGCAGCTACAAACTCCTCGGCAACCCCGGCAGATCGCTCAAGACGTTCATGCACGGCACCTGGCTGGGCCATCCCCTCCATCCCGTGCTCACCGACATCCCCATTGGCGCCTGGACGATCGCCATTCTCTTCGACCTGAGCTATCTCATCGAACGCAGCCACGGCTGGGTCTCGGCCGCCGACGTCACGATTTTCGTCGGCCTGCTGGGGGCCATTGCCAGCGCCGTCGCCGGCTACACCGACTGGAGTGACACCGTCGACCGCGAGCGCCGCGTGGGCGTCGCCCATGGCCTGCTCAACACCGTCGTCATCCTTCTCTACCTGGTCTCATTCATCCTTCGGGTTGGCGGCGGCAGTCGCGCGCTCGCCATCCTGCTGGCATACGCCGGCTACCTGATCCTCCTGACCGCCGCGTTTCTCGGCGGCGATCTCGTCTTCGGCATCGGCACCGGCGTCAACCACCACGCCTGGCAGGAGGTGCCGACCAAGTTCACCAAGGTACTGCTTGAGGGCCGGCTCACGGATGGCATGCTCGTCAAGGCCATGGCGGGCGACACCCCCATCCTCCTCTACAAGAAAGGCGACACCGTGTGCGCCATCAGTGAAACCTGCTCTCATGCCGGCGGCCCGCTCTCGGAAGGCGAGCTGGACGGCCACATCGTTCAGTGCCCATGGCACGCTTCACGTTTCGACGTGTGCACCGGCCAGGTGAAGGGTGGACCGGCCACGATCAGCCAGGTGCGCTACGAGGTCCGTCGACTGAATGGCCAGATCGAGGTCCGGTGAGATCCTTCAGGCCCTGGGCATGCCGCTGAATACGCCGGGCACCTTAAAGACGCCGATGCGTTACCTGCGAGCGATGTTCGATTCGACCGAGGGTTATGAGGGTGACGACAAGCTGGTCACGGCCTTTCCGACGGAGTGCGATGGGGGTCCCGACTGTGAGCTCAGCCAGGTCATCGACGGACCGATTCCCTTTTACGCGCTCTGCGAGCACCATGCCTTTCCGTTCTTCGGCCACGCCTACCTCGGCTACGTCGCCCACGAGCACATCATCGGCATCTCCAAGCTCACCCGCCTGGTGCGCCTCTTCGCGCGACGGTTCACGGTGCAGGAGCGGATGGGGAGAGAGATCACCGAGGCGCTCTCCCGCATCCTCCAGGCTCACGGCGTCGCCGTTTACCTCGAGGCGGTCCATCTCTGCACACAGATGCGCGGCGTCCGCGAATCGGAATCGACAACCAGAACGACCTTCTGGCGTGGGAACTACGAGTCAAACGCCGAGCTTCGCGAGGAGTTCTTGAACATCGCGCGGTCACGCGCCTACGGGCATTTTTCCTGAAGCCGCTCAGCCGTCTGTTCGAGGCGGCGGATCTTCCCGATCACGCGCTGCCGCTTCAACTGGCCGAGCTATATGACGGCGGGTTGGCGATCCCGGAAGGTCATGTGTATGCGAACTTCGTCAGCTCCATCGATGGGATCGTGGCGCTCGAAGCTGGCACCGCGCCGTCGGGCGGGATTATCAGCGGACGCAACGAGGCGGATCGTTTCGTGATGGGGCTGCTGCGCGCCTTTGCTGACGCCGTGCTGGTTGGTGCCGGCACGGTTCGCGCGGAAGGCGGAAAGGCGCTGTGGACGCCTGATTACATCTTTCCGGCGGCGGCGAAGGCTTACGCCGACCTGCGCCAGACCCTCAAGCGCGAGAAAACGCCGCGGCTGGTGATCGTCTGCGGCAGCGACGCTTTAGATCCGGCCGAGCCCGCGCTCGAATCCGGAGCGCTGGTCTTGACCAGTGCTGCCTCGGCGGGGCGGCTCCGCGCGGCACTGCCGAAGGCTACCGAGGTGCGCGCCATTTCGGACGATGACCCCATCAGCGTTGGTAGCATCTTCGACGCGCTGCATGCCGACGGTTATCGCACCATCCTTTCCGAAGGCGGTCCCCGGCTCTTCGGGGAGCTTGTGAGCCGCGATCGCGTCGATGAGCTCTTCCTGACGGTCTCGCCTGTCCTCGAAGGCCAGAGCGATCAATCCTTCGGCATGATCCGCGGCGTCGATTTCGGTCGGACGCCCAAGCGAAGCCGGCTCCTCAGCGTCCACCGCCACGAATCCCACCTGTTCCTGCGCTACCAACTCCATCATCACCCTCCCCCGCCGGACGCGGCACACTTCCCTCCCCCGCTTGCGGGGGAGGGTAGGGAGGGGGCTTTGTGACCGACCTCGCGGTGATCATGGGCGCGACGGGCGGTTTGGGGAGCGCCATCGTCGACGCCTTCGCCAGCCGTGGAGACCGGGTCATTGCCGTCGCGCGTTCGCGCGCCGAAGTCTCGCAGCTTGCCTCGAAATATCCTCTTTCTCCCTCCCCCTCCGGGGGAGGGCAGGGTGGGGGCGTCACCGGCGATACGGCGGACCTGGCCTCGCGGCTCGCCGTCGACGACCTCTGGGAGCGGATCGACCGGGTGGGGACGCCACGATGGGTGGTGAACGCGACTGGCGGCTACCGAGCCGGGAAAGTCGCCGACTCCACACCAGACGACTTCACCTTCATGATGGACCTGAATCTCGGCACAGCCTGGTGGTCCTGTCGCGCCGCGGCCCGCCGCATGCAAACCGTTCCCTCCCCTCCTGGGGAAGCACAGCGGATTACTTCCTCCCCCTCTGGGGGAGGGCAGCGGATTACTTCCTCCCCCTCTGGGGGAGGGCAGGGTGGGGGCTGCATCGTCAACGTTTCCTCGCGCTCCGCGCTGGAGGCCGAGCCGGGCGCCGCGGCCTACGCCGTCGCCAAAGCCGGCGTGATCAAACTGACCGAGGTGCTGGCGGCCGAGCTCAAGGCGTCCGGTGTGCGCGTGAACGTGATCGTTCCGGCCATCATCGACACGGCGGTGAACCGGCAGGTGCTGCCCGAGAAGCTGATGCAGAAAGCGGTCGCTCCGGCGGAGATCGCCGCCGTCATTGCCTACCTCTGCAGCGATACAGCGCTGGCGATCACCGGTGTCACCATCCCTGTCTACGGCAAATTCTAGGAAGGTGCGTTTGTCGGCAGGGGTATGCCGAGGTCGATGGAGAGGATGTCGTCGGCCACGCCCTGGCGGTCGTCCTGCTCCTTGGCGGCGGTCTGCAGCGACTGGTCCTCCGCAGGCGTGGCCGCCGTCGCCCAGGTTGTAAACGCGTCGGCCATTGCGGTGTTGGCCTGCATCAGGGCAGTCGCGTGCGCCTTGTACTTATCTGGCCAGCAAACGGCATTGAGGCCGTCGTTGTAGGTTTTGAGCGAGCCCGCAATCTCGAGCTTGGGTGCCTTCTCGCAGTCAACCGAGGTGCAGGCATCGATAACCTTGAAGTCACGGTTGTACACGTCGACAAACGCGTTGTGGAGCGTAATCGTGTGGTGGCGAAGGGTCGTCTGGCTGAGCAGGCACCCGATGTCATGGACCGACCGGGTGGCAACCACGATGATGATGGCGGCCACTGCAAGACCGGCAGCCCCAGCGACGTATGGCCAGGGCCGCTGAAACAGTGGCTTGCCAGGGTTGACGGTTGGTGTCGTCGCCGGCATCGACGTCGATCGTGTCGCGCTCGCTGCTGGAACGCCGCCGCTGAGCTGCCTGGCCGTGTTGCGTGCGGCATCGGCGGCCGCCTGGTTATCGTGTCCGAGAAGGAGCTCGTTGACGGCGGCGCTGACCGCCGCCTCCTGGATCATCTCGCTGCCGCCGATCTCTCGGCGCACCCAGCTCGTCCAGAACTTCCGCGCCTGATTCTGATCGATCACAACTCAACGCCCCATCCGAGTCGGAAGGGCCTTTGTTGCCGGTTCGCCCCCCTGGCAGCGCGGGCAGAAATAGGTCAGGCGGCCCTGCTGCCCGTGCGGGCGGACCTTGATCGGCGTTCCGCAGCGTGGACAGGGTCGTCCGCCACGGCCATGGACCGCGTGGCGCTGGCGGGCGATCGGCGTCGCGAGGTTGCGACGCATCAACTCGCGCGCCGCCAGGTAGAGCTGGCGAAGCCGGCCATCATCCACGTCTGCGCTTGGCATCCAGGCATTCAGCCCGAGCGCCCAGAGCGCCTCGCACTTATAGATGTTGCCGATGCCGGCACAGACCCGCTGCTCGAGCAGGAGCTCCCCAACGGTGGGCGCATCCGAGCGGCGGGCGCGGCCGACAACCGCGTCCAGATCGAATGGGTCGACCAGGATATCGGGTCCCAGGTGGGCAATTGGAGCCTGTGCGTCGCGAACCAATTCCATCACCGGCGCCGCGAAACAAACCGCCACGACATCCTCGAAGCTCAGCACTGCGGTGGCCCGCCACTCCGGCTGGCGCCAGCGCTCGCCCGGCCGATACAGATGCCACGAGCCCGTCATCCGCATATGCGAGTGCAGTACGATCCCGCCCTCGAACCGCATCAGCAGATGCTTGCCATGGGGCTCGACCACTTCGACCCGTCGACCTTTGAGTCGGGCGATGGCCGCCGGCCGCGCGTCAGCGACCACCTTGCCCTCGATGCGCCGCCGCAGCGCGGCGGCGGTGCGCCAGATCGTGTCCCCTTCAGGCAAGGACGGGCCTGCGCTCGGGCCAGAGCACCACACCTTTCGGCGTGGTCCCGAACCCGGCTTCGCGCAGCATCCCTTCGAGCGGCGACGCCTTGATGGGTGCGCCGTCGATGCTCTGGATCTCCAGCTTGTCGACACGGGCCGCGATCGCGGCGAGCGCGCGCAGGTGGCTTGGCTGGACCTCGCCGGCACTCAGCAACGAGCGTCCGCCGCGCTCCAGGTAGAGGCGCAGCTCGCCGCCGTCGATCACCACGTAGGCGCCGGCGGCGCGGGCCATCCGCGATTCGTGCTCCGGCCAGGGGATGGTCGTCCCGTAGGGGCTCGCGGGGTCGGTGGCGGCAAGCGCCACCACCGTCGCCTCCTCATCGCGCGAGGCGCGGAGCCGGTCAACGGCGCCCGGAAGCGCGAACTGCAGGCCACCGAGGCCGTCGATGAAGTAGCCACGCCGGATCTTGCCGGCTTCCTCCATCGCCCGCAGCACTGGATAGAGCGCGGCAAACCCCCCGGTGATGCTCTCCCCCAGCGCCGCCTCGCGGGTCAGGACGCCGTACCGCTGCAGGAGCGCTCCGGCCATGGCGTGGAGATGTTCCGTGGCCGACGCAATCGGGCGCAGCAGATCCGAAACCAGCGACCAGCGCCCGGCCGACGCGGGCGGCCCGAGTCGCATCACGGGACGGTGGGGATTGCGGCGCGATCGCGGCCCGAGCATCCGGAGCGGGAGGAACGTATCGTTGGTGACTTCGCCAGCCCATACCATGTCCCATAGCGCGTCCAGCACCGCATCTTCGTCGCCCGAGCCGGTCGCGTAATAGAGGTCGCGGAAGAACGACGCGCCGCGGCCTTGCAAATGCTCGCGAAGGCGCTCGTGGATCTCGCCGTTGGGCCGCTCCTCCGGCTCTCGAACCAGCCGGGGCGCGTCGGACCGCAGGTAGAGCGCGACGCGTCCGTCGGAGCTGCCCAACGAGCCGCGGCCGGTCCAGACCACCTCGCCCATCGAGATGAGCTGATCGAGCAACTGTGGCCGGTAGTCGCGCATGCGCACCGCGAGCACGTCACGTTCGAGCACCGAGGCGGGGATGGCGCAACCCTGCAGCTGGAAGACGATTTCGGCCAGCCGATCGAGTCCGCTCGCCCTGCTGCCTACGTCATGCCACGCCGGCAGGAACCTGCCGAGGACCTCGACGGGCACCGGCTCGATCTCCCGTCGCAGAGCCGCGAGCGATTTCCGCCGCAGCGACCTCAGCACGTCAGGGTGGCAATACTCCCGACCGGCCTGACCGGGGCGAAACTCTCCAGCGACGATGTCGCCCCGGCCGGCGAGCCGCCGCAGGGATTGTTCGACTTCGCGTACGGACAGCCGCCAGCGCGTCGCCGGATCGGCGCTAAAAAACGGGACGTGCGTGCGCGCCCAACGGACCAGGAGGGACGTGAGCGGCTCATCGACTCGCTCCAGGAACGCGTCGGGCAGGCCGACTGGCAGGGTGACGCCCAGGGCGTCGCGGTAGCGCGCGCCGTCCTCCGCCGCGATCCACCGCGGCTCATCGGCGACCCGCACACGGGCGGCGCGACGTTCCCGCTCCAGCTGCTCAAGCCATTCGCGACGGATCCCCCGCGCTTCGGCTTCATCCGTCGTCAAATCGCCGAGCCGTCGCAACAGGTCGGCGGCCTCATCGGCGTCGCGCGGCCACCGCTCCTTCAACAGACCCTGCAACTCCAGCTCGAGCGCCTCGATGGCGCGGGGGTCGAGCAGCTCTCGTAGTTCCTCGGTGCCGAGGAGTTCCGCCAGGAGTTCCTTGTCGAGCGTCAGCGCCTGCGCCCGCCGTTCCGCCAGCGGCGCGTCCCCCTCGTACATGTACTGGCCGATGTAGTCGAAGACCAGCGTCGAGGCGAACGGTGAGGCGCGCTCGGTGTCGACCACAACCGTCCGAATCTGCCGGGAACGAACGGCGCTCATCAGGTCGCGCAGACCGTCCATGTCGAAGACATCGCTCAGGCATTCCCGGTAAGTCTCGATCAGGATGGGAAATTCGGCGTGCTTGCTGGCGACCTGCAACAGGTCGTGGCTGCGCTGGCGCTGCTGCCAGAGCGGGGTACGCTCGCCCGGACGGCGCCTCGGTAGCAACAGCGCACGCGCCGCGTTCTCGCGGAATCGAGAGGCGAAGAGCGCCGACCCGTGCAACTGCGACGTGACCAGCTCACGCACTTCCTCAGGATCGAGTAGCAGGTCATCGATGTCGGGCGCGCGGTCCGCCTCGGGCAGCCGCAGCGCGAAGCCGTCGTCGGTGTAGATCATCTGGACCTCGAGGTCGAGCCGCTCCTGCATCCGCGCTCGCGCGGCAAGCGCCCAGGGCGCGTGCACGCGGGCGCCGAATGGCGTCAGCACCGACAGCCGCCAGTCGCCCAACTGATCTCGGAAGCGCTCGATCAAGATGGTTCTGTCGGTTGGAACCGTGCCGGTCGCCTTGGCCTGGTCCGAGAGGTAGTTGAGGAGATTCGCTGCGGCGCGGTCGTCGAAGCGCGACCGCTCCTGGAGCTGCGCGACGGCGTCATCGGGCTCCATGGCCGTCAGCTCGCGCATCGCCACTCCCATGGCGCGGCCGACCTCGACTGGCCGCCCCAGCGCGTCGCCGTGCCAGAAGGCGATCCGGCCCGGCTCACCGGGAGCGGGCGTAACCATCACCTGCGAGGGTGTGATGTCGGCGACCCGCCAGCTGGTGGCGCCGAGCACGAATACCTCGCCAGGCCGCATCTCGTACACCATCTCCTCGTCCAGCTCGCCGACTTTCTTGCCGTCATCGAGCAGGTTCACCGAAAAGAGTCCGCGGTCCGGGATCGTGCCACCGCTGACGACCGCCAGGCGCTGTGCGCCGGCTCGGCCGCGGATCTTTCCCTCGAGCCGGTCCCAGACGATGCGGGGCCGGAGCTCGGCGAACTCGTCCGAGGGATAGCGCCCGCTGAGCATGTCGAGCGTCGACTCGAGCGCGCGCGGTCCGAGATCGCTGAACGGATAGGCGCGATGCACCAGTTCCGCCAGCGCCGCGACCGACCACTCCTCCATCGCCGTCATCGCCACGATCTGCTGCGCGAGGACGTCGAGCGGATTCCGCGGGACACGCGTCGTCTCGATCTCGCCTCGGAGCATGCGATCGACGACCACGGCCGTCTCGAGCAGGTCGCCGCGGTACTTGGGGAAGATGGTGCCCTTGGACGGCTCGCCGACCGAGTGCCCGGCGCGGCCGATCCGCTGGATGCCGCTGGCCACGCTGGTCGGCGATTCGACCTGGATGACGAGGTCGACGGCGCCCATGTCGATTCCAAGCTCGAGGCTCGAGGTCGCGACCAGTCCAGGCAGGCGGCCCGCCTTGAGGGCATCCTCGATCAGCAGGCGCTGCTCCTTGGCGATCGAGCCATGATGGGCGCGGACAAGTTCCTCGCCCGCCAGCCCATTGATCGCTGCGGCCAGTCGTTCGGCAAGTCGCCGCGAGTTCACAAAGATGATGGTCGAGCGGTGCTGGCGAACGAGCTCGAGGATGCGGGGATGAATCGCCGGCCAGATGCTGCGGCGCGGTCCCTCCGGCTCGTCGCCAATGACGGCTGCTGGCCCGCTCTCAAAATCCCTCCCCCTCTGGGGGAGGGTCAGGGTGGGGGCGTCCCGCTCGAGGTCCGCCATGTCTTCGACTGGAACCTCGACGGTGATCTCCATCGGCTTGACGCGCCCGGCGTCGACGATGGTGACCTCGCGGTTTGTCCCCCCGAGAAAGCGGGCGGTTTCGGACAGCGGGCGCTGCGTGGCCGACAGCCCGATGCGCTGCGGCTCGGTCTTTGTGATCGCCGAGAGGCGCTCCAGGCTGAGCGCAAGGTGCGCCCCGCGCTTGGTGTCGGCCATCGAATGAATCTCGTCGACGATTACCCAGCGGATGCTGGGAAGGATCTGGCGGGCTGCACTCGTCAGGAGCAAGAAGAGCGACTCCGGGGTCGTGATCAGGATGTCGGGCGGATGGCGCCCGATCTGCCGGCGGTCGCGCGCCGGCGTGTCGCCCGTGCGGATCGCGACCGTGATGCTGGAAATTCCCTCCCCCGCTTGCGGGGGAGGGTAGGGTGGGGGCGCCATCCGCTCCGCCTGCAGCCCGATGCCGCGCAGCGGTGCCTGCAGGTTGCGCTCGATATCGACCGTAAGCGCCTTCAGCGGCGAGACGTAGAGCACGCGGCAACGCTCGGCCCCGGCGGGGACCGGTTCCATCGCCAGCCGGTCGATGCACCAGAGGAATGCAGCCAGCGTCTTGCCACTGCCCGTCGGCGCCGACATCAGGGTGTGCTGGCCGGCCGCAACCGACCGCCAGCCGCCTTCCTGGACATCGGTCGGGGCGGGGAAGGCGCCCGAGAACCAGGCTCGCGCCGCAGGGGAAAACAAGTCCAGAACGGTAGGCATCGGCCTTAGTTTATTGCCGCGCGTCGCCCCTTCAAAACCTGAAGTGCTGTAGCAGCTCCTCGGGGCTCAGGTTGCGCCCGGTGGCGAAGACGGCGCGCCCCTGTTCGAGCAATCCGGTGTTGTACCGCGTCGGGCGTCCGATCCTCTCGCCCAGCGTCACGATCTCGCCGTTGAGGTAGTCGAGCTCGCTGCTCGACCCACGCCGGAGGCTCTGCAGGGTCGATGGCCCGTACGTGCTGTCAGGTGGGAAATTGCCCGCCAGACGCTTCCCGAAGATGAGGTAGCTGAGCGACATGGGAAGCGTCGACATCAGACGAAACGTGCGTGCCCGGCGACTTTGATCGAGACCGAAGCCACCAAGCTGGGCGGTCCTCACACCTTCGCGGATCGTCGC
>WNFW01004822.1_pt1 | contig 10476 bp, 6 predicted proteins | sample 5400131 | NCBI WGS metagenome assembly WNFW01 (sample SAMN13153362, study PRJNA577476) | soil metagenome | isolation source: 20 cm soil or saprolite under grassland replicate 1 | place: USA:California | collected 2016-06-15
CATCCTTAGAAAGGAGGTGATCCAGCCGCAGGTTCCCCTACGGCTACCTTGTTACGACTTCACCCCAGTCGCTGACCCTACCGTGGCCGGCTGCCTCCTTGCGGTTAGCGCACCGTCTTCAGGTAAAACCAACTCCCATGGTGTGACGGGCGGTGTGTACAAGGCCCGGGAACGTATTCACCGTGGCATGCTGATCCACGATTACTAGCGATTCCAACTTCATGGGCTCGAGTTGCAGAGCCCAATCCGAACTGAGACGGCTTTTTGAGATTTGCGAAGGGTTGCCCCTTAGCGTCCCATTGTCACCGCCATTGTAGCACGTGTGTAGCCCAGCCCGTAAGGGCCATGAGGACTTGACGTCATCCCCACCTTCCTCGCGGCTTATCACCGGCAGTCTCCTTAGAGTGCTCAACTAAATGGTAGCAACTAAGGACGGGGGTTGCGCTCGTTGCGGGACTTAACCCAACATCTCACGGCCGAACTGAAGGACTCCGTCTCTGGAGTCCGCGACCGGGATGTCAAGGGCTGGTAAGGTTCTGCGCGTTGCGTCGAATTAAACCACATGCTCCACCGCTTGTGCGGGCCCCCGTCAATTCCTTTGAGTTTTAATCTTGCGACCGTACTCCCCAGGCGGAATGCTTAAAGCGTTAGCTGCGCCACTAGTGAGTAAACCCACTAACGGCTGGCATTCATCGTTTACGGCGTGGACTACCAGGGTATCTAATCCTGTTTGCTCCCCACGCTTTCGTGCCTCAGCGTCAGTATCGGGCCAGTGAGCCGCCTTCGCCACTGGTGTTCTTGCGAATATCTACGAATTTCACCTCTACACTCGCAGTTCCACTCACCTCTCCCGAACTCAAGATCCTCAGTATCAAAGGCAGTTCTGGAGTTGAGCTCCAGGATTTCACCCCTGACTTAAAGACCCGCCTACGCACCCTTTACGCCCAGTGATTCCGAGCAACGCTAGCCCCCTTCGTATTACCGCGGCTGCTGGCACGAAGTTAGCCGGGGCTTATTCTTGCGGTACCGTCATTATCTTCCCGCACAAAAGAGCTTTACAACCCTAGGGCCTTCATCACTCACGCGGCATGGCTGGATCAGGCTTGCGCCCATTGTCCAATATTCCCCACTGCTGCCTCCCGTAGGAGTTTGGGCCGTGTCTCAGTCCCAATGTGGCTGATCATCCTCTCAGACCAGCTACTGATCGTCGCCTTGGTGAGCCATTACCTCACCAACTAGCTAATCAGACGCGGGCCCGCTGACGTATTGCTACGCCCGCTCGACTTGCATGTGTTAAGCCTGCCGCCAGCGTTCGCTCTGAGCCAGGATCAAACTCTCAAGTTGGACTTGAAACTTTAAAGCCGGCTGATCACAACGTTTGACGAGGTCCCACCATATTTATTGAACGCGATTCACATCGCGAACAACGCAATCTCAATCAAGAGATCATGGTGTAACCTATATAAACGTGTACCGCCGAAGTCTTTCGTCCAGCCTCGACACCTGAAAACTTGCGCTTTCAAGTATTCGAGACTCGCAAGGACTCCGCCGTCCACGTTTCTCTTTCTTCATCTTCACTTGTCAAACAGCCCGGGGCCGGAACCCCTCTCCCACCAAAGGGAGTTTCGGAAGGCCCCACCCGACGGCAAATGACAACCGATTGCCACCGGCTGTTGATTCACTCATCTTAGTGAGGAGCTTCACGGGCACGAAAACATGCCTTGGCCAAGGGCCAAGACAGCGCCGCGCTCAGTGGGCGGTTTATAGGCCCGCCCGATCGTCGTTGTCAACGGTTGTTGTCAACAAATCGTCGCATCATCGAACAGATTCTTGCGCGGTCGAGAAGTCTCGGCTTTCGGGACCTCGCGCCGTACTTGAGCCACAATCCTGCGACGTTCTGGCGTTAACGTATGCATTGAATCGCCCGGTACCAGTGGGGGCTGCCGGTGTTCAACTATTCAAGGGATCGGCGATCTTCCATGAACCCATCGCCTTTCTGTTACGGCCGAGAAACATCGAGAGATCTGCACATCCTTGGTCGTTCGTGATTCCGGCCGGCCTGTTGGCCTCCGATTCCCGAACATCCATGCGGTAGGCCATGCACGTGGATCACCCCTGGGAGGGGTTGTTCCGGGTCCAGGATGAGCGAAGATTTCGTCGGATGTTGAAGGAATTTGGGGGGACGGTGGCTTGAGCCAAAGGACGTCACGCGGTGGCGGTTACGGACGCGAGACCGGGATCATCGATCTTGGTCACGAGCCGCCACTTTCCGTCGATGGCTCCGAAGCCGCGGTGATCGATCGCCGCCGCGTCTCCGTGCAATGGTTTAGCGGCACCATTCTGACCGGTCTGTGCGGCGCGGCCCTCATCGGCGGCGCCGTTTTTGCGTCGCTCGACGGCGAAATGACGTTCGCCAAGGTTCCGGAGCGGGTCGAGGGCGCGTTGCGCGGCGCGTTCGGCGCCAACGACCGCACCGCCACCCTGCACAAGAGCGACCGTCTGCCGCCGCCCAGCGAGTCGGCCGCCGCGCGCAATGTAATACGGGTATCCACAGTCACCCGTGTCGGCAACCGCGACGTGATGCGGGTGCGGCCGTTCGTCCGCATCTCCGGCAATCTGTCGATGACGACCAGCGATCTCAGCGCCAAGATCCCGCCGTTCAACGCACAGCGCATGCTGACCGATGTCGGCGCCGCCGCCCCGGCCGCCTCCGACGATGCCAACAGCGCCGATGCGGCCGAACCCGATGCCGAGGTTTCGTTCGTCACCAAGGACCTGGCGTCGGTGCTGCCCAAGGCGAAACTCGCCGCGGTGGTTGCGCTCGACGATATTCTGATGCGGGTGCGCGATGCCTCGAACTGGCGCGGCGGCAGCGGCGTAAAATATGCAGCGCTTGCCAACGCGACGGCCGATGCCAGCGGCGCGCAGCCCGACCTCAAACTGGCCTACGCCACCGAGGGCGCGTCGGCCGATCCCTATGCCGGCTTTGAAACCCGGGTGGTGCCGGAAAACGTTACGCTGCTGCCGAAGACGAAAGACCAGGCCACCGGCGGCAATCCCTCCAACGAACGCGTCCACGTGGTCAAGAAGGGCGACACCATCACTTCGATCCTGCGCGATCAGGGCGCCACCCCCGAAGAGGCGAAATCGATCGCGAGCACGCTCGGCGCCCGCGGCCGCGACGGCGGACTGAAGGAAGGCCAGAAGCTCCGAATCCTGATGGCGCCCGCAGGCCAGGGCCCCGGCCAGCGGCTGCAGCCCTATCGGGTGATCGTCGCCAATGAATCCACCGTCGAAGCCGTAGCGGCGCTATCCGATCTCGGGAAATACGTTGCGGTCGACGTGCAAAGCATGAACACCGTCACCGAGACCGCCGACAATGGCGACGACGATGATGACGACGGGACCGGGGTGCGGCTTTATCAAAGCGTCTATGAGACCGCGCTGCGCAACAAGGTGCCTCCAGCTGTCATCGAAGACATGGTTCGCATCTACTCCTACGACGTCGATTTCCAGCGCAAGGTGCAACCCGGCGACTCCTTCGACGTGTTCTTTGCCGGCGAAGACGAAGGCACCGCCAATACCGAAAAGAGCGAGGTGCTGTTCGCCTCCCTCACGGTCGGCGGCGAGACCAAGAAATACTACCGTTTCCAGACCCCCGACGACTCCGTGGTCGACTATTACGACGAGACCGGCAAGAGCGCGAAGAAGTTCCTGGTCCGCAAGCCGGTCAACAACGCGATCATGCGCTCGGGCTTCGGCAGCCGCCGCCATCCCATCCTCGGCTACGTCAAGATGCATACCGGCGTCGACTGGGCCACGCCCTACGGCACGCCGATTTTCGCATCCGGCAACGGCGTCGTCGAAACCGCCGGCTGGGAAGGCGGCTATGGAAAATACGTCAAGCTGAAGCACAATAACGGTTACGAGACGGCCTATGGACACATGTCGGCCTTCGCCAAGGGGCTGGAGCCCGGCAAACGGGTTCGGCAGGGCCAGGTGATCGGCTTCGTCGGCTCGACCGGACAATCGACCGGGGCCCACGTCCACTACGAAATTCTGGTCAACGGCCGCTTCGTCGATCCGATGCGCATCAAATTGCCTCGCGGCCGCTCGCTTGATGGGCCGATGATTGCCGGTTTCGAGAAGGAGCGCGATCGTCTCGATGCCATGATGAGCAATCGCGGCACAGCGCGGGTGTCCGACGCCACGGGCTCTACCGGCACCCCGCCGGCACGGCAAGTCAGCAACCGCTGATACGCCGATAAAACCACCATCATCTGAAATCGATGGCGCCGCGCGGCATGTCACTTTTGCGTCCGCATGCCGCGCGACTACCGCAAGTTTCGTTTGCCAAACCACCGCCACGGACGAATGCTCGACCGATAAAAAAATCGGGAGGTAGCGTTATGACGAGTAGGTTTGCATGGTGCGCGGCTGTCGCGGCAACAGTCTTTTTACAAGGTGGTGAGGAAGTAGCGGCGAACTTCCCTCTCTCTTGCGAGAGAGGGAACGAATTCAGTTCAGCTTACGCTTCGGCACCGGTGCTTCGAACTGCGCGATCTCGGCGGTCTGCGCCGCCTTGCCGTTGAAGGTCAGCACATTGCCCTCGGTTGAGATCACAACGCGATCGCCGTCGGCGACCTCGCCGGCGAGGATCATCTCGGCCAGCGGATCCTGCAGATAGCGCTGGATCACCCGTTTCAGCGGACGCGCGCCATAGGCGGGATCCCAGCCTTTGCCGGCCAGCCATTCGCGTGCCGAGGCATCGAGCGCCAGCACGATCTTGCGATCCTCCAGCAGCTTTTGCAGCCGGCCGAACTGGATCTCGACGATCCTTCCCATCTCGCTCTTTTGCAAACGATGGAACAGGATGATCTCATCCACGCGATTGAGGAACTCGGGACGGAAGTGCGCGCGCACCATAGCCATCACCTGCTCGCGCACGGCCGAGGTGTCTTCGCCTTCCGGCTGGTTGACGAGGAATTCCGATCCGAGATTCGAGGTCATGATGATCAGCGTGTTGCGGAAGTCGACGGTGCGGCCCTGACCGTCGGTCAGGCGGCCGTCGTCGAGCACCTGCAGCAGCACGTTGAAGACATCCGGATGCGCTTTCTCGATTTCGTCGAACAGCACCACCTGGTAAGGCCGCCGCCGCACCGCTTCGGTGAGCGCGCCGCCCTCGTCATAACCGACATAGCCCGGAGGCGCGCCGATCAGCCGCGACACCGAATGCTTCTCCATGTATTCGGACATGTCGAGGCGCACCATTGAGGTCTCGTCGTCGAACAGATATTCGGCGAGCGCTTTGGTCAGCTCGGTCTTGCCGACGCCGGTGGGACCTAGGAACATGAACGAGCCCATCGGCCGGTTCGGGTCCTGCAGCCCCGCGCGCGAACGGCGCACCGCGGTCGCCACCGCATGCACGGCTTCGGCCTGGCCGATCACCCGCTTGCCGAGGCTGTGTTCCATCTTCAAGAGCTTGTCTTTCTCGCCCTCGAGCATCTTGTCGACGGGCACGCCGGTCCAGCGCGACACCACCTGCGCGATGTGATTGGCGGTGACGGCTTCCTCCATCGTCTCGCCGGCATTCTCGTTGGGTTCGATCTCGGCGAGCTTCTTCTCGAGTTCGGGAATCCGGCCATAGGCCAGTTCGCCGGCGCGCTGGTATTCGCCGCGGCGCTGCGCGTTGGCCAGTTCAATCCGCAAGGCATCGAGCTCGCTTTTAAGCCTCTGCGCGTTCGACAGCTTGTTCTTCTCCGCGCTCCAGCGCGAGGTCAGGTCCGCCGAGCGCTTTTCAAGCTCGGCGAGTTCCTTCTCCAGCGCCTGCAGCCGGCTTTTCGAGCCGGTGTCGCTTTCCTTTTTCAGCGCTTCCTGCTCGATCTTGAGCCGGATGATTTCCCGATCCATCGAATCGAGTTCTTCCGGCTTGGAATCGACCTGCATCTTCAGCCGCGCCGCGGCTTCGTCCATCAGGTCGATCGCCTTGTCCGGAAGGAAGCGGTCGGTGATGTAGCGGTTCGACAGCGTTGTCGCCGCCACCAGCGCGGAATCGGCGATGCGCACGCCGTGGTGCTGCTCGTATTTGTCTTTCAGGCCGCGCAGGATCGAAATGGTATCCTCGACTGTCGGCTCGGAGACGAAGATCGGCTGGAACCGGCGCGCCAGCGCCGCGTCCTTTTCGACGTGCTTGCGATATTCATCCAGCGTGGTGGCGCCGATGCAGTGCAGTTCGCCGCGCGCCAGCGCCGGCTTCAGCAAATTGGACGCGTCCATCGCGCCGTCGGCCTTGCCGGCGCCGATCAGCGTGTGCATCTCGTCGATGAACAGGATGATGCTGCCCTCGGCCGAGGTGACTTCCTGCAACACGGCCTTCAGCCGTTCCTCGAACTCGCCGCGATATTTCGCACCCGCGATCAGCGCGCCCAGATCGAGCGACAGCAGCTTCTTGTCCTTGAGGCTTTCCGGCACGTCGCCGTTGAGGATCCGCAGCGCCAGACCTTCGACGATCGCGGTCTTGCCGACGCCGGGCTCGCCGATCAGCACCGGGTTGTTCTTGGTGCGGCGGGAAAGCACCTGAATGGTGCGGCGGATCTCCTCGTCGCGACCGATGACAGGATCGAGCTTGCCGTCGCGCGCGGCCTGGGTGAGGTCGCGGGCATATTTCTTCAGCGCGTCATAGGCGTTCTCGGCGGTCGCACTGTCCGCGGTACGGCCCTTGCGCAGGGCTTCGATCGCCGCATTCAGTTTCTGCGGCGTGACGCCGCCCTTGTTCAAGATGGCGCCGGCTTCGCTGCCTTTCTCGAGTGCCAACCCCAGCAGCAGCCGTTCGACGGTGACAAAGCTGTCGCCGGCCTTCTCGGCGGCCTTTTCCGCGGCGTCGAACGCACGTGCCAGTTCCGGCGCAAGATAGACCTGCCCGGCGCCGCTTCCGGAAACCTTTGGCAGCTTGTTGAGCGCGTCCTCGGTGGCCTTCAGAATTGCACGCGAATTGCCGCCGGCGCGGTCGATCAGACCGCCGGCTAGGCCCTCGCTGTCGTCCAGCAGCACCTTCAGCATATGCAGCGGCGAAAACTGCTGGTGTCCGTCACGCATCGCCAGCGATTGCGCCGACTGGATAAAGCCACGCGCCCGTTCGGTGTATTTCTCAATATTCATCGTTAATTCCCCTCAGCCTGCCGCATCGCCCCGAAAGCACGAAAAACAGCATCTTCATTGGGTTTCCGCTGATCGCATTGACATTGCTCAACCGGCCGCGGTCGCTTCGCCGACGCACGCGGCGGCTTGAGGCAGATGTGGGAAGGGGGTCGCGGGAACGGAAGAGGCAGCTTCACAAATTCGTGTGCGGTGGCGGCGCCTTGTGCCGGAATCCCTTAATAAACTGCATGTCCCGCATCCAGCCCGCCCAGATCGCCGGCATCTACCGCTATCCCGTCAAGGGGCTTTCCCCCGAGCCGCTGCCAGCCGTGACGCTGCGCATCGGCCAAACCCTTCCCGCCGACCGCCGCTACGCCATCGAAAACGGGCCCAGTGGTTTCGATCCCGCCGAGCCCAAATGGATGGTGAAGACCTATTTCCTGATGCTGCAGCGGGACGAATGGCTGGCCGGGCTGCACAGCCATTTCGACGATGCGAGCAACGTGCTGACCATTCGCCACAACGGCTCCATTGCCGCACAGGGCGATCTTGAGACCGTCCAAGGACGGACCGCCATCGAACAGTTTTTCGCGACAAAATTCGCAGGTCAGATCAAGGGACCGCCGAAAATCCTGTCGAGCAATGGCCACAGCTTTTCCGATGTCAACCGGAAGGTCGTCTCCATCGTCAACCTCGCCAGCCTTAGCGCCATCGAGAATTTGGTCGGGCAGCCGGTTCACCCCCTACGGTTTCGCGCCAACCTCTATATCAGCGGATGGCCGGCATGGCGGGAGGCCGAACTGCTCGACCAGACCCTTGCCATCGGCGAGGCGCGCCTGAGAGTCGTGAAGCGGATCACCCGCTGCGCGGCCATCAACGTCGACCCGGAGAGCGCCGCGCGAGATCTCAACATTCCGCATGCGCTGATGCGCCGCTTCGGCCACAACGAGTGCGGCATCTATGCCGAGGTCATCGCCGGCGGCGCAGTCGCCACCGGCGATGAGATCACCATCAGTTCGGCATGACGTAAGCGTAGATCCGGCCACGCGAATACGCGGCTTCCCTGACCCGGTGGCCATTATTGCCCGAGACCACGATTGGATTGCCAGCCGCATCGATGCCACTGACGACACCGACATGGCCGCCGCCGCGCCGGCTCATGACCGCAATGGCGCCGACCTGCGGTCCGGATACGCGTTGGCCGTAGCTTGCGAATGAACGCGCCAGGTCCGAGCCGGTGCCGTGATGGCCCGAACGCTCCAGAACCATGTTCATGAACCGGGCGCACCACAGGCGGCCCCTGCCGGTGGGATTGCCGCCGAGGTAGCGGCGCGCTTCGGCGACGACGTTTGATGAACCGAACCCGCCTGATGAGGCGATGCCGCCGGCAGCGCTACTGGTCGCCAGGCTGGCATTGGTGTCGGCGAAGCCGCGCGCTTGCATTTGCGCCATGCCGCGCTCCCGGCGCGACAGCCGTGCCACGTGCCGATAGTGGCGATGAGCGTAGTGATGCCTGATGTGATGGCCGGCGTGACGGACGTGACCGTGCCGACCTGCGCTGTGATGTGACCGTGCTGAAGCGGGAGTAGCTGACGCGACGATTGCTGCCGAACAAAATGCCAGCGCCACAACACGAAGCGACCGGCGAGACGCATACAACTGAACCATTCTTATTCCTCGTTGACACCCCCAATCCCCTCGGTCCGTGCCTGGGACCGACATCCAATTGCGTATTGCCGGTTGAGATGTGGCGAGAGCGAGGCGCGATGCGGCAGTGCAAGATCGGTTTTGAGGTCATTCCGCGAGTATTTTGTGGCGAAAAAGAAAAGATACCGCCTCATTGCAGCCGCGAGCGTTAACTGCGATTTTCGCGGTCGGCCCACGAGAAGGAACATCAAATGCCCTATGCCGCCACCAGCGACAACGTCCGCCTCTATTTCGAGGAAGCCGGATCCGGAACTCCCATCCTCTTCCTGCATGAATTTGCCGCCGACCACACCAACTGGGAGCCGCAAATGCGGTATTTCTCGCGCGGGCATCGCTGCATCGCCTATTCGGCTCGCGGCTACACGCCATCGGATGTGCCGGCATCGGCCGACGTCTATACCTACAAGCATTTCTATACCGACGCGCTGGCCGTGCTCGATCACCTCAATATCGCAAGAGCGCATTTCATCGGCCTGTCGATGGGCTCCTATTCCTCGCTGCAGGTCGGCCTGAACGCGCCCGAGCGCGCGCTGTCGATGACACTGGCCGCGGTCGGCTCCGGCTCGAGCCTGGAAAATCTCGAGGCCTTTCGCAGGCAATGCCGGGCCAATGGCGAGCAATATGAGACGGTCGGCGCCGCCGAGGTCGCGAAAGTGACGCGCGAGGCGCCAAGCCGGATCCCGTTCCTGCTGAAGGACCCGCGCGGACACGCGGAGTTCTACGCTTCGCTGGCCCGCCACGATGCAAAAGGCTCGGCCAACACCATGCGCAGTTTCCAGGGCGGCAGGCCCTCGATCTACACATTGGCCGACGCGATCCGGAAAGTGCCGACGCCGGCGCTGATTATCTGCGGCGACGAGGACGACAATTGCATCGAGCCCAGCATGTTCCTGAAGCAGCACCTGCCGGCAGCCGGTCTCGCGTTCTTTCCGAAATCGGGCCACGTGCTCAACCTCGAAGAGCCCGCATTGTTCAACGCGATGGTCGAACGCTTCATCGCGCTGGTCGAAGCCGGCCGCTGGCCCGCGCGCGATCCGCGTTCGATGGCGGCGGGATAAGTTGATTGGACACCTCAACAACAACGATGCCTCCCTACGCTTCGCTCGTCATACCCCGCCACCGGGTCTTTTCCTTCGAGCCCGATGACAGGCGATGACGGTAAGTGCGCAGAAGCGTTCTCCACGTCATTGCGAGCCAACGGGTCGCGCGAATGCGCGCCCGATGACAGGCTCAAGCGAAGCAATCCAGAAACTGCTGCAACAAAAAGACTGGATTGCTTCGTCGCTTTGCGCCTCGCAATGACGGCACTCTCATTCAAACGTGACTCCGCGATCTCGCGGCGCGATGCGCCCGAGGTTTGCATGAAACGTTCGCACCCTGAGATAAAAGAGGGTGCAGGGAAAGCCGGGTGCGCGCTGCACCCGCGGTCTCGTGTGCAAATATGTGCGAAGAAACGCACACGAGCATACAGGTCCAGCGGAGGCAATCCGGCTTTCCCTGCGCAATGGTTTTACGGCTTACTCCGTGCTCTCCCCGGCGACCGGGCTCTTTTGCCACCGTCGCCAGCGGATATTGCTACCCGCCAACTTGACGCCAGCGTCGGGGCGTCAGGACCACACGGCTTCGCCGTCC
>WNFW01008614.1_pt1 | contig 10475 bp, 6 predicted proteins | sample 5400131 | NCBI WGS metagenome assembly WNFW01 (sample SAMN13153362, study PRJNA577476) | soil metagenome | isolation source: 20 cm soil or saprolite under grassland replicate 1 | place: USA:California | collected 2016-06-15
TCTCCGGCATCACGATCACGGCGCGGGTTCCCACGAGCTGGGCGGCATAGGCGACCGCCTGCCCGTGATTACCGCTCGAGTAGGTGATGACCCCCTTGCGCCTTGCGGCTTGTGGCAGGCGTCTGATCGCGTTGTAAGCTCCCCGCAGCTTGAACGCCGCCGTAGGCTGCAGGCTCTCGAGCTTCAGGTAGGCATTGAGCGGCTCGACGAAACGCAGGGGCGTACGCACTGCCACCCCCACGAGCCCCGCGGCCGCCTCCCGGACGTCCTCGGCGGTGACCACGCTACTTTTTCTTCTTCGTCGGCTTCGGCTTCGCCTTCGCCTTTGGCGGGGCCTTCTTGGCCTTGGCAGAAGCCCGCGGGGCGTCGTCGTCGTCCGCGTCGCCCTCGCCGTCATCCGCCTCGTCTTCCTTCACGACCCGGGCCACGTCCACCACCAGATCGCCCGGGGCCAGGTTCATGATCTTCACGCCCTGGGTGTTGCGCCCGGAAATGCGGATGCCCTCGACCGGCACGCGGATCATGATCCCCTTCTTGGTGATCATCATCAGCTCGTCGTCGGGGAGCACTTCCTTGAGGGCGACGATGTTCCCCGTCTTATCGGCGCGCTTCAAGGTGATGATGCCGCGGCCGCCCCGGTGCTGCACGCGGTACTCGTCGAGCTCCGAGCGCTTGCCCATGCCCTTCTCGGTGACCGTGAGCAGGGTCGACTTGCGGCGCACCACCACCATGTCGATCACCTGGTCCTTCTTGTCGAGCTCGATCCCCTTCACCCCGGTGGCCGTGCGGCCCATGTCGCGCACGTCCTTCTCGTGGAACCGGATGCTCATGCCGTGGTGGGTGGCGAGCACGATGTCGTTCCGGCCGTCCGTCACCTGGACGTCGATCAGCTCGTCGCCCTTCTCGATGTTGATCGCGCGAATGCCGACGGAGCGCGGGTTGCCGAACTCCGACAGTCGCGTCTTCTTCACCACGCCCTGTTTGGTGGCGAACAGGAGGAACTGGTCCTCGGAGAACTCGCGCACGGGTACAAGGGACGCGAGGCGCTCGTCCGGCTTCATGGCGATGCACGAGATGATGGGTTTGCCGCGCGCGGCCCGGGCCGCCTGCGGGACCTCGTGCACTTTCAACCAGTAGCACTGCCCCTGCTGGGTGAAGAACATCACGTAGTCGTGGGTCGACGCGATGAACAAGTGCTCGACCCAGTCGTCTTCCTTGGTATGGGCGGAGATCACGCCCCGACCGCCGCGCCGCTGGCGCCGGTAGGCCGACACCGGCAGGCGTTTGATATAGCCCGCGTGGGACACGGTGATCACCATGTCCTCTTCCGCAATCAGGTCTTCGATCGAAAACTCGCCCTGGTCGGCCACGATCTCGGTGCGCCGCTCGTCGCCGAAGCCGTGCGCCAGCTCCGAGAGCTCCTCCTTGAGGATCTTCAGGCGCCGCGGCTTCGACCCGAGCATCTCCTTGCACTCCTTGATGAACTTGCGGACTTCCTTGAGCTCCTCCTCGAGCTTCGTGATCTCGAGGGCGGTGAGGCGGGCGAGCCGCATGTTGAGGATTTCCGCCGACTGCTTTTCGGACAGCTTGAAGCGCTTGCGCAGGCTGGCGTCCGCGCTCGGCGTGTCCTTCGACTTGCGGATGATCTTCACGACCTCGTCGATGTTGTCGACGGCGATCTTCAGGCCTTCGAGGATGTGCTCGCGGTCCTGCGCGCGCTTCAGCTCGAACTCGGTGCGGCGGACGATGACGGTATGGCGATGCTCGATGAAGTGCTCGAGCAGCTCCTTCAGGTTCATCTCCTTCGGCGCGCCGTCGACCAGGGCGAGCATGATCGCGCCGAAGGTGGTCTGCATCTGTGTATGCGCGTACAGCCCGTTCAGCACCACCATCGGGACCGCGTCTCGCTTCAGCTCGATCACGACCCGGATGCCTTCTTTGTCGGACTCGTTCCGGAGGTCGCTCACGCCGTCGAGCTTTTTCGCCAGCACCAGATCGCGGATCTGCTCGATCACGCGATCGGGAGAAACCTGGTAGGGGAACTCGGTGACGACGATCTGCTGCTTCCCGGTCGATTCCCGCTCCTCGACGGTGGCGCGCGCCCGGATGGCGATGCGGCCGCGCCCTTTCTCGTAGCACTCCTTGATGCCTTCGCGGCCGTAAATGATCGCGCCGGTCGGGAAGTCCGGACCCTTGATGAACTTCCGCAAATCTTTAATCGACGCGTCCGGGTGGTCGACCAGGTGATTGATGGCCTCGACCGCCTCGCCCAGGTTGTGCGGCGGGATGTTGGTCGCCATGCCGACGGCGATACCGGACGTGCCGTTGACGATGAGGTTGGGCAGCCGCGCCGGGAGGGACGAAATCGACGGTGTTCTTGTCGATATCGTCGAGCATCGTCATCGCGATGCGGGTCAGGCGCGCTTCGGTGTAGCGGTAGGCGGCCGGGGGATCGCCGTCCACCGAGCCGAAGTTTCCCTGCCCGTCCACCAGCGGATAGCGCAGCGAGAAGGACTGCACCATCCGCACCAGCGAGTCGTACAACGCGACGTCGCCGTGCGGGTGATACTTGCCGAGCACGTCGCCCACGACAGTCGCACTCTTCTTGTAGGGGCGACCGGGGACGAGCCCCAGCTCGTTCATGGCGTACAGGATGCGGCGGTGTACGGGCTTGAGCCCGTCGCGCACGTCCGGCAGTGCGCGCTGCACGATGACGCTCATCGAATAGTCGAGGAACGACTCCTTCAGCTCGTCTTCGATGAGGCGCGGGACGATCCGTTCGCGGGCGTTCGGTGCGGTCATGAAACCAGGTGTCAGGAGTTAGATGTCGGGCGTTAACACGGCTCGGCGAGACTGCCTAAGTTGCTAAAAAATAATCACTTAGGTTGTGAAAGGCAACGCGAAGACGCCCGCTAACCGGGCGTGGGGGCGGCACTTACGCGAGTCCAGTTGACGGTTCGGTGATGGTCGCTGCCCAGGTTGTTCTCAGGCTGAAGCCTGGGCTCGGCCGACGCTGTGTTGAAGCACACGGAGCGAAGCGGCGCTGTCGAGCGGGAGTGTCCTTCAGGATAGTGCAACGCCCGAGCCCAGGCTTCAGTCTCGGGACCCGATCTCGATCGCGATCTTCCCCAACTGCTCTCCCCGCTCCAATCGCTCGAACGCGGCCGGCGCCTCGGCGAACGGGAACACCCGATCGACGATCGGACGCAGCTCGCCCGCGCCGAGCAGGCGCACGATCTCGCGATACTCGGCGTCGTTGCCCATCGTCGAGCCCAGGATGCTCCACTGGTGCCAGAACAGCCGGCGCATGTCGAACCCGACCTTGGGCCCCGTCGTCGCACCGCAACTCACGAGCCGCCCGCCGCGCGCGAGGGCGCGCAGCGATTCATCCCACGTCGCCTCGCCCACGTTCTCGATCACGACGTCGGCGCCACGCTTGTCGGTGAGGGCGCGCACCTCCTGGGAAATCTTCCGGGTCTTGTGATTGAGTGTCACGTCGGCTCCGAGCTGCTGCGCCGCGCGCAGCTTGGCGTCGCTGGAGCTCGTAACGATCACTCTCGCCCCCTTGAGCTTCGCGAGACGCAGGGCCGCGAGGGACACGCCACCGCCGATGCCCCAGACCAGCACGGTCTCCCCCGGCCGCACCTGCGCCCGCGTCACCACCATGCGCCAGGCGGTGAGCGTCACGAGCGAAAACGCCGCCGCCTCGGTCCACGTGAGCGGCTTCGGGAGGGTCGGGATCAAGGCGGTATTCTGCTCAGGGACGATGACGTACTGGGCGAGGGTCCCGGGCCGGTGCTCACCCAGAATGCCGTAATTGACACACAGCGAGTGCTCACCGGCGCGGCAGTACGAGCAGGTGTAGTCGGGGATCCCCGGGTTGATCATCACCCGGTCGCCGGGCCGGACCGACTGAACTCGAGCGCCCACGGCCTCCACGACGCCGGCCCCGTCGGCACCGAGGATGTGGGGATAGTGGTATTCGTGGGGCAACCCTCGCACCACGAAGAGATCGAGGCGGTTGAGCGCCGCCGCGCGCAGCGCGATTCGAACCTGTCGGGCCTCGATGGGGCCTGCGGGATCGGGGACGTCGGCGATTTCGAGTCGGTCGAGGCCGCCGGTACTGCGGATCACCCAGGCGCGCATGGCGTGGGTGCCTCAGCCCTACGGCATGAAGGCGGGGGACACCATCTGCTCGGCGCCGGTCGTGGGGATCGGCACGGGGGCGCCGCTCCCGGCCGACCCGACCGGCTGGACGTACACCCTGAATACGTTCTTCTGCACCGCCACCACGAGCCCCAGGAGATCGCCGGCCGGCGAAACCGTAAAGTCCGTGACCACGAGGTCCGTCCCAGAGAGTGGTGTCAGCTTCCCGGTGGCGAGGTCGGTTTTGACGACCTGCGTGACGGTGCGGCCGCCCTCCTTTTGCTCCACCAGATAGGCGAGCGATCCGTCCCGTAAGAAGCGCGGCGCGGTGTCCTTGCTCTGCGGCCCCCGAGTGACGGGACGCTGGCTCGAGCCGTCCTTCGACATGAGCCAGATGTGATTGTTCCCTTCGCGGTTCGACACGAAAGCGATGGTCTCGCCGTCGGGCGATACCGTGGGCTGTGAGTTGTCGGCGGGCTCCTGGGTGAGCTGCACCGCGTCCGAACTGGTAATCGGCTGCAGGAAGATCTGACGGTGCCCGGTGCGCTGAGAGTGGAACACCACCGACTGACCGTCCGCCGTGAACGACGCGTCGCCGTCCGCCCCCGGCGAGTTGGTGAGCCGCGCGGGGCTCGTGCCGTCCGCGTCCATGACGTAGATCTCGGCCTGCCCATCACGCGTCGAGGTGAACGCGATCCGCGACCCGTCCGGCGAGAAGGCGGGCTCGGTCGCGACCGCCGTATCGTCCATGACCTTGCGGAGCTGCGCCAGGTTGGCGCGCTCCGCCGAATAGAGCTGGAAGCGACCGGTGCGGGAGCTCGCGAGCACGATCTCACCCTGCACAAACACCTCGGCCACGGCGCGTCTCCCCCCGGGCGCCGTCGCCGTGATGCGCGCGTGGCCGTACGACGCCGTCGAGACGGTGCCGTCCTCGGCGACGGCCGCCACCGGCGGGTTGTCAGACGCCCAGGTCACGCCGGTGGCCGGACCGATCACGACCAACGCCTCGTCCGCGAAGCTCGCTCGCAGCGGGTACCGCCGGTTGAGGGGCAGGCCGACCCGGGCAGCGGAGAGCTTCAATCCCGCCGCGATGACTCGGATCTGCCACGTGACGACCAGTCCCGGGCCCGGGCCCTTCACCACCAGTGTCGTCCTGCCGGCGCGCTTTCCCGTGAGCGTGCCAGACCCCGGATCGAAACTCGCGAGCGCCGTGTCCGCGACCGTCCAGCGGAACGGCGCATCAGGCACGGGGGTCCGATCGGCGGCAAGCGCCTGGGCCTGAAATTTCGCGGTGCCCTGGATCGGGAGCGGCACGTCCAGCTTGTAGGTGGGGCTCACTGCCAATTGCTCCACCGTCCGGTGCACCACGATGTCGACGGTTTTTGTTTGCAAGAGCCCCGCGACGCTGAGGGTCGTCCGGCCGGGCGCCACCGCGGTGACGACGCCAGTCAGACTCACCCGCGCGACGCCGGGGTCCGCGGCGGACCACTGCAGGGCCAGCGGGCTGACCAACCGGCCGCCCTGCCCGGGTACCACCACGCGGAGCGTGTCGACATCCCCCGGCGACATGACGAGCGGAACCGCCTCCTGGATCGCAATCTCGCTCGGCTGTACGACCACCGGCGCCGTCGCGGTGAGGCCGCTCGAGCTCGTGACCTGCACGGTTCCCTGACCGGGGGCGAGAGCCACGATCACGCCGTTCTGGTCCACGCTGGCGATGTCCGGGCGGAGAGATTTCCAGGTCACGGTGACGGGCGCAGCGGGGGAGCCGTCCTCTCTGAGTGCACGCGGAGACACACGCGTATTTTCGGACGGCAGGAGATACACCGTCGGCGGCTCGATCCGGAGCACCGCGCCCGGTCCCGTGCCGATGACCTGACCGGCGAACGGGTCCGCCCCGGAGGGAGCGGGCGGCTGAGGCTGCCCTCCCGTCGGCTGGGTGGCTCCCCCGGCAGACGCCACGGGGGTGGGGGCGGCGGGGCCTAAGACCTGCACTGCGGCCTGGCCCTTCCGCGCCCCCGCCCGGGCCTCGATGATCGCCACGCCGCCGCCTACTCCCGTCACGGTCCCATTGTTGTCCACCCTCGCGACCGCGACGTTGTTGGACGACCAGATGACACGCACGGTGGGGATCACATTCCCGACTCGGTCGAACGCGGTGGCGAGCAGCCCGCTCCGCTCCCCGACCTTGATTGTGACCGATGGGGGCGCCACTTGGACTTCGGCGATATTCTGTGCTGTTGCCGCGCCCGGATAGGCGAGCAAGGCGAGGAGGAGGATGCGCCGAGCCGTCATAGCGGCGCGAAGGTAAGCGCGCGTAAGTGCCGTTGTCAAGCTAACTTGTCATGAAACGCGCGAGCTGGTCCGAACGCCAGCGGTCTGACTCGTATCCACTTGCGTGAGAGCATTCCCGGGGTAAGCTATAGGCCACGTCCACGGACAACCAGCAGAGGAGAGATCATCCGATGCTCGCGCCAACGGATTTTTCGGAGAGCAGCTGGACCGGTTCCGGCATGATGGAGCCGATGTATCCGCCGGCACCGATGACGCCGCCCGCTCCCGCGCCGATGAGGGACGAGCCGATGACGGCGCCGCGGCCGAAGCCGGCGAAAAAGCGTAAAAAGCCGGCGAGATCCAAGGCCAAAAAGAAGGCCGGTAAGAAGCGGCCCAAGGCCCGGGCGAAGCGAGGCGGCAAGACGAAGCGGCGGAAAGCGGCGCGCAAGCGCCGCCGCTAAAACAGCTCGACGTGACCGCGCGGGAGCGCCTCTTTGGATGGCTCGAGCCATCTCTTCGAGGCGCTCCCGCGGCACGTTTGCATCCCTTTAGACGGAGCGGCCAGGCAATGCGGGTGGCGAGGGTGCGAGGTCCTTGGACGTGGAGCGTGCTGCTCGTGCTCGCCTGTTCGGCGCCGAAGGTCGCCCCGGGCAATCCGCAGGCGGAGATCGCGGCGACGCTCGAGCGGAGCGCCCGGGATTGGAACCGCGGCGACCTCGCCGGCTTCATGAGCGACTACGTGCAGGATTCCCTCACGAGCTACGTATCGCTCGGGCACGTGCAGTACGGTTGGCAGCCGCTGTACGAGCACTATCGGACCATGTACTTCGCGCCCGGGAAGCGCCGCGACTCGCTCGCGTTCGCCGAAGTGCGCGTGCGCCCCCTCACGCTCGATCTCGCCCTCTGCACGGCGCGCTTCCGGCTCTCGCGCGGCGACTCCGTGACCGCGAGCGGACCGTTCACGCTCGTGCTGCAAAAACGAGGGGACCGCTGGCTCATCCTCCACGATCACACGTCCGCCGACGCGAAATGAAGGGCGGTCAGGCGGTCGCCGCCCTGATGCTGCTGCTCGGGCTGGCGGGTTGCACGTCGTCGGGCGCCGGCGTCATCGCCCTCGAGGGAGCGACGCTCATCGACGGATCGGGGGGCCAACCCGTGCGCGACGCGCTCGTCCTCGTGAAACAGGGGCACATCCAGGCGGTCGCCCGGGTGAACGAGATTCCGGTGCCGCGCGGGGCGCGGGTCGTGAACCTCATCGGAAAGACCATCATCCCTGGACTGATCGACGCCCACGCCCATGTCGAGCGGTGGGCGGCCGAGCGCTACCTCGTCTGGGGCGTCACCGCGGTGCGCGACCTCGGTGCGTTGAGCACCGATTCCGCCATCGCGCTCAAGAACGACTTCGACCTGGGGTCGGTGCTCGGCCCGCGCATGCTCACATCGGGAGCCATGATCGACGGGGCCCCCGCCACCTACCCGGCGGCGACCGCGGTGAGAACGGCGGCGGAGGCGCGCCGGGCCGTGGATCTGCGGGCGGTGGCGGGGGCGGACCACGTCAAGATCTACACCAAGTTCACCGCCGACCTGCTGCGGCCGCTCCTGGACGAGGCGACCACGCTCCGCCTCCCCGTGGCCGCGCACCTCGGCAAGATCGACGCCCTCACCGCCGCGAGGGCGGGCGTGGCGTCGCTCGAGCACATGGCCGGCGTCGTCGCCGCGGCGAGTCGCGACCCCGCCCCGTACTTCCGAGCGCACGACCAGTTCCTGCGCGGCTGGACGGTCGAGGAGATCGGCTGGGCCGCGCTCGATTCCGCTTCCCTCGCGCGTACGGCGCGTGCGCTGGCCGCGACGCGCGTCGCGATCGTGCCCACCCTTGTGTTGCACGAGATGCTCTCGCGGCTCGACAACCCGACACTCCTGTCCCGCCCGGGGATGGAGGACGTCCCGGCCGCCGCCGCGAGCGTGCGCGACGTCGCCGGGCTGCTGCGCCGCACCGGGTGGCGCGGCGCCGAGCTCCAGGCGTTCCGGCGATCGCGCGCTCGTCAGAACCAGTTCGTCCGCGAGTTCAAGCGCGCGGGCGGGCTCATCGCGGCCGGCTCCGACGCCGCGAACCAGCTGATCGTCCCGGGCCTCTCGCTGCACGAGGAGCTCGGCCTGCTCGTCGCCGCCGGCTTGACGCCGGTCGAGGCGATCGCCGCCGCCACTCGCAAAGGTGCGGAGCTGCTGCGCGCCGACTCCCTCGGCCGCGTGGCCGAGGGCAAAGTGGCCGACCTCGTCGTGCTCGACGCCAACCCCGCGGCGAATATCGCGGCCACGCGCCGCATTGCCTGGGTCATGCTCCGGGGACGCATCCTTTACCCCGATTCGCTGAGGAGAACATGGACAAAGTAAGAGTCGTGCTCGTGGCCGCGGCGATCATCGCTGCCTGCGGGAGAGGGGAAACGGGAAAGGGGAAAGGTGCCTATGATCTCGTCCTCAAGAACGGGTGGGTCGTGGACGGCAGCGGTAATCCCCGGTACCGGGGAGACGTCGCGATCCGGGGCGACCGCATCGCGGCCGTCGGATTCCTGAACGGGGCGGCGGCTCGTGAGACGCTGGACGTGGGCGGGCTGGTGGTGGCTCCCGGCTTCATCGACATGATGGGCCAATCCGAGATCAACGCCCTGATCGACAACCGCCTCTTCAGCAAGATCACCCAGGGTGTCACGACCGAAGTCACCGGCGAAGGCGGGTCCGTGGCGCCCTTGACCGACCGTCTGGTCGTGGACGACTCGGATGCCATGAAGAAGTGGCACTATCGTGAGGACTGGCGCGACCTGGACGGGTACTTCACACAGCTCGCGAAGCAGGGCTCGGCGCTGAACATCGCGACGTTCGTGGGCGCGACTCAGGTGCGCCTCGCGGCGCGACTCAGGTGCGCCTCGCGGTGGTGGGAAAGGAAAACCGGCCCCCGACGGCAGCCGAACTGGCGCACATGTCGGCCATCGTGGATACCCTGATGGAGCAGGGCGCACTCGGCGTCTGGACCGCGCTCGAATACGCGCCGGCGAGCTATTCCAAGACCGAAGAGATCATCGCGCTCGCGAAGGCGGCCCGGCGGCACGGCGGCATCTATGCGTCGCACATGCGAAACGAGGGCATCCGCATCGATGACGCGCTGGACGAACTGTTCCGCATCGCGCGCGAAGCCGACATCCCGGCCGAGATCTCACACTTGAAGCTGGCGGGGCGCGCGAGCTGGGGCCGGATGCCCCGGGTGCTTGCCCGCATCGACTCGGCGCGGGCGGCGGGGCTCGACGTGACGGCCGACCAGTATCCGTACATCGCCGGGGCGACATCGCTCGATGCCGCGATTCCCCCATGGGCCGAGAGCGGCGGGTGGGACTCGCTGCTGGTGCGGTTGCGTCATCCCGAGACGCGCGCGCGCATCCAGGCGGAGATGCTCCACCCCACCGACGGGACGGAAGGGTTCTACAACGAGGCCGGCGGTGCAAGCGGCATCCTGATCACCGGCGTGTTCCAGGACTCGCTCCGCTATATGCAGGGAAAGCGGATCAGCGAGATCGCCGCCGCGCGCCACCGGGACCCCATCGAGACCATCTTCGACATCGTCGTGGCGGAGGGCGGGCATCGCACCGATGCCGTCTATTTCCTGATGAGCGAACCGGACGTACAGACCGCCATGAAGACCTGGTGGGTGGCGGTGAACACGGACTTCCCGGGCGTGGCCCCGGACGGACCCCTGGGGACCCAGTCCGCTCACCCGCGCGCCTACGGCACGTTCGCCCGAATCCTGGGCCGCTATGCGCGGGACCTGAAGCTCTTCCCGCTCGAGTTCGCGGTGCACAAGATGACGGCGTTGGCCGCGCAACGCGTCGGGCTGGCCGACCGCGGCTCGCTCAAGGCCGGGATGGCAGCCGACATCACGGTGTTCGATCCCGCGACCGTAGCCGACAAGGCGACGTTCGAGCAGCCGCACCAGCCGTCGGTCGGGTTTACATACGTATTCGTGAACGGACAGAAAGTCCTGGACCACGGAAAGGTCACGGCGGCGC
>WNFW01016050.1_pt1 | contig 10475 bp, 9 predicted proteins | sample 5400131 | NCBI WGS metagenome assembly WNFW01 (sample SAMN13153362, study PRJNA577476) | soil metagenome | isolation source: 20 cm soil or saprolite under grassland replicate 1 | place: USA:California | collected 2016-06-15
GAATCACAACGTCACTTGGACCGTCACGGTCACCGTGTGCGTAATCGAGCCCGACGTCGCAGTGATTGTTATGGTATACGTGCCCGGCGTCGTCAGGACGGACGTGGCGACCGTCAGGGTCGACACGCCCGTGCCGCCTGCGGTCAAAGTGATCGACGTCGGGTTGAGGCTCGCGGTCGGATAGACGAGGCAAAGACCGGAGCAGGCGATCGATGTGCTTAACCCGATCGTTCCCGCGAATCCGTTCAGGCTGGTCAGCGTAATCGTGGAGGTGCCAGACGATCCGATATGGATGCTGAGAGACGCGGGTGTCGCGCTGATGCCAAAGTCCGGAGGCGGAGGCGGCGGCGGCGAGGGAGTGGCGGAGGCCTCGCTCGACCGCGGGCCCTCTCCGGCCGCGTTCATCGCCGAGACCTGGTAGTAGTACGTGACCCCGTTCGTCACCGCGGTGTCGGTGTACGTGAGCATAATGCCAATCGTCGCCAGCAGCGTCTCGCCGTTGGACGAGGTGCCTCGATAGATCTTGTAATTCGTGATCGATGATCCGCCGTTGGAACTGGGTGCCTGCCAGGTCAGACCGATTTGCGCATTCCCGGCGGTGGCCACGAGGTTCGTCGGCGCGGAGGGAGGCGAGGGCGGCGGTGGAGGTGCGCTCGGGGTGCCCGAGGCCTCGTTCGATTTGGCCCCTTCGCCCGGGCTGTTGACCGCGGACACCTGATAGTAGTACGTAACTCCGTTCGTCACCGCACTGTCCGTATACGTGAGCACGTTGCCCACGGTCGTCAGGAGCGTCTCGGTCAGGGGCGCGAGACCCCGATAGATCTTGTAGTTCGTGACGGGAGATCCGCCGTCCGAGGCCGGGGCTTGCCAGTTTAGGGTCACCTGGGCATTGCCGCCCGTGGCCGCGAGGTTTTGCGGAGCCGACGGGGGCGTGGGCGGGGCGGACAGCCTCCACCCGGTCAGCGGATGGAGTTCCCAGTGCCACGGGCCTTCCCAGACGACAAAGCCTTGGAAATCGAGGGAGATGCTCCCGTTGGATTGGTACTGGCCCAAGGTCGCGTTATCGCAGTACGGGACCCCGACGCCGCAATAGCCTTTCCCCAACCAGTCTCGATCGATTTCGATCCTCAGGTAACCACGCGTGGTCCCGATCGTGATGATCTGTCCGCCATACGTGCAGACGGTTTGGTTGTTGGGGTAACGGCCACCGCCGTTCTGCTTCGAGTACCACGCGGAGCAATCGGTGGTCTTGACGCCGTAGCCGTACAAGGAAACCCCGTTGATCTGGACGAACGAGGACAACACGGTACCGGTCATGTTCGTGATCGTGCACGGCGGCGAGAGGGCCCGTTCTTGGGGGATGCCCCCCGCGGTCGAGTTCGTCTGGTAACGGCTGCCGTTGACAGTCTGCGTCGGGTAGGCGGGGCCTAGGACGTCGCGGATGGTGACGAGGTCCGCCGAACACGAGACGTTGGGGTTCCAAGATGTGAGACCCGATTCCGTCACGCGGGCGGGACTGGAAGTCGGCGAGAGACCGCTTTGGATGGCGGAAGCCAAGGGGCCGGCAATGAGCCCAGCGATGGCAAGCCCGAGCACGAGCAAGAGAACGAGTAGGCTTCGGCGGGACGTCGCTCGCCTTCGATGCAATTCGCCGTTTGGGAACTCGGTCGCCATTGACCCGGATTAGCGGGGGGGATGGGTATGACGTGGGCGTTTAGGGTCGTCGAACAATGAACATAATTGATTAGGAATGCAATCAAGGATGATAGCACGTCGATGTGCGATACCGTACGCTCTCGCCCACCCCGCGCGGACCGGTTTGAACACGGAGCCTATCTTACCGACCCTACCGGAGCGAATAGAGCAATCAAGGCCTCCGATCTCTTTCGGGGCTCGTGTCCCTTAGACGGATTCACGGCTCGAGCAGGAATCCCGCCGGATTCTTTTCTCGCGGCACCCATTCGAATTCCACGTCGAGAGTGGATCCGAGGCGCGACGCCTCTCGATGCAGCGGCACCAGGTGCGGTGTCGTCACCCGGTACTCTCCCCGCATTTGGCGGATCACGAGTTGTGAATCGCCGCAGATCCGATACGCGTTCCGCGGACGTCTTTCCCCTTCGAGTTCCTGGAGGTGGCGAAGCAGGAAGATGAGGCCCTGATATTCCGCAATGTTGTTGCTCCGCACAGGGCCGGTGGAACTCGGAAGGTCCGGCACTTCGCGGACGACCCGGGTCTCGCCCACGACGAACGCGGCTCGCATCGGTCCCTTGGTCCCGAACTGATTTCGAGGGCATGCTCCGTCGAAGAAACACGGGATCCGGGAGGCGGTGGACGAGGGCATCGGCCACTTGGGCGGAGAGCGCTCCAGGACTTGAGACTTGTCGGGGATTGGTTCCGTCCGGACGCAATCGAAAAGAGGGGAGGCGAGCCCTCGTAAGGATCGCCTCCGGAAAGGCGTTCGCGCGTCAGCCGCAGCACCCACAACAGGTGCAGCAGCACCCGCCGCTGCAACAGCCCCTAGCTTTGGGCTCTTGGGCGGCGCGTTCTTGCGGTGTGTCGGAGGGTCGGGATGACTCCATAATTGTCTACTCCCCCTAGGTAGTAGACAAGTTCTTATAGCCTCCCTCCCGTGGCCTCAGAGATGGCGGGAGTGAAGGTCCGCGCGAACGCCCTCCTCCAAGACGCGATGGAGCCGTCTCTGGATCGAATTGCCGGGACGCTCCGAGAACTTGGGTTGAGTAGGCACGCAGCGCAGGCATTCTGTGCTCTCGTAGAGACGACGCATGCGACCGCGGGCGAACTCGTTCGCAAGACCGGGATCCCGGACTCGAAAATTTACTATGCCCTTGACGAACTGGCGGAAAAGGGATTCGTGGAGGTTCAGGCGGGGAAACCAAAGACCTATCGCGTGGTCCCGCCCAAGGAAGTTGAGATGCGGCTGTCTCGGATGGTCCAAGTGGAATACGAACGGCGCCGCGCGGCGACCGTGCGGGTGGCCTCCTTGCTGGAGCCGCTCCGAGCCGCGACGAGAGCTCCCTCGATCGATGTCGCGTACATCGTGAAAGGCCTCCCGAACGTCGTGGTTCGGGCACAGGCCCTCATTGGGTCCGCACGGAAGGACGTCGTCCTGTTGGCCTCCGATGAGGCGCTCTTTCGAAAACTGGAGGAAGACCTGGCGCGAGCCGCTCGCCGGCGAGTTCGGGTGCGACTCGCTTTGCCGGAAATTCCGGTTGCCAAGGACCTCGCGAAAGCGGCCGAGGTCCGCTCGATCGTCTGTGCTTGTATGGTCCTGGTCGTGGACGGTCAGCAGGTCTTGACCGTGTCTCGGACGACGGGCGGTGACGCCTATGCGATCACCTCGACCGACCCGACGCTAGTTCAGCTGGGACTCGACTTCTGGGAGAGTCCTCGTTGTTGCGTGATGTAGGACGTCTATCTTGATTGTAGAAGAGGCGTCCATCCGCGCGAACGGCGCCTCCCACGGACCGATTCGATTGAGCCTTTTGTCGGTATCGCCCCCCGAGAAAAGGACCGCCGCGCGACAGGCCAGAATTCCCCGTTGTGACGAAAAGAGTCACGGTTAAATACCGTGTTCTACCGTATTCGTCTCGGCCCGACCAGGGCCAGGCTCGCGCGGATGCTTCAGCCCCAAGAACTGGTGGTAGCCAAGCTGTTGCCCACGATCCGCGCGCGGCTTGCCCGGGAACTGCTCCGGACCTACAAGAAGAAACAAATCGATGTGGCGCGGGCGATGGGGATCACGCAGGCGGCCGTGAGTCACTACAATACGCAGAGCCGCGGCGTCGATCAGGAAATGCTCCGCCTGTTCCCGGAGATCAAGCCCTTCGTTGCGAGTACCACAAGGGCATGGGGGACATCGATCCCCACTGCACGGCGTGTTTTCCTTCCCCCCCGAGGCCGTAGGCCTCCGAGGGATCAACGGGCCGGCCGAACCTGTTCCAGGGCTCGGATTTCCGCCTCGACCATCGTTCGGACGAGGTCCTTGAAGCGGGTCTTCGCCTCCCAGCCGAGGATTCGTTTCGCCTTGCTCGCGTCCCCGCGAAGGTTGTAGACCTCCGAGGGCCGGAGGTTCTTGTCGTCCATCGTCACGTGTTTCTCCCAATCCGAAATGCCCGCGAGACGGAACGCCTCTGCCACGAACTCTCGCACGGAATGGGATTCGCCGGTTGCGCCGACGAAATCATCGGGCTCCCGGTACTGGAGCACGCGCCACATGAGGTCCACGTACTCCGGGGCGTAGCCCCAATCGCGCTTCGCGTCCAGGTTCCCGAGCGCGATGGACTTCGTCAATCCGGCCTGGATGCGAGCGACTCCGTGGCTGACCTTGCGTGTCAGGAATTCCAGGCCGCGCCGTTCCGATTCGTGATTGAACAGGATTCCGTTCGAGATGAATAGATCGTGGGCTTCTCGATAGTTCACGCACGCCCAGTATGCGTAGACCTTCGCTACCCCGTACGGACTCCGGGGATGGAACGGGGTCGTTTCGTCCTGCGGCTCGCGGTCCACACGTCCGAACATTTCGCTGGACGAGGCCTGGTAGAACCGCGCATCGGGAGCATTCGCGCGCACGGCCTCCAAGAGGCGCACGACGCCCAGGCCCGTGATCTCGCCCGTCAGGACTGGTTGGACGAACGAGGTCGCGACGAACGATTGGGCGGCGAGGCTGTAGACCTCGTCGGGGGCGGCCTCCTTGACCGCGGCGTTCAGGGAAGACTGGTCGATCAAGTCCCCGTCGATGAGCGTGACCCGGTCGACGATGTGCTGGATGTTGCCCATGTTCGGGACGCTCAGCCGTCGGACGAGTCCAAACACTTCGTACCCTTTTTTCAGGAGGAGTTCCATCAGATACGAGCCGTCTTGGCCCGTGGCTCCCGTCACGAGGGCCGATTTCACCATCGGTCTGGAAGTTCGACACCGCCCCTTAACGATATCGCCCTTCCCGAGCGGCTCGCACTTTATGGAGATGCGGAGGCGACGAACGCGCGCATCTTCTCGAGAACACGGACTCGTCGAATGATTGTGCCCGCGCGATGGACGCTCACCTCATCGACCGAAGGTTCGAGGTATCGAGTTCTTGGAGCATGGACTTGCCGAGAGCATCGCGGACGGGATGACCCTCTCCGATCAGATTGCGAGCGTGAATCAGTTCACTTCGAACCTAATGCTGACCGCCCGCTTCTGCGAGTACCACAAGGGCATGGGGGACTCGACCCCGTTGCACGGCGTGTTTTCCCTCGCCGCCCGACCCTAAAGGAGAGGTCGCCACGCGCGTCAATTCACAGGCATCGCTTTGATCGGGACGCCGTAGTGGCGGAGCCACCGACCGACCGTCGGGCAAGCCGCCGGCGTAGGGCCGCGAGCACCCGCAATCCGTTCCAGGGGATTCCCTCCGCGAGATACTGAAGCGGATAGTTCTGGACCAGATTCCAGATCCGGTTTCGCTCTCCCTGATAGGTCTTCCAAGCGGATTGGTAGCTCGAGGAACCCGAGTACTTGTGGTACACGACCGCGCGAGGCGCGAACCGCGTTTCCCAACCCGCGAGGCGAGCTCGCCAGGCGAGGTCTAGGTCCTCGTAGTACGCGACGAAGTCTGCATCGAACAGGCCCACGCGGTCGAAGAGACTTCGGCGATAGAGGGCGGCACCCGCCGTCGGTGCGAACACATCCGTCTCGCCGTCGAATTGTCCTTCGTCCCGCTGGTTCCAACCGCGGTCCACGCCGCTCCCATCCCGCGTCGGGCAGATCCCTGTCGTGTTGAGGATCGTCGGTCTGTCCATGAACAGGAGTTTCGCGGCGACCATCCCAACCCGTCCTTCCTGGGCGGCTTTCACGAGGCTGGCGACGAACTCCGGATCGGAGCGCGTGTCATTGTTCAACGTGATCACGAACTCGCAGGCGGGATCTCGCAACGCCGCCTCCACCCCGGCGTTCGTGCCTCGAGCGAAGTGGAGATTTTCGGGGAGCGCGATCAGGACCGCCTCCGGAAACGCATCCCGGATGAATTCCGCGGACCCGTCCGTACTACCGTTGTCGACCACGAAGATCTTCGCGTCTTCGTGAGTCTGCGCGAAAACGGAATCCAAACAATCTCGAACGTACCGTCGGCCGTTCCAGTTCAGGATCACGACGTGCGTCCGGGGGCCCATCGTCCCGCGTCGGTAGCGGACGGCGCCATTTGAACCTCTCGCGGCTCCATGTCGTCCGCTCGGAGTTCACTTTCCTTCCGCGGCTCGTCGCACGTGAACCTGCATTGCATCAATGAAAGCGCGCGTGTCGAAGCGGCGGGCTTGCGCCTCGCAAGCGGATCGCATCCCTTCAAGCCGGGTGGAGGCAGCGGATGCCATCGCCCGTTCCAGCGATTCGGGATTGGCGGAGACAAGCCAACCCGTCTTGTCCGGGACAACGCTCTCGCGATAGCCCCCTTCGTCGACCGCGATGACCGTCTTCCCTGCGGCCATCGCCTCAACCGGGGCGAGACCGAAATCCTCGTCTTTCGAGGTGGCGAGGAGGCCGCGGCATCTCGCGTATAGTTCGAGGAGACGTCGCTCATCGACTTCTCCGAGGAACTCCACGTTCTCGGGCGGTCGCAAGGAACGGAGGAACTTCTTCGGATCCACGCCCACCTGAGGTCCGCCGACGACCATGAGGCGTTCCTGAGGCAAGCGCCGAAACGCGTCCACTTGGAGATCGATTCGCTTCTCGTGCGAGAGTCGATTCACAGAGAGCCAGAAATCGCCGACCTCCTCGAAGTGATACCGCCCGGTATCCACGGGAGGGTACACGACTTCGGCTGGTCGGTGGAGGTAGTGTGCAACGCGAGCCGCGACGTTGCGGCTGTTTGCCACGATTCGGCCGACGGCTGCCACGTCGGCTTCGTACCGCGGCTGGGCACGACGGATCCACGCCCGGGCGGCGACCCGCTTTGGCGGCGAGAGCCCGGACAGAAAGTCCTCCCGCAAGTCGTAAAAGACTCGGACGGGAGTGTGGCAATACCAGAGGCCCGGCCGATGCCGTGCCGCCGCTTCGATGACCCAGTTTCCCGAGAACAGATAGAGGTCGTAGCCCGGCAGGTCGGCTCTGCGAAAGGCGGCGGCCTGCCGCTCTTGGCGCAGGATCGGCGTGCGGGGTACTCTCCCCAGCTCTGTCGCGCGGACACCCTGCAGTCCGGCACGTGTCGGCAAATCGGGGTCCAAGTCCGTGACGAAGAGGTCCGCATCGAACGCCGCGGCGAGGGCAAGTGCGACCCGCTCGCCGCCGCCGATGAAGCTCAGGTGGTCATGGAGGACCGCAATGCGCATGGACCCGGCGGGATGGGACGCCCGTCCATAAAGCGTGGCGCTAGCAGGCGGTCGCGCAGCCCCACACGATCCAATACAGCTGGGCGTATCCGTTGTCGAACACCTTGATGAACGAGGACCCGTCGAACTTCGCGACCACGTCGGCCGGCATCGGGACCGCAGGTTCGAACGGACCGAGGCGGACGCCCGTCTTCATGTCTCGATCGATCCACACGTACGTGGCGTCCTTGATCCCGGACGGCGAGTCGATGGACCCCAATCCGTCCCGCGGGTCTGAGAGGTTCAGGAGGAACGGCGTCCGGGACCGATCCCACGTCGCGTTGAGTCCGCCGAACCCGAAGACGGTGGTCGAGCCGTGGTGGTCGGAGACGACGAGGCCACTCGCGTGGTCCCTGGCCCAGTACGCCGGGTCCAGGGCCGCGGGGATCGTTCCCTCCCGCCAACCGGCGAGGGTGGAGGGCGGCGGTACGCCCGCGAACGCGTTTGCGACGAAAACGAGGCCCACGGCGGCGAGGGCCGCCGTTCGCATCGATCCACGGACCGCCCTCAGGTCCAGGAGACGGAAGAAGCCGACCCCTGCGAGAACCGCGAAGGGCACGACGAGGTACTCCATATGTCGATACGGGATGAGCACCCGCGGAGCGACGGCAATTCCCACGATCGCGGAACCGAGAAGGCCGACGAGCCACGCATTCGGGGCCAGGCCCTCCGTGTCGAAGTCGAGGAACTTGCGGCCAGGCGCGGAGAACGAAATGAGGAGCACGAGCGGGACGAAATAGAGGAGGCCCTCCGGAGAGACTCGGAACGTCGTCCCGGGGACGCCGAAGAGGACCGACACGATTCCGAGGATAAGGATGACTCCGACCGCCGAGGCGTATGCGGTTCCACGATAGCGAAGCCCCGGATACCTGGGCCGGTACCGCCATCCGATTCGGGTCCGCGCATAGATGATCGCCGCGAGGAAAACGAGTCCCAGCCCGAACAGGACGAGGACCGCCCACCAGGGCCGGATGTCCACGTCGGTGAGGATGAATTCTCGGAAGGTCGTCGCGTAGACGAGCCAGTACACGAACGTCCCGACGAGGAGGAGACTCACATACGCGATCTCCCGTGTCGACCCGGCCGTCCATCGCCATGGGCGAGCGAGACCCTGAACGACGATCGTACCGAGCACCATGAGGAGGAAGAAGTAGAGGGACAGATGGTGTGTCGCGATCAGAGTCCCCGAGACGAGGACGAGCGGGACCATGGCCGCACGATCGGTCCGAAGGCGGAGAAAGAGGAGGAGGCCCGTGAGGGCGAGCAGATTTCCGACGGTCGCGGGGGCCGGGTGCGCGGTCGTATATGCGTGGGGTATCGCGCCGACCAGGAGGGCGGCCGCGAAGAGGGCGACGCGGTCCTCGCCTGTGACACGCCGTGCGATTAAGAAGATCTGGACGACGGACAGAGCGCCCAAGATCGGCACGAGGAGGTTCAGCACGGTCGGAAGGTCGAGGCCGGAGAGATGGGCCAGCCCTCCCTGGAGGAAGAACATGCCCGGGAAATACGGATACGTGACGCCCCATCCGTCGTACATCGTCGAGACGTGGCCGGTCCGGACGAGATCTCGGAGAATCGCGAAGTACTCGCCCGTGTCCGAACCCCAATAGAGGAACGACCAGAGAGGGGAGAGTCGGACCGCGACCGAGCCGAGGACGAGGGCCGTGAGACCGAAGGCCGTCGACTTCCTCATTGACCGGCAAACCGACGCGCGTTACTAAAGGGTTATCCGCGCATCGTTGCATCGACGCGGGCGCACTGACACAAACTATTTGCCCGCGGCCTTTCTGTCCCGCCCGATGGCGCGCCGCTGTCCGGAATGTTATGCGGAGTTGCCGGACGACGCCATCTGGGTGTGCCCCACCTGTGGCTACACTCTCCGCATGCCGGGTTCCGCGAAGGCGGGGATTGTGTTCATGCTCCTCGGGCTAGCCCTCCTCGGCGTGTTCGTCTATGGGCCGGAAAATCTCGGATTGAACTCGGGCGTGGTGCCGACGGAGCTCGCGAACCTCACGATTGCGAACTTCCCCCTCCTCGTCGTCGGCGCGTTCGCCCTCGGGGCATTCCTCGCGGCTGCGGCGGCACTCAAAATCCGGAGCGAGCAGGCGCGGGTCGCGGCGGCCTAAAAGAAGTCGTCGAGCTTCAGGTCCTGCGTCCGGTCGTTCGTGAAGAGCGACGCGATCGCTTCTTCAATCAAGTCGATCCGCTGACGGAGGTAGTTCGATACCTCGAACTGCTGACTGATCCGCTTCGAGATCTCGAGGTACTTCTTCACGGAACTCTCGTGAACGGTGAGCGTCAGGTTGCCGCTGCATTCGAGACACCGTCCCCGGAGCGGGATCCGACGGTACTTCGCCCCGCATTTCGTGCAGCGCACGGACTGGCTGGAGAACGCCTTCAGGTTCCCGATCAGGTCGGGAAGGAAATGATGGACGACGATGCGGGCCACGACGTCGTTCGGATCCACGGCACGGATCCGCAGCGCGAGGTCGAGCTGTTTGTCGATCTTCTCCGCCATGGATCCCTCCCCATAGGCGGAGGCGAGGGGTCCCTGGGCCACCCCATGGGTCTCATGTGTGTACGCGAATCCCTCGTACTGGAGCACGCTTCCGATCCGCTTCCCGACCGTGTCGATCTGGGCTTCGACCTCCTTCGGATGGGCGAACCGCTCCGCGGCTTCGAACAACGCGAGCGGATACCCGGCTGGGAGATCGAGGTTGTGGGCCTCTTTGTCGATCTCATTCGGATCGATCCGCGTCGTCAGGACGAGCGGCGCATCCATGAGGCCGCCCCGCTTGTCCGGCAGGAACGACCGGGAAAAGTTGATCAGGCAATCCAGGAGTAGGATGAGCGAATCCTCGTCGCCGTCACAGTTCCGCCGGCGGGCCGCGATCAGATAGGGATGGGCGAACCACGCCTTGGCATCCGTGAACCCGACGATCCGCGCGAGGACTCCGCCGCTTGTGTGCGGAGCGAGCGTCACGACGAGGTGGCCCAAGAGGTCCTGCGGTGTCTTCGCGTCGTAGAAGCGGCCGAGGCCATAGAGGCGTTCCAAGAGATCGTCGACGAAAGCCGCCACGCGGACCAGGTATTCTCCCCCGGACCGGGCGACGAGGA
>WNFW01003848.1_pt1 | contig 10474 bp, 7 predicted proteins | sample 5400131 | NCBI WGS metagenome assembly WNFW01 (sample SAMN13153362, study PRJNA577476) | soil metagenome | isolation source: 20 cm soil or saprolite under grassland replicate 1 | place: USA:California | collected 2016-06-15
TGGTCAGCCGGGTCAAAGGTGCCGGTGTTCACACTGCCTGCTTGAATGCACACAATGGTTTGCTTAGTCAGCCTTGGCAGGCGGTTGGAACGCATTCTTCCCTGGCTGTCGGCCTCAACAATGGTCACGCGCTTTCTTCCAAACCCTGCCATGCTCAGAGCTTTCAGAACTGAGGCGTGAACTTCAGCGCCGACGACCAGTTCAATAGGGGGCGCGCCAAACATCCCGTTTTCGGTGACGTCCCAGCCTGTTTGCTTGAGGAGAGCGTGGCGAGCCGCAACAAGGGCGGTAAAGTTCGCCATCGTGGCGCAGGTGACCAGCCCTCCTTCGCAATCGAGAGGCAAAGCAAGAGCCTCGCAAATCCACCGGAGAACCACATCTTCGAGTTCCGCGGCGACCGGCGACATCACGCGCAACGCCGCGTTCTGATTCCATGCTGCTGCGATCCAGCTGGCCGCGAGCGCAGCAGGAACCATTCCGCCGTTTACGAAGCCAAAGTAGCGTCCGCCGGTCGTCGCGTTGGTTGCAGGAGAACCAACAGCATCCAATTGATTGAGCACCTGGGCGGGGTCACATGGTTCCGATGGAAACGGCTCGTGAAACTTGCCGAGAGTGGCGAGATCCGCTGAGGAGGGGGCCACAGCTCGCTCGGCAGCCTGGTCAACGTAACGAATCGCTTTTGCAGCGGCGAGATTCAGCAACTCACCAGTTCGTGATGTCGAACTTTCTTTTTGCATGGACTGCATGGCATTCATCCTTTTCGCGGCGAACACACACGAACAGATTGTTGGCGAGCAGCGTCAACAAGACAAACCTAGCAGGTAGCTATTGGATGGAAAGAGCCGAATTGTCCGGTTATTTCTTGACGGCTTCGTCGGAAGCGATCTTGCCGTCACGAATGAAGATAATGCGGTGAGCATGGTGTGCAATGTCGTGTTCATGGGTGACGAGAATGATGGTGTTTCCCTGACGGTGGAGATTCTCGAAGAGGGCCATGATTTCTTCGCCGGTTTTCGAATCCAAGTTGCCCGTGGGCTCGTCCGCCAGGACGATTGAAGGGGTATTCACCAGTGCCCGGGCAATTGCAACGCGCTGCCTTTGCCCGCCCGATAGCTCATTGGGCTTGTGGGTCATGCGATCGGTGAGGTCCACGCGCTCCAGCGCCTTTTTTGCCTTTTCGATCCGCTCTTCTGACGGCGTGCCGTTGTAGATCAAAGGCAGCTCCACGTTGTGAAGTGCAGTTGCGCGCGGCAGGAGGTTAAAGGTCTGAAACACGAAACCAATCTCTTTGTTTCGAATGTAGGCGAGCTCATCATCGTCCAGATCGCTGACCAGGCGGCCGGCGAGCCAATACTTCCCCGAGGTTGGCGAGTCGAGGCAACCGATAAGGTTCATCAGCGTGGATTTGCCGGAGCCAGAGGGGCCCATGATGGCCACGTACTCCCCCTTGCGGATCTCCAGGTTCACGCCACGCAATGCGTGCACTTGCTCGGCGCCCATTTCGTAAACTTTCGCAAGTTCTTCCGTCTTGATGACAACGCCGGAGTTGACCAGGTCTTCCCGGTAAGAATCAGCGGTCTGCGTCTCGACAGGCATGCGAATCTCCCTTGTGTCGTTCAAGTGCGTCAGCTCTGCTGATCATCCTGCTTCTTGGGTGCGCTATTGTCCACCTTCACCTGGGCCTCAGGCTTTAATGTGCGCAGCGCCTTGTAGCTGCCGATGACGATTTCGTCGCCGGGCTGTAATCCTTTTGTTATCTCGATGTCGGTGACGCCTGAGATGCCGGTGTCAACAGGCCGAAACACTGCCTTCTTGGCATTCACCACGAAAACGCCTTGCACCTCATCCTTTTTGGGGTCACCAGGTGCAGCGGGCGGGGGCGCGGCAAGAGTCACACCGGACCCACCTTGACCTTTCGCATTCTTCGCTGCCTCTTCCAATTCCTTGCGCGTGCGCATCGCCAGAGCCTGAATGGGAATAGCGACAACGTTTTTCCGCTCAGCCGTCCTGATTTTCGCGGTGGCGGAGAGACCGGGGCGCAAGTTTTCAGGCGGGTTGTCCAGAGTCACGACAACTTTGAAGTCTTTCGCTTCCTGTGTGCTTGTCGTAGTCTGCGTAGTCGTCAAGCCAGAACTGCGTAGCACGGCCTGCGACCCAATTTCCGTGATTTTGCCTTTGAACACCTTCCCGGGAACCGCATCAATGGTTACGTCGGCGTCTTGGCCCATCTTCACGTTGACGATGTCGGTTTCATCCACCTTGACTTCTGCGGTGACAACCGACATGTCGGAGAGTGTCATAAGAAAGCTGCCGTTGGAATTCTGGATGCCAGGAACAACGTAGTCGCCCACGCGTTCCGGGAGATAACTCACAATTCCATTGATCGGAGAGGTGTAGGTCGTTTTGCGCAGAACGTCCTGCGTGCGCACGAGAACTGCACGGCTCTGATTCAACTGCGCGTGAGACTGTTCCAATTGGGCTTTCAACAGCGAGACGCGAGCCCTGGCGGAATCGACGGCCGCCGAGGCCGCATCATAAGTCGTTTTCCGCTGGTCAAAGTCCTGCTTGGGGATCAATCCATCCTTATAAAGGCCCTGGCCGCGATCATAGTCCAGCTTTGCTTTTTCGAGGTTTGCCTGCTGCGAGGTTAAATCCGATTGCGCTGCTCTATTGCTTGCCTCCGCAGCCTGCACTCCGGATTCCGCGGAATTGCTTGCGGCTGACTGCGCCTGCACATCTGCATTCGCCTGAACGTTCTCTTGCAACAGCAGGCGGTCACCTTTCTTAACGTGATCGCCTTCCTTGACCAAAATTTCGATAATTCTGCCAAACCCCTGGGCGGTCACATTGGTATAAGTTGTGGGCTTGATTTCACCCGAAGCTGTTACCAAGGAGACTAAGCTGTCCTGCTTCGCCACCTTGGCAGTCTGCACGGTAACAACGCCCTTGTTTGCCTGATTCACGCTGAAAAGAACAATCCCGCCGAGCGCCACCACGACGCCCGCACCAATCGTCACTTTATGCCAGGTCTTCATTCGCTTCCCCTTCGCTCCACCACGTTGCGGCCACTACTCCAAGACGCTGCCATCCCGCGAAGTTCCATGAAATGCTTAGGTTACGAAGCCGCTCGGCGGTAAATGTCTGCCCGAACCACTCCCTTCTTGTACATACGGTCACTGAGACCGAAATGTTTCGCAGGCAACAGGAGACTTACAGTTGCTGCTAGTCGGTCCAGGAGTTTCGGGTGCAACAGGGCTTCCGCCCAATACGCTATTCTATCGTTATAAACATGCCGTGAAAAGTGCTGTCGACATAGGGTTCTGTTGTCACCCGCATCCGACCTACTCCATTGGACGCGGCGAGCATCTCATTGGTCAGCCGAGAAATTGAACTTGGCGATTCAAACGGCCGCGGGTCCCGTCTTTCCCCTTGGGCCTTTCCATGATGGTCCGCCACGTTAAGCGATGGCCCACATCCGTTGGCGACCACCTGGGTTGCTCCAAAGCTCGACGCGCTCGTTTACACCGACATACGTCAGCCACAGTGTGCCGACTGGTGTGCGTTGCGCGCCCGTCACTGCCCAGGGCCCCTTCAGCAGTCGCCGCGCCCAGGTAAACTCGGCCGCCAAGACCATGAGCCCCAGGCCGATGGTCAGCCAGCCAGGGCCGGGGAGCAAAAGCATCGCTGCCCCATCGTAAGTAGCATGAAGCCGAGGATGATCTTGAGAAAATGCTTAGTTCTCTGCATCGCCTTCGGCCAAGTTAAATTTTGATTGCTGAGATTGAAGTCTTCGCCTTGCATGACCTTCCTTTCTCCCCGAGCTGCCGTATCGGCGCACTTTCACAGAATTGAGCCGTCCTGTTGGTCTTAGTCCAAGGTTTGCCGAGTCTATGCAGGACCCAGGGCCAGCGAAGAAGGGGCCAGCAGATGCGGTTCGTTGCTCGTCCAATTCCTTGATGTCCGCCAACGAGTTTGCCTTCTCATCCATCGCAGCCGGCTCTTTGCAACCATGTGCACCTTTACTTAAGAGGTCTGTTACTTCCACCTCATTCAAATAGCGGAGTCGCGCGGACTCCTCAGTTCGTTGCGTCACTTGCACAAGGCCAATCAAGGTGGCACGCTCGGAGCTGGACATCTTCTCGTTGAGCATCACTCCGCTTCTTTCCACGGCTACAAACGGAGGAGTCCTGTCTTTGCCATTCAAGCGCTCTCCGAATTTCGAAAGGACAACCGCAGGTGGGAGTAAAGGCATAACTGGGCCCAAGAAAGTTGCCTGGCACGGATAGAGAACGCCGCCCCTTAGAATCTTTCGAGACACTGCATCGGTGCCCAGCGCATGCAACGAATCGTTATCAGGAAATTGCCATCTCGAGAAACGCGCAATCATCGCCAGCACCGTGGTGTCGGGCTTTGGGAATCGCCGTGGAGTAATCGCAAGCCGTCGTTCGACCTCACACAGAAGTTTCTCGGCTGTATGGCAATCATATCCGCAGACGACCAGTCCGTGATTTCCAAGAATGAGAACGTCGGTCCCCGGTGCCTTGGCCACTGCCTTTTCGATTTCCCGGGCCAGCTGCATTCCGGATGGTGCATAAGGAATCCATTGCCAGTTCAGGCCGGCCAATCGCTCTTTTAGTTGGTCGGGGCCATCGAGACGTATGGCCCAAGTAATTGCGTTGATAGAGTGCACGTGAATAACAACACGATGCCGAAGGACGGCGTGCATTGCTGTTTCAATGGATGGACGCAGCCCGTTCTTCGAAGCAAAGCGTGGCGCAATTCCCGCGTTCTTGTGGATAAACTCTTTGACTTCTGCCAACTCCAGCGGCACGAACATCTCTTCCTGCGTTGCATGGGCTAGCCATTTGCCGGATGCTTTAACCCATAGAATCCCATCGACCTTTACGGATGTATTCCCGTTGCTGGCTTGCACCAGCATCGGATCGCTTCCGACTCGCGCGGAAAGGTCGCGAAGGAACAGCATCTCTCTTTCATGTTGAGCGGGCACAAGTCCTGGTGGAGCTGAATTCTTCACAATCTATCGCCTCCTTTGTTCCTGCTCGCCAACCCTGCTTCCTTTGCTTGTAATACCCGTAGTGTGTTTTTGGTTTCATACTTCGCTCTCGACTTCGCTCTGTTCTGTCCAATCTTGACGGAAGCTCTGAAAACGGTCCCGACCGAGAGAATTCCCCCCAATTTGTGCGAGGCAATGGAGGCTAAACCCATCGACGCGACGCATCCGCAAGACGCGCAGTCAGGATTCCCGCCAAACTGGCATGGAGTGATCTTTGTTTGCAGGTCTGCTGACAAGGTCTGTGTGGTGAGGGCAAAAACGCAGTCTTGCGGGCTATGCGGCGGCGAGGCAAACTGCCGAATCACTGCCGCTGGCATGTCCAGTTTCGGATATTGCCTTCGCAATTCCAGCATGTCCGTGATGGCTCGTTCCCGCTCCTCTGCACTCAATATTTCCGGCATTCGATCTCCAACTTGAGGAGTGAATAGACTGAACCATACCTTCTTGATCTCCGGACGTGGCGTCCAGAATTCTAGGAATTCGGCCAGGTATCCCGGGCGCTTCATCATTTGGCCCGTGACCGTGCAATGGACCGTGATCCTCTGCCCCATGATGTTTTTGAGAATGCGATCGTAGGTCGCTGGCGCTCGCCGGACATCGTGCTCCGGTTGCAACCCGTCGATGGACACAACTACGTGCAGATGCGGCAGAGTCGCCCAAGTCGGACCCATCGTTCGGAAGGCGCTAGTAACAATCTGCACGTGGATTCCGCGCGCCAGGAGCAGGGGAATCAGCAACTCCAGTTCGCGATAACGGACCAGCGGGTCACCTCCGACGATGGATAGATGCAAAGGCTTCAGCCGATCGACAACTTCAACAACCCCCTCTACCAGGGATTGGCCCCTTCGGTCGTTCAGGTCGCGCAAGGTCTGCCCGCCACCTAGATGCGCGTCGTCATACGCGTAGCAGCCCGGACATTTCAAAGGGCATTCACGCGTGATTTCAATCGAAAGAGAGGGTTGTTCACCCTTGAGGATCTTGCCCCATGCTTGAATGATTTGAGAGGTGTGCACCGACGATAGTCCTTTTCCGCCTGAAAGCAAAACGTACGGCCTGTGAGTGTGTTGCCTGTTGTGAGCTTCGTAGGAGGAACGGCACCGATTTGCTTCAAAGCAGTATCGGTCGCTTAAGTTTTTATCAGCTGGGGAATGTCGTCCTTAGAAAAAACAGGGGGGAGAGGTGTCTGTCGCCTGACGCACAAAAGTCAGTTTATGGGAAGGGCCTCCACTTTCGGAAACCTGTCCAAACAAAAGGAAGCTGGCCTGAAAATGAGGGTCGCGGGCAACACAATCTGATACATGGCTCTTCGCTGTAACAGGTACATGGTGATGAAGCGGGCAAACCAAATTGTTCCGACTGCACTGCGGTTTGACTGCAGGTGGATCGGGCAGTCCGTCGAGAAACGCCCCAACAATCAGCAGGCACAGCAAACACGCCGCGATTTGGGCTTTCATAGTCTGGTGACCCTGCGTATCTATCCGTCGTGAAAGAGTGTTGCTTACAGTCATTGGCCTAGGCGGCACAGGCATCCCCTTTTCCTAGGATGCAAGAAACTCTATGGGAGATAGCTTGCGACCAGAAGGGATACATGTACAGCAAAATGACAATCAGCTCAGAAGACTAGGCGCTACTGTGGTGATCAGTTGGTCTCGGACAAGCGAGAAGAGCAGGGTCAAGCGACCAACCTCGCCGTCTCGTAAAATCAATAAGTTGCGTGTTTTTGATGGCCCCGCAGTTCTCCGACTTCCACTGTTTTCGTCTTTGCGCACGCCGCCAGCTCAAACTGTAAGTCTGCCAAGCCTAGGCGCAAACTTTCGGCACTTCCCAGAAGCCTGGAATAACTGTCGCGTGACCATAGGACCAAGAATTCGTCATCGCTATACTTCCTCGAAGCGGACTTCGGGACAACTTTCGGGCCCGGCTTGCAGTGTGGGTCGCTATTAAACTATTGCCAACTAAGACTTAACTGTGGGGCGCTTCAAATTACAAGTACGATGATGAGCGATGAAGATGTGCGATCAGCCCTTCGGGGGATAGAGAAAGCAAACTCATTCGTTGCGCAAAACGACCATTGGATCGACCTTCGTCGCGCGATGAGCGGGGAGGTAGGAGGCTAGTAGGGCCGAAGCGAGGAGAACGGTTGTCACGGCACCGATGGTCGCCGGATCAGTCGCGCCAACCTCGTACAGAAGAGATTTCATGAGACGGCCAACGAAGTATGTGCCGCATAGGCCGACGAACAGTCCCAGAATCGCGAGCGATACGCCTTCCTGAAGTATAAGACGAAGCACCTGGGCTCGGCCTGCACCCAGCGCAATACGCAGTCCCATTTCGTGTGTTCGCTGTGCCACCGCGAAGGACATCACGCCATAGATGCCAATCGCTGCTAGCAAGAGTGCCATTCCGGCGAAAGTCGCCAGGAAAACAGTCGCAAAGCGATCGCCCCCCAGGGATTCCTCTACGAGTTCGTCCATGGTCCGGACCCGGTCAATGCCCAAATCGGGATCGACGGACTGGACGACGGCGGCAACGCTGCCGGTCATGCTGGCGGGGTCGCCACTCGTGCGTATTTCGATTGCCGCATCTGGCCATGGGCTCTGCCAGAAAGGAACGTTGATTTCGGGAAAGCCTTCGCGACGAACGCCGGCATTATGGACGTCACGATAGATCCCAATGATCTGCCACTCGATGGGCGGACCTAGGCTCGTGGCGCCCGGAACCAATCGCTGGACGAGAACACGTTGTATCAGCGGATCGACATTGGAAAGATACTTCCTGGCAAAGGTCTCATTCACAATTGCCACTGGCAGGGCGCCTGTCACGTCCTGTTCGGTAAAACTGCGGCCCCTGACAATCTCTATTCCGAAGGTGTCGAAGTATTCCGGAGTGACCATGGTGAAACCGGCGCCGGGACGCGAGGAAGGATCACCTGCAGGTTGGCCGCCGATGCTGAAAGACATACCGAAATCGGTGCCCAGAACCGGCATCCCGGTCGAAGCCGAGGCAGAGGAGACACCGGGTAGAGCCTGTATTTTGTCCAACAACTGGCGATAAAAGGCTACTGTTTGCTCGGGCCCCGAAAAGCGCGTAGTAGGAATGCTCAGGGCAAACGTAAGAACGTGGTCTTGTCGAAAACCGAGATCGACACGCGTCATTTTCCAGAAACTGCGCAACGCCAGCCCAGCTCCGCCCAGAAGCGTGAGCGCCAGCGCAAACTCAATTACGATGAGGGAACGTCGGAATCCATGGCGGCTAGGAGTGAGGCTGGATCTGCCACTCTCCTTCAACGAGTTGCTCAGGTTCCAGCGTGAAGATTGCCAGGCCGGAGCGCAACCGCAGAGTACACCCGCGAGTAACATAGCCGCCAGACTGAAGAACAGCACTGGGAGGTTCAAGCGGACGTCCGCCTCAGTGGGTATAGAAAACGGCGGCAATATGGCCACGATCGCCTTCAGCATTGCCCAGGCAAGACTCACACCGAGGATGCCTCCGATCAGCGCCAGAGCAAGGCTTTCCGTCAAGAACTGCATGAAGAGCTGCGAGCGCTTTGCGCCCAGGGAAGCGCGAATCGCCACCTCCTTTTGACGAACCGTGCCCCGCGCCAACAGCATATTGGCCACATTCACGCAGGCAATCAACAAAACAAACCCGACGGCCCCCATCAGTAACCACAGGCCCTTAATCGTGTCCCGGCCGGTGAAATCATGATGGAGAGATTCGACACTTGCACTCCAGGCTTTGTTCGAGGCGGGATAGATTTCGGCGATGTGGCGCGTGACCGAATCCATCTCAGCGTTAGCTTGCTGCAAGGTCACGCCAGGTTTAAGGCGTCCCATAACCAGCAACCAGTGGCGGTCGTGAGTGAGTTGCTCGGGTTTGAAGGCGAGCGGAACCACCAATTGGGATTCGAAGCGATCCGCCATGCCGGCAGCCAGCACGCCAACGACTGTGTAAGATTCACCGTTTAGCCGAATCTGCTGGCCGACAATATGGGGGTTGCTGCCGAAACGTTCGCGCCATAGCTTGTGGGTCATAACTGCAACGTGTTCCTTGCCCACCTCACCTTCTTCGGGCAAAAAATCACGTCCCAAGAAAAACCGTATTCCCTGCATATTGAGGAGACCCGGTGACGTGATTCTGGCCCGGACGACTTCCGGGCGGGCCGAGACGGATAGATTGAAGTTCCCGCCGCTCCAGGCTCCGACATCTTGAAAGACCGTGTTCTGGCGCTTCCAATCCAGGTAATCGCCTGCGGAGACCGAGTTCCTGTGTCCGTTGACTTTCGACCACACCATCACCAACTGGTCAGGATTCGGATAAGGAAGAGGCGCCAGCAGGACGGCATAGACAACGCTGAATATTGCGGTATTCGAACCGATGCCCAGCATGAGGGCCAGCAAGGCAACGGCTGTGAACCCAGGAGTGCGGCGAAAACCTCTGAATGCATATCTAAGGTCTCGCGACACGGTCTCAACAAAGTTGACTCCCCGCGCGTCACGACACTCTTCCTTTGCCGATTCGAAGCCGCCGAACTGCAGGCGGGCCTGGCGTCTTGCCTCTTGGGGCGTGAGTCCCGCGGAGAGATTCTTTCTCGCCTGCATCTCCAGATGAGACTGCAATTCCGCTTGGAGTTCTTCGTCCATCTCACGACGGAAGAGCAATGCGCGCAGCCGAAGAAAAGCGTCCTTCCACCGCCACATATCAAGCCATCCTTAACACCCGGGCAATGGCGTCAGTGAGTGTGTTCCAGTTCTCAAATTCAATCTCGAGCTGCTTGCGCCCCGAGGTTGTGAGTGAATAGAAACGTGCACGCCGGCCAAGTTCGGAGATCCCCCACTCGGCCTTGATCCAGCCCCGATGTTCGAGACGGTGAAGAGCAGGATAGAGCGAACCTTGGTTCACTTGGAGAACGTCCCGTGAGATCTGCTGAATGCGTTCGGAAATTGCCCAGCCGTGCATTGCATCGGCCCTGAGTGCGCGGAGAATCAGAAGGTCAAGCGTACCCTGCAGGAGATCGAGTCGAGATTTGCCCTGTGCCATTGTTGTAGGCTTCCGACAACAAGTTAATTCGTTTGATGTCGAATGTCAACAATAATAGAGGTTAAGATCCAAGAGGAAATTCGTTTGTTCCAGCGGGTTTATAACTGAGTCGTTACCGGACAAGCCTTTAACTGGCCATAAACGGGGTTCTGGGAGAAGAATGATGAGGTTCTGGCCGAATCGCCGGCAACCCTTCCCTTATCCGATTACGGAAGGGTTGCCCGTCACACGACCAGAATCGTGCTGTCGTGAGGGCATGCGCTCCATCTTCATTTACCGTGGTCTTCCCCGAATACGACGACGCTTTTATTTAGAGGCAACTCGTGTATGCGAAGCTCCGTAGGCCCGTCACTCGCGCTC
>WNFW01023441.1_pt1 | contig 10473 bp, 11 predicted proteins | sample 5400131 | NCBI WGS metagenome assembly WNFW01 (sample SAMN13153362, study PRJNA577476) | soil metagenome | isolation source: 20 cm soil or saprolite under grassland replicate 1 | place: USA:California | collected 2016-06-15
CTCGCTTGCGGGCAATTTTACGTCAATCAGCGTTGGCTCGGCGGCACCTTGACTAATCTCGCTACCATTCGCAAGAGCATTGGACGATTAAAGTACATCGAAGCGATCGAGCAGTCGCCCGAGTACAAGAAGATGGGGAAACAGGAATTGGCCGCGCTTAATCGCGAGGCGGCGAAGCTCAGGCGCAATCTCGAGGGGATCATGGAGATGTCGCAGTTACCCGATGCGCTGGTGGTGATTGATACGATACGAGAGCAAAACGCAGTAAATGAGGCGCGGCGCCTTGGGATTCCAGTGGTGGCCATTGTGGACACCAATGCAGATCCCGAGATTATTGATTACCCGATTGCTGGCAATGACGATGCGATTCGCGCTATACGCGTAATTTTGCAAAAACTCGTGGATACCATTGTTTCAGCAAGCAACGAAGCGCGCATTCGCGAGCAGGTCGAAATGGCCGGCGTGTCGGCGTAGGCGGCAGAAAACGTCCACGCCTCGCTTCGAATCTTACTGTCAATGAAAGCAACAAGCGAAATCGACCCACAGCTAGTGAAGCAACTCCGCGAAAAAACCAACGCGGGCTTTATGGATTGCAAGCGCGCTCTTGTCGAGAGCACCGGTGATTTGGCCAAAGCAGAGGCGATCTTGCGGACCAAAGGAATCGCCACCGCTGGCAAAAAGGCCACGCGTGCAACCAAGGAGGGGATCGTGGCTTCCTACATTCATCTGCAAGGAAAGGTCGGAGTGCTTGTAGAGGTGAATTGCGAGACTGACTTTGTGGCGCGGAACGAGAACTTCCGTGAGTTCGTAAAAGACATCACACTGCATATTGCCGCAGCGCATCCGCTCTACATTAGCCGCGCGGATGTTCCCGGTAATCTGATCGAAGCCGAGCGCGAGATTTACAAAGCGCAGGTCAAGGGGAAACCCGACAGCGTTGCGGAGAAAATCGTTGAAGGAAAACTCGAGAAATTTTACAGCACCGTTTGTCTGCTGGAACAAGCGTTCATCAAAAATCCCGACGTGACGATCAAAGATTTGCTGAGTACCAAAATCGCAGAGCTGGGCGAAAATATTGTCATCCGGCGGTTCGTCCGTTATCTCGTCGGCGAGCCGCTGCCGAGTGAAAGTTAACTGGCGAGCGTTGTCCTCAACGCGTTGTTGCAAAGGCCAAGTTCAAACAGGCTATCGCCGCTGCCGCTATAACTTCGCGTGCAGGCCGGCAATCCGTGGTTAATTTTGGCGGATGGGACTGACTGAATACAAACGCAAGCGCGACTTCAAAAAGACGGGTGAGCCGGCAGGGAAACCGCTACCCAAAAAAGTCAAAGGCGCGTCACGTTTTGTGATTCAAAAGCATGCTGCGCGCCGTTTGCACTACGATTTTCGCTTGGAGATGGAAGGAGTACTGAAATCGTGGGCGCTCCCGAAAGGACTTCCCTGGAAGCGACGCGAGAAACATCTCGCCGTCGAAGTGGAAGATCATCCGATTGAATACGAGGACTTCGAAGGGATTATCCCGGAGGGGCAATATGGCGGCGGCACAGTGATGGTGTGGGACCACGGGACTTATTACGTTTACGGTGAACAGCCACTGAAATCGCTGCGCGAGGGAAAGCTTCATCTCGTTCTCGACGGTGAAAAGGCGAAAGGCGAGTGGACACTGGTACGAATTCGCGGTCGTGATGATGAAAAGAATCAGTGGCTGATCCTGAAAACGGGCGACGACGCAAAACCGATTTCGGAAAAACTCGAAGATCAGTCGGTGAAGACCGGACGCACGATGAAACAGATCGGGGACGCGCGGGATGCCGAGTGGGAGTCTAATCGCGAAGCGGATGAAAGTCCGGCGTCGCGATTCAAAGCTCGCATCAAGAACGCCATAAAAAAAAAGGAAAACGATGAAGTTGTAGGGCAGACGCGTCGCGTGCCTACCGTCGAGCTAGGCAGCCAGCGCGGCCGCCCGACAATCACGTCCTTATCAGATTTGCCTTCGGCAAACGCGCGCTTCATCGAGCCGATGAAAGCGAAGCTAGTTGAGAACCCACCGACAACCGGCGAGTGGATTTACGAGCTCAAATTTGACGGCATTCGCCTGATCGCAGTTAAGAGAGATAAAAAAGTGTCGTTGCTGTCGAGAAATGAAAACGAATTGAGCGCGCGTTTTCCGGAGATCGTTGAGGCGATCAAGAGTTTGCCTGCGCCCGAATGCGTTATCGACGGCGAAGTAGTTGCGCTGGACGAGGAGGGCCGTTCTTCGTTTCAACTTTTGCAAGCGCGCGAGATGGAAGGACGAAAATCTCCCATTTATTTCTACGCATTCGACCTGCTTCAGTTCGACGGCAAAAGCTTGATTGGACTGCCGCTGGAGGCGCGCAAGAATATCCTCGAGAAAGTTTGCGCCGCTGCAGCCACGGGCGCTGACCGCGGCTCGGCAATTCGCTATTCGGGCGCGATCGGAAGCGACGCAGAACGGCTACTCGAAGAAGTTAAACGTCGCGGCCTCGAAGGGATTATCGGCAAACAGCGCAACTCCCTTTACGAACCGGGCCGTCGAAGCGGCGCATGGATCAAGCTCAAGTGTGTCAACGAACAAGAGTTCGTCATTGGCGGATACACGCCACCGCAGGGCGGGCGCAAACATTTCGGCGCAACCCTCGTTGGGTACTACGACAACAACAAGCTGGTGTTTGCCGGGAAAGTCGGCACCGGCTTCACTGCCCAATCGTTATCCGTGTTGCACAAGAAATTCCAAAAAGAGGTGCGCGACGCTTGTCCATTCGTCGATCTGCCATCGAAACAAAATGGGCAATGGGTGCTTGGGATCACTCCTTCCATGATGAAAAAGGTGCACTGGGTGAATCCGAAGTTTGTTGCTCAAATCAAATTCGCGGAGTGGACTCGCGATGGGAAATTGCGTGCACCCGTTTTCCTTGGTTTGCGCGAAGATAAAAAGCCGACCGACGTTGTTCGCGAGAGTTGAAGGAGGAAGCCGGCAAGCGTGCTGTGGTGTGGGCGCTTTTGATTTGATCGAAGTAAATCGAGCGAAGATTTGAAACAGCAAACAAACATGACCGTCTGGAGGTGCGCGCGTTAATGGCCAAGGAAGTCATCCGTGTCCGGAACGAATTCTATATTCGTTCATCCTCTGCCCGCGTCGATGTTCGGACCCGGGTACTGAAGCAGGGGGACACGTTCGCTGTGTTCGATCGGTTCGGTGACATCGAGACGTTCGGGACCGGTGAACTCGGGCTCTACTATCAAGATACGCGGTTTTTGTCGCGGCTAACGTTGAAGCTCGGAAAGGATCGTCCGCTGCTGCTTAGTTCTACCGTTAGAGAAGATAACGCCGTGATGGCAGTGGATGCCACGAACCCCGATGCCTGGCGCGACAGCGAGATAGTGATTCCGCGAGGAACCTTGCACGTGTTTCGCTCGAAGATTCTGTGGGAGAAAACGTGTCACGAGCGACTTCGAATCCATAATTACGGACGCGCAGCCGTCGACGTTTCTTTCACGATCGAATTCGATGCTGATTTTGTCGACATTTTCGAGCTGCGCGGGATGAATCGAGAACGTCGCGGTCGTCACTTGGAAACTGAGGTTACGAAGAGTGGGCTTGTGCTCGGGTACCAAGGATTGGACAACCGCGTTCGCCGGACGCGAATTATTTTCGATCCGGCGCCTACTCGGCTAAACGATTCCGTCGCTACGTTTCAAATCCGGCTGGAAGCTGGCAAAGACGCCAGCTATCGATGCGCGATTGAATGCGAAGTGGATGGCGATTCGCCAAACGAGGTCAGCCCTTCCTATGAAACCGCTGTGGAGGAGGCTGCGAGTGCGCTTGAACGTGTGCGAGGCCGAGAGCCCCAGATTTTTACTGGAAACGAACAGTTTAATGATTGGCTGAATCGTTCACTCGCCGATCTCCACATGATGCGAACGGAAACAGCCTATGGCCCATATCCTTACGCTGGTGTCCCATGGTTTAGCACGGTTTTCGGTCGGGACGGTATCATCACGGCGCTTGAATGTTTGTGGTTTGATCCTACGATCGCACGTGGCGTCTTGGCGTACCTCGCTGCTACTCAAGCCGACGCGCACAATCCGGAGCAGGACGCGGAGCCCGGCAAGGTAATACATGAAATACGCGCCGATGAAATGGCCAATTTGGGAGAGGTTCCGTTTAAGCGCTACTACGGCAGTATCGACGCGACGCCGCTCTTTGTGATGCTCGCCGGTGCGTACCACAAGCGGACGGGCGATCGCGCTTTCGTAGAGTCGATTTGGCCAAACATCGAGCGTGCACTTCAATGGATTGATCGTTATGGCGATTCAGATGGCGACGGTTTCGTAGAATATGCGCGCAAAGCCAAACACGGTCTGATTCACCAAGGCTGGAAAGATTCTCACGATGCGATTTTCCACAAGGACGGCGCTGCTGCCGAAGCACCAATCGCGCTTTGCGAAGTGCAGGGCTATGTGTTCGCCGCAAAGATTGCCGCGAGTGAGCTTGCCAGGACACTCAGCTGTCTTTTCGCTGGTATCGCGAGTGACGAGCACGCGCGCCGTGTAGCCACAACGCTGACCGACGAAACATCGTTCTCCGGTTGGGGCATCCGCACGGTCGGTAGCAGCGAAGCACGTTATAATCCTATGTCGTATCACAATGGATCGGTCTGGCCTCACGATAATGCCTTAATTGCCGCCGGATTTGCGCGATACGGATTGAAAGACTCGGCGGTCATGCTCTTGGCAGGTTTGCTCGACGCCAGCCTTTTCTTCGATCTGCATCGTCTGCCGGAACTATTTTGCGGGTTCCCGAGGCGGCCTGGTGAATCTCCGACGCTCTATCCCGTAGCATGCGCTCCGCAGGCTTGGGCGTCGGGTGCGGTCTTTCTTTTGCTTGAAGCTTGTCTCGGCTTGAGCGTGTCGGCCCCCGAACAAAAGGTGGTGTTTTCTAAGCCAGTCTTGCCGGCCTTTCTTCCGAAGGTCAGCATTCGCGATCTGAAAGTAGGAGATGCGCAAATTGATCTTCTGCTCACCAGACACGATGAAGGCGATGTGGGAGTGAACGTGCTCCGGCGCGATGGCACGCTGGAGGTTCTGATTTTCAAGTAATATTCGCAGTGAAGCGGATTCTCTCAGGGATTGCGCTTGTCGCCTGCTCGCTGGCAAATATGGTGAAGCAGTGAAGGCAAAAGTGATTGTGATGCCAAAGGCAGCGGTGCTCGATCCGCAAGGCAACGCAGTCCGTGATGCGATGCAGCACTTGGGAATGCCAGAGGTGCGTAGCGTGAGGATTGGCAAATACATGGAGATCGTAATTGAGGGACAAAACGGTGATCTCGAATCGCGCTTGCACGGCCTTTGCCGTGATTTGCTGTCGAATCCTGTGATTGAAGATTACGAGCTGCACAAGGGTCAATCAGGAAAGCAGGAAGAGAAGGCGAATTCGAAGACAAAAACTAAGAGGAAGACGAAACAATGAAAGCACTGCGATATTTTTTCTGCATTGTACTGCCGCCGGTCGCGGTGCTCATGACCGGTCGCATTGCCAGTTTCTTTCTCAGCCTGATTTTGACGCTCCTTGGATGGATCCCCGGAGTCATTCACGCGTGCCTGGTGGTGAACGATTATCACGCTGAGCGGCGCGCCCGTGCACATTAGATAGACGAATGAAATTCGCCGTAATCCAATTTCCCGGTTCAAACTGCGATCAGGATTGTGTAGCGAGTATCAACAGCTTGGACGGACTGCGTGCCGAGTACGTCTGGCACAAGGAAACGTCGCTCGATGATTTCGATGCGATCGTCTTGCCGGGCGGATTTGCCTATGGCGATTATCTTCGTTGCGGAGCTATCGCTCGCTTTTCGCCTGTGATGAAAGCCGTGATCAGCAATGCGCGCGCTGGCAAACTCGTGCTCGGCACTTGTAATGGGTTCCAAGTGCTGTGCGAAGCCGGTCTGCTGCCGGGCGCGCTGGTGCGTAATCGTTCGTTGCGGTTCGTGTGCGACATGATTATCACGCGCGTGGAAGTGGATGATTCGCCGTTCACTCACGGCTGCCCGAAAGGGACGCTTCTGCGCTTGCCCGTAGCGCATGGCGAAGGCTGTTTCTTCGCCGATCCGGAAACTTTGCGCGACTTGAATGCCAACGAACAAATCATTTTGCGCTACTCGGATGCACAAGGCCGAATTGTTCTAGAGGCCAATCCGAATGGCTCAGTTGAAAACATCGCCGGGATCTGTAATCGCGAACGGAATGTCTTCGGTTTAATGCCTCATCCTGATCGCGCTTCGGAGGCGCGGCTCGGAAGCGCAGATGGCGCGAAGATTTTCCAGTCAATGATGGAAACGATTGCCGCCAGTCACTCGACCGGCGCATCTGAACGCGTGGCACAGGTCGCGTGAGTCTCTTCATCACCGGGACGGACACGGGCGTAGGAAAGACCTATATTGTAGCGCGACTTTTGCATCTGTTGCGCGCATCGGGTATCCGCTGTGCCGGTATGAAACCGATCTGTTGCGGAGATCGTCGGGATGCCGAGGCGCTTCTGGCAGCCGGCAGTGATTGCGTGACGATCGATGAAGTTAATCCGGTTTGGTTGAAAACACCCGCTGCGCCGATCGTGGGCACTCTCTTGGAAAAAACGACCATCGACATCGAACAGATTCTCGGCGCTTTTCACGCTCTCCAGGAGCGCGTTGAACATGTCATTGTAGAGGGAACGGGCGGCTGGCTCGTGCCCATTCGCTCAGAGTACTTTGTGAGCGATTTAGCGGCGGCAATGAAGCTGCCGGTCGTCGTAGTCGCGCAANNNACACCAGCTCCGGTGCGTGGGTCTCGTATTGAATAGCCCGGAAACGACAAGCGACATAGCGGCATTAACGAACGCGGATATTCTCGAGCGGATTCTTGATGTTCCATTGCTTGCCGGCCTAGGTGAAAACCTTACGGAACTACCTGTTGACTGGCGACTTATGCTCGATTCGACTAGGGCGACATTAGCGTGTTGAGCTGATACAGGACTGTAAAGAAAACGAACACATTCGGGCAGGATTCGGCTCGGTTTCGCCTGGGAAAAGGGGATGGCATCGGTGCTGCTTAAAGTTATGTCTGAAACAACTTATTCCTATGCTATTACAAAAAACCCTACACATGAGCCAGCGGAGGCCGGAGTGCAAAGCTCGTCTGGCCAGCATTCAATCATATCGGCGTCAGTTTTTGATGGTGACGCGTGCAACAGTGACTTCGTCCAAAACCGTGGACTTCAGCTTTCGGGGTCCATTCGGTTTTGAGGCGCACACGGTCCTTTTGTCGGTGGACAGCGATTCACCCGATCAGTATGCATTCGAGTCCGTGGGCGGGAATATTGCGCTGATGGGCATCGTGGATTTTGCTGAGATTCGGCCGAATTGCACAGAGGTAACTCTCGCGGTTCACTACGAGATCAAAAATAAACTGTTCGCCTGGCTCGACCGGCATTTACGTTTTGTGGACAGCATCGTGACTGCCGAACTGCGCAGCATCCGTGCGCATTTCGAAGGCATCGCGGCCAGCTATCTGGATCACACGCGCGTTCTGCCCGTGCTCCAACCGGCTACCGCCTGAAATCGGCAATCCTGTCTTCAAGAACGCGAGGCCAAAAACCTCGCGTTCTTTTCATTCTTACTTGATTCGCACCGCGTGGGTCTTGTCGAGGCGAAGGATTTGGCCGGCACGAAGCGGGATTGCTGCGTGCGGCTCGGTGATTTTCTCGCCGTCCAGTTGAACGCTACCCTGCTCGATTAACTGGCGGATCTGCGTTCGCGATTTATTGATTCCAAACGCGTTCTGGAACGTGTGGCCAACGAGCTCTACGAAATCCGAATGGTTATCGGGATGTAGGTAGGGCAGATCAGCATGTTCCAAATCGCGCTTGCTGAAGCGGGTATTCCATTCGTCGAGCGTTTTTTGAGCGGCATCAGATGAGTGGTAGGTCTGCACAATTTCGAAAGCGAGCTGCTTTTTCGCATCGAGCGGGTGCATGCCGGTCGGTGCTGCGCGTCCGAGGAGCAATTCGTAGTAACGGGCCATCAACTCGTCCGAGATGCTCATCAATTTCCCGAACATGTCTGAGGCTGACTCATTTATCGCGACGAAATTATCGAGGCTTTTGCTCATTTTTTTGGAGCCGTCCAACCCCTCAAGAATCGGCAAAAGAAAGGCAACCTGCTGCGGCAGGCCCTCTTCTCTTTGAAAATCGCGTCCGATCAAAATATTGAAAAGTTGGTCTGTTCCTCCGAGTTCCACGTCGGCTTTTACCATTACCGAATCCCACCCCTGCATGATTGGATACTGAATTTCATGCGCACGGATGGATTGCTGCTGATCGATTCGCGCCTTAAAATCTTCGCGCTGCAACATTTGTTGCAAGGTCACACGGCTGTTCAGGCGAATAACGTCTTCGAACGACATCGCCCGAAACCAGTCGCCGTTGCACACCGTCTCCGTGCCCGCTGGATCAAGAATTTTGAAGGCTTGCTCGCGGTAGGTTGCCGCATTTGCGATCACTTTCTCATGCGTTAGCTGAGGCCGCGTAATGGAGCGACCACTCGGATCGCCGATCATTCCGGTGAAGTCCCCGATGATAAGAATGGCTTGATGGCCGAGGTCTTGAAACTGCCTCAGCTTTCGCAAAACGATCGTGTGTCCGAGGTGAATGTCCGAGGTGGTCGGATCGACTCCGAGCTTTATCCGCAATGGGCGGCCGAGCGCGAGCTTCTCGCGCAGCTTACGTTCACTAATGATCTGCGCCGCGCCTTGTTTTAGGAACGCCAGAGCTTCTTCTGGTTGCATGTCAACCACAGAATAGCGCAGCCGGCCAGCGCGCTACTTGTTTTTATTCAGCAGCTCACGCACCTGCTTGTCTGTTAAGCGATTTTTGACTTTTGCCTTCCTCCAGAAACGGGCGGTTGTCTGCATACGCGCGAACGGCAACTTTCTTGTCAGACTGCGGAGTATCGTGGGCGCCGCGCGCGGTCTGGTTGCCATAAGCGAATCGAGAATTTCCCATTGTTTGCTGCGACGAAGTGTTGAACGGGCTCCGTTCGCTGTGGAAAGCCTGAGAATTATATTGTGGTGTGGAGAACTGTCCTGTCGCTGAATAACTTTTCTGATTCGGTTTTTTTTTGGCGTAAAATGTTCCGACAGTTGCCCGTTTGTTTATCGAAGCCCTCCCATCGGCCCAAAATTTTTTGTGCTGTGCATCATTTTTCAACTCCATGTCCGGCCTGAGCAGCCGATCCACCAGCTTTGTTTCCTGTTCCTGGGCACGTACACAGGAGAGAGCAGCCACGATCAATAGACAGATGGCGACCGATGTCCGCACACCGCGAGGCTGCCGGAGCTGTGACGCACTTGTAAAGCAAATTTGCTGATGAGCCGCAGGGAAGGCCGGCTACCGGATAGAGATCCTATCTGTTTAGCGCCGAAGGGGCAGCCTCAACTCCAGCCCGGGGCACCCGCCTCAGGGACGAAACAGAAGTCACGATAAGCGCTAAAAGCGCAAGTCAATCTCACACGCCGCGACGGGTGTTGAGGCGCGCCTTCAGCGCTCGACTCAATGCCTATTCATTTCCTGGGCCGTTGCCCCACGCTGCAAATGACAATTGCGCTCTTGGCGCTAAACAGATAGCACAAACGACATCTGTGCTACGACGTCGCTGGGGTTTTTGTTGTCTTCCACAGCGCGACACGAAATAATCACCGCATGCCTGATCACGTTTACAAAAAGATTGAAATAGTTGGATCATCGCCCAATGGGTTTGAGGAGGCGGTGCTAAATGCAGTCGCGCGCGCCAGGAACACGGTCCGCAGCATGCGGTGGTTCGAGGTGACCGAAACCCGCGGAACGATCGACGAAGGGAAAATTGGCGATTGGCAGGTGCGTTCCTGAGCTGCCTGATATAATTTCGTGGCGCCGTAAATCAGAATAGCAGGCCTCAACGCGAAGATAGCTAGTCGCAACAGACCGCCCAGAAGGCGGACAGTCGGTATTCGATTCAGAAAGAAGCCTGCCACGAAGGCCCACGCGAGAGACTGTGCGGGCTTATCGCGGACGTAATCGCCGGTCTCACTGACCACCGTCTCGAATTGTTCCTTCACCCATTGCGCGCCTCGTTCCGGGAACTCGGCGACCGCTTCAGCAGTTGATTGGTTCATTCCTTTAGAGATTCGCATGGTAATCCTGTTTTGCGCGCATGAGTCGTTAACGCAAATTGAGCCAAATCGAGCTTGCGCCCGCGCCCGACGGAAAATCAGGGAGTTGGGCCGGCCGATGAAATGTAGCGATACGGCGCGCTACTTTCAGGCAATAGCGTGCCATCACTTCCAGGGCATACTCGCGCAATGTGGAACAGTTGGTCGAGACCAACACATGGCTATCTCGCTCTGCCAGTTCCAGAGCGTCAATGAGCAGTTTTTCGAAAT
>WNFW01003850.1_pt1 | contig 10472 bp, 14 predicted proteins | sample 5400131 | NCBI WGS metagenome assembly WNFW01 (sample SAMN13153362, study PRJNA577476) | soil metagenome | isolation source: 20 cm soil or saprolite under grassland replicate 1 | place: USA:California | collected 2016-06-15
TAACCCATTTTACCATCCAGCAGTGCTCTTCAGTCACTATTGTCAGTTGTCTCGGACCCGGATAAGAGCAAGAGAATCCAGCAGACTTTCGTTGAGTTCAACGAGTCGTGGCTCGTCTATTGGGACGCGTACATTGACCTGCAGAACCAGCTGTATGAGAGCCTGAAGGCCGCGCGTGACGTGACTTGGTTGGGCGCAACCGATTCTGCCAAGATGAGCGAGATAAACGCCGCACAGCGACAGTTGTTCTCTACGATGCCTCGCCGCCTCGACTATGTACCACTTGGTCAGATCAACAGGAGCATGGACTATGCCCTCAGCAAGATCAACGAACTACTTGCGGCACTCTTCTCTGAGAAGGAGAAATGTAAGCGCCTAGAAACTGCAATAGATATCCTTACCGAGAAGGCTAACAGAACCAAGCAGGAACTACAATCAGAGTCTTAGGGCGGGACGCACAAGCAAACCCAACTGCTCGCGTTGGAGCCGGGGGTGCCGTCTAAACGCAGACCTATTGTTCCGCAATCGAGGGGTATATCTGCGCTTTTTTTTCTCAAAGCTTCATGCTTGGATTACCGAGCTATGGCCGTGTTGGGAACGGTAGAACGATGAACTAGCTCTTGTCATGATTGGGCATGCGGCTTGAAAACAAAGTGGCGTTGATTCTAGCAGCGATAGGTGCGGTAAGTATCCTCTCCGCAGAAGCGGCTGTCAACTGGGCAAGCGGTTCTTGCCGCAAGGCTATAACTGCGACCAGCTTGGAAGTGGTCTTGGCGGATTCTCGCAAGTATTTTTCGGACTATTCTTCATGGGGTTGTTTCTTCTTGGCACCAGCGCTCTTGTTGCCCTGAATGCATGGAATCCCAGACGAGCTCAAGCCAATTAGCGAATCAGCCGACATACCTCTGAATAATGATGCGACAGGTCCGGATAGTGGAGCCGGGGGTGGGAGTTGAACCCACAGAGGCCAGAGCAACTTGCCTAGCACTCTCAGTGTTAGAGATTTCAGCAGTCAAAGAATAATCAACCATACACTTCTGCTGTTCAGAGGCATAAGGCATAGGCCAGTGAAAATACTAAACAAACGACTTAACAAACTAGAGAGATGTTAGCTTCTCCACAAGTGATGAGAACCAGACTGCATTCAGTCCAAGGTGTTCTTTTCCTTCATAGATTGGCCAGGTGTGAGAGAGAATCCCCAGAAGGAAGGAAACTTTTCCCATAACAAGTTCATTGCCACTCTGCTTGACCAGCAAGCTTGTCGGCTTCGTGATGACAGGGCTTCCACTATTACCTTGGAACACCCTAGCATCTACCAAAAAGAATGGATTCCCATTGAAGGGAGTAGGGTGGACGCTTGCAATTGAAGCACCTCTGACTATTGGAAGATTCAACTTGTGATCATAGAACCCAAGTGGGTACCCCAGGATGAGCAAATCCTCACCCATTCCAAGTATCAAGTCATCTGGAGGAAGATCTTGCTTGGAGAAGACCTTGATGATGACATTGCCAGATTTGATCATCCAAGGGTCAATTTCTACAGCAGCTAGATCCACCTGAGGATCCAATCCCTTCCACAACTGTTTTGCCTCTTTGTATAGAAGCAGCTCTAGGTCAAAGTTCTCAGAAAGGTCACTTGGATCATTATGTACCCTGATGCTGATCTTGTTTGCTTTCCAGTCCTCATCTTCTTTCAGAAGGACATGTAGATTTGTTATGACAAAGCAGTGATCTCCATTCTGATAGAAGAATCCAGTTGCTTGCTTCTGTTTGATACCCTCATAGGCAGTTAGAGGAGCAACAGCGATGGACAGAGGATCTAGCAATTCTGGTCTGGGCTGTGCCATCCTTTACGACTGGATCATGTGACCTTAGATTGGGAACCCTCATATAGAGAAAATCACATTTGCCAACTTGGAACAGTTCTGGGATGCTCCTCAATGAATGGGGAAGATGGCCAACTCTCAGCAATGGCCCTTAACACATCTGAAGACCTTGAACTCAGTGACCCAGATCTAGGGGTCATGGAATCTGATGATCCATATGAGGCAATACTAGATGACCTGCGCAAGTACACCCCACACAACATGGATTGCAAGAAAGTTTCTGAGAACCTGTTTAGGGAGGTACTGAGGACAAAGCCTCTGGGTCTTTGGAGCTATCAACAGAGGGTAGGCGCAGGAGCAGACTTCACAACTTCAACCACAGAGTCGGAAATAAAGGACTGGGGACCACACACCTACCTCACTCCTACAAGAGTTAGGACCCATGTTCTGCCCAGATTCTTGAAGTCTGACCCATCCCATAGAAGATATTGGATTCTGTTCATTTCTTGTCCTCCCGTTTCTCCAAGAGCAAGGAGCTTGCTGAAGGCTTATGGCATCCAGCTAGTCTGGATACCTGTCCAGATCACCAGCCTGAATTCACACTCTGTCCAAGGGGAATGGGCCTCAGCAGTCAACATCCTGTTCACCCCTACCTCTAGTAAAGACATGGAAGTGGCACTAGTACAGCTTCCAGACAGTGAAGACAAGGTCCACTCAGAAGTCCAAGTCATTGAGACATCTCAGAGAGCACTTTCCCCTAGCAGAACTGATGCGGAAGCTCTGGACCCGGACAGATCGCTCCATACCAATACTCAACTTCCACCAAACCAGTTGTCCCACAGAGATAAGACAGGGAGAAGATGGAGCCACCTCTCTTGACACTGAAAGCTGGGCTGGAAGCCATGGACACTAGAATGACAAGTGGAGGAGATCAGTGGGAAAGTGTTGTCCGGGTCAGGAACTCGCTTGACCTGAGCCTTGGTAGCGAACCTGCCAGTGCGCGTCTAGCTCTAGGGATCTATCTGATAGGCCGAGACATAGCGACAGCTCAAGGAATGCCCCTCCATGTATTGCTTGCAAGGCTCATTCTGAAAGCAGGAGTGGAAACAGGACTACTCAAGGAGGAAGAATCATTTCTTCTGCCACTTTATCTGGACACAGTTCTAGACCAGTAGCCACATCTGCCAATAAGGGCAGAATTGATAGAGAATTAACCCACAAGGGAAAGGCCTCAGTGGGCTACTTCATCGGACCCACAAGAGATGGGATTGTCTTTGGCATCAAGGATAGGGAGCTAGGAGCTGTCCACCTTACTCTGTTCTGGAAGGATGGAAAGATACGCACCCACATAACTGATGAGACAAAACCACAAGGACCTTCAAGGATTCCATGGGGACAACAAGTCACCCCTGAGACCTTCATCAAGAAGGTGGAAGGAATAACCAGGAGAATGGTGAAACAAGAGCACTACCATCCATTAAGAAAGGCCTGGGTTCTGAAGAAGCATTTGAGTAAGAAGGTCTTGGACATTGGAAACCCTCTCATTGAGAAGGCAACCATTCCAATAGAATTCTACCGACAGATAGAGGAGCCTGAGAGTTGGACAAGAGTGCCAATCAGGACACTAATTGGAAAAGGCCGTATTGCACTGGTAGAAGATGATGGTAACCTGAGATTTGTGATTCCGATTGATAAGAAAAGACTGTTGTCAATTGGAGCAAGACAGCAAATGATGCTTCAGAACTTGGTAGCTAGAGAATACGGTTTACACAGATACTGGAATTATGTTAAACCAAGAATGAACATTGAAGGAGCCTCCACTGCAACCAATCGGCTTTAAGCCATAGAAGACACAGACCTGACTCAACTTAGGGCATTGGAGAGCTTCCAAGCAGGACATGAAACCTGCATAGTATGGGACCCAAACTGTAGGGCTCAAAATCGGCTCCATAGGGTACGGTACGCGTGTCATGTGGCTTCCAGGTTGTGAAGGGGTCTTTCTTTGAGAGATTTTGAGAGGAGTTTCCAAGAGCTTTCAATCAAAGCTGGAACCTAGCTGGCTGACAAAAGAGCAGATTGGCTTCCAACACAAAGCTGGAATCTCCTTGGTTGGGAGGAAGACAAAATGTTGTGCTGTGCAACGACAGCTTGGGATCCTGCCCTGGATGCATGTCCCTGCGCAGTGTTCTCATTCCAAGCTGAACCTTGGAAGTCAAACATTGAGAGTCACCTTGAGAGGTCTGGATAGGCTGTCTTCCCCAGTTGGGACAATGGGATCAGATCTAGTAACATCAGGCAATTCTAAGAGACAGAAAAGAAGCCAAAGAGGATGAAGAAGAGACCTGACAGGTGGAGGTCACCCAGAAGCCGGGGTTAGGGGAGGCTTTCGTTCCAGAGTAGGTTTAAGTTACTAATGGAAAAGCTAATTCCACTAGTTGTCAAGTATTGAAGGACTGATCTCTGAAATAGACTCTGAGTACTGGAAGCTCCGCAACCTCATTGAAAGTTACCATAAACGGGCCCAGGGTGGTTCTAGTCTGTCTGAGAGGGAGGCTGTCGGTTTGTTCGGTCATACTGTCAAGTTCCAGAGGTTCCTAGAATCCAAACAGACTCAGATGAAGATGTTCAGCGGGAGTTCCTACTTCGGGAGAGCATCAGCCAAGGTCTCTCAAGTTCTCAATTTAATAACAACAACTGAAATCCTCAAAACAGTCTGGACTGGCACCAACGCTGTTCGAGTAACTGGACTGGTCCATGGATCTAAACGTATTGTCAACTTGACAAGATCTGGAACTGTTTCTGATCTGCAATATGTGCTTCAAGTAATGTTCCAAGTCCTCACGGACATGGAACTTGAATTGATCGAGCTATTCGGGGACATCCGGCTCATGTCTGAGTTGCTGATGTTTCCCCTAGACCAAAGGGTGAGGGTCAATGATGAGCTTCTCAGACTTGGTTTCAAAGAGGCTGTAGGTTTCTTGGATGAAGCCACGGCTAACCTTCAGCTTGACCCACCTCACTTGAAGGACTCCTTGGCAAATTGTAGGCATGCCATAGAGTCTGCCATGTATACCCTAGCTAAGAAAGATGGCACCAAGGTTGCTAACAGATTCACAGTGGATTTGTCAGAGGTTTCACAGAGCAATCCAGACATAATTGATGACGCAACAAAGGCCATGATCCAAGGAGTCTACAACTATTTGTCTGTGAAGGGTTCTCATGTCTTTGGAAAGGTGGAAAAGGGCAACCTTGAGGAGGTTGAGTTTGGTTTTGACCAAACCTATCGGGTGTTGGATCATGTGCTGGTCAGAATGAAAGCTCTCAAGGACCTGAGGCAATCAGCTTGACCATCCCAGACTATCAAAGTCTCATGTCTCCTATTCTCAATATCTACTATTCCTAGGTAAAAATATCCATACGGATAATGTCAAAAAACCCTAGCCAGTCAAGCTAAACCCTGATATGTTTGAAGCAACAAGCCAAGTTGCAGTGAGAAATTGTCTGAACCTTGGTTATCTTCTCTGATGCTTGAAGGTGAGGAAAAAGCAGTCAGATCTTGGGAAGGCAATTATGAAACAGAGACAAAAGTTGTGTTCAAGTCTGGTTTCCGAACTCAGACCAGGAACGTTAAGGATAGAGAGGGAGGCGTCCTAGTTCTGACAAATAGAAGATTAGTGTGGCTTGAGGCCAAAGGATTGTTTGGGAAATCGTATCATGCAAGTCTTGAGATTCCCCTGGAAGATGTGAGAGGGACCTCATTGGGGGGCACACTCAGCAAGTTTGTAACCATTGCTGACAGTAGTGGATCTCATCTCTTCCACTTGTGGGGGATTGGAGATAGCCAGTTTCCAGTGTTCAAGCAGATGGTAGCTTTTCAGATGTCACAGAGAAGGGCCGCTCTTGACTCACAGAGGAAACAGGACAGGGTCCATGTGATGCTTGACTTCAGCTTTCTCAAACAGTACATGGAGAAGGGGGGCATGATCATTCAGACATTCAAATGCTCCAACTGCGGGGCACCCATCCAGATTCCTCAGACTGGTAACACTATCAACTGTACTCACTGCCATACACCCCAACATGTTGATGACATTTTCAAGAAAATTCAGGAGATCATTGGCTAGATCCTTGAGCTAGCCCTCAAGCCACTGCGACAAGAATGAGCAATCCAAACAGGCCATAGAAGAAGTAATCTTCTCCCCTGCTTCCTGTTCCATCTACCTCACCTAATGGGGCTCTCACCCATTCTTCTAAACTATTGTAGTAACCGTCCAAGTTTCATTGGCAGCGACTAGAAAGGGCGGAGGAGGAGAAGTGTAGAATGCTTCTGACAACAGCACATAGTTTCCAGATGAAGGAACCTTCCATGCTCCACTAGATGCTAGCATTGTGACCTGCACTTTGCTCAATAGGTCCAGAATGCTGGCTGGTGAAGTGTCAGGTTCCCGGCTACACCAGAGTTCTGATATGAACTGACTTGAAAGCTGTGATGGCTTGATTATGTAAGAACTAGTGGTACTGGGTAGACCTCTGAATTGAACCAGTGTTGAACCAGCATCTCTTCCTGAGAGATTCTCAGTGAAGTTGAGTCCCTCTATGATCGCTGTGAAAGGAGAGGCTGAACAAAAGCCAGTAGAATTGACCATTACTGCGTTCTGCCAGAGAATGAGGGTCACTGACTTCGAGAAGAACTGGGTTTGGAGAGACAGCCTAGGTGATGCAGTTGCTGGTACCATTAGAGCCATGGTCAGTCCAAGAATAGCGATAGCTGAGATCTTGACTACAGAATAGACTTTCATGGGACGCATTCCTCCACAAGTTGCTAATAGGGACTACGCATCTTAGTGTGACTGGGCCAAGGAGTGTCCAACAGGTCAGACTTTCTCCCATTCTCTCACAAGAAGAGCGACTTTGGTGATAAACACAATTGCCAGACCGATGACCCCTGACAACAGACAAATCAGGTACATCAACGAATCTCCAAAGTGTTCGCTGGCTAAGGCCAATCCGAGAAGGGCTAGAGCTATTCCACCAAGACCACTAAGATTGAGATTTACTGACAATGGCAAGATTGGCTCCAAGTAGTGATGCCCATTTTTTAGGCTAGTGCTTTCTGATGAGGTTGAAGAGAGATGACAAGAGTAGACTTTGCATTTCAGATAGCTGGCTTAGCCATGATCATGGTAGGACTTGGTATGGGTTTGATAGGTTACCTGAGACTAGGCTCTGCCTCCACAATCACAGGGCTTGGTGATCTGCTCAACACTTTCTTTGTGACACTACTAGTGGCTCCTTTTCTTGTAATTTGGGGAACAATGATTCTTGGCATAGGATGGATTGCAGAAGCCTCAAGGAGAGCCCCGAAACAGTAGAGGAGGAGAAAGAGGAGAGTAGGAAGAAGTCTCATCAGGGATGATTCAGGTTGTTGAAGGCCTGTCCCATCTGTGATGAGGCTGTAGATTGGGATAGAGCATGGGGAATGCTGAGGAAGTACAAGTGCAATAACTGTGGATGGGAAGGGAGATGGATGACTAGAGCCTACGTACCTCACCCCACCATGATCTGCAAAGACTGTGGGGTAGTCAACCGTACAAACAGACAGGGGTGTGTCTCTTGTGGTGGGAACCTAAGAACAGGTAGAGCAACCCATGACTAGATCCCCCCAGAGTTCACCTCCCCCAGTGTAGACAGTTGAAGGTAAGCGCAGGTCCCAGTACAAGGCCTATCTCAGGAAGAAGGAATATCAAGTCAGCTGATGGATCCAGGGTGACTCCAAGATTATCTGAAGAACCAATCAAAGCTCATTCTACGAAACCAACGATCACTTTCGATACAAGTTGTATCTATTCGGACAACGATGAGAAGGCTCCTCTAGCCATTCGGGAACTGGAGAAACTGCGTGCGCAAAGTAAGATTGAGATTGTCAAGTCTGATGTGGTAGATACTGAATTGGGTACTAGCAATGAAGAGCTGAAGCAAAAATCAGAGAAATATTCCGAGGACCTAGGTGCGTTGGTATGGGGTCACTCTCGCTGGGGCCATGCTGTGTGGGCTGGGTCAGAGATAGGTTACCCATTCGATGAAATAAGAGATATCCTGTTTCCAGGATTTGGCCAGATGAACCAGGAATCGCAAGATAGGGCGACTAGAGATGCAATGCATCTGGCAACGCATCTGATGCATAAGAGAGACTTCTTCGTTACGAGAGATGAGCATCACATCATCCGGATGAGGAAAGAGCTAGAAGAGAAGTTTGGGATTATTGCTGTCACTCCAGAAGAATGCCTCACAAGACTGTCCGATCTTTTGAAAGGTTAGCCCCCAAAGGTGACTTGAGGAGATTTGCTTTGAAGTGAAGAATCTGCTCAGTGAAGTACTCCTCCAAGCAACCCCAAAAGGACACCCAGCATGATGAGGATAGGATAGGCCTTCCTTGTCATCATGCAGAGAATGAGGACTGGAATGGGGGCCCAGAATGGAATTCGGTAGAACTCAAAAATTACTGCCCCCACCACTACTCCCGCTATCAATGATAGACCTCCAAGAACAAACTTCACCCAGAACCTGAGCAGGATCCAAATGAGCCTGAAGTGGAATTGGTCCCTAGGCATGGGTGTACTTCCCATCTCACTTCCTTTTCCTGTAGAGGGCAAAGTCCCCAATGTTGTTGGAGTAGCTGAATCCCTGTTCAAGCAGGGCAGTGGCCTCTGCCACCGTGGATGCTGCTTTGACATGGTAGCTCTCATCCCCCTGGCTCTCCAGAAGGTGAGTGTAGATCAGAGTGTTCCTGATGTCCCTGTGGCCAAGCACCTGCTGGACAAGTAAGATGTCCCTTGTTTCTCTGTATAGGGTGCTGGCCTTAAAGTGCCTCAAAGTCTTGTAGCCAATCTTCCTGATCCTGGGATTGTTCAGCCAAAGCGCTATCTTCTTCCTCTTCAGATAGAACCATTTGGCAAACACATCAAGATCTCCTCCGCCGAATACAAAGTTCTCTTTCATTGAAAGAGTGTTCAACATTCCAACTAGCTTGATTGAGATTCTGAGTTGCCTGGCCCTGCTCCCTTTCTCTGGGGTTATGTTGGCTGTCCTAGCGGTTAGATCTATGTCATCCCATCTGAGCTGCCAGAGTTCTCCCGGCCTGCACCCAAGCTCTTTGAGTCCTTGAAGGTAAGTTGCATGTTTCTTCCCCATTCCAGCTATCAGCTGGTCTACCTCACTCTCCAGTGGGATCCATGGCACCCTCTCCACTCTATGGTACCTTGGTGGAGTGAAAGGAATCTTGTGCTGCCTGCAAAAGACAAGGTAGGCATTGACAAGGTTCTCCTTCCTGCCCTCTGTCACTGGCAGCATGGAGATAGCCACCTTGACAGCCTCAGGGTTGAGCAGGTCAGCCTTCCTTGACAGTCCCTTCAAGGCCTTGACCCTGGAGGTGATGGTGCTCTTCCTGTATCCTTCCTTCTTCAGGTGGAATGCATGGTCCAAAATGGACTGGGTGGTTCCGTAAGAGCCGGGGGTGGGAGTTGAACCCACCTTAGCCATCCGTTGTGGGATGTTTACTACGGGTTGCTACGAGCCGTGTCTGCAGCCCGTCGCCTTATCCGATCGGCCTTCGGTGGCATATGCCAACCCCGGCCTGGTTCGGCCCCCGGCGAAAACAGGGACCCGACCGCCATTCGTATAAGCTTGATGAAGCAGGTTTCCCAACAGTAACCATCCAATCTCAAGATCAACTCGCATCCTTCAATATTGACCGTATTGATCGGAGAGTTTGACCCCACAGTTTTATAGGCCCATTCCCGGTTTCTTCGAAACGAACAATAGGATTTCTCGGAGAACCCACGGAGCTTGTCCGGAATAGACGCGGTCAAAAAAATCGTCGAGACCGAAGCACAAGCACGCAGAGTCGTCGACGAAGCATCAGCAAAAGCCCAACAGATAATCTCCGAGACACGCGAACAGGCGGAACGAATCAGGCAAGAAGCCATCGCCCGCGCTCAACAACAGAGGGAGGAGATACTCCGCGAGGCGAAGAGCAAGGCCGACGCCGAGGCTCTGCAATCAGACAAGGAGACGGAACAGGTCCTGAACAGTTACCGAAAGCTCTCTGAGGAGAGAAAGTCCGCCGCGGTCAGCAAGGCCGTGGAATTGATTCTGAACGCGTGAACACAATGTCAGAATCCCTAGAGAAGTTACAGAATCGAATCCTCTCTGATGCCAAGCATAAGTCCGATGAGACGGTCAAGGACGCTCAGGCAAAAGCTCAGCAGATTCTTGACGATGCCAAGCAGAGGGCTCAGAGAGAATCTGAGGAGATCATAGCCAAGGCGAATGTAGAGGCGGAGTCCATTCGAAGAAGCATCCTCAGCTCAAAGGTCCGGGTGAACCGACTCAGAATTCTCGACGAGAAGAACCGAATAGTCCAGGACATAATTCATGGCGTTGAAGACCGGCTTTCAAACATCTCAAAGTCAGAACAATTCGAAGAGACTGCTCAGCGCTTTGTGACGGAGGCGGTGAAAGCGGTGGATAGTGATCATCCCGTTGTTAGAATCGGATTCAGAGACGTGAGCAAAAGAAATCTAGATGGAATATCGCGAGTCTTCCCGAAGGGAGGGAAACTTGTTATCGACGAGAAGCCTATCGACG
>WNFW01003852.1_pt1 | contig 10470 bp, 11 predicted proteins | sample 5400131 | NCBI WGS metagenome assembly WNFW01 (sample SAMN13153362, study PRJNA577476) | soil metagenome | isolation source: 20 cm soil or saprolite under grassland replicate 1 | place: USA:California | collected 2016-06-15
GGCTATGGCGGCTATGGTGGCGTCGGTTATGGCGGCTATGGTGGCGTCGGTTATGGCGGCTATGGTGGCGGCGATTATGGTGGTTGGTAGTTTGTGGATCAAAAGCTGGCTGCCGTAGAGATCAGTTTCTTGGCCAAGTTCTTGGCCAACAACGCGCGAGTCGGCCGCCGGGCTGTGTCCGTGACCCGATCGATGATATCGCCAACCAGGCCAAACTGCGTGCCCCGCCGGGCTGCAGGTAGAAACCTCTCGGCTTGGAGTTATACGAAAGATCCTTAGAGTTTGACTCGGTCAGGCTCTTAGGATGCCCACTCAGGCTGATGTCGCTTTTTGGCACAAATGCGAACTACCGACCGCATCGACTAATGTCCGCGTTCAAGGGTAAAGCGGAAAACATATGCTCGCGCTGAGTTCTTCTCAGTTTGACCCGATGCGGACATCGCGGGTGCTTTGGGTTTCTTCGAGAACCCGTCGATGCAACAAATATGCCACCCGACGAAACCATCTTGTCACTTCGATGCAATCTTCCGGAAGCGGTCGCCCTGCACAAATGCGGTCAAGAGTCGTCGCAATGGCCTGAAAGCGGGGGTGGCTTACGCCTAAGACGCTCCGCAGCATTCTGTTTTGCTATCGCTGTCAGATTATTTCTGCCGTGCCGATGCGACGCTTCCCTCTAAAAATGCCCGGCGCTGACCTATCAGGCGCTCGAGGCGATGTGTTGCCAGTCCCAGCGCCGCGGTTTCGGCGGCTTCAGCGTCGCCATTTGAATATTTTTCTAGCTCCGCTTTGAGAATGTCGTCGATTCCGCGTTCTATATCTGCCAAGCTGGCTTCGCTACTTGCGCTACTGATTTGATCCATCAACCCGTACAAGCGCATCAACGGCCGCCCCTCGGCGCGGTTTGCATCCTTTGTCATGAATTTCCAGATAGCTGCCGCGATTGAAGCCGCGGCGCCAAGCAGCATCGAAAGATAGAACAGCTTGTCGGCGTATTTGTCGACGAGTGACTGTTGCTCGCCGTCAAAGTAACTAGCCGCGCCAGGATGGATCAGAATATGCGCGTCTTTGTCCGTGCTTGGTGCGCTGATCTGAGCGAGGAGCGGATATTCGCCGAGTAAGTCGCGCCGGGCATCCATCATAGCCTTTGCCAGTGCAGCGGTGACGTTGTTGCCGAGTTTTTTATTGGCAACAAGATAAAGCGGAACGCGAAGAGTTGTCAGGTCGTCCTCCGGGATCGCCGGCGAACCCCGAATAGTTCCCTTTGGAAGATCGTAACTCTGGTATGCTCCGGCAGCAGCAGCTATCGCCCCCGCCGATTCGATTGGCACCAACCCCAGCTTAAGTTTGGCATTGTGCGGAAAAACGTCTCGGAGCATGCCGAGGTATTTTTCCGATATCGGCATCGCCACCAGCAACGCCTGTATTTGTTTGGACTGCAGAGCCTGCGGGACATCCTTTTGCACGAGGTCCTGGAAGACAACCTTGGCCCGATCGAGGTCATACGCTTTGGTGACTGCCAGAATCAGCTGCCGGTTCAAGTCCGCGGCGATTACGCCGATGGCCTTTCCTTTGAGACCATCCATGCTGTCGATCGTGCTTCCAGGAGGAACGACGATGAGCACTACTACATAAGTCATAACCACTACCGTGCGCGCGGCCGTCAAGTCGCCGACGTCGGCCCGCGCGACTGCCAGATCGGTCTCGCCGGCCGCAAACGCATTGACGGCGTCCAGTGCAGTTCCCTTGTCGATAACCTTGAGCCGTACTGGCGAGCCGGTGGCAGCCATCTGCGCAGAGATGATCGACATCAGTCGCGGTACGTCGCCGTCAATCGAGCCTGCAGCAAGGGTCAGTGTGGTCGGATGCGTGGCGTAGCGATACGCGAAAAGGCCGGCTCCGCCTGCCAAGGCGGCGAGGCAGGTCACAAGAGTCACTCTCAGCCAGCGCGGCAACCGCCCCGTTGCAAGCGACACGAGGATCGCGGCGATGCCTGCGATGATCGCGATCTTCTGCGCCTGCTCTCGCTCCATCGGTTTGGTCCAATCCTTTCGACTTTCCGTTTAAGCGATCCAGACTTTATCGATCGAGCGTCGCTCGATTGGCTAGGGCTTCATCCGCAGTTTCAAGCGACCGACAGACATATATTTCCCGGTGAAATCCGAATTCGTGCGTAGAAAATGCCAGAGATCTTCAATATAGACCGTCACCCAATATCACGCCATCCAGAAAAACAACGACCGCCAGCGGCCAGTCCGTTCGTCTCGTCGAGCTACTTGACGTGAATTGAATAGAGTGCCGGTTTTCATTTCGACGCCAGCCCCTCCGCCGTGTGACCGGATTTGCGACCGCCGAGTCGCATACGCGACAATTCTAGTCTCCTCTTCAAGAAGAACGACAACGCGACAGGGGACGGAACATGACTGCAAACATCGCGAGCTTTCGGAGCGAATTGACTGACAGCGCCGCGAAAGATTTAGAGCCGCTGTGGGCCGCGGCTCAACGAAGCGCAGATCGGGAATCGTTGGACAGCATTGCCGATGCAGACAAGCTGGTGATGCAGAGATTATTCCAAGACGTATTCCGATCCTGCCCCGTCACGTCGGGAGCCTAAGCTCTTCCCGTCTCCATTGAGTCGCATTCGGTCGACCGTGAATAAAACATTCAAACGACAGGACCGGAACATGAAAGGAAAGACCTCGGCTATTATTGCTGCGGCATTCTGTGCCGGCCTATTTGTCACCGTCGTTCCGGGCATCGCTCCCGAGCTTGCAGCCGGCCCAGCCGAGGACAGCAGTCTCGTCGTGCCTGATATTGTCACGATCGATAAGTTCGCCGCGATGTGGGCGCCGACCGCAGCCACCGTGCAAAGGGCCGCCAAGGGGCGCCGCCATAGCGGCAATCGAGACCGCAAGATCGTACGTGCCCAAAGGTGGTCCTATTGCGATCCGGCTTGCCAGCGCGGCGGTCGCGAGGCCGATGGCACGCATATTGTACAGGTCATCACCGCTGACCGATCGGCGGTCAAGAGCACGCCAACCGCTACAATCTCGGTCAATCGAGCCAACAAAGGCGATCGACTGCCTCAAGAATCGTTGGCCAAGCCCGACCCTAACTTCTCTCCATCGACCGACGCTGCGCCCGACTTACCCAAGCGGGTACCTTTTAGATGCGACCCGGCCTTTAGCCCAGCCGCTCACCCGGGCAACGCGCATATCGACGCGCGCTGCATGGCATGAGAAGGCTCGAACTAAATCGATGATGTTCAACCTAGGAAAGGAACTAATCATGTATCGTCGAAGCGTTATTTCACTCGCAGCCGCTGTCATCGGATTGCGTGCATGTTGACTTTCGTCTGACGCCTTTGCGCGCCCTGGACGCGGAGTGGATGGGCGTTGGCGGTCCGGGAGGTGGAGTTGGTGGTTTTGGTGGCCCGGGACGTGGAGTTGGAGGCGTTGGCGGTCGCGGCCACGTCCATCACCATCATGTCCATCGTCATCCCGTAGCCCGAGGCGCCGCTGTAGTAGGCGTCGGTGCTGCTGCCGCCGGAGCTTATTACGCCAGACCCCAGTGCGGATACTACCCGTACCCGCCCTGCTACTAGCGTTTTGCCGCCCGGACCATCGGTTGAGTGATCGGCGGACCGCGCCGCTGGCGGCTGCATAACAACGAGCAACGCTAACAACAGGTGGCATCCAATGCGGATCGGCGTTACAATGTGTATCAGGGCACCTCGACGTGCCTCGCCAACCTGAGCGAGTCGCCATGACTCATCCCGCTCGACGCCTGGCTTACGAATCGCTTGTTTGTTGTTCGTCGCTGTCTCGCTCGCGGGATGCAACGATCGGAGCGAAGTATCGTCCAAGCCGCCGACGCTCGTTCGCATTGAAGCGGTGCGGGTTCAGGATCGCCAGCGGTCGGTCACGCTGACCGGCGATGTTCAGGCCCGGGTCCTTGCTGAACTTTCCTTCCGCGTCAGTGGCCGGGTGACCGAACGGCTGGTGGGTGTCGGGGCCCATGTGAAGCCTGGCGACGTGCTGGCGCGCATCGATCCGACCGAGTAGCAGGCCGATCTCGATGCCGCGATCGCCAAGGTGGCCGTCGCCGAGACCGAGGTCCGCGTGACGTCCGCCACCTTCACGCGACAAAACACTTTGTTTGCGCAAGGCTTCACCACGCGCTCGTCGTTCGATCAGGCACAGGAGTCGTTGCGCACGGCGCAGGCATCGCTCGACGCCGCCAAGGCCGAGGTCGGCACCGCGAAAGACAATTTGACCTATACCGAGCTGCGCGCCAGTGCCGCGGGCGTGATCACGGCGCGCCATCTCGAGGTCGGCCAGGTCGCCCAGGCGGCGCAATCGGCGTTTACACTGGCGCAGGACGGCGCCCGCGATGCCGTGTTCGATGTCTATGAATCGATTTTCTTCGAGCAGCCGGAGAGTACTACCATCATGTTGGCTCTGGTGTCGGATCCGGCCGTCACAGCGCAAGGACGTGCGCGCGAGGTCTCCCCGACCGTTGATCCGAAGAAGGCAACGGTGCGGGTCAAGATTGCGATCGACAATCCACCCGCAACGATGACGCTGGGAAGCGCCGTCACCGGGACGGTGCGATGGAATCGGCCAAGTCGGATCGTTCTGCCCTGGAGCGCGCTGACGGCCGCCGGCGCGGCGCCCGCGGTCTGGATCGTCGATCCCGCCAGCAAGACGGTGTCGCTGAAACCGATCGTCGTCGATAGCTACGAGACCGGAACCATCGTCATCAAGAGCGGCTTGCAGCCTGGTGATCGCGTCGTCACAGATGGCGGCAAATTGCTGAGCCCCGGACAGACGGTGACGTTCGGCGCGGAGGGCGCGTCATGATAAAACGCAGAATTCTTGTCGGTGCAATGCTCGGCGTCTGCGTTGCGGTCGCCGGATGCAACGACGAAGTGGCCGCACCTCAACCGGTACGCCCGGTGTTGTCGACGGTCGTCACGCCGGTCCAGACCGAAGGCGGTGTCGTCGTCGGCACCGTGGAGCCGCGATTCAAAACCGATCTGAGTTTCCGCGTGCAGGGACGGTTGATCGCGCGTCCGTTCTATATAGGTGACACGGTAGACAAGGGACAGACGGTGGCGGCGATCGATCCGACCTCGCTGGAACTTGCGGTGCGCTCCGCGGTGGCGGATTTGGCGGCTAGTCAGGCAAAGTTGACCAACGCTACCGGGTTCGAAGAACGCCAGCGCACGCTACTGAAGACCCAGGTAATCAGCCAATCCGAGATGGAGAGCGCCGAGCAGAGCACCGCCTCGGCGTTCAGGAAGCTTGAGAACGCGATAATGAGAATACGGATTGTTGCCGCGGCGGCGAAACAGCGAATCCGCGGTCGCGGTACCGTCGCCGCGATAGAGCCCGAAAAATGACACGGGCATTAGGCGCGGGTCGGCAGCCGCAGCCCGGGCCGACCCGGCGCGAACGGTCAGGTCCGCCGCTTGCTATTGTAGATTGCCAGCATTTCTTTCTCGCCCCAGCTGATCGCCTGGTCGAGCGTCATCCGGCCGGTTGCGTATTGCGCGAACATGTCGGGGATGATGTAGAGATCCCAGACCTGCTGCGAGGCCGCGGTGGTCGGCCCTGGCCAGGACGGCGGGACCGTGACCTTGGCCACGTCGGGAATGTGCCGGTACTGCGGGTCGCTCCGGTAGACCGGATGGTTGGTCAGGTTGTTCAAGAACGGCATGTTGAAGCCGTGGCCGGCTTCCACCCATTTGGCTTGGTTCTCAGGCTGGAAGTGGAACCGCAGGAAGTCCTTGGCTAGCTCGACGTTTTTCGAGAAGTTCCAGATGCCGACACAAAAGAAACCTGTTGTGGCCTTGCGGTCCTTCGGACCTCGCGGCGTGTTGATGTGGTCGATCACTTCGGCGATCGGCTGCTGCGTGCCGGGCACCAGGATCTTGTCTCTTTTCGCCGATTCGAACGCGCTGATCGGGTTGTGGATGGCGATGCATTTGCCGGCGTTGAGGCAGCGGTTGTTGCTGGCGTCGTCCCAGGCCAGCACCTCGGGGTCCATCGCCTCGATATAGAGTCGCTTCACGAACTCCATCGCCTCGCGCGTCTCAGGCGAGTTGATCGTCACCGTCTCGCCGTCCTTCGCCACGTAGGAGCCGCCGTAGGACCACAGGATCGACAGCAGCGTGGTATTGGCATCGGCGCTATGACCGAGCGCGGTGCCGAACGGATGCCCGATCGCCTTCCCCTTCTTGCCGATCCGCAGCCAGTCCTCCCAGGTGTCGGGGTTCTTCTCGCCGATCTGCTCGAGGAGGTCGGTGCGGATGGCCATCGGGAACGGTGGCAGCCACCATGGCAGCAGCGTCCACTTGCCGCGGATCAGATAGTCGTTCGGGCTGAGCCATCCACCGTTCTGCGGCGCGACGTCGGCGGAGACATCGCTGAGATCGGTGAGGTGGTCGAAGTAAAGGTCAGCGTCGCCGAGCCCGGGGCCGAGCGCCGTGAGGTCGTGCCCGGATCTCGCCTGGACCTCCGCAGCCTTCTTGGTCTGCAGCTGCAGGTGCGCAATGATGTCGAGCCTGACCTTCACCTTGTTTTTTGCGCCCCACTCCTCGAACTGGCGCTTCAGTTCCTTGTCGGTCTCCGGCACAAAGCTCGCAATGGTGAGGAAGGTGAGCTCGCGGGTCTGCGCATAGGCCGGCGGTTGGCGCAGCGCGAGTATGCTTGCAAGGCCTGCGGCGCCGCCCGCCGCCGTGCGCAGGAATTGCCGCCGTCCCGGGCAGCGCGGATTGGTGACGCTGGATTTCGCCATGTGGTTTCCTCCATGTGAGGCGCGGGCCGAATTGCTTCTGACGCCGGCCTGCGCGCGGTTGCTGGCGCGGCTATTTGATTGCTCCGGCGGTCAAGCCGGAAACGTAGTAGTCGAGAAAGAACACGTAAGCGATCACGATCGGCAACGAGCCGATGCAGGCCCCCGCCATCAGCGAACCCCAGTAGTAGATGTCGCCACGGATGAGTTCGGAGAAAACGCCGACCGTCATCGTCTTGAGCTCGGCAGGCGAGACGAACACCAGGGAGTAAAGGAATTCGTTCCACGAAAGCGTGAAGGCGAAGAGTGCCGCGCAGATCACGCCAGGAAGCGCGGCCGGTAGTAGGATGAGCAGCATGCTCTGCAACCGGCTGCACCCGTCGAGCAAGGCGCATTCCTCGATTTCCTTGGGTACGGTGCGGAAGTACCCAATGAGGAGCCAGGTACAGAACGGGACAAGGAAGGTCGGGTAGATTACGATCAGCGCCCACAGGGTGTCCGAAAGGCCGAGCCAGTTCACCACGGTGCTGAGCGGCAGGAAGAGGAGCGAGGGCGGCACCAGGTAGGTGACGAAAATCGCCACCCCGAAGGAGTCGGCCCCGGCGAACCGGATCCGCGCCAGCGGGTACGCGGCGAGCACGCCCAAGGCGACCGAGATCACCGTCGACGCCAAGCTGACGATCAGGCTGTTGGCGAACCAGCTCCAGAACGGCGTATCCGTCGACAGCAGCCTGTAATGGTCGGCGGTTAGCCCGCGCGCGATCCAGAAGGGGACTGCGTTGACGTCGTAGAGCTCGGCGCTGCTCTTGAGCGAGGTCACCAGCATGAAGTAGAGCGGGAAGAGCGCGAACAGCACAAAAGGCAGCACCGGCAGGTAGACCGTGAACAGCGGCCGGATGTCGCGCGCCCAGCGCGCCCTGCTTTTTCTACTCATAAAGCGCCGCCTTGCGCACGAGGCGCAATTGCACGAACACGACAGCGAGCAGGATCGGGAACAGGAACAGCGAGACCGCGGCGCCTTGCCCGATCTGCCCGCCTTGCAGGCCCAGCGCGAAGGAGTAGGTCGCGAAGAGGTGCGTCATGTTCATCGGCCCGCCCCTGGTCAGGACGTACACGATGTTGAAATCCGACAGGGTGAAGATCGTCGAGAACAGGATCACCACGGCGAGCACCGGCATCAGCAACGGCAGGGTGATGTACCAAAAGCGCGCGATGGGGCCGGCGCCATCCGATTGTGCCGCCTCGTAAAGCTCGCGCGGGATTGCTACCAAACCGGCGAGCAGCGTGATCGCAAAGAAGGGCAGGCCGCGCCAGATGTTGACCAGGATCACCGTAAACATCGCGAGGTAGGGGTCGGACAGCCACGGGATGTCGTGGTCGATGATGTGCAGACTCTTCAGCGTCCAGTTCACGACACTGTAGAGCGGCTCGAACATCCACCACCAAATCAGTGCGCTGAGCGCGGTGGGCACAATGAAGGGTAACAGCACGGCGCCGCGGATCAGCCGCTTGAAGTGCACGATGCGGAAGAGAAGCAGCGCCAACCCCATACCGAACACCGTCTTGGCAGCCAGGGCCGCCGCGGTGAACACGATGGTGTTCTGCAGCGTCTGCAGGAAGATCGAGCTCGAGAGCAAACGGCTGAAGTTGGTGAGCCCGACGAAGCTCCCGGAGTTGCCGACGCGGGCGTCGCTAAGGCTGAACCAGACCGAGAGCACGAACGGGTAGGCGACCAGGACCACGAGCAGGAAGAATGCCGGTGCGATGAACGCGTAGGCGACGTGGGAATCACGCCCTAGGAATCTAGGTCGACGGCGCGCCACCCGGGCCTCGCCCGCGATGCGCTGCTCCACGTTCAGGTAAGCCATCAGCGTGGTCCCGCCCGCCGGACGCGGAGCCAAAGACCCGAGGCAACGTCCCCGCGACCGGTCAGATGCCAAGCATATCCGGAGAATGCGGGCTGAGACAAGAGGTAAGCAACGTAAGTGTAAGCAATGTACCTCTGACGATCATCGGCCGCCAATGCCTGGTTTCGCGCTCGCTTCGAGCACATAACGTACTCCCAGCTCGCCGCCCACCTGCTTCACGTCGACGGCGCGACCCTTGTAGGTGAAGCTCGAGTTCCGAGCGATGATGAAGAGCCACCGCGTCCGCGCCAGTGCCGTAATGATGTCATCTACGATCCCGTCCGCGAAATACTCCTGCTCGGGGTCGCCGCTCAAGTCTTGGAAGGGTACATAGCGGCCATGGGGCATCGTCATGCCCAACCCGGAGCGGACATCCGAGGCGAACTTGATCGCGCGGCTTTAGGATGGCTTCTCGGCAGAAAATACGATTGCTTGGAGCGGGATTTTTGGCCTTTCGCTTCCGAACTCGTTGCGATATTCGCGAACAATTGCATTAACAACTTGTTCGGCGTCAACGCCGCCACGCTGCCGAATCTGATCTATTATCGGGCTACCAAAGACCAAGCCTCGAGCGAGAACCGCTAGATCGGGGACGTCCTTTTGCAAGCGACGGCGCTTATGTTGGCAAAGCCCGCATCGATCAAGGACTCCTTGATCGGTTCGAATCGATAGGCGAATGGAACGCTCTGGAACTGAGGCGGATCAGCCGGAAAAAAGCTGCCGGTCACCTCATGCGCTATTCTAGTCTAGCAATCGGGTTATGGCGATGAGAGTCCCAGACGTTGAACAGATAGTGACCGCCAGGAACAAGGACGCGAATGGCCTCACGATAGGACTTGTCCTTGTCAGGAAAGAACATCACGCCGAATTGGCATACGACCACATCGAAGCTCGCGTCGGTAAAGGGCAGCACCGTGGCGTCGGCTTGCTGGAAGTCGACAGCCTCGTCAGGCCGAAACTTGGTGCGTGCAATTTCGAGCATCGGCTGATTGAGATCGGTCGCCGTTAGGCCTGCGCTGGCAGGCAACAAGTTTCTGAGCTGACGCGAAACAATCCCGGTACCGGCCGCAATCTCTAATACCCGCTGAGGACTGTACGCGGCGACACGACGAGAGATGTCGGCTGCATATTCGGCGAATAGCAGCGGACCCAAGTTACGATCATGGTGCTGTGGTATGGTGCCGATGTATGCTGCATGATCGTTAGACACGACGAGCCCCCATCTATGTTCACGGGTAAGCACAGGGCGGCAGGCCGACACCCACTAAAGAAGCCGCGCACGTGGCGTGCTGTGCGAACGTCCGCCCTTGTGAACCAAACGGACCTGCCGGTCCGATCTGACTATGTCCGTTGATGGGGGTAGAGCGGACATCGGCTATCCGCGGTCGACCGAGGTGAATGACCCAACTCGGAACTCGCCCCTCTTGGGCTACAAGGATTTCTCGCCCTCCGGTACAGGCATCCCGTAAAATATGTCGGAGCATTTATGGCGATACCTAGCGACTGTAGACAATTCACTCTTTTGGTGAGGCACTGCTTTATATAGGCTTTGACCGAAATTATCTTGGAGCTAAGCAAGCATGGCGGGCATCAGCGAAGAGGAACTTCGTCGTCCAGTCGAAACGCTCTCGGTTTCTGAACGGCCGCTGACGGCTGGCGGCAGCGAACTAGCCAGCGGCCAACAGGTAGCCAGGGTAGCTGTGGTAACGGTTGATCTTCGGGACGGCTTTCGAAATGAACCCCGGTCTCCCGAGTATCGGGCCATCCA
>WNFW01004864.1_pt1 | contig 10469 bp, 9 predicted proteins | sample 5400131 | NCBI WGS metagenome assembly WNFW01 (sample SAMN13153362, study PRJNA577476) | soil metagenome | isolation source: 20 cm soil or saprolite under grassland replicate 1 | place: USA:California | collected 2016-06-15
CGAGCATTTCGTTCTAGCGAGTTGCGATCGTCGCGCGACTGGAGCGCTTCTTTGTAGTTCCGTGGCTGGCCGGCTTCTTGGCGCTCGATTTTGTCGATGCTGACTTCGCGGAGCTCGATTTTTTCGATGTCGATTTGGTCGAAGTCGGTCTTGTCGACGTTGATTTCGTCGAGGTCAGTTTGGTTGGCGCCGCTTTCGTGGAATTCGACGGCGCCCTGACGCCTGGTGCCGAAGGCGCGGCCATCGCCAGCATGCGCGGCGCGGTCTTCTTCGCCGGCATCGTCGCGCGCACCTGTCTGATGGCGCTCGTATGCTCTTCCAGCGTCATCCGGAATTCGTGATGGCCATCCGCGGTCGCGACAAAATACAGATAGGGCACGTTGGCCGGATTGGCCGCCGCCGCGAGGCTAGCGACACCTGGCGATGCCACCGGGCCGGGCGGCAGCCCCTTGTGCACGTAGGTGTTGTAGGGCGATTCGATCGTGAGATCCTTGTATAGCACGCGTCCGACGTGATGTTTAAGCGCGTACTGGATGGTCGGATCAGCCTGCAGCAGCATGCCTCTGCGCAGGCGGTTGTAATAAACAGCCGCGATCACCGGCCGCTCCTCCGGCACCCGCGCCTCTTTCTCGACGATGGAAGCCATCGTCACGAGATCGTTCCGATTGATCTTGAGCTCGACCACGCTCGAATCCCAGTCCGGCCTCCAGCGACGCTCGAACGAGTAAACCATTTCGCGCACCGCTTGCCGTGCCGTCGTGCCGACGGGGAAGGCGTAGGTGTCGGGGAAGAGGTAGCCTTCGAGCGTCGTGTTGGGAATGTCCAGACGTGCAAGCAGCGCGGTATCACGCACCGCGGCCTCCACTGAGTCGACGGGAACTCTGAGCGTGCGCGCAAGGCGCGGCGTTATATCCGCGAGTGTGTAGCCCTCGGGTATCGTGACGGTGTTGACGAGGCCGTGCCCGCCGTTGAGCGCTCCCACAATATCCTTCCACGGAGTCCCGTGCTTGAGGAGGTAGGTGCCCGGCTTGATGTTGCGATCCCCGCCCGTGATACGGCCGTAGAGGCGGAAAATCTTTGGCGACCCAATGACACCGTTGCGCGCCAGGGAGTCCGCGGCTTGGCCGAAGTTGGCGCCGCGCGGGATGATAACGCGCGTCGGAGCACCGTGCGGTTGACCAACGCACGCACCTGAAACGACGCACAGCGCGATGAGCGCTAAGCGAAGGTCAGCTCGGAGCATTGAGCGCATGCTGGAGGAGAATTGCCGCGGCGAGCGCGTCTACATCGCCCTTTCTGCCGCGGGTTGATTCCCCCATTTCTTTGACTGTACGCAAGGCTGCCGCCGTGGTAAAGCGTTCATCATAAAAACGAACGGGCATGCCAGTACGTTTCGCGATTTCGGCCCCCAAATCACGCACTTCCGCCGTCCATTCGGTCTCGTTGCCCTCTCCGTCGAGCGGAAGGCCTATTAGATACCCCTGAGCGCCCAGCTGCGTTGCGCGCGCGAGAATCTTTGTGATGGGGGGTCTTTTGCCTTCACGGCGCGCAATAAAACCCGCCGGCGACGCGATGATGCCGAGGGGATCGCTGATCGCGAGGCCGATTCTCTTCCGGCCGTAGTCTACGGCGAGAAAACGAGCCAGCGCGGCGTTCACTGGACCTATCCCTGCGCCATCTGCGTAAAGAATTCCTTGTTGTTCTTCGACTTCGCCATTTGGCGCAGCAGGAACTCGATCGCCTCGGCTTCGGGCATGTCGGCGAGGAACTGCCTCAGCAAAATCACTCGATTTATCTCCGCCTGACTGAGGAGGAGCTCCTCTTTGCGCGTGCCCGATCGAAAGATGTCGATTGCCGGATAAATGCGGCGATCCGCGATCTTCCTGTCCAGGACGAGCTCCATGTTGCCCGTGCCCTTGAATTCCTCAAAGATGACGTCGTCCATCCGCGAGCCCGTCTCAGTCAGCGCCGTTGCAATGATCGTGAGCGACCCGCCGCCGTCGATGTTGCGCGCCGATCCGAAGAATCTTTTCGGCTTGTGTAGAGCACTTGCGTCTACACCACCTGAGAGAATTTTTCCCGACTGGGGCGCAACGGTGTTGTGGGCGCGGGCAAATCTCGTCAGCGAGTCGAGCAGGATGACGACATCCTTGCCGTGCTCGACGAGGCGCTTCGCTTTCTCGAGCACCATGTCCGACACCTGTACGTGGCGGGCGGCACCCTCGTCGAAGGTAGAGCTCACGACCTCGGCGCGGGTGGTGCTCGCGATCATCTCCGTCACCTCCTCCGGGCGCTCGTCGATGAGCAGCACGATGATCGTCACCTCGGGGTGATTCTCGGCTATCGCGTTCGCCATCTTGTGCAGGAGGATCGTCTTTCCTGCCCGTGGCGGCGAGACGATGATTCCGCGCTGACCTTTGCCGATGGGGGCCATGATGTCCACCACCCGCATGCTCAGATCGCCGTCCTTCATCTCCAGCCGCAGTCTCTCGTCGGGGTACTGCGGACGGAGGTTGTCGAACGGAACGCGATCCTTCGCCTTCTCCGGATCTTCGCCGTTGACGCTCTCGACTTTGAGCAGCGCGAGGTAGCGTTCCCACGGCTTTGGCGGACGCACTTGTCCGCGTACATCATCGCCCGTCCGCAGTCCGAAGCGTTTTATCTGCGACGGCGAGACATAGATGTCGTCCGGACCCGGGAGGTAGCTCCAGTCCTGGCTGCGCAAGAATCCATAGCCTTCGGGCAAAATCTCGAGAACGCCATCACCATGCAGCATGATGTCGGTGTCGAGGAGATTCTGCTCGATCTGGAAAATGAGATCTTGCTTTCGGAGACCTGACGAGCCGTCAATCTTGAGGCCGTCTGCCATCTCCTGAAGCTCGGTCACGGATTTTCGCTTTAACTCGGCGATATCCACGCTGTGCGGAGGAAGAGAAGTTAGGACTTTCTTGGGGAGTGAGCCCGTTCGAGCTCAGAAGGTGCGAGGGAGATGCGAGTGGTAGAGAGGAGGGAGGCGGCGCGCCATCGCTGCGCCTTATTCACCCGAAGGTAATTGCGCTCAAAAATGCGGTCAAGCCGGCGACTCAGAATCGGATGTAGCGCAGCGGATGACTCTTGATGTCCTTCATGAGCGCGGTGAGCAGGATGTGCTGCCGATCCAGCTCGCGAGCGAGAGCGCTGTCGGAATGTACCGCCGCAATCGTACCGACTGGACTCCGGAGAAGCCCGCGCAGCGTGTCGAGCTCGGCCGCGACGTGCTTCGTTTTCGTGCTGAGCGTCGAGTCGCGTCTGAACCGGCCGATGCTTCCCTTGTTAGACGACACGAGGGCGCGGATCGAATCAGCGGCCGCCATCACATGCGACGCGCGCTCTCTCAGGGTGCCGCGCGTGGCCAGTGCGAGAGTTCCATTTCCCCGAGCCCTCGCGTTAAGACTGGCGACTCCCGCTTTCACGTCCTCGAGATCGGCAAGTCCGTTCGCGCGGAAGTTGCCGATAGTCCCGACCGGCTGCGCGATTTTTTCGCTGAGGTTTTTCGTGGCAATGCCGAGCGCGGCGAACTCGGGCCCGACGGTTCCTATATCTGTCGTGAGACTGCTCATCGCGGTTTTTGGATGTTCCGTGATAGTGTCGCCGTCGTGGAGAGGCGCCGAGGCGGCCGTTCCTGCCGAGATGTACACCACTGGGGTGCCGATCAGACTGCCGCCCGGACGAATCTGCGCGTACGAATCGCGGCGTACGGCGGGGAGCGCTTCCTTTAGAAACTCGGTCTTGATCAGCAATCGCTCCGAGCTGTCTACGGTCGGAGGGCGAAACGAAACTTCTTTGACGAGGCCTTCTTTCTCACCAGCGAGCCACACCTCGCTGCCCGCCAGTATGTCCGGCGCTTCGTTGGTCACAACGTAGAGCGTGACTTTGTCGCCGTGAAGACCACCCACCCGCGCGAACAGCAACACGGCAAGAGTCAACGCCGCGATTACAGCGACCGCGATCACTCCCGTCTTGAGCTCGCTCCAATGCAGTTGGCGTGGCACCCTACGAATGTAAGGTGGTTCGCGGTCGGCAGCAGCACTCAGACCACAATCGGGAGCTACAGGTTTTTGTTAGATTTTTGCGGATAAATGCCCGCAAATAAACCTTCGGAATGCTGATAGGCGTCCCGCGAGAGATAGCGGCCGGCGAACGACGCGTTGCGCTGGTGCCCGAAGTCGTGTCCCAGCTCACGCGCGCGGGTCATCGCGTAATCGTCGAGCGCGACGCCGGGCTTCGCGCCGGGTTCACCGATGATGCATATCGAACCGCGGGCTGTGAAGTGATCGACGCAGTCGAGGAGATCTACTCAACTGCGCAGATTGTCCTGAAAGTCCAGCGTCCGGGACGCGACGAGAACAGCGGTGAAGCGGAGCTCGACATGCTCCGGGATGGCGTTGTGCTCATCGGTCTGTTGCAGCCCGCCGCCGATCCATCGCTCTTCCAACAGCTCGCCGAGCGAAACATCGTCGCCTGCAGCATGGAGCTGGTGCCGCGCACGACCCGCGCGCAGATGATGGATGCGCTTTCGTCACAGAGCACAGTGGCGGGATACAAAGCGGTTCTGCTCGCCGCGAACGCCCTGCAGAAATTCTTTCCGATGCTGATGACCGCGGCGGGCACGGTACGTCCGGCTAGAGTGCTCGTCATCGGTGCCGGTGTCGCCGGCTTGCAGGCGATTGCGACGGCTCGGCGCATCGGTGCAGTAGTCGAAGCGTTCGACACCCGACCGGTCGTCAAAGAACAGGTTCAAAGCCTCGGGGCGACATTCGTCGAGATCGACGTACACCTCGCGGACGCGCAGGACTCGGGCGGTTACGCCAAAGAGCTCAGTGAGCGACACATCCGCCGCGAGAAAGAGTTGATTCACAATCGCGCGGTCCAGTCGGACGTGATCATCACTACCGCGCTTGTGCCTGGGAAGGCCGCGCCGCGGCTGATCGACGCCGAGACCGTGAGAGCAATGCGGCCGGGGTCCGTCATAGTCGATCTCGCCGGCGAGCAAGGCGGCAACTGCGAGCTGAGCGTGCCGGGGGAAACCGTGGTGCGACACGATGTCACGATCATCGCGCCGCTCCACATTTCGAGCGAGCTCGCGTATCACGCCAGCCAGATGTACGCGAAAAACGTTGCCGCCCTGGTGACGCTGCTCGCGCCGAAGGGAGAGCTCAATCTCAATTTTGGCGACGACATCATCGACGCGGTCTGCATCGTTGCGAACGGGGAAGTTCGGCACGACCCGACGCGCCTTCGTCTTGGCATGTCGCCGCTCAAACCAACCACCGTGGGGGCAGGAAGGTGAGCCAGGAGCTCGTACTCGGGATTTATGTATTCGTGATGGCGATCTTCGTCGGGTTCGAGGTGATCAGCCGAGTTCCCTCGGTGCTGCATACGCCGCTCATGTCCGGCACCAATGCCATTCACGGGATCGTAGTGCTCGGCGCTTTTCTGGTTGCGGGCTCGGCCGACACGCCGCTGCTTCACGCTCTCGGATTCATAGCGGTCGTGTTCGGCGCGGCGAACACTTTTGGCGGCTTCGTCGTGACCGACCGAATGCTGGAGATGTTCAAGAAACGGGAGACGGTGCAGGGAGAAAAGAAGGATGCTTGATGTCCGCGCATCGGTGATCGCGGTCAGCTACATCGTTGCGGCGGTTCTCTTCATCTTCGGGCTCAAAGAATTGAGCTCGCCTTCGACTGCCCGCGCCGGAAATCGCCTCGCCGCGATCGGAATGACGATCGCGCTCGTCGCGACGCTGCTCGACAGACAGATCGTCTCGTTCTGGACGATCGCGATCGGAACTTTGATTGGCGGCGCGATGGGCATCTACTTCGGCAGAACGGTTCAGATGACCGCGATGCCGCAGATGGTGGCGCTCTTCAACGGAATGGGGGGAGCCACGGCGGCGCTCGTGTCGGTCGCTGAGTTTCTTCGCCTTTCGCGCGTGGGAGAGGCGATTGGTGTCGGCGAAGCCACATCGATCGTTCTGGGCACCGCGATCGGAGCGATCTCCTTTACGGGCAGCATTATCGCGTTTGGAAAGCTGCAGGAGATTCTGCCGGGAAGGCCGCTCCAGTTTCCCATGCAGCGGCTGATCAACGCGCTCATCCTGCTTGCCGTGCTGACGCTGGGCGCGATGGTAGTCGTCAGGGGAGGATCACCGACTCTATGGACATTGTTCGCGGTCGCGCTGCTGCTGGGAGCGATGTTCGTGCTTCCGATCGGCGGCGGGGACATGCCCGTCGTCATTTCGATTCTCAACTCTCTTACCGGACTCGCGGCGGCGCTCACCGGCTTCGTGCTGCACAATCAGATGCTCGTTGTAGCTGGCGTTCTGGTTGGAGCTTCCGGGACATTGTTGACGCTGCTCATGAGCACGGCAATGAACCGCTCGATTGCGAACGTGCTGTTCGGCGCTTTCGGCGCGGCGAGCAGCGATGCCGCATCGACAACGTCCGCGGTGGGACACACGGTTCGCCAGACGACACCCGAAGACACTGCGATCGCTCTCGCCTACGCCCGTAGCGTGGTTATCGTTCCCGGCTACGGTCTCGCCGTGGCCGAGGCGCAACATACGGTTCGCGAGCTGGCGACCGACCTGGAGAACCGGGGCGTCAACGTGAAGTACGCGATCCACCCGGTCGCCGGACGAATGCCGGGCCACATGAACGTGCTGCTTGCCGAGGCAAACGTCCCGTACGACCAGCTCCTCGAGATGGATCAGGTGAACGGACAGTTCCCTCAGACCGATGTGGTACTGGTGGTGGGTGCGAACGACGTTGTGAATCCAGCCGCGCGCGACGATCCATCGAGTCCGATCTACGGAATGCCGATTCTCGATGTCGATCGTGCGCGCAACATCATCGTGCTGAAGCGCAGCATGGGCCACGGCTTCGCGGGAATCGACAACGCGCTTTTCTATCACGAGAAGACCCGCATGCTCTTCGGCGATGCGCGGCAGTCACTTACGCAAGTAGGCCAAGCGCTGAAGACCGCCTGAAGCTCGCGCGTTGCGTTGGCATCACGGTTTGGGTCGAGGCGCGGGTATCCTCTACGGCGGCTAGCTCGCTTACACGCATCGAGCCTCGCAAGGTCGCTGCGGTTTGAAATGTCGTAGCGCCATTCTCGCGAGTCTCTTGCTACGCGAGACGCCGCCTACGAGGACACCGCGCCTCTCCTCCATAGATCTACAACTGCACGCGCTGCATAGAGTGCGCGCTCGCTGCCTTCAGTCCCGGTGCGTGAACACTCGCGCGCCCGCCGCTTCGCGACGCTCGGCAGGGAAGGAGGGAAGGTGTCCTCGTAGGCGCTTTGCAAAGCGAGCGCGAGGAGGAGACCCGCGACCGAGCGGAGCGAGGGAGCGTAGTTAGGGGCTCCGACCAAGCGAGCGTAGCGCCGAAGAGGATACCTTCCCGACTGACCGGCGCAGCGATCCCGAATTCACAACCGGCGGGAGAGGGGAATGCGCGCGGCGGGACTCGAACCCACGACCTTCGGCTCCGGAGGCCGACGCTCTATCCAACTGAGCTACGCGCGCGAAAACATGCAACTTCAGAGGGATTAACTTCCTCTGATGACACCAGCGAAACGAAAGATAACCGTTCTTCCTGGCGATGGCATTGGCCCGGAAGTCGTGGACGCTGCACTCGCAATAGTAAACGCTACGGGCGCCGCGCTCGAATTCGAGAAGTGCGAGGCCGGCGCGCGCGCATTCCAAAAAGGCATCGTCACCGGAATTCCGAAAGAGACAATCGAGTCGATCGAGCGCACGCGCGTCGTGCTCAAGGGTCCACTTGAAACGCCGATCGGGCATGGCAACAGAAGCGCGAACGTCACTCTGCGCACCCTCTTCGAGACCTATGGCAACATTCGACCGGTGCGCGAGCTCCCCGGCGTTCAGACCGCGTTCACCGGGCGCCAGCTCGACATCGTAATCGTCCGCGAAAATATCGAGGACCTCTACGCCGGCATCGAGTACATGCAGACGCCCGGCGTTGCCGAGGGGCTGAAGCTGATCTCGCGCGAGGGCTGCGAGAAGATCGTAAAGCTGGCATTTGCGTTTGCCATTGCCGAGGGCCGTAAAAGCGTTCATTGCGCGACTAAGTCGAACATCATGAAGCTCACCGAGGGTCTGCTCCAGCATACCTTCGAGGAGTTTGCGCCACAGTATCCTTCCATTGCATCGAAGCACATACTGATCGACAACTGCGCTCACCAGCTGGCGATGCGCCCCGAGCAGTTCGATGTCATCGTCACCACCAACATGAACGGCGACATCCTCAGCGACCTCACGTCGGGTCTCACCGGCGGGCTGGGGTTTGCTCCATCCGCCAACATCGGCAACGACGTCTCCATTTTCGAGGCCGTTCACGGGTCGGCGCCCGACATTGCGGGCAAGAACAAAGCGAATCCCACCGCGCTTGTTCTCAGCGCGGCAATGATGCTGCGCCATGTTGGCGACGGGAAAGCGGCAAACGATGTCGAGCAGGCGGTGCTCGTCACTCTCGAGAGTGGAATCCGCACGAGCGACATGCTGGGCGTCGATAAACCCGCCTCGACAACCGAATACACCGAGGCGGTGATCTCGAACCTCGGGAAGAGATCGAAGGTAAGCCCTCCAAAAAACTACAAGAAGGTCGATCTTCCTCCCTCGCAGCCGGGAGTCAGCGTCGTGCACGCGAAGAGTCGACGACTCGCGGGCGTCGACGTGTACATCGAAACCGATCTCGATCCAAATGAGCTGGCGTCCGATCTCGAGATCCTTGGCAAATCGTCACCGCTGACGCTGCAGATGATCACGAATCGTGGGGCGATGGTTTTTCCATCCAGCAATCGTAGCGTATCGCTCGTCGACCACTACCGCTGCCGGTTCGTGCTCCGCGAGACCGCAACGAAGCTCGGAGACGCCGAGATTCTCTCGTTGCTCGCGACCCTCGGAGCGAAGCACCGATGGATGCATATCGAGAAGCTCCAGGAGTTCGACGGGGAAAGCGCGTTCTCGAAGTCGCAGCTCTAGATTTTCGCGTGCCCTGGGTTAGATACGAGTTCCAGTTGCAGTCATCCGTTCTCAGCCAGTTGCAGCTACCAGTTCACGAGGTGCGCCGATGCCGCCGACTCTGGACCGTCGATCCTTCATGGGTTACTTCGCGGGTGTCGGACTCACCTCGACGCTCTTCCCCGGCGTCCTCTGGGCGAAGCTGGCGGCTGGAGCCGAGATCACCGTAGAGACGATCGCGAGCGCCGAAGAAGTCGCCGGATTGCATTTCGATCCCGCCGAGCGCGAGCTCATGCTCGACGGGCTCAAGCAACAGGAGCAGCGGATAGAGGCGCTTCACAAAATCTCCTTGGCGAACTCGGTTGGTCCAGCCATCCTCTTCAACCCGCTCCCGCCCGGAAAGAAGACTCAAGAAGTACGATCCCGTTCTTCGCTGTGTGATCTCTCTCACGGAGGATCGCGCCTTCAGGCAAGCCCACGCCGCGGACGAGGAAATCAGGCGCGGTCATTATCGCGGACCGCTGCACGGAATTCCGTGGGGGGCTAAGGATCTTCTCGCCGTACGAGGCTACAAGACAACCTGGGGCGCGGGACCGTTCAGAGATCAGGTGATCGATGCGGACGCGACCGTCGTCCAAAGACTCGACGCGGCTGGTGCCGTCCTCGTCGCAAAGCTCTCGCTGGGAGAACTGGCACAGGGCGACATCTGGTTTGGGGCGATGACCAGGAATCCGTGGAAAGTAGATCAGGGCTCGAGCGGATCCTCCGCCGGTCCGGCGTCGGCAACCGCCGCCGGACTCGTTGGATTCTCCGTCGGAAGCGAGACGCTCGGCTCGATTTCTTCGCCATCGACTCGATGTGGAACGACGGGTCTCCGCCCGACCTTCGGACGCGTGCCGCGCACGGGCGCCATGGCGCTGTCGTGGTCGATGGACAAGCTCGGGCCAATCTGCCGGAGCGTGGAAGACTGCGCGATGGTGCTCGATGCCATCTACGGGCCGGACGGGCAGGACAACACCGTCATCCCCGCCTCCTATCATTGGGATGCGAGGCTTTCGCTGCGGAAACTGAGAATCGGTTACGTGAAATCCGCGTTTGATACTCCGCAGATCGATCCAACTGATCCCAAGCGAACGCTGCATGCCACCAAGAAATTCGACGATGCAGCCCTCGACGTTTTGAGGCGCCTCGCCTTGAACCTGATTCCGGTCGAGTTGCCCGATGTCCCTTACGATGCAATGCGCATAGTGCTGAGCGCCGAGGCGGCTGCCTCATTCGACGAGCTGACGCGGTCAGACCGGGACAAAGAACTCGTCCAGCAGGGCAAGTTTGACTGGCCGAACTCGTTCCGGACGTCGCGCTTCATTCCCGCAGTCGATTACGTGAACGCAAATCGACTGCGTTCGATCGCCATCCAGAAATGGGACGATCTCATGCGCAGCGTCGA
>WNFW01003856.1_pt1 | contig 10467 bp, 10 predicted proteins | sample 5400131 | NCBI WGS metagenome assembly WNFW01 (sample SAMN13153362, study PRJNA577476) | soil metagenome | isolation source: 20 cm soil or saprolite under grassland replicate 1 | place: USA:California | collected 2016-06-15
TCCTCGACGAGGAACTCGTGGCCGGCGTAGGTGAAGTAGTCCCGGACCTGGGGGACCACGTCAAGGCCGGCAAGGCGATCGAGGATGGCTCGCTCCCAGCGCACGCGGGCCACCGCGTCGCGCCGGGCCAGGTCGAGACCCGCATGCGGCCGGGCCTCCTTGAGGACAAACCGCTCCTCACCCCGGTAACCGACGTAGACACCGCCGCCGTTGGAGAAATGGAGCGCCTCACGAATCTCGTAGGGCATGTCGTTGACGGTCGTGCCGTTCCTGGCTGCGAGGTGGGGCGCCAGGATGGCCGGGAGCGACACCCACTCCGGCACGCGAAACACCACGTCCCTACGGTCCGGGATCAGCTCGCCGCCGGGGCCTTCGATGGCCAGCTCGAGGTCGCCGGAGGGGCCCACGCACCAGCGCTCGGCAAAACCCCCGTATCGCACATACAGGGGCCCCGACGCCCAGCGGAGATCGCTCAGGATGTAGGGGCCGGGCTGACCATCGAGCAGGTCTCCCAGCTCGATGAGCACGGTCATGAGCTGCGATTCGTCGGCCGGGTAGATGGCGACGAACTTGCCGCTGGACCCACGGTCGGCGTACTTCGTGTTCGCCAGGAAAAGATGCTCGGGGCCTCTGACGAACTTGAAGGCGATGCGGCGCGGGATGCAGTAGTCACACACGGTGGCGAGCAGGGCCTCGGCGTTGTCGAGGCAGGAGGCGACGTGCACCTTCCACCCCTGCGGTGGCAGGGCCGCCCCGTCGGGGGTGTAGGAGACCCAGTGGTCGAACTCGGCGCGCTCCCACCCTGCCGGTACTGGCTCTTGCGCGAAGGGGAAATCGGGATTGCTCTTCCGCGGCGCCAGGTTGGGATCGTCGTAGAAGGTCGCGTCGGCCAAGCAATACAGCTCATAGGTCAGTTCCATGGGCCCCGCACCCTTGTCACTAAAGCATCCTTTCGGCCAGTTCGGATGCCTGCTTCGCACGAAGTTACTGATTCATCTGCGTCGATAGGAACTGCCTATTGCCAAGGCATAACGATCTCTAATTCGGATCCCAGTGCCTCCGCATCCTGCTGCTCCCGGATCGTCCCTGTTGTCTTGACGATGTCCTGGTACCCGGAGCGCGATGCAGGGAAACCTGAGCAAATCCTAATTTTTTGGGCATTGACAACGCTGGTTCATCGTGTCAGAGAAGGACCAAACAAATCTCTTAAATGGCCTAGTAAATCCGGCTTTTCTGACCCAGCAGATGGCTGCACAGAGAACCTCATATTGGGCAAGCAGGAAATCGACACGGTTGATATTGTGGCCGGCGATTAGCCCATTCCGCCCGTCGCTGCTTCGGGGTACAGGTGGCAGGCGACGAGCGTGTCGTCGACGGCCACCGGCGCCGGGTCTCGACCCGGTGGTACCTCGACCGCGACCACGCCCCGCTCCGTAGTTATGGACTGGATGGTGCGAAACGCCGGGGCCCCCTCCTCGCGGAGCCGCTCCAGGAGCTGCACCACCTCCTCCACGCTGCCACCTCCACCAGGCATGATGGTCAGCGTGCGGCCGTGGGGAAGCAGCCGGCCCAGCAGGGCCCGCTCCGAAGCGAACGCTTCCTCTCCGAGTCCCGTCCACCTGGCCTCCAGGGCGTCGACAAGGTCCTTCGCCTCGAAGCCGCACGGGCCGAACGCCCGGGGGCAGCGCGGGTGGAAGCGGCAGTGCGCCGGCGGCGCAGTAGCGTCGGGGATCTCGCCGCCGGGGATCTCCTTGCCCGCCCGCCGGGAGGGATCGGGGTGCGGCACCGCCGCCAGCAGCGCCTTCGTGTAGGGGTGGCGAGGCTCCGCGAACACCGCTACAGCCGGCCCCTGCTCGACGACCTGGCCCAGGTAGAGGATCGCGATCGAGTCGCACACGAACCGGGCGGTGGCAAGGTCGTGGGTGATGAAGACGTACGTCAGGCCCAGCGAGGCCTGCAGGTCCAGCAGCAGCGAGAGGATCTTGGTGCGCACGCTGGCGTCGAGCATCGACACCGGCTCGTCGGCCACGATGAGCTCCGGGCCGAGCATCAGCGCCCGGGCGATGACGGCCCGCTGTTTCTGGCCGCCGGAGAGATCGGTCGGGTAGGCGTCGAGGAAGCGCCCGGCCGGCTCCAGTCCCACCCGCTCCAGCATCCCGGCTGCCCGCCGGCGGGCCTCCTCCCGGCCGGAGAGGCCGTGGATGATCAGCGGGTGTGCAACTGCGGTACCCACGGTCATCGCCGGGCTGAGGGCAGCCTGGGGATCCTGGAACACGATCTGCATCCTCCTGCGGTAGGGTCGGAAGTCCCGTGGGCTGAGGGCGAGGATGTCGCGCCCATCGAACCGGACCCTCCCCGACGTGGGCTCGACGAGGCGCAGGATGGAACGGCCGAGCGTGGTCTTGCCGCTCCCGGACTCGCCGACCACGCCGTAGATCCGACCCCGCTCGACCGACAGGTTCACGCCGTCCACCGCGGTGATGGCGGCGCCCGCCCGGCCCGCCAGACGCGAGGCGAAGCTCCCCGAGAGGTGGAACGTCGTCCGCAGCTCCTCGACGTCGAGCAGCGTCATGCGGAACCCCTCCGGGCAGCGCTGGCGGGCCGCGCCGCCTCGGGCACGTGGAGCCAGCACGCCACCGTGCCCTCCCCCGTCGCGACCGACGGGGGCTCGACGCTGCGGCAGACCTCCATGACGTGCGGGCACCGCGGATGGAACCGGCATCCCGGTGGCGGATCCGCGAGGTCGGGCGGTGACCCCGGGATCGACGAGAGCGACTCGGTGCCGAGATCGATGACCGACGCGATCAGGCCCTGCGTGTAGGGGTGCCCGGGTGCAGCCAGCACCTGCTCGACACTGCCGACCTCGACCACCTTGGCGGCATACATGACCGCCACCCGGTCGCAGGTCTCGGCGACGGCCCCGATGTTGTGGGTGATCAGCAACACGGCGATCCCCTGGTCTTCGGCGAGGCCTCGAAGGATCTCGAGGATCTGGGCCTGCACGAGGGTGTCGAGCGCGGTCGTCGGCTCGTCGGCGACGACGAGCCGGGGGCGGAGCACGATGCCCAGGCCGATCATGATCCGCTGGCGCATCCCGCCCGAGAACTCGTGGGGCCACTGGCGCGCCCGTCGCGGCGGGATACCGAGGGATGCCAGGGTCTCGTGGCACATGCGCCGGGCCTCCGCCAACGTCGCCTCGGGGCGGTGGGCCTCGATCATCTCGACGAACTGGTCCTCCACCCGCATCAGGGGGTCGAGGCGGCTCATCGGCTCCTGAAAGATCAACGACACCGCCTCGCCCCGCAGCTCCCGGAGCTCGGACGCCGGCAGGCCGATGACCGGCACGTGCGCGACGCGGAGCTCGCCGGACTCCCCCGCCCCCTCCGGCAGCAGCCCGAGGATGGCCCGGCCGAGCGTGGACTTGCCGCTGCCCGACTCCCCCACGAGGCCGAGGCACTCCCCCGCCTCCACGGTGAGGTCGACGCCGTCCACCGCGACGAGCCGGCCCTTCGGCGTCGAATACCACACCTTGAGCCCCCGGGCCTCCAGCACGTGGGCAGCGTCGCTCATTCGGCAACTCCTTCCGCCGGCACGACATCGGGGAGCACCGGTGTGGCGGCGTGGCGGCCCGCCACCCCCCGGCGGAATCCGCGCCGGCGCAGGAGCGGGTTGACCAGATCGTTGATGCCCTCGCCGAGCAAGGTCAGGCCGGTGGTCAACCCCAGGATGGCGAGGCCGGGGAACAGCGAGGTCCACCAGAAGCCGTTGGCCGCATCGCTGATCGCCTTCGAGATGTCATAGCCCCACTCCGCAGACGGCACGTGGACCCCGTACCCGAGGAAGCCGAGCGCCGCCAGCGTGAGGATGGCGTCGGCGGCGTTCAGGGTGAAGATGACCGGCACCGACTGGATCACGTTCGGGAGGACGTAGCGGGCGATCGTCGTCGAGCGGCTGGCGCCGAGGGCCCGCGCCGCCTCGACGAAGGCCTCCTCCCGAACCGACAGCGTGTGGTTGCGGACCACCCGGAAGTACTGGGGGATGTAGATCACCGAGATCGACAGGGCCGCCGCGGGGACCCCCTGGCCCACCCAGCGGCGCAGGGCGAAGGCAACAACGATTGCCAGCAGGAGGCTCGGGAAGGCATACATGGCGTCGGTGACCATCACGAGGATCCGATCGAGCCACCCTCCCGTGTAGCCGGCAACCAGACCCAGCGGCACGCCGATGCACATGGCAACCACCGTGGAGGCCACGACGACCTCGAAAGCCAGCCGGGCACCGAAGATCACCCGGGAGGCCACGTCGTACCGGAGGTTCGTCGTGCCGAAGAGGTGCCGCGCGGACGGTGCCTGGAGCTGCGGGATCCCCCGGAACTGCGCCTCCCCGTAGGGTGCCAGGAGCGGGGCGGCGAGGGCCAGGACGACGAACACGAGGGTGATCACCGCCCCCGCGACGATGATGTGGCGGGCCGTCGGCTGGGCCGACGCCCACAGCGCCCGCAACTTTCTGATCCGGCGGCCGCTCATCCGTAGCGGATCCTCGGATCCACCCACGCCGACACGAGATCGATCAGCAGGCTCACGAGGACGACGAAGAGGGCATAGAAGGTGACGAGGCCCTGGACGCCGATGTAGTCGCGGTCCTGGAGGAATTGGTACAGCGACAGGCCGATGCCCGGCCACGTGAACGTCGTCTCGGTCAGCACCGCCCCCGACAGCAGGAGGGCGAACTGCAGACCGACAATCGTCACCACCGGCACCGCGGCGTTTCGGAACGCGTGGCGCAGCACCACCTGCCGTTCGGGGATGCCCCGGGCGCGGGCGGCCTCCACGTAGTCGGACTTGAGCGTCTGGATCATGTTCACGCGGACGAGCCGGACGAAGATGCCGCCGATCGCCACGCCGAGTGTGATGGCCGGCAGGGCGAGATAGCGGAGGGCGCTCGCGAGGGCCCCCCAGTTGCCGGTGAGGAGCGAGTCGACGGTATAGAGCCCGGTGATGGAGCGCGGCTCGGAGAAGGGGGCGATGCGCCCGCCGGTGGGGAACCAGCCCAGCTTCACGGCGAACAGGAGCTGCAGCATGATCCCCAGCCAGAAGATGGGCGCCGCATAGAGGAGGATCCCGAGGATCCGGCCTCCGACGTCCAGCGGCGTGTCCCGGAACCGGGCAGCCAGGGCCCCGATGCCGACCCCCACCGCGACGGCGACGACGAGCGCGGCGAGGGTCAGCTCCAGGGTTGCCGGGAAGCGCTCCGCAATCGTGGAGGAGACCGGCCGGTTCGTGGTGATGGCCTGGCCGAAATCACCGTGGGCGACGTGGTCGACGTAGTCGACGTACTGCCGCCACAGCGGTCGATCGAGCCCGAGAGACCGGCGGATGGCCTCCACCCGTGCCTCGGAGACGCGGTCACCGAGCGTCGCGGTGACCGGGTCGCCGGGCGCGACCCGGAGCAGAAGGAACGTGGCCGTCAGCAGGATGACCAGCATGGGGACCACGAGCACGAGGCGGGTGAGGAAGTACCGCGCGAGCGAGCCGCCCGATCCCGGGGCCATCAGCGGCGGCGGCCCAACCCCGGCGTGGCCGGGTCAGCCCTTCTTTTCGAGCAGCCAGTACCGGAAGATCTGGATGGGGTCGAGCACGATACCGGAGACCTTGTCGCTCGAAGACGCGAACTGCGAGATCTGGAAGACCGGGACGTAGGGCGTCTGGTCCGCCATGTAGCTCTGGGCCTGCTTGATGATCGTCGCGCGCTTGGTGGCGTCGAGCTCGCTGGCCTGCGCGGCGACGAGCGAGAGCATCTGGGGGTCGTTCCATTTCGCCGGGTCGAAGATCTTCGGGTCGGCGAACGGCGCCAGGTAGTCGTCCTCGTCGAGGTAGTCGGGGAACCAGCCCATCAGGAAGACCGGCATCTCTCCCGCCTTGCGCTTCTGCCCGTACTCGGCCCACTCGACGTTGGAGATCTTGACGGTGAAGCGACCCGTCGCTTCGAGGGTCCGGGCGATCACCTGGGCCACCGACGCCTCCGTGTCGCCGTAGTGGGTGGGGCTGAACCAGAAGTCGACGTTCACCTTCTGGCCGGCCGGCACCCCGGCGGCCGCCAGGAGGGCGTTGACCTTGGTGGTGTCGCCGCCGTTGCCGTAGAGGTTGGTCCAGGCCGGGTCATGCGTGGGGAACGTCGGCGGGATCATCGAGTCGAGCGCCTTGCCGGTGCCCTTCAACACTTCGTTGACGACCGGGGTGCGGTCGAGGGCCGCGGCGAGAGCCTTGCGCATGTTCGGGTTGTTCCAGGGGGCGGTGTTGACGTTGAAAACCACGTAGCGGATGCCCGGGCCCTGGCCCTCGACGACCTTGAACCCGCTGGCGCTGCGGAATGTGGCGAGCTCGTCGGGCTGCAGCGAGCGGAACGCGATGTCGACCTCGTGGTTCTGCAGGGCGATCTTGAGTGCGGAGGACTTGTCGAACAGGCGCACCAGGATCTTGTCGGTCCTGGGCTTGGCCCCCCAGTAGGTCGGGTTGGCCTGGAACTCGAGGGACTGCTTCTCCTTGTACGACACGAGCTTGTATGGCCCGGTCCCGACGATGGTGTCGGTCTTGTACTTGGCCAGGACCGCAGCGCCGGTCTCGGTTCCCGCAAGGACGTTGCTCCGGTAGGCCGTGGGACTCACGATGCTGGCGACCGAGTAGGCAAGCTTGGACAGGAAGGCCACGTCGGGCGCCGACAGCGTGATGACGACCGTGGTGGGCGACGGGGCGGCGATGTCCTTGATGCCGCTGAGGAGGAAGCCCGCGGCCTCCGAGTCCTTGTCCCCGAAGGCCCTTGCCCGCTCCAGCGAGAACTTGACGGCCGCGGCGTCCATGTCCGTGCCGTCCTGGAACTTCACGCCGGTGCGGAGCCGGAACGTGTAGGTGAGCCCGTCGGCCGAGACGTCGGGCAGGGCGGCGGCCAGCAGGGCGGAGGGCTTGGCGGCGTTCGGGGCATAGGTGACAAGGGTCTCCGCGGTGTTGAAGACGACCTCGGAGCCGAAGTAGTCGTAGGCCTCCGCGGGATCGAAGCTGTTCTGCAGCGAGTCGGTCGTACCGATGACGATGTTCTGGGCCGCGCCGCCGGCGGTCGTCGACGTCGAAGATTTGCAGGAGGTGAGGATGAGCAGCAAGGCGCCGAGGATCCCGAAGATCCGGAGCGGGAACGGACTCAAGGGTCGCATGCGGGCCTCCTGGCGGGCTATGGTCACCGAGAAGATCTTCTTTGTTTGATGATGCACCATATTCATGTTTTTTCATACAAAGAAGAACGGTCGAACAAGCTCAAACGTCCGGAACTCCAGGCACGCAGCCGCGGTCACCAGATGATCAGGGATGACGCCAGAGGGTGACGCCCAAATCGACGGTCCTTGGTAACGAGCTTGATTCCGTGCTCGACGGCGGTAGCGAAAATCAGCCGGTCAGCGGGATCGCCGGGGAAGGTTGACGGCAGCGAGACCGCGGTGTCAGCGATGCCCGGCGTGATGCCCATCGTCCTGATCTGCCCGGCGAGCTGTTCCAGCCAAGACCGGACAGGAAGCGTCACCACGATGCGCTCGTGCCTCGCCAGCCACGCGAGCTCGAACCACGATATCGCAGCCACAGCCAGCTCATCCGCCTCACTGAGTGCCTCTGTGGCGACCGGGCTGAGACGCTGAGGCTCGGCCGACCACCATTGCACGACGTGCGTGTCGAGCAAGACCGTGGTCAAGGAAGGTCCCAGGGTACCCCGGTGCCGAAGAGGTCCTCGTCCTCCGCCACGCTTTGTGCGACTCCGGCGAAGCGGCCCCGGAGCGCATGGGGACCGGTGGCCGGCACAAGGCGCGCCACGGTGCGGCCGTGTTTCGTAATTTCCACCTCATCCCCGGCGGCCACCTCATCCAGCAGGGCAAGGATCTTGGCTTTGACCTCCGTGGCGGTCATAATTCTAGTCATACAGTCATCTTACCGGTCATGCAAAACTCTGTTCAACCTCAAGGGTCCGGAGTGAGCGCCGCCCGCTCGGCGGCCTCCACCAACTCGGCCAGGCCGCGGTGCAGGCCGGCCGTCAGCTCGCCCGGATCCTCGACGGAGTCGGCGAACGACAGGAGCCCGAGCAGCAGGCGCCCCGCGTAGTCCCAGGCGACGATCGTCACCCCGACGCCGCCGTTGGGCGGCCCGGCGAGGTACATCTCCTCGACCACCGCCGATCCGAACTGCCAGGGCTCGGGCGGGCCGCGGACGTTGGAGACCACGACGTTGGCGTCCAGCTTGGCCGGCGTTGTGCCGGGGTTGTGCCGAGCCGCCTGGACCCTGCGCACCGCGGGCTCCCCGAGCAGGGGCGGGAGGTACTCCAGCCAGTCCGCCAGAAGCTGGCGACCGGCAAGGTCGAGGCACACCTTGGCCTCACGGGTCACGGCGGCAATGGTCGCAAGGCGCGTCCAGGGATCGGCCACGTCGGTGGCCAGCGAGGTCGTCAGGCGGGAGAATCGATTGCCCGTGACCCGGGGCGGCGCCCCGGGGTCCTCCATACCAACGGGCACGCTCGCCACGAGGGGACGGCCGGGCAGCTCGCCACGGGCCTCCAGGTACGAACGGAGGGCGCCGGCGACCACGGCCAGCACCACGTCGTTGACGGTGACGCCGGCGGCTTCCTTCACCCGTCGCACCTCCTCGAGCGGCAGCCACGTCCGGGCGTAGCGGCGCTCGGCGGTGAAGCCGCGGTTGATCGTCGACAACGGCGTGTCGACGCCGGCGTCAGGCGCCTTGACCGCCGCCTCCGAACGCCGCTGCTTGACGGCCGCAGCCCCCCGCCTGGTCGTGGCCACGAGGCCCGGGAGCCGCACGAGCACCCGGGTCTGGTGACCGATCGCGCCGGCCACCAGCCGCACCCCTCCCGGCAACCGGTCGCGGGGCGAGGCGCCGGGGCTGCCGCCCGGATCCCCGTCCAGACCCCGGGCCGGATCCAGGGCCGGATCGGCGCTGCCGGAGAAGATCCGGGCCAGCGTGGCGAGGGTGGCGAAGCCGTCCATGAGGGCGTGGTGGATCTCCAGCACGATCGCCTGGCGGCCCCCTGCGAGGCCGTCGACCAGCGTCATCTGCCACAGGGGGCGGCCCCGGTCGAGGCGCTGCTCCGCCAGCCGGGCACAGAGCGACTCGAGCTCGCCGTCGCCCCCGGGCTCGGGCAGCACGGCATGGCGGACGTGCCGTGCCACCTCGAAGTCGGGGTCCTCCACGAACAGCGGGTGGCTGAGCCCGAGGGGAACCGGCACGACGCGCCATCGGAATGCCGGCAGCTCGTGGAGGCGCGCGGCCATGTGCCGCCGCACGGCCTCGACCTGGACCGGCCCCTCCGGACCCGGCCGGAGCACCGCCAGCACGATGGTCTGCATGGGCTGCTCCGGCAGTTCCAGCAGCAGGAATCCGTCGTCCTGGCCGCTCAGCCGGCGCAAAGGCTACCTTGCCGGCTGGGTTGGGTTCGCAGTTCGGCCCTCAGTTCGAGGAGGGATCGTCCGGCATCAACGACAGCATCCGGTACCCACCCCCCTTGCGGCGCAACACCGACATCCACAGCCGTTCCGGCTCGAAGGTGAAGACGTCATCGGGCCGGGCCGGCTCCACGATCCAGGCCGACTCCCCCATCTCCCCTTCGAGTTGGCCCGGCCCCCAGCCCGAGTAACCGGCGAAGACGCGTGCTCGGACGATGCCCTGCACGAGGTTCGGATCGAGGCTGGGATCGGCGAAGCCCACGGCGCCGACCACTGGCCGGTCGGCGAAGACAGCGTCGGTGAACTCGGCGAGGACAAGGACGGCCTCGGGCTGGACCGGCCCGCCGACAAATAGCGGAGCCTCGGGCTCGACCAGGCCCGACAGCAGTGGGGCCGCGTCCTGCACGCGGACGTTCGCGGGCCGGTTGAGCACGAGGCCCAGGGCCCCCTCCTCGCCGTGCTCGGCGATCAGGACGACGGTGCGGCGGAAGTTGGGGTCGAAGAGACCCCCTGCAGCGAGGAGGAGTGAGCCACGCAGCGTCTCCATGTCCGCATTCTGACAAACGGGCTGCGCAGCGTCCTCGTTCACCGGCGGGTCCCTTTGTCAGGGGCCGTTCAAGGGTCGTTCGGGGGTTGTCTGGTGTCGTTTCGGGACCCGTTCAGGCGCTCCCGGGGTCCCCCCGAACCCCGGGATGCAGCCCGAACCCACCGCCCCGACTACGCCGAGGCGGTGGCCGCCTTGCGCCACTCGATCCGTGCGGCCGCGAACGTGATGACCGTGACCGCCACCGCGACGGCGACGATGATCCATTCGAGTGAAGCACTGTGATGGTCGGGATCTACCTTGAACACGATCTCGACCCAGTCCTTCCAGGCAAGGATCAACAGGGCGAAGACGGTGCTTGCCAGGCCGAGCCCGGCTTCCACCCAGAACCGTCCGCTGACCCTCCTCCCGACTGACCCCATGCCCGACCCCTCTG
>WNFW01003862.1_pt1 | contig 10465 bp, 9 predicted proteins | sample 5400131 | NCBI WGS metagenome assembly WNFW01 (sample SAMN13153362, study PRJNA577476) | soil metagenome | isolation source: 20 cm soil or saprolite under grassland replicate 1 | place: USA:California | collected 2016-06-15
CAACACCAATGCCGAGCATAACGTCATCGTCGTTACGGCCAGAGGCCAACCATTCGGAGAGGGCATTCTACTCGACCTCTGGCGTTACTCGGGAAGTCTTGTTTGGACACACGTCGGCATGGATCCGGATTATCGCTGGATGGAAAACAAATCCGAACTCGCCCGCAGATTGGGGAGAACAGGGGATGTAGCTTCGAAGCAAGTACGCTCTACGACGAAATCAAACTGAACTATGCCGAACTACTTGGGCTTTAAAACTGTCCCGAGTATGTTGAGAGCGCGATCGAGCGTAAATCGGTGAGGAATCGAGCACGATCCGTTAGGGGCATTAAATTTCCCGCATCGAGCGTGAGCACCTTATCAATGATTCGGCCGAGCTACTGCTCTTCTGAACTTAAGGCGAGGCCACCGAAAGCTCCGCAAGAGAAAAGCCGGGCGTTATTGATGGCGTAAACCGCGCTATCGGGTCCAATGACCGTAGGTGTGTAGGCTTCGCCGGTGGGCGGGGCGAGAGTCAGGCCTGGAGTAAGCGTATTAGTGTCGAATCTCCATCGGTAGACACGGCCATCTTCGCTATTGACCACTGCGCAATGGTTCGTTGAATCAATGGCGGCCGAATTGATGCACCACTCGCGCACGCCCCCAAGCTCGGGATCAGGAGTTGGGCCGAGAATCTTGCGCACAACTTTCATGACTGTAACGCCGGTAATCGGATCTCTCATGCTGACATTCGGATCTACCAGGGCAACGTAGTTCCGACCATTGCCGCCAGCCTGGACGTAGTTATTATACTTGGTCAACAAAAGGTAGGATGAAGGTCCAAGATAGAACGGCACAGCAGTGACCGGAACTACCGAAGCGGTATCGTCCCATCCAAACGCACTCGGAAGTTTCGTAACGGTTAGCTGCGCATCGAAATGCAGTAACCAGCCACGATCGTGGTTGCTGGTAAAATCGGTTTCGAGTACTCCAAAGTAAACGTCGCCATCAGGGCCAACCGTTGGTGTGCTACTTGCGGAATCGTAAGCCAGTGCTGCCAGCGGATTATTGGCGGTCGATCGCGGATCAATCAATGGTGCGCTGGCTTTGCGGCGAAGCGTCGTGCTATCAAGCGCGCACAAGTAGGCGGAAGGGAAAGCGTGTATTTCAACGGCGACGCGATTGACTGCCACGTACAGCGTGTTGCCATCCTGGGAGAATGCGGGCGTGCAATTATAAGCCACCTTCTGGATGAGATGATCACCGGACATCGCAATGGCGGAGGTGAATTTGCCCTGTTCGTTCTTCGCAACGCGAGCTAGACCACTGCGAATGCCGTTTGGATAACCAGGCAGCGGCTGGCCATTAGAAACAAAGCTGAAATAGAGATTTCCATCTTTGTCGCTGGCAATGGGAGTAGAGATTTGGATCGCGCTTCTAAAGGCCGCGGGATTCTGGTTGTAGTTACTCAAGCCATAAAATGCGAGGCGTGTCGGTTGAGAGTTTGTTGCAGCATCCGGGGAATTGCGCAGCAGGACAGTGCCGCCAGCTCCGGGGATCGCCACCGCCTCATCATTTGGCGTCAACGCAATTCCGCAGATTGGTGTCCAGAGGCCATTGTGCGGAGGTAGGGAAAAGTCCGTGTGAAACGACCAGAGCAGCACGCCATCACTGCCGCGGTGCGCTTCTACCCGGAAGCCACCTGTAGCTCCAGTCTTAACCGGAACGATAACGGTATTATCGGCAGTTATTACCGGCGAGCCGTAATGAATAAATAGGTCATTGCCGCTGTATTGAGGGTTAAGATCGACGGGCGTGGACCACCGGATAAACTGTGGCTTCTGTGAAGCGACCGAGCTAAGGCACGAGTGCTGCGAGTCGTGCGCGTACATCGGCCACCCTTCGCTCGCGTGAGTGAGCTGCGGACGAAGGAGCGCCAAGAGGGCGATCGCCAGAATGGAAAACGCCTTAACCTGCTGATTTAACGGCTGTGAATTCTTCATCATCCTCTTTTCTTTGTTTACGTTCCTACCAGACAACGACCCAGAACTCTAGCGATGATGGGTTCGCCGGCCTTCTTAATCACGTCATTTATTCTTCTGACTTCGGAGTTTGGAAGGTAGAGAACTCTGTTCGACCCGAAAGTATGATTTGTTGTGTGAGTCTTGGCTGACCTGCCTGCGCTAACCGCGACAAACCTGGCCAGCCGTTTGCATCCAATCTTTCCGATGCGGATCCTGAAAGCGTGCTCTCTTCAGCAGAGCTTCCGGCGCAGGAAAGCCAAGCCGATGAGAGAAAGTGCAAGCAGCGAACAGGTCGTTCCTGTGTCCGGGACAGCCTCGGAGGCGGCCGCTTTGTCGTTGAAGGTCGCAAAGACAGCGACGCCTCCAACTGTCCCTACCTGAACAGATGTGCCATCCGCGATGGGAGAAACACCGCCACCGGGCAATGGATCGATTGTAAGATCGCTTGTAATGGAGGCGGCGCGCGTAATGTCGGTGCCAAAACCGACCAAGTTCACCAAATTAGAATTTTGCGGCTCAGTCCACGCCTGGCTACCTCCTACGGAAGTATTAACAAAACCTGCGGGGAGTATAAAATTCCAACTGTCTGAACTAACAAAATTGAGTGTAAGAGATACCCCGTCGTAGGTGACCGAGAGACTCGTAGACGAGTTTTCGGTCAACACGAATTGATGCACGGCCCCGCCGAATACTGGCTGGGTCGCCCACGCGGCGGTGATCGCTAGCATTAGCGCTGGCAATATTTTCAGCGTCGAGATGGACATTATTTTTTTCTTTCTTGTTAGGGATTATGCATCGAAGCAGTCTCCACTCAGAGCGTTCTCGGCGGGTATGTCAATTCTAATAACTCAAATTTTCTTGGGAAATTTGAGCAGCATCGCGATGACTGCTTCGTAGCACGGTGGTTACTTTTCCGTTTTGGTCGCGCACGATCAGATCTGGAGTCACCGTTTCCACTTGCTTAGCTACTAGGCCAAACTGAGGTATACAAATTCGGAGCGATGTCACAACTTTTCCCGACAGCGGAATGATACAATCCCAACTTCGGGAAAAGAGAAGTGTCCTGAAAGTTGTCGCTCTCGGTCTAACTGGCTCATGCCGGTAAGGTTACGAGCGAGAAATCGCCTGGGTACAAGATATGCCAATGTACCGGCGAGAGAAATACACCCATTAACATTCAACATGGAGGCACCATAAATGAGAAAGACAATTGTCACCCTTGCCTGCTGCGCACTGATTGCGCCGGTGGCATTCGCGCAGACGCGCAAGAAACAAACGGTAACTACAGAACAACCGATCACGGTGACGGGAAAGGTCGTTAAAACAACAAGTGAGGACGGTGCGGCCGCCAATTATCAGCCGTTCAAGACTCTCGTCGTTCGCGAAGACCGCTCGAATCGTCCCGGCAAGTACCTGCTCGAAGGACCGGGTCACGTTGTGAACCGGAAGGGGGAGTTGGTCCAAACCGCGATCAAGCCCGGCACTCGCGTCCATGTTTACTTCGTGGATACGGGCAATTCACGTGTGATTGATCATGTGGTTGTAGACTGAGTCCGCGGTCTAGCTAGGGAGCTGAAGGGCCCAAATGATTTCGGAAGTCGTGCGGCTCTTTGGGGAGAATGCGGTCTGTTTAAGTTATAGCGAGCGCGGGCTTTCCTACGCGCGCGATGCGTTACCGTTGTCGGAGAACGGATTCCTGCTGGCCGAAGCAAGCGCAGTTCAGTATTGTTTCCGCGCCCATTCGCTCCTCGTTCCCGAAATCCGTCTTTTAATGCGAAGCTCTCGGATCATCTAGTTACGATTTTCGTCTGTTTGTCTAAATCCGGGGCTGGAGAAAAACGAGTCTTATGCGTAATGTCTGGCATGAGATCAAGACGCAGCTTCGGCACCAAGGCTCTTCTGATCCTTGCTTTTGTGTGTGCAATTTCAACCAGCATTGTTGCCCAGGCGAGTCCTGCGCTTGGTCGCGTGGTTGTGAAAAGAGAGCCGAGCTTCGGATGGAATCTGGCTTTCCATCTGCGGATCGATGGCAGGTCTGTGGCGACAGTCGGAAAGGGTCACCACTACGACGCTTGGCTACCAGCAGGGCGCCATCTCCTAACAGTGGAGACCGCGTCCGCCGTGGGCTTGCCCCAGCCGACTTCGATAACAGTGCACATTGAATCGGGGCGGACCTATCTATTCACTGCGATGTGGGATTCAGACCTGATTTTTCTCCGCCCATCAGGAGTCTGGTTGACCCCCGGCAAGGATTGGGAACTGAGACCTCATTAACAGCCATTCAGCCTTCGCCCGCATAAAATAGGGGTCAGTCTAGGCTCTTTGCGCTTTTTATAGATCGCCCTTGCGTCGCCGCTCCAACTCTGCCTCGCCCCAGCCGAGCTTCTGTCGATAGAAAGTACAAAAAGTGAGGACTGACGCCCGATCGGATTCGTTGCGCGACGGCCGACTCGAGTCATACTAACTTCGCATGCCCATTCATCGGCCGATTCCACCGGTTGATTCGTTTGAACCGTTCGACCTATCTTCTCTGACGCTACTACCGCCTGATTTTCAACTGGTGGGCGGCGTGCAGAACTGGCGGGCGAACTGGTCCGTGATTGTAACTGGGACGTGGTCCAATTCGCCCTTCAGCGGGCTGCTCTGCTACGAGCGCGACAGTGGAGTCGCGGCGTTCTACGAGACGGATGGAGTGGGAGGAATCCAACTACTGCAGGAATACTCAGACTGGCGGCAATCCTGGACATTTATCGTACCGGGAGTCTTTGGAGATTCGGGATACGATGGACTACTGTTGTATGATCAAGAAGCTGGATTTGCCGCCTTTTACGACACGGATGGACAGGGCAATTTGATCCTGCTCCACGAAGACTCCACCTGGCGCACTACCTGGAGCCACATCCTAGTTGCGCCATTCAGTGATAGTCCATACTCGGGAGTGCTTCTCTATGATCAGTCCGCAGGATTTGGAGCCATTTACGCAACCGATGGAAATGGTAAATTGAAACTGCTTCGGGAGTATTCTGACTGGCGCACGACGTGGACGGCGATTCTGGCGGGACAAATGTCCTTCAAACAATCCGCGGGCGGTGCTCTTTTCGCTGACTTGTTCTTCTACGAGGGGTCCACCGGTTACGCCGAAACCTACGCGACGGACGGCAAAGGCGGCATTAGGATGGTGGCTCAGCAGGGAGGATTCGCGCCAAACAGCGATGTGTTCTCCGGCAATTTCGGATGCATTGGGAACGGTCAAGAATGGACGAACCTGCTCTTCTTCAATCGGACAATGAACGTCGGCACGATTTACGCGTTCGGTTTCACCGAAGACATACAGCCGAACGTGTTTTGGAAGCCAGTTGAGACGATTCGCCCCTCGGCTCCGGAACCCATCCGTGTCAGCATGCCCAGAATGGACGGACGTTCGGTAGTTCGCAACCCCATCCTTCCGAGCCGACCTTGGAGCGTGATCGCTACCGGAAACTTCTGGATGGTGGATCCTAATGATGAATACTTTGGGAGCAACGGGAAGTATCCCCAATATAGACTCTTCTATAATGGCGGGTTTACGGATCTCTTGTTCTACGACCGTCAAACCGGCTCGATCCAGTTTTATCTAAAAGAACCCCAGGAAACTACTCCGCAAGAACCCCTCTGTGGCTACGCCTCCAGTAGAAGTGTTGTGCCGGGAGACACGATCCAGTTTCATATTAGCAGCCAAATAGGCAACTACCGCATTGATGTCTACAGACAAGGTGTGCGGCGGGTTTTCATGTCCAACGTGCCGGTCAGTGGTCCTGCGCGCCCGTACCCTATCAGGCGAACAGCTTATCGAGATGGAGCGGGGTGGCCGGTCGTTGCCAGCCTCACCATCCCGGCGCAATGGCCGAGCGGCCTGTATCTGGCACATGTGTCGTCGGCAATCGGACCTTCTCCGGGCTCGGAGGTCGCGGACGCGGTTTCCGGCGCGCTAGCTCTTGGGCGATCACAGGTTTCCGCCTCCGCAACTCCGTCCGGTGAGGCCCGAGCCACGCGAACGCGGCCTGTACCCATCGCTGGCGCCAGTTACGACATTCCGTTCGTCGTGCGCGCAGTCTCTCCCGGCACGCGAGCGCGCATTCTGTTAGCTGCGGCCGACACAACCTACGAGGCGTACAATTATTGGGGTGGCCGATGCCTGTATGGATACGGATGCAGCGGACTGACTAACACCGGTGAGCCCACAATCAATTTCTTCTGGGAGAACCCTGGTTCGGGTGCGCCTCGGTCGGGTGGGTTTTTAAGGGCACTATCCGTTTCCTTCCTCAGACCATTTGCCTCCGCTGTCGCTAGCTCGCTGCCTTGGATTGCTCGGATGCAGACTTTTGAGGTACCGCTGATCCAGTGGTTGGAACGTAATGGGTTTAGTGTGGATGTTTGCGCGGCCAGCGACCTGGACCAGCACGGGGATCTGCTCTCGAACTACCAAATGTTCGTGAGCGTGGGCCATGACGAATATTGGTCGGAAGGAATGAGGAATGCAGTCGAAGAGTTCATCGAAAATGGAGGAAATGCCGCATTCCTTAGCGGCAACACCTGCTGGTGGGCCATTCGCCTTTCATTCGATGGCAACACCATGATCTGTTGCAAGGACGAGACATTGGAGCCGAACACCATACTCTGGAACGACCTGGGCCGGTCAGCCATTGAGCATGATAGGGACGGACGACTTCAATGTGTGGCCGAATGTTCCGCCTCAGGCGCCTGATCCAATGCAATATTTCGTCGTGGAAGACGAGTCGCATTGGGCTTTTGAGGGAACCGATTTGGAGAATAACGACACATTCGGGGTCTACCTCCGGCCCGATGGAACCTTCGTCTGCGTAGTGGGAGGGGAAACGAATAACGACGGACAGACTGGAAAGCTCGCCACCGCAACATACATAGACTTCAACGACAATAACCGTGCCTATTTCGGAACTATGGTGTCCTTCCAAAAAGGGGAACGGGGAGGCACCGTCTTTAATGCCGCAAGTATCAATTGGGTGACGGGCCTGAGCCAGCAGGAAGGCCTCTGGAACAGCGCCGATCAGATTACGTGGAACGTGTTCAACCGCCTATCAGGTGGGCCTACCGGTGAGTTAGTGTCGGTACCGGACGTCTTCGAGTTGTCAGCCAAAGTCGCCGCGAATCTCATAGAAGCTGTGGGGCTGGTGCCGAAATTTACCGCAGTGAACCAAACGCGTTCTTGGGTGTCCAACCAGTCTCCCGCGGCAAGGCGGCTTGTAGCCAAAGGGAGCACGGTCACAATGGTTCTGCGTACGGGACCTGTACCATGAGCTTTGGGTTGGCCTACAATAAAGACAATACATGACTCGAGCTTCCCATTCTCAGCCGCTGCGCAATCCACTTTGGGTTGACTGAGATGCGGCTGCGCACTCCTTGGCCAGGCGCGCTTTCTCCAGGTCGCCGTTCCGGGGCTGCTCCAACTCGCCTCAGTTAGGCTTCCGTCAATTGTGCAAAAAGTGAGGACTGGCCCCTATTTGTCGAATGAATGTTTGGTAGCCGCTTATCTCGATGCGATCGACACACTGATCTACGCGCGCGAACTGGCCGAGCAACATGCCGCCGCAGTGCAGTGCAGTTAAAAGCTATCGCCTCGCTGGCGTCGGAGTAATTGTCGGCGTGCTGTAGCTTTCGTCAGCAACTGGTTGGTCGCCGCGCCGCTTTTCTTTTCGTCGTTCCTCCTTGCTCGCTTGGCGTTCCTCTTGCTTCATCTCGCGGCGCTCTCTTCGAGAAAGGTCAGGCGGTGCAACTGACGAATTTAGAGTCTGGGACGCCGACGAACTTGGCGAAGCCGATGCGGATGGCTCGACGGTCGGCCGCGGCCGCTCTGCCCGCGGTATCGGCGTCGCACTCGGACTCGGCGATGCGGATTCTGTCGCGGCAGCTGTCGAACTTGGCTTGGGCCTCGAACGCGATCTTTCAACGGGCGATCGCGCGGAAGTTGGACTCGCTGCCACCGATGGCGCGGGACTAGCAGTTGCGCTGGGTGATGCTGATGGCGACGATGTCGATCTTGCGTTTGGTCGCGGCATCAATGTCGGACGCGGAGTGGTTGTTGCTGTTTCAACCGGCGTCGCCGTCGCGCGTGCTGTTGCTGATGGAGTTGCAGTCGTCTCTGGCGTCGCGCGACGAACTGGTGTGGCGGTCGCCGCAATGGTTGCAGAACTGGCCGGAGTCGAAGTTGAAGTCGCGCTTGCGGATGGCACGGCAGTCGCCGGCGAAGATGTCGATGTTTCGGCGGCAGCCTCCGTTGGTTTCACAAACGTTTTCGGAGGCCCATTTGACGGCGGAGTTGCTTCCGCTTTCATTTTTACACGGACCTTTTCTGTCGCCTGCCGATCACCGGTGTTTTCCCAGCCGCGATCAACCACGACATTAGTGACGGTTTCCTTGACCCTGCGCGGACGCTCGACCGCCTGGCCGCGCGCAATCAAAGGCGCGGGGACGACAATGGCTTGACCTCGCACAACCGGCCGCGGCTCGCCTGCGTTGATGTTAATATTGACTTCGCGTTCGAGTCGCAGGCGCTCGATCGGTTGCTGCGTCTGCGTGCGAATTTCGTCGTAGCTCGGACCCTGGTTCACAATCGTGGTGTTGTTGTAGGTGATGTTGGTGACGTTGGTCGTTTGAGTGACGATGGTCACGTTGCGCTCGGACGGAACGACCGCGTTTTCGAGGCGCGGCGCGCCAAATTGTTTTGTCTCGACGAAGCAATATTGGTCCGGACCGACGTCGTAGTAACTGCCCGACCAATTGTGGATGCCGGTTCCGCGATCGAAGCGCGCTTCCGGCGGCAGCGGGGCCCAACCGACGTAGTCATTACTCTTGCGCCAGGAAACCCACGCCGGCGCCCATTCATCGCCGGGCACCCAGACCCAGCCGATATTGCGCAGGCGCGTCCAACGTCCGTAGTGATATGTCGCCCAACCGAACGGCTCTTCCGAAACCCAAGTCCAGCCGACGTCGGTGTAAACCCAATGGCCGTCGGTGTACGGACGCCAGGTGCGCGATTGCGCCTGGCGCGGTTGCCAGACGTAACCGTAATCGGAGGTCTCGCGCCAATCGCCATACTGGTCGAGCTGGGTGTAGAACGTGTCGTATGATGCGGTCGGCCGGTGCTCGTCCGTGCGAGTTGCCCGCTCGGTAGGCGGCGGGCGACTTTCGCGCTGGCTACTTTTCGCCACGGCGTCTTGTTTTTCCGCGAGCGCCTTTTCGCGTGCGTTGAGTTCGTCTTCGCGTTGCGCGAGTTTCTCTTTCTCCTGCGCCTGATGTTCGGCGTCGAGCCGTTGTTGCACCTGACGATCGATCTCAGCCTGACGTTCCGTATCAGTCTGCTGCTTCTGGCACGAAGAAAAGATCGACAATGCGATGACGAGCAGCAGAGCAAAAATCTTTTTCACGGTAAGGCTTTAGACTACAAATTCGCTGTGATATTCGAACAAAGACAGCCGGAGTTTTCTGCATTGAATCGCGCCTTCAGCAGCTGTGTCGTAGCCATCGTTCAAGATGAAATACGGACCCACTGTTTTTCGTTCTCCGTCACCGCCGCTCGCTCGTTGTTACCTCTGAGCGTACGCGGTGCTGCGTGAAATTCCTAGTGCGCAAGCAACTCCACGATACGAGGAACCGCCCGACCGATACGACCGTCCATATCGACAGCTGGGTCGTAGCAAGTTACCGCCCCTGCGACAATCGAAACACTGCGCCCAATCAACTCTAAGGCATCACGAAGCTGGTTCAGCGACAAACCACCACCGCACGCCCATCCGTTCGCGCGTCCCTCAGAGGTATCAATTACATCCAAGTCTACGTGAACATATACTCTAGGCGTGCTCAGCTCCTTTAGCGCTTCCGGCAAACCTGGTAACGCAACAGTTGGAATTTGTTTGATTCCGCTCTGCTGCAGTAACTGAACCTCCGGTGGATCTTTCTCCCTTACTCCGATTTGGATCACTTGACTGTCGAGCACAGGCTGAAAGCTTTCGAATTGCTCCGCTAATCGTCGCCAACAACGGCCGGTGAGAATCGCAAGGCCCATTCCATCCAAAAACCCGGATCGCGACGTTTCGGGCGTATTGAAATCTGCATGAGCATCGAACCAGATAGTGGCAGTCTCAGATTGATTGAGCGCGGCAACCGCGCTTAATGCAGCGGGACCACAATTGCCGCTTAAAATAATTGGACGAGCTTGTCGGCTAAGTGCGTCGCGGAGCAGCGGAACTGTGAGTCGCTGCAATTCAACTAAAGCGTTCGCCTCGCTATGCAAGCCTGGGGATAAGCGGACTGAGGCAACATCAACTTCATTTCCTAGAGTTCGAAGATGTTCTACTAATCCGGACTCGATCAGGGCAATGGGCCCTTGCCCCATCCGCTCGCCGAATCGTCCGGAATCGTATGGCAATTGTATTAGCGATATCGCC
>WNFW01006728.1_pt1 | contig 10464 bp, 9 predicted proteins | sample 5400131 | NCBI WGS metagenome assembly WNFW01 (sample SAMN13153362, study PRJNA577476) | soil metagenome | isolation source: 20 cm soil or saprolite under grassland replicate 1 | place: USA:California | collected 2016-06-15
GCGAGCTTGCGCCGTTTGCGCGGCGCGCCGATTTTCTTCTTAGCTTTTTTTTCCGCCATTGGAGTCTTGCTTGGGAGTTCTGATTAACACAGGATGCGCTATTCTTCCAAGCGACGGCAAATTTTGCACCGTCGATCGACAAACCCTTCGGTTCTGTAAAAGGCGCGCAAGACTTTTGCCGTGCCGGATGCTACTTTTGATACCGAGCGGAGATCTACTTCTTTAAAAAGGGATTCACATGGCGCAATACGATTATGATCTCTTTACGATCGGCGCGGGTTCCGGCGGTGTGCGCGCCAGCCGGATGTCGGCATCGTTCGGCGCGAAAGTAGCGGTCGCAGAAGAGCGTTACCTCGGCGGCACTTGTGTCAACGTCGGCTGCATTCCAAAAAAACTTTTAGTCTACGCCTCGCACTTCGGCGACGATTTTGACGACGCCCAAGGATACGGCTGGACGGTTGGGGAAACCCGCTTCGATTGGGCTAAATTGATCGCCAATAAGAACAAGGAGATTCAGCGACTGAACGGTGTCTATCGAAAGGTTCTCAGCGATGCGGGTGTCACGATCATCGAGGATCACGCCGTAGTCATCGACGAACACATGGTAACCATCGGCGGAAAAAAGATTAGCGCGAAATATATTCTCGTCGCCGTCGGCAGCTGGCCGATGGTGCCGAAGTTCCCCGGTTGCGAACATGCGATCACTTCCAACGAGGCATTCTATCTTCCTAGCTTGCCGCAAAAAGTGATCATCGTCGGCGGCGGTTACATCGGTGTCGAATTTGCCGGGATTTTTCACGGCTTGGGGGCGCGGACAACGCAGCTCTACTGGAACGAGCTTTTTCTGCGCGGCTTCGACAGCGATATTCGCAACATTCTCGCCGAAGAAATGCGCAAACGTGGCGTCGATCTGCGCTTTAAGACCGACATCGTCAGAATCGAAAAAATCGACAAGACATTAAAGGCGACATTGACCGACGGTAGCGTGATGGAGGCTGACCAGATTCTTTACGCCACGGGGCGGGTCTCCAAGACGCCACGATTGGGATTGGAGAGCGCCGGTGTGAATCTGAAAAGCAACGGCGCGGTGATCGTCGATGAATACTCGAAGTCGAGCGCGGACAGTATTTACGCTATCGGCGACTGCACCGACCGCATGATGCTCACGCCGGTGGCGATTGCGGAAGGGATGGCGCTGGCAAATACGCTGTTCAACAACAAACCGAGCAAGCCCAATTATCTTAACGTGCCGACGGCGGTATTCAGCACGCCGCCGTGCGGTACGGTTGGGCTGACCGAGCAGCAAGCCCGCGCGAGCAATTTCGACGTCGATATTTACAAGAGCCTATTCAAACCTCTCAAGCACACTTTGACCGGCCGCGACGAACGGACGATGATGAAGCTGGTCGTCGATCGAAAAACCGACCGCGTGCTTGGCTGTCATATGGTCGGTGCCGACGCCGGGGAGATCATCCAAGGCCTTGCGGTTGCGCTTAATTGCGGCGCGACCAAGGCGCAGTTCGATGCGACCATCGGTATCCATCCGACCGCGGCGGAAGAGTTTGTGACCCTGCGCACCAAAGTCGGCTAGATAATTCTGCTCGCGCGAGTTGCAGGAAACTCCTGATGCTTTGTGACACGAGCACAAAGACACTCATGTCAACGGCGTAACGCTACCAGAAGTTCCTTGCTCGATGTGCTTGCCTATACAGTGCAGGATTCTGCGGCAGGAGTTCACTTCCCATCGGCAACCCAACCGCTTGCTGATGCCACCGTCGCGGGAGAACTGCTTTAAATCGTATGATGCGCTCCTCGCACGGTGCCACACCGCGGCAGCGGAGCCCGTTTTTACCTACAAAGCGAAGTAGTAACCATTCTGCGCAACGTCATCAGCTCCTCAATTTGAGCAAGATCAGGCGCTTAAGTTCTGGCACTTTCGTTGCACAGCTGAATCAGTGAAAGTGTGTCTGAATGAAAGGGCCGTCGATGGATCGGGAAACGTTTCAAGAGCAATTGCTTGGCGTGATGGAGCGAAAGAGCCACTGGGCTTGGCCGCTATTTACCTCCGGTCGCGTGCCAAAGGATCGCCTGCACGTTCACTTTGAGCAAGAGTACGAAACCTACGTTCGTGACTTTCCCGTCCTGGTTGGCTGGGCCTATGTTCGTTGCCCGATCCCGGAGATCCGTCGAAGCCTGGCGGAAAATTTGTATGAAGAAGAAACCGGCGGTTTGGTTGCTGGCAGTCCGCATCCGCTGCTGTTTCTCGAATATCCGCGTGGCCTCGGTATGGATCTCAACCGGTTCGAGCACGTGGAACTTCTCCCGGCGGCGAAGCGGTATCGCAATTTTCTCGATGACGCGACGCAGCGCTTCGGCTGGGATATCGCAGCGGCAGTCGTGACGATCTTCGTCGAAGGCTCATCCGACGAGCGCGAGGCGCTGGACCCTGCGAGGCATAAAGTATCCCCGCCTTTGGAACAGCACCCGCTGGTCAAGTATTACGGCTTGGCCGTGGAGCGATTGGCGCTCACCATGAAAGAGGTCTTGGAACTCTGGCTTGAATATCGCGATGCCGTGGCGGAAGGTTGCGGCCTGGAGCGCAACGGTCACGGAATAGCGCCCGCTACCTATCCCGCTGCGGCGGCGACCGGGTGATCAGCCGTCACTCGATCCGCTCGCCACGGTAGCTCCGCGCGAGAATCTGCATCGGATTGAGCGGGCGGCGGCCGTTGCCTTGTTCAATCTGTATTGCGGCAAGCGGACAATCTGAGCAAGTCACTTTCGGATTTCCTTCCGCCATCGCTTGAAAGGCGCGATTTCCCCATTTGAGCGACTGTTTGAAGTTTTCTTTTTTCATCGCCCAGGTGCCGTCGTGACCGGAGCATTCTTCGACGACTTTTACACTCGTTTGGGGCAATAAAGAGAGAACATCGCGGGTTTTGTAGCCGACATTCTGCGCCCGTAGGTGGCAAGGCATGTGATAACTGATGTTACCCGCGCCGGTTTTGAAGTCCTTTTGGAGTTTTCCCTGGCTCGCCAGTCCGGCTAGAAACTCCATCGGATCCATAGTTTGAGCAGCAACCGCTTTCGCCTCGCCAGTGCCGAGCAGCCGCGGGTATTCCACCCGTATCATCTGCGAGCAAGTCGGATTCGTCGCAATGACCTTACGCCCGGCGTTCACGTGCCGAGTCAGGCTGGCGACGTTTTGTTTGGCCGCTTCGACGGCGCCTTCCATATCGCCGTTATGCCAAAGCGGCATGCCACAGCAGCGCTCGTAGGCAAACTCCACGTCGACGTTGTTGTGCGCCATCACTTCTAAAGTGTCGGTGCCGATTTCCGGCTGGTTATAATTCACGTAGCAGGTGGAGAAAAACGCGATTTTCGCCGTCGGTTCGCCCTGTGGTGCCTTTCGCCGGGCGTCGAACTGCGCCGCGAAAGTCTTGGAAGCGAAGGAGGGGAGCTTTTTGTCTTTATGAATTCCGACCGCGCTATGCATCAGCTGGCGGTTGAGCGCATTCTCGTTGCCCCAATTCGCCAAAGCCGAAGTTGCCGTTCCCAGCTTGCCGACCAAATCAGGATTGCCGAGCAGTTTGTCGACGAGCGGTACGCCTTTTTTCTTCACTTCCTGAGCCTTCGCGCGGGCAATCAACCGTGGAAAATCGATCGCCCATTCATGGTCGCCCGGCGTATAAGGGCATTTGATATAGCAGAGCTTGCATTGGAAACAGAGATCGACGACCTCGCGGACGTCTTCGGTTTTTAGCTTCTTGGTATCGACTTCGGCGTATTTTTCTTCCGTGCAGTAGTCATCGACGGCATCGAACAGCTTGGGAAAACTGCCGCAAAACTTGATGCAGAGGCGGCAATCGGCACACACGCTAAATACGCGTTCGGCCTCTGAGCGGAGGTCTTTGTCATCGTAATATCTGGAATCCGTCGGATCGTAGGCTGGATTGTTAGACACGCGCGCACTCCTCGATAAGTAAATCTATCCTATGGAATATGGCGTAAACAACCGTGCAAGGGAATAATCCGCCCAACCGGCGTTCATGAATTACACTGCGACCGGTGCAACCAACTGTCCAGTGAGATTCCGATCGCGCTATATAGATAAATTCAGTTTTACCGCCTAACTCGTTGTCCTAACGACACATTCTGCCAGAAAGATGAAACGCGAAAAAAATTGGCTCGAGCGCGTTAACGGGAACCTACCTGAAGCGTCTAAGCCCTCAAGGAGGTTTCTATGAAAACCAAAACATCGATAGCCTTAATAGCCATAGCCATTCTCTCACTGATAGCGATCGGCACCCCCAATCGCGCGTCCGCCGATTCGCGAAGTCGTCAAAAGAAACTTGATCAGGCGGCCCGTCATGAGCTGGGAAAAGATCGCGCGGAGTTCCAGCGGGATCGCGCCGACTTGCACAACCTATATCGTAGCGGCGCAGGCCGCGGCGATATATATCGAAAGAAAGCTGAAATCCGCGATGATCTCCGAGAGATTTATCAGGATCGCCAACAGCTATCTGGCAACTACGGCGATTATCGCCGCGATCGTTACGACCGGAGATACGACAACTCTGTTTGGAATGGCAACCGTGGACAATGGAACCGCAACGATAACGGCTGGTGGAATTGGGGTAATAGCGGCTGGGGAAGTCGGGAGCGCCGGGATTACCGTCGCGACTAAGACTTAAGAATATCTGCGTCTGTTCACCCAACCTTGCAGGAGGCGGAATATCACCGCCTCCTGCCTCATTTCTTGACTTCCCCAACACAGCCGTCCTATAACGCGACATACGGTCGCTTTATAGGACGGCTAGCATGATCATAGATTGCGATACCCACTTGATGCCACGGGATGCTTTCGAGAGCATCGACGGCAACTTCGCCGGGCTTAAACCGCGGCTCAAGTTTAACGACGAAGATCTCTATGCCGACGTCGAGTTTCCCGGCTACCCAGCGGAAGTTCCGGGCACGAGCCCGCTTTTGGCGCCAGGTTCGGGCGCAATGTTTAAGAGTTTATGGGATATGTGCTCTCGTATGGACGACTATGACAAGCGTCTGGGCATAGAACAGCATGTCGTCTTGCCGCAATTTTCCGGCTGGTGGTCATATCTGATCGACGCGGAGCTTGCCTGCCGGATGGCGCGCTCCCACAATGAAGCACTCATGAGGCTGGCGAAAGAGTATCCGGGAAGAATCTTGCCGGTCGCGTTAATCCCGCTGCAAGACGTTCCGGGTTCGATTCGTGAAATGGAGTGGGCCAAGGAAAACGGTTTTTGTGCGGTCGTACTCGATAAGGCTATTCCGGTTAAAGAGCATCCTTACGGCGAGCCGCTCGGTAGCCATCGCGAGCTTTGGCCGTTCTTTCAGAGAGCGCAAGAGTGGTCGATGCCGATTTATCTGCACAACGTGCAGCACGGTCATCGCATCAGCAATATGCAGGCTTTCCAGCGCGACGGTTTATATATTTTTGCGCCGCAGGAAGGGCAAATGAGCTTGGTTTCATTATTCACCAGCGGACTATTGGATGAATTTCCCAAGCTGCAATTCATTTTCACCGAAGCCGGGACGTCGTTCATCAAGCCAATAGTGCAATGGCTCGACCGAGTTTTGGAGCGGCCGCCGGTGGACTACGACGATCAGGAGGAGCCACTGTCCAATCGAACGTTGACGAAAATCGGCGAACGGCTGCGGCGCGCGCGAGCGCTCTACCCGGCGCATGTTTTTCTAGAAAAAAACCAGAAACCCGCCAGCTACTATTTCAAAAATAATTTCTACTTCACGATCGAAACCGAAGAGCCGGAGCTAGCAGAGGCGATTGAGTTCTTGGGCGCCGAGCGATTTCTCTTTGCGACCGACTACCCGCACGACGATCCGGGCGGCAGAATGAAGTTCGAAGACGTGCGCCTGCTCAGAGAAAATCCAAAGATTTCTGAACCCGCCAAAGAATTGATTCGCTGGCAGAACGCCCAAAGGCTGTTTGAGTTGGCTCTCTGAACATCGTGGCTATCCCTGAACGCTACAACACGGGTTACAACATCGGCGTCGGCGGTGCGGTGGTTCGTGGCCGGCAACTTTTGTTAGTGCGCCGCGCTTCAAGCCATGGCCGCGGTAATTGGCAGCTGCCCGGCGGTTTCATCGAGCCGAATGAAACCATAGAGCAAGCAGTGGTGCGTGAAGTTCAAGAGGAGGCCGGGGTCACGGCGGAAGTGGAAGCGGTCCTCGGACTGCGCAGCCGTTACGATCCCGCCAGCGGTAATGGCATCTACATCATTCTCCTTTTGCGGTCCGTTACCGGCGAGCCGATGCCGGATGGGCGTGAAGTCGATCACGCGGGCTATTTTAATCTTGAACAGATCCAACAATTAACTCCGCTGCCGCCGGTAAATTGGGAAATTGCCCAAAGAGTGCTTTCTTCCGACCGCCGCCTTCTTTCCCCCAAACCGCTGACGAATTTAAACGGCGCGAAGTTCACGCTGTTTGTCGGCTGATGCACCGTCTTTTTTGTCATCAAGCAAAAAACATCTTCCTCCGGCTGATATATGGTTTTTGACCTGGAGCAGGCGCGTACAGTTATGCTAGAGTATTAGCAATGGAAGCTCTTATTTTTGACAGTCGTCCCGTTTTACGAAATCCGGTGCTGCTGTTGTCGTTCGCCGGCTGGAGCGACGCGGGCGCATCGGCGTCGACCGCTGTGCGATATTTGATTGACCAATTAATGAGCAAGAAATTCGCCGGCATCGACCCGGAAGAGTTTTATGACTTCTATCGACAACGGCCGGTGGTTCGTTTGAATGACAGCAAAGCGCGCGAGATCCACTGGCCTTCCTACGATTTCTACCATGGCGTGGGAATGGGTATCGATAAGGATTTCGTGCTCGGTATCGGCGCTGAACCCCATCTACGTTGGCGAACGTTTACGGAGACGATGCTGCGTTTCGCTCGCGAGTGTCAGGCCGAGATGGTGATCACCTTGGGTGCATACCTCGACGAAGTTCTTTATACCCGTCCGGTGCCGCTTACAGGATTTTCTACGGATCCACAGCTAATGGATCAACTCGATCTCGTGCCTTCACGTTACCAAGGACCGACCGGCATCGTCGGTGTTTTGGCGGACGCGTGTCGTGCTGCCAGTATGCCGCACGTCAGTCTTTGGGCGTCGCTGCCCCATTATCTTTCCGTGTCGCCTAACCCGCGCGGCACCCTGGCGTTACTTCTGCGACTCAGTCAATGGCTCGGCCTCAGAGTCGACACCGGTCCACTGGAGCGCGCGGCGGCGGATTTCCAGGCAAAGATCAACGACGCCGTCAACGCCGACCCCAAGCTCTCCGCATTTGTGCGCGAGCTCAAGAAGCGCGAATTCGAACAGTGAAACTCTCCGTTCTGGTTCCCATCTATAATGAAGAGCAGACATTGGCGGAAATCGTGCGTCGCGTGTGCGCCGTGCCGATGCCGAAGGAGATCATTCTCGTCGATGACGGATCCAAGGATCGAAGCCGAGAGATCCTGACTCAGCTGCAAGAAGAAAATCGTCGGGCCGGTGACAAGCTGAATGACGTCAAAGTTTTTTTTCAGCCGCAAAACGAAGGAAAGGGCGCGGCGCTAAAGATAGCGTTCGGCCATGTCACCGGCGACGTAATAATGATTCAGGACGCCGATCTCGAATACGATCCGAAAGACTATCCAAGCTTGTTGCAGCCGATCCAAGACGGATTGGCTGACGTTGTTTACGGCACGCGCTTCGCGGGCGGCGGCGCGCATCGCGTGTTGTTCTTTTGGCACTCCATGGGCAATCGGATGCTGACGCTGCTCTCCAACATGCTCACCAATTTAAACCTCTCCGACATGGAAGTCGGCTATAAGGTCTTTCGCGCCGAAGTACTGAAAGGCATCGAGATTCAATCGAAGCGGTTCGGTTTCGAGCCGGAAATTACTGTGAAACTGGCGAAAAAAGGCTGCCGCTTTTACGAGGTGCCGATTGCGTACCACGGCCGCACCTATAAAGAAGGTAAAAAAATCACCTGGAAAGATGGGTTCGCCGCGCTGTACTACATGATTCGATTTCGGCTAGGCTGGTAGGGCGTGGCGGGCGCGCGATTCACAACCGTCCACTCTTTTGTCCGGGTGGCGATTCTATGAATTCTCCGCAAACAAATGACCGGAGGAGAACAATTGCATGCCTAGTAATTTGCGTGCTTGGCGTCTTTTTACGCCTGTGGCAATATTCTGCGAACCGCTCCTTGTGGTTTGATGAGGCGTTGCTGGCCTTAAACATAGTGCATCGACCCTTTGCGCTTTTGCTGCAGCCATTGGACAACAATCAAGGCGCCCCTATCGCCTTTCTGTTTTCAGAGAAAGCGCTCATCGAGCTCTTTGGTAACAAAGATTATGTGTTGAGACTGTTTCCGCTGGTAACAGGTAGCGTGGCAATCTTTCTGATGTGGAAAGTATTAGAGGATTATGTGGGAGGTGTCGGGGCAAAATTCGCATTGCTCTCATTTGCGATCTCTGAAGCGTTGATTTATTACGCTTCCGAAGTCAAGCAGTACAGCAGCGACGTTCTCGCTTGTCTATTATTACTCGCCATTGCTCCGCAATGTTTAAACGTACGCAATGGGCCGAAATCGATCCTGCTGTTTGGTTTTCTCGCCGGTGCCCTGGTGTGGTTCTCGCACCCTGTCGTGTTTGTTATCAGCGCGATCTTCGTCGTTCTTCTTTGGGATGCGGCGATTAGCGGTGAGCCGCCAGTGATTCGATTGCGTAGGCTCTTGTCGATTAGCGGCGCCGCCGCACTTTGTGGTATCAGCTTTTCGATTCTCTTCTTGATCTCGTTGCGTTTTCTCGCGAGCAATGTCGAACTGCTCAGTTATTGGCAGGACGCTTTTATGCCGACGTCGCCATGGCAAGATCCAATTTGGTTTTTGAAAGCCGGGTATAGCCTCTTAAACAATTTGGTCGGGTGGCCTCTAGCCAGTGCCGGGATGGGCGCGATCCTTTTTATCGTCGGGTGTGTATCGTTCTCTTTTAAAAACTGGCAGTTCGCGTCAGTACTCATGAGCCCGTTGATTTTTGTTTTAGCAGCTTCAGGGCTGCACATGTATCCATTTAGTGGTCGCTTAATGCTGTTTTCTGTTCCGATTTTACTTTTGATTGTTGCGGAAGGATTCGAGCGGGCACGATTGTTATTGGGCAGAATCGATCCCAGAATAGGCGTTTGGGCTACGGTTGGGCTGGCTTCGTTTCTTCTCTATGCGCCATTGGCGGGCGCCGTGGCCAACTTCGCTCGACCCCCCGTGAAAGAGGAGATCAAACCGGTAATGTCCTATTTGCATCGATATCGGGCTCCTGCGGGCGGTATCTACGTCCATCATGGAGCCGTTCCTGCGTTCGAGTATTATGCCTCCGTTTTTGGGTTTCAGAAGGATGACTATATCGCAGGCACTCCTTCCAGCGAACAACCAGAGATGTATAAAAAGCAGATCGATATGTTGAAGGGGCGCGAGCGGATCTGGATCGTTTTCTCGCACATCTGTCATACCTGTAGAGTCGATGAACAAGAAGTTTTCCTTAAATATCTTGATAAGGTCGGTGCAAGGCTGGCTTTCTTTCAGTCGGAAGGCGCGTCGGTTTACTCCTATCGCCTCCTTCTCAGATAATCTCTTGGTTGGATCGGTTCTTCCCGCACAACAAAATAAATTGCTGCCAATCGACTAATTTCTTTGCTCTCTCCACAATTCATCCATGTAGTCCTGCAGCCCTTCTTTCAGCGTGAACTTCGGTGCATAGCCTAACTCAGCTTTCGAAACGCTGATGTCCATCGGGATGCTGCGGCTCTTATCCACGCTGCTCGTGCCGCTGACTTTGACTTCGGCATTCGGCAACAGTTCTCTGATCACTTGAGCAAGCTCGTCCGGACCGTGAACCACCCCGGTTCCCGCGTTGTAAATGCGCTGTTTGGGATTTTGCGCCCGGCAAGCGAGAAATAGCGCCATGCCGACGTCTTTACCATAAACATATTCATTGGGACCATAAGTTTTGGCGTCGATCGTGAGTGGGTTGCCTTTGATTATGTTCAGCGCCAAATCGCGCATGACCTTGCCGACCGTCGAGCCGCCGACGTAAAAGCCACGGCCGAAAACGCCGCCCGGGCGAATTATGATGGTATCGAGGTTGTACATGCTGGCATAGGCGTGGACCAGGTGTTCTGAGCACACTTTGGTCGTGGCATAGAGATTGTGGCCGCCGATGGGATGAGTTTCGTGGATGACGCTGTCGTTGATCTTGCCGCGCTCATAGGCGCCGAAGGTACTGACATAAACCACGCGCTGAAGTTTACGCAGACGCGAAGCCTCCAGGATATTAATCGTGCCGAGAATATTGTTGGTCGCGCCGGTGTAAGAGTTTTCCTGAACGCGCGAGCCGATCAGACCGGCGGTATGGACGATCGTGTCGACGTTGAAT
>WNFW01003865.1_pt1 | contig 10463 bp, 6 predicted proteins | sample 5400131 | NCBI WGS metagenome assembly WNFW01 (sample SAMN13153362, study PRJNA577476) | soil metagenome | isolation source: 20 cm soil or saprolite under grassland replicate 1 | place: USA:California | collected 2016-06-15
ACAGCCACGTACCGACAATTCTCCGAGGACACGGTTGCAGCCGCTCGCTTCGATAACGTACCCCTTGATCCGAAATACCGCGGATTCTTTCATTTGCCAGGGACACAGACGATCCTCAAGATCGGCGGCTACTTTAAGACGGACTTCATCTATGATTTGAAACCCGCGGGAAATACGGATTCGTTCATCACTTCTTCCATTCCTATCCCTCCCGTGGCTGGCGTGAATAACGCGACGGTTTCCGTCCGTCCAACGCGTATGAACCTCGACTTCCGAGTCCCCAGCGCCAAGATTGGAGATGTGCGCTTCTACGTTGAGGGGGACTTGTTTGGAACCAACTCGACAACGCCGCGCTTGCGCCACGCCTACGCCCAGGCAAAGAACTTCCTCATCGGACAAACTTTCTCAAACTTTATGGATCCGGACGCTTTCCCTGACACCCTTGATTTCCAAGGGCCAAACGGCATGGTCAGCGTTCGCAATCCGCAGTTGCGTTATGGATTTGCTCTCAGCCCGAGCACAACCTTTTATGTTTCAGTGGAAAAGCCTAGTTCCGATATCGCTTTCAAAACGCCACAATTCTCATCCCAGCCCAATGCTCCTAGTCCTGACGGTGCTATTCGCCTCCGGCAGGAATTCGAAAGAGGCCATTTCCAGGTCGCAGGCTTGTTCCGTTCCATCGCGGCTTTTCTGCCCAACGGAAGAACAGATTCAGTTTTTGGATGGGGACTGAACGCTGCCACGAGTGTGAAGACATTCGGGAAGGATAACGCAATTTTTGCCGTCGCTGCCGGGCACGGGATTTCGCGATATCTGCAAGACACCTCGGGACTAGGAATTGACGCAGAACCTGTATCAGGCGTAATCCCTCATTTGCAAGCGACTCCGGCAGTGGGCGTTGAGGCCGCCTATCAGCACTATTGGCTGAAGACGCTGCGGTCTAGCGCAATCTACTCGTACGCTGCCGTAAACAATACGAATCTGTCGGCCGCCACAACCTATAATCACGGTACGTATACCGGAGCTAACTTGATCTGGAATCCCTACGGGTCCCTCAATGTCGGAGCCGAGTTTCTCTACGGTTGGGCGATGGAGCAAAACGGCCTAAAGGCAAATGCGCCCCGTATCCAGTTCAGCGCCAAGTACAGCTTTGTGAAAGTGGACGCGGACAAATAATTGCTTCCGCCGTCTCTGAGCCTGCGACGACCAGGCTCGAGCCTCAGAGATACCGTCGATGACCGAGAGCATGGGACCACGCAAAAGCTCCTGGGAAACATACGTGGCGAAAGCGGCTCCGGGGCTCGCGAAACTGCTAAGCTATCAAAAAAGCAACTTGCCGCATGATCTGCGCGCGGGATTGTCTGTAGCTGCGGTGGCGTTACCTGTGGGTGTAGCCTATGCGCAACTCGCGGGATTCAATCCTGCTGTAGGACTGTACTCCAGCATTCTGCCACTGGTGGCATATGCGATATTCGGAACCTCGCGGCAGTTAATCATCGGCCCCGATGCCTCCACATGCGCACTTGTTGCCGCAGCGGTGGCGCCGTTGGCCTCAGGCGACCAAAAACTGTACGAGTCGCTATCAGTGACACTGGCCTTGCTCGCTGGCGTACTGTGCATCGGGGCCAGCTTCTTAAGATTAGGTGCTCTCGCAGATTTTCTCTCGAAGCCCATACTGGTCGGTTTCCTGAATGGGATCGCTCTGAGCATCATGCTCGGACAAATCGGCAAGATTTTCGGATTTCCGATCACTGCCGGTGGCATTGTTCCTCGGCTTTTCGAATTCGCCCAGAAAGTCGGCCTTACACACTGGCCGACGCCCGCCGTAGGACTCGGCACATTCCTCGTCCTTCTGGTAAGTCCCAAACTGTTTCGAGGCGTTCCCGCGGCGCTCGTGGCCACGATCCTTGCGGCGGTCGCCGTACCGTTCCTGGGCCTAGAAAAGTATGGAGTTGCAATCGTGGGTGAAGTACCGGCTGGGCTTCCTCTTGTGCGCATTCCGCATTTTCCGATGTCCGTAGTGCCGAGCCTTTTCGGGGACGCGACGGGGCTAGCTTTGGTCACCTTCTCGAGCATGATGTTGACGTCGCGCAGTTTTGCTTCCAAGAACCGCTACGATGTAGACGCGGACCGGGAGTTCGCGGCGCTGGGCACAGCTAATATCGCCTCCGCAATTTCTCAGGGGTTCGCAGTGAGCGGCGCAGACTCTCGAACGGCCATGAGTGATGCAACGGGCGGCCGCACTCAGGTCACGGGGCTCGTTGCAGCGGGAACGATTGCCATTGTGCTTTTGTTCTTTACGGGACCTCTACGGTACGTCCCTATTCCCGCTCTGGGTGCCGTGCTGGTGAAAGCGGCGTTTTCTTTGGTGGACCTAAAGGCGCTGCAAATGATCTACAAGATTGACCGGCGGGAATCCGCCCTGTCGGTCCTGTCCATGCTCGGGGTCGTTGCTGTCGGTGCCATCCATGCGATCCTGATTGTTGTTGCCCTGGCAATCTTGCGGTTTGTAAGGCTTGTGTCGCGCCCCAAGGTCGAGGTCCTTGGGCAAGTTGAAGGGTTCCCAGGCTTTCACTCCATCGAACGACATCCGGAGGCAACTACGATACCCGGCTTAATACTGCTTCGTTTCAATTCCCCCGTTGTGTTTTTCAATGCGCCCTATTTTAAGCGTGAGGTTATGGCAGCCGCAGAGGCCGCAGGGCCGTCTCTGAGATGGCTCGTGCTCGACATGCTCCCGATTACGATGATCGATGCAACAGGCCTCTACACGGCGGACGAGGTTGCAGACACGCTGCGAGAGCGGGGTGTAGTCCTGGCAGGAGCCGGCAGGCAGACGGAGTGGCGCCTTTGGGCCGAATCACGACGACGTGCACCAAACGAACGCAAGATTCAAATGTATCCAACGGTGCATGAAGCGATAAGAACGTTTCGCAAAGTGGAGGCCGAAGCAGCAGAGGTGAGTGTGTAACTGTCAGCGCGAAATTGAGCTAAAGTTACTTTGCAACCGCCGGAGACGAAGGATTCTTCAACTGCAACGACAGAACGTTTGCGACTAAAGACGCAATGAATATGCACCGTGGCGTTCAGGATGTCGAAGATGCAAACGGTCGCATGACGAGGACCGCCGAGGAAGATTTTATTACGGGCTCAGGCGTAATAGGGACCTCGGTCACGGAGCTCGTGAACCTAGATCATCCTCACACTTAAGAAAATCGACTGTCGTATTGACCATCTTCATCTGTCTTTGCGATCGTTTGGCAAAATGAGTCTGTGTTGTGGACCTGTAAGTTGTGACAGTACTCGCCTTTCGTCGAGAAATTCAGAATGTTGTTGGTATGGATCACCCAACAAAAGTGTCACTTTCGAGTAATCGCGTCTGTCGGCTCAGCCTCCTGTTTCTGGCCATGCTTGCGGCCCCAACCGCTTTTGCTCAGAAGACCTCCACGATATTCGACAAGGATTTCGACTTTTCTGGACACAAGCGTTACTCTTGGCGACAAAACCGCCTCATGACTCGCCAGCATCCCGATACCAATGAAATTATGGATCTCAAGATTGTTAAGGCTGTGAATCAAACCCTCGTCGCAAAGGGATTTGTCGAAGTCAAAGACAAACCCGATTTCTACATTTCCTATGACGGAGGCGGAGATATGCAGATCAGTGCTGGAGCTCAGGAACACGCGAGCTCTATTCCCCTCTCTCCGGCTGATCGCGCCCCGACGTACGGACTAGGCAACGGTCCAGCGCTGGCTCCATCCACTTGGCTAAAGGTAAATGGTCAAATCGTGTTCTATATGACTGACGAGTCTAAGAAAACCATTTGGGAGACCACCTACAGCAAGACGTTCCGTGACCCCGACAAGGCGTTGCGCAACTTCGATAAAGTTGTCAATGAACTTGTGACGAAGTCCTTCAAAGACTTTCCACCGAACGCCAAGAAGTAGGTCATTGGTTGCAAAACAGGGACGCTTTTTTTTCACAGGGAAGTTACGCTCCCAGTAATTCTTGTCAGTAGTACGAGACTAACTGCGAAAGCTGCTCCTATGGCCAATCCTGCCTCCTTTATCGAGGGATCAGCTCATTTGATCAAGCGCTCGCGGACTTCCTGATTTCAGTCAGCAAGGAGTGATCCTCGATGGGAAATAAGGAAGACAGCAATGGCAGCGGTCGTCTGAAGCGGAAAGATTATGAGAAGGAGCTCGGCAGGCTTCAAGAAGAGCTCTGCAAGCTTCAGGATTGGGTTAAGCACAAGGGTCTGCGCGTCATTGTCGTATTTGAAGGTCGGGACGCCGCTGGGAAAGGCGGAACCATTCGTGCGATCACGGAACGGGTCAGCCCGCGCGTTTTCCGTCTCGTGGCGCTGCCCGCTCCATCCGACCGCGAAAAGAGCCAAATGTACATGCAGCGTTACATGCGGCACTTTCCCGCCGCCGGGGAAATTGTCATCTTCGACAGAAGCTGGTACAACCGCGCTGGAGTGGAATACGTCATGGGCTTTTGCACTCCGGAACAACATCGCAAGTTTCTAAAACTATGCCCCGAAATCGAAGAGTATATGGTGGATGCTGGGATCATTCTCATCAAATACTGGATGGAGGTCGGGAAGAAAGAGCAACAGCGGCGATTTGAGGCGCGCATCAAAGACTCGCTTCGTCAATGGAAGCTTAGTCCCATGGACTTGGAATCATTTCGGCGCTGGTACGAGTTTTCCAGTGCACGCGATAAGATGTTCGAAGCCACGGATACAAAGCATGCCCCGTGGCACATCGTTCGGTCAGACGATAAGAAAAAAGCGCGGCTAAATTGCATTTCTCATTTGTTGAGCATGATTCCCTATGGCAAAGTCGCTCGGGAAAATGTGAAATTGCCAAAGCGCAGGACGAAAGACAGCTACGACGATCAGGCTACGCTAAAGGGAAGGCACTTTGTCCGGGGGAGATACTAGCTAGGTCCGTCCACTTGAGTAGCTTGCTTTCTTGGAGAAAACACAATCAGCCAAGCGTGTCGATTTCTAAGGGTTCAGGAGACGATCGTTAAGTCCGTCTTTCGCAGGCTCCGCTGTCAGCGCCTACCTCCAGCCATCGCTTTGGCCTCTGCCGTTCGCGCTTTGTCAGCTATCTCGGTGAAAGCGGCCAGCTTGCCCACTTCCAAGGCTCGCTTGGGATCAAGAAATCCGTAAAGCTGGATGAGTTTGGCCACAAGTCCGCTCCAGCCGGTCTGGTGGCTGGCGCCCAATCCGGCACCATTGTCTCCGTGGAAGTATTCAAAGAAGTAGATATTGTCTCGCCAGAAGGGATCGCTCTGGAACTTTTCTGTACTGCCATAGACGGGCCGCCGACCGTAGTCGTCGCGTAAGAAGATCCGGGTCAATCGGTCCGAAATCTCTTTGCTTACCTCGAAGAGGTTCATGAGCTTGCCAGAGCCCGTGGGACACTCGATTTTGAAGTTGTCACCATAATACAAATAGAAGTTCAGCAGTGCCCGAATAATGAGGGCGTTCACCGGCATCCAAACCGGTCCCCGCCAGTTGGAATTGCCACCGAACATGCCGGTGTTCGACTCGGCCGGCAGGTAGTCCACGCGGTACTCCTGGCCGCCTACGTTTAAGACGAACGGGTGCAGCTGGTGGAACTTGGAGAGCGAACGGATGCCGTAGGGGCTCAGGAACTCGTTTTCGTCGAGCATCTTGGTCAGGATCCGGCGGAGCCGTTCTGGGTTGACCAGGGCCATAATCCCGCGCTCGGCTACGCCAAAATGTCCCGGGCCCGTGGGGTGGATGGTCCTCTTGAGTTCGGGAATCCGGCGCAGGCGTTCCTGCACGTTAGCCATCGTCTGCGGAAGGCGCTCCCGAGACGACTTCTCGACAACCGTCGTGGCACATAGGGGGAGGAGCCCCACCATAGAGCGTACCTTGAGCCTCTGTGGGCTGCCGTCTGGGAGCCGCAGCAGGTCGTAGTAGAAGCCGTCCTCCTCGTCCCACATGCCGTCGTGACCGGGCCGGTTCATAGCCGAGCCAATGTAGTAGAAGTGCTCGGCGAACTTCATGATCATGGGCTCGTAGCTGTGGTCGTGGGCGGTGATCTCGAATGCGAGTTCCAGCATGTTCTGGCTGAATAGAGCCATCCAGGCCGTGCCGTCCGCCTGCTCCAGGTGGCCGCCGGTGGGCAGCGGGGCGCTGCGGTCAAAGACGCCGATGTTGTCGAGACCGAGGAAGCCGCCCTCGAACACGTTCTTGCCGAAGCGATCCTTGCGGTTCACCCACCAAGTGAAGTTCAGCAAGAGCTTGTTGAACGTCGACTTGAGAAAATCCAGGTCCGTCTCGCCGCGCAGTCGCTGTTCCGTGCGGTGCAGAAAGAGAGTTGCAAAGGCGTGTACCGGGGGGTTCACGTCGCTGAAGTTCCACTCGTAAGCAGGCATCTGGCCGTTGGGGTGTATGTAGGCAGCGCGAAGCATCAGTTCCATCTGTTGCTTGGCGAAGTCAGGGTCCACGATGGAGAGCGGGAGAGTGTGGAAGGCCAGGTCCCAGGCCGCGTACCAAGGGTATTCCCATTTGTCGGGCATGGAAATGACGTCCTGGTTTAGCATGTGGAACCACTCCGAGTTCCGGGAATTTCGATATCCGTGATGGAGAGGGTTGGAGCGGTGCTCATCCAGCCAGTTATCACCGTCGAAGAAAAAGAACTGCTTGCTCCAGAGCATGCCGGCGAGAGCCTGGCGCATCACCTTAGCCGCGTCTTCACACACCGATGGTGGCGTGACCGACCTGTAAAACTCGTCGGCTTCACGAAGCCGGTCAGCGAAGACCTCATCAAATTGCTTTCCGAAGGGTTTGACCCTCTGGTTCAGAGAACTGCTTGAGAGGCGCATCCGAATCACTTTGGTCTGACCCATGCCTACACTGACCTGGTAGTGCGCCGCGACCTTGGTGCCCTTCTTGTCAGCATCTACCGCGCACAGGTTGCCCTGCACGACATAGTTGTTGATGCCGTCCTTGACGTGGGGGCTCTCGTTTTTTTGCCCGGGGAAAAGCAGCTCATGGTTTGTTTCGTTCTCGGTAAAGAGCAGCGGCACGTCACCTTCGCAGGAAAAGAGGTAATTACCCAGCAGTGGATGCCTTACGGCCACGGCGCTTGTACCTGCCGCGGCCTCGATCTGTTTGAGGATTGGTTTCTCGGCAGCCCGGTTGGATGCGGCAATCCATGCCGACCAGTCGTTCCGGAACCAGAGCGTTGGCAAGAGATGCAGTTCTGCGGCGTCTGGTCCACGGTTGGCTGCTGTGATCCGCACCAGGACGTCTTCCGGACCGTCTTTGGCGTATTCCACAAAGACGTCGAAATATCGATCGTCATTGAAAACGCCGGTGTCGAGGAGTTCGTACTCCATGTCGTTTTTCGAACGACGGCGGTTCGTCTCCACGAGATCGGCATACGGGAAGGCCGCATGCGGGTATTTGTAGAGGTACTTCATGTAGGAGTGCGTCGGTGTGCTGTCGAGGTAGAAGTAATACTCTTTCACATCCTCGCCATGGTTGCCCTCGCTGTTGGTCAAACCGAAGAGTCGCTCCTTGAGGATCGGATCCTTACCGTTCCACAAAGCCAGCGCGAAGCAAAGGCGCTGTTTGTCATCGGAAATCCCGGCGAGTCCATCTTCTCCCCAGCGGTAGGCGCGAGAACGAGCCTGATCGTGGGTGAAGTAATTCCAAGCGTCACCCCCCTCGCTATAGTCCTCGCGAACCGTACCCCACTGTCGCTCACTGAGATAGGGTCCCCACTTTCTCCATGGGGCTTTCCCATCGCGCGCAGCTTCAAGGCGTTCTTTTTCTGCAATCTGGCTCATGACTATGCCCCCTCCTCGTTTCCTCGCGACTGGTTCAGCTAGCTCGCACCATTGATCTTCTAGAGCGTCTCCACTCAACACGTAATAACCCACAGGGGCACGTCGAGGAAATGGTCACGCACCGGCCGAGCGTGCCCGTCGCACAGGCAGTCATAGAGTCGCTTGTCGTAGGTGTAGTCGAAGCCTTGCCGGCGGTCCGGCTTCAATTGCGTGCTGGCCATCTCAAGATCGCATGTTGCAGCCCGTCGGCGGCTAACAGAACTGTCAGAATTTACAGATGTCAGTTTTGGGTCATGCCTCCATATTTTTGAAAATGAGGTTCTTCGCTGCAGGCATATGCGGGACCGCGCTATCCCTGGCAGGTAGCCTATTCGTTCCCATGGGCCGCCCGCAGGACCTCGCTCCTAGGGCCTATCTCATCACTCCGATTCACTCCAACGCGGTCACTTTGACGAATTCCTTCTTCGACGGAAGCTTAACCTTTGACGGAACGGTCCCAATTACAGGTGCAAGGGCGAGATTTAACGTTTCGGTATTCAATTACTCGCATTCACTAAATTTTTTTGGACGTAGCTCCAATGTCCTGGTTTCGCTGCCGTACGGTGTTGGCAACTTCCGGGGGAATGTAGTCGGTGCAGAAACCCTAGCGTACCGTTCCGGCCTCCTGCCTGTATCACTTCGATTCTCGGTAAATCTCAAAGGCGGCCCAGCGATGAACGTTCAGGAGTTCAGGAACTGGAGCCAGAAGACTATTCTGGGCCTGAGCATGAAGGTCGTACTCCTGACGGGCCAGTATGACCCGACAAAACTCATCAATCTCGGAACCAACCGCTGGGCCTTCAAGCCCGAATTCGGTTACTCAAGGCGATGGGGCCATTGGCTCCTCGACGGGTACGGAGGAGCTTGGTTCTTCACGACGAACCCTGAGTTTTTCTCACACAACCTGTTTTCACCTGGTACCAACACACAGACAGAGAGTCCCATAGGTTCTTTTGAAGGGCACCTCAGCTACGACTTTAAGCTTCGGCTGTGGGTCTCACTCGATGCAAACTACTGGGTCGGAGGGAGCACAAGCCTTAACGGCGTGCAAAGCCCCGGTACTCTTCAAAGAAACTCCCGTGTGGGCTTCACCTCCTCGGTTCCTCTATCGAAGCATCAGTCCGTGAAGGTCAGCTACAACAATGGCGCGTACATCAAGTACGGAGGCAACTTTCAGAATATCTCGGTTGCGTGGCAATACACCTGGCTTGGCAGACCAAACTAGATCTGCTCACGAATTGAGCGCTTCACGATTTTCAGTTTGCAAAAGGACCGGCCAAACGGAAACTATTCTCAATCATCCGTGGGTCCTAGGTTCAATCCTCGCGATCGTCCTGGCCCTGGCTTTGGAGCTTGGGCGTCTCGTTGGTGTCTATTCCCGCCTCCATGAAGAACAGAACCGCAGAGACCAGATGGCCACCATTCGCGATGGCCTTTTTGTGCTGGTCAGCTTGCTCTTGGGTTTCCGCTAGCTTTAGCCTCGCCCCGCTACGCTGCGCGTCGCTCGCTGCTTGTGGAAGAGGCCCCAGCAACAGATCTGCAAGATGTAGTCCAAGAGCGAGACCCGAAAGTATGGACCGAGCGGTGCTCAAAGAGATTCTTGGAACTCATCGACACGAACCGTCGTCCAAAAACTGGCCAGTCGCAGCCATTGCAGCGAGTGCGTGCCCGCAATTCAATATTCGTCGGTCTAGCGGATCATTCTCGAGCGCATCACTACGGGTATATGTTCTCGACTTGTTTGCGTCGAGAAATCGATCGCTCAACTGCTTCATGTTGTTGAATTCGTTGGTAAGCAGTTGGAATGCATTTTTGTCCGATTCGGTTGATGCGGCCAGAGAGACCAATCTGAGGTTGTGTTGCGCTCGGTCACTAAAGCTCTTCATCCAATCGTCGGTTATCGGGAATCCACGCTGGACTGCGCTGATCAGAGCGCTTCGCCATTCCCTAATCACAGACATCTGTTCGATGCCCGCCCTAAGGAACTCCTTTGTAAATCCCGGTGCGGCTGTCGTCGACGTATTTGCGTTGGAAGGAGGCAATGTCAATACGATTTGATTGCCCCTAAAGCCGAGCGAACCATTCGCAAGCCGCGCCAATGCTTCGATCTCAACGTAGGAACGTCCGCCCATCTCGGTAACGGGGATCTCCGCAGAATGTCCGGCCACAGTGAATGTCCGATTCTGCTGCGCGGAATGCATAAGGACGAAAACAGAAAGGCACAAGAAGAGCAAAGATGTTACCCGCATAAGTAATCGTGCTGGGTTCATAAGCTTAACCCTGGAACACCTTCCTGCTCGTCAACGCGTCCCGCCTCTTCGAGGAACTGCGGTGTCATCGAAGTGATTCAAGTCATGAGAGAGACGATAATGGTTCCCCAAGTCGTCAGAAAGATGTGGCCGAAGGCCGCCGTGTACGAGTACCCCAGTGTGGCAACCGGGCTATCTGATTTCTCCTGAACCGCAGCAACGCCCGCGATCATCGTCTGAGCGCCGGCGATTCCTCCTAGCAATAGTGCCGGGTTGAGTCTAAGAACGTAGCGGCCAAAGAAGAGACCCATAATTAGAGGTATGAGCGTCACCACG
>WNFW01003868.1_pt1 | contig 10461 bp, 9 predicted proteins | sample 5400131 | NCBI WGS metagenome assembly WNFW01 (sample SAMN13153362, study PRJNA577476) | soil metagenome | isolation source: 20 cm soil or saprolite under grassland replicate 1 | place: USA:California | collected 2016-06-15
TGCCGTAAGCAGTGAGGCTCCACAAAAAGGAGGAGAGGTTCTCCGTCAGGTTTCGTGAAAGCTCTAGTATATCTCGCTCATGATTATGCGCGAACCGGCTTTAGCAGAGCTTCGGCATATTTCAATGGTTCCCTGAAAGATTCAGTATCACGAAACCTGACCGCGAGCCAATTCTGCTGTCAAATAAAGGCATTAAATATGCTCAGGATCAGGTATTTATAGTACTTGGTCTTGGGCACTTTGCAAGCTATTTTTAAGGACTTCCTTGTATGCCCGTAAAAAAGGGATGCCTGAACTTTCTATGTCGATCATGAAGTCGCGTAAGCCTGCCGCCTTGGGAGGGGTTTCCGTAAAACCAAGGTGTTTCATTAGTCGTATCCCGTCAGGTGTAAAGCTATGTGCGATGATGCGACGAATGATGATGCCTCGTTTCGCCAGGTCCAGGAGCACACTTTTAGCCCCGAGAATCAGTCGTTCGCCGTACAGCCGTTTTTGGCTCAGGCTCACTCCTGGTTTGACCCCGATCGCCATGCCATAGATGTCTACTGGTTGCTGTGGTTCGTAGGTGAGGATGTCATCTGCTGTGAGGTCTTTGGCATACCGCTTCAAGGTGAGTAAATCCTCGATCGTTTCTGGGCGTAGAGGAACAAATGTCAGGTAACCCACCAATTGATCTCCTTGCTTCAAGAGGTAGTCAATATCGGGGTTTTTCCTCAACCAGGCGGTTCGTTTTTCGGCGGGAATGGTATTGAGTCCACCGAAGACCTCGGCGGCTAATGCGACCGCTTCAGGCATCTCTTCCACGGTTGCCTTCACGAATTTCGCGGCCGTGTGATGGGTTGAGAGGTCTACCTCTTCCTCTTCCATCTCTGTCAGGAACTTGTTGAGCAGCTTCGAGGGGTGGTGCATGTCTTTGAGGAGGTAGCCTTTTCTTGCTCCTTCCTCCAAGGAGACCACCTCCTTAAACCCGAGTCGTTCGAGCATGGTTTGTCCGACCTCTGTTGCACCGATGGCATACAAAACATTCTGTAGTTTGGAAATAGCCAACAAACGCTACTGTGATGCAGTACGTCAAGCCAACATCGAACAACAAGGCTACATCGTCCTGCGTTTCCCTGGCAAGGATGTCTCTCACCGCCCAGTCACGTCAGTCTACAAGGCACATAACCTCATCCGTAGTTGCCTTTAATCCTGTTAGTCGTCTGTCTCTTCAATCAAGTCTGCTATCTTTACTCCTAGCGCTTGTGCGACTCGATGAAGAGTACCGATCGTGGGATAATATCGACGGTCTTCGTACAATTTCTTAATTGTGTTCCTATCTAAATCTGATGCTCTACTCAATCTACCCATGCTAAAGCCCTTCTGCTCTGCCACTTCTTTGACTTTTAGCCTGACCATGTTTTTCCCCTGATGTTTTGCCCTTATCCTACCAGTAGCTTCGCCTTGACGATAGGATACTATCCATCGTACGATGATTTACATCGTGCGACGGATATCATCATACCCTTGACAAGGGGAAAGTTTCATGAGGTTTGCGTGTGAATACGAGTCAAAGAGCGGAATGATTGGGCTTATTCTTTTCTCTGCTCAAGATCGAAATAGTGCTGAGATTTTCGTTGAAGAGTTGATTGACTATCAAGGCCACACCAACGTTCATAATCTGAATGAACTGACTGAAGGCACCGTAGCAGAATTGTTCAGGTTATATCCTCGAATTGCCAACGTCACTGACAGGAAAGGAATACCACGAAAAAGTTGACCGGAGAAGGAGAAACAAAAATTCGGCCATAAATCCACCAAAATCCATCATAAGCCCATAGCCGCTTGCCCGCTTTCTGTTAATAACTTGCTAGGGCTCATCATAGACAAGGCTAGTTCCTTCGTAGACATCTTCGATGGGAAAGTGGATGCTCAGGCTTTCTAATTTCACTTCACTTCCTGGCCGAAAAATGTGCAGTACCCAGTCTTCTCCCTGGCGGTGGTAGATCTCGATTTGTAGTTTCTGAGAATCAACCATGGTATATTCTTGTATAGTAGGGTGCTCTTGGTAGTATGCTAGTTTCTTGATCCTATCAGTAGTTTCAGTTGACGGAGAAAGTACTTCAACAACAAGATGTGGGTAGCGTAAAATGCGTCCTTTGCCTCGATCACGTGAGTCACAGCTTACAGTGATGTCAGGATGAACGTACCGTGTTTCGGAAAGTTGCAAGTGTGCATCAGAGTTATATACACGACATCGACCCCCTTTTAGTGGCCCTTTGATTAAAGCGGTTAGATTAGCAATAACGATGGAGTGGTCCAGGCTTCCCCCGGCCTGCATGCGTAGCTCACCATCGAGATATTCGTAAAGTATGTGTTTGCTGTTCTGGTCAAGTTCGAGATAGTCCTCGACATCCATGAGTGGAAATTCATATTGTGCCATGGTTTTCTCCTGAGTGCTGCTATCTATTGTAGATGATACCATATGTTGTGGCTAAAGAGAGGACTTCTCACATAGTTGTCCAGTATCCGAAAAGAGATGAGCCTTTATCGGCCTGAGTTGGGAATTATTGAAGGGATTTGCTTAGAGTGGCTTGTGATGGGGCTTCCGAAGAGGGTGGGGCGAGAGGGAGTCGAACCCTCACGACCTTGCGGTCAGGGGATTTTAAGTCCCCGGCGTCTACCATTCCGCCATCGCCCCTGAGCTGATGTGCGGTAGTGAATTGATATTAACATGCTGTGTCTAATCCGTCAATCATTTTGTTTTTATATTGACGTGCAGTGTTATCTAAGGCATAATACAAGACTAAAATGAGTTGTGTGTTGTTCATTGTGGTTGAATCGGTGATGTACATAGATGGGCACTACTGTGGAGAGCAATATGATTCCCCCTGATGAGATTGTGCGGGGAAGGTATGAGGTGATTGTGGTTGGTGCGGGCCACGCGGGGTGCGAGTCTGCGCTGGCCAGCGCTCGTATGGGGCGCAAGACGCTGCTGTTGACGATGAATCTTGATAGTGTGGCGCTTATGCCGTGCAATCCTTCGATGGGGGGCCCGGCTAAAGGACACCTGATCAAGGAGATCGATGCGCTCGGTGGTGAGATTGGCCGCAACACCGATCGCACGTTTATTCAGATGCGCTTGCTGAATACCAGTAAGGGCCCTGCTGTACAGGCGCTGCGCGCCCAGTGCGATAAGCAGGCGTACCGGCTTGCCATGAAATTTGTGCTGGAGGGCCAGCCGAACCTGGAATTGAAACAGGTGACGATTGCGCGCCTGTTGAGCGAGGTTGGAGCCGATGGGAGGCCGCGGATAACGGGTGTGATGACTACTAATGGGTGGCAGTACGAGGCAGGGGCGGTGGTTATGACGACGGGCACGTTCATCAATGGACGGCTGGTGGTGGGGGAGAAGACGCAGCCGGGCGGGCGAGCGGGCGAGGGTCCGGCGCTGGGTATCTCCGACTCGTTGCGCTCTCTAGGACTGACTGTGCGGCGCTTTAAGACGGGGACGCCTCCCCGTATCGATGCACGAACAATTGATTTCAGCAAGACTGAGCCGCAGCCCGGCAGTCGTGTACCTCATTACTTTTCGCAGGATACGAAGGCGCGCGAGGATGTGCAGCTGCCGGGGAGCCGGCCAAATCCGATCTACCCGGTGACTGACGAGGATTTGTATGGCTGGCGGCCGCAGTTGCCGTGTTACCTGGTGCGCACGACGGAGCAGACTCACCAGATCATTCGCAATAACCTCCATCGCTCACCGCTTTACACAGGCGTTATCGAGGGAATTGGGCCGCGCTATTGCCCCTCTATTGAAGATAAGATCGTGCGTTTTGCCGATAAGAGCGCGCACCAGGTTTTCTTGGAGCCGGAGGGGTGGCGCACGGGCGAGGTGTATGTGCAGGGGATGAATACAAGCCTGCCAGAAGATGTGCAACTGGCGATGCTGCGCAGTATTCCTGCATTGGAGCGCGTGGAGATGATGCGCGTGGGCTATGCCGTCGAGTATGATTATGTGCCGCCGGATCAACTGTTTACGACGATGCAGACAAAGGCGGCGGCGGGTCTTTTCCTGGCGGGGCAGATTAATGGCACCTCTGGTTACGAGGAGGCGGCGGCGCAAGGGATTATGGCCGGCATTAACGCGGCTTTGTTTGCACGGGGAGAGGCTCCACTCGTGTTGGGACGCCACGAGGCTTATATCGGCGTTTTAATCGATGACCTGGTCACGCGCCCTATGAGCGAGCCGTACCGGCTGCATACCTCGCGCGCGGAATACCGGCTGTTGCTGCGACCGGAGAGCGCCGACCTGCGCTTGAGCGATTATGGTTATAGATTCGGGTTGATCGATGAGGAGAGGTATGGGCGGGTGGTAGAGAAGCGGGAGCATATCCGGCGGACGATGGAGCAGCTGGATAGCGTGGTCTTTACGTCGTCGCGGGTGGTGGAGGCGCGCGCGCAGGAGGTGGGCATCGCTCCGCTGGGGCAGATGCTGTCGGCGCGAGAGCTGTTGCGCAGGCAGGATGTGCGATACTTCCAGGTGGAGCAGCTGTCACAACGAGCGGGGGAGGAGGCGCTGCCTGCTCTAGGGGAAGCGGTGGCGGAGGAGGTGGAGTTGCAGGTGAAGTACGAGAGTTATGTGCGGAAACAGGAGCAGACGGTGCGCAGGACGCAGCGCCTGGAGGAACAACTTATTCCTGAAACAATAGATTATCAAGATGTGCCACACCTGCGCACGCAGGCCCGCCAGAAGCTGGCGTTGACTCGTCCGCGCACGGTTGGGCAGGCTTCGCGTGTCGAGGGAGTAACGCCGGCTGATGTGGCGATATTGATGGTGTACCTGGAGAAGCAGCGCGCGATGGGGGTTTCTAAACATTAGATTTTTGGGGGAAGCATCGGACCTGTAGTGGCTGCGTGGCCCCACCTCAGGTTGACCGCAAGGGTCAACCCTACTCTACACGGTGCGATGCTGCGCATCGAACGTGCGGGTGATGGGTGGCCGTCTATAGTAGGGTTGACCCTTGCGGTCAACCTGGGGGGTCGGGTATTACGGGTGAAGAACGGGAAAGAATGTGTATATACTTGTTGTTGACGATGACCGGTTTGCCAATACGCTGGTGCAGTTTGTCCTGAGCAAAGAAGGTTTTGAGGTCGAGACGCTGGACAATCCTCGTGGCGCCATGCAGATGATTGAAAAACGCGAACCGGATTTGCTGATTCTTGATATAACCATGCCCTATATTAATGGCTTTGAATTTTCGCAGAAGTTGCGTGCCGATGGATACGAAACACCTATTATTTTTATGACGGCGAAGGACTCGATCGAGGACAGGTTGCAGGGTTTTAACATTGGCGCAGATGATTATATTTGCAAACCCTACAATCATCAAGAGTTAGTGGCGCGCGTCCAGGCTGTGTTGCGTCGCATTAAGAAGAACAGTAAGATTGAGAATACCAATATTCGTTGTGGGCAGTTTGAACTTTTACCTGCCGAGCTGAAGGTCGTGTGGCCTCATCATGCAGATATTCTTCTTACTCCGAAGGAGATGCAGGTGTTATACTTGTTGATGGTGTATCAAGGGCAGGTGGTCAAGCGCGAACAACTATTGGAAGAAGTGTGGAATGATAACGAGAGCAATAGCAATATTGTCGATGTGTATATCCGTCGCCTGCGAGTGAAGCTGGAGCGGGACGCTGAAAAACCGCAACACATTGTTTCCGTCCGCGGTATTGGTTATAAGTTTGTCGGGAAATAGAGGGGTAACCTGCTTTGCCGAAGCATTCTCGTAAGTCCGCGCAGGTACAGGGAGAGGTGCCTGGAGCAATTGATGTTTTGCAAGGTCGAGAAGCTGGGCCCAAATTGGAGCCTGATAGCGACCAGGAAACACGTATAAAGGATGTGAGTACGGCGCCCACGAATAGAGAGCGACGATATGCCCCCCTGGAAGCGATAGTGACGAATACTCCGGATGCCATGATCGCGCTTGATGAGCATTTCCATATTCTTGATCTCAACTCCGCGGCTACTACTGCGTTAGGTTTGCTCCCCGAGAAGGCAATTGGTCGCGAGTGCACAGAGATTTTGCGCTGTCGCAATTTGAACAGGATGGAACTCTGTGGCACCTCAAGCTGTCCGCTCCAACGTGTACTTGAGCAGAGGAAGCCGCTGCCAAATGAGGAGTTGATCATTGGCGATTGCTGCGAGGCTTCTACCAGCGTTACGCCGGTCGATATTGGTGATGGCGAACTGCATGTGATTTTTACAGCGCGTGATATGTCTTCACTCAAGGTGGCGAACCGGGTGCGCACGAACTTTGTGTCGATGGTCTCGCATGAACTGCGGACGCCGCTAAACTCTGTGCATGGCTTTATTGATTTGTTGCTGCAAGGCCATATGGGTGAGCTGACGCAGGAACAAAAGAAGTATCTTGGGTATGCCGGTGAGGGAGTGCAGCAGCTTATTTCGATTGTCGAGGATATTCTCTTTATGACGCGTTCGGACGTGGGGCAGTTTGAAGTCAAGCAGCAGCCGGAGGTGAACTTACACGTGCTGGTGAGGCAGGTGGTGACCAGCCTGGAGCCCCAGGCGCGCAAGGCTGGAGTGGTGATCGATAAAGATATTCCTACGCCTTCCCCGCTGCTCTATGTCGATCCCCAGCGCATGAAACAGGTGCTGAATAACCTGGTGACCAATGCGATCAAATTCACGCCTCCCGAGGGCACGGTGATTATTCGTGCCCGTCCCTATGATGAGCAGTTCGCGCTGATCTCGGTGATCGATACGGGTTTTGGTATTCCTGTGGAGGATCGCCAGCATGTTTTTGAGCGTTTTTACCAGTCGAACCACATGCAGCAGTCGAAGATGGGTGGCTATGGTCTGGGGCTCTCGATTGCCAAGCTGATTGTTGAGCAGCATGGGGGGATAATTGATTTTGAGAGCAGTACTGATAAGGGGACGACGTTCTTTTTTACTGCGCCCCTGTATAGGGAGCAGGCCCCGTGATGACTTGCGCCACCCTCCACCAGGGCGGGCAAGATCCATTAGCTATCCCAGTGGGGCGACTGCATCCCACCAGGATGATCCCACCCCGGCATGACGACAGCAAGAACCAGCGGATTGCCCCAGGCGGGCACCCCGACGGCCCAGCAGGCCGACCGCAAGGGTCGTCCCTACTATAGACGGGCTTGCCAAGCCGATTCGTGGTATAGTAGGGACGACCCTTGCGGTCGGCCTTGCTCCTAGAATCGTGGTCGTCCTTGCTCCTGGACTCGCGGTCGCCCTGGCTCTTACACTAGTGGTTCGCGATAGCTTTTGTCTTTGGAGAGTTTGTCGGCCTGGCGGGTGGGTTCGGGGAGGCGATAGCCTTTGCAACTGGCGAGGACGTAGTGAATGCTGGTTTCGAGGCTGATGCGGTGACCAAGGGAGATGATCATGGGTTTGACGTGGGGACGGGTGCGCAGCGCGGCTCCAACGGTTTCTTTATTGTAGATCAGGGGTACCCACGCGCCGAATTCTTCACCGAGCGCTTTCTCGTCGTAGTGGCCTCGCAGGATTGATTTGGCGCAGCCAATGGTGGGCAGGTCGAGCCAGAGGCCGAGATGTGAGGCGATGCCGAGGTAGCGAGGGTGGGCGATGCCTTGCCCGTCGACCATGACGAGGTCGGGTTGCTGGCTCAGAAGGGCAAAGGCGCCGAGGATGCAGGGTATTTCCCGGAACGAAAGCAGGCCGGGGATATAGGGCATGCGTATGGGTTCTTCGTAGACGTGGCGCTCGAGTACTTCCATTTGAGGATAGGATAGTAAGACAACGGCGGCGTGTGCCATATTCTTTTCCTCGTTGAGGGCCATATCGACTCCTGCTACGAGCTTTACCTCTCCTTTCAGCTGGTCGGTGCGAATGATTTTTGCCGCGAGTTTTCGTTGCAGCGCTATGGCTGCCTCTGGCTGAAGATTCCATTCGTGTAATGCAGGTGTGTTCGTCATATGCTTTCTAACGCGCCTCCGCTATAACTATCATACGTTGACTCTCAAGTGTGAAGGGACCAAGGTTGTGGTCGCCGTAAACATCTTTGATGACAAAGCCCGCCTGTTCAAGCAGGAGTTCCATCTCGGTGCGCTCGAAGAGGTAGAGGTGGGTGGTAATTACTGTGCGGTTGACGGGGCCATGCTGCTGGTGTTGATCGTAAAAATGGGTCAACTCGAGCAGGTGGCTGGTTTGGGAGGAGGCGGGACTGACCAGGTGGGTGAGTATGGTGCCGTCGTCGCGCCGCCAGGTTCCCTGGTGCAGGAGTTGACCACTGAGGTTCTCCATGTAGCGGGCATCGGAGTTGCTGATATCAACGATGAACGTGCCGCCAGTGGTGAGGTGTTTACGGATGGCGACGAGCGCTTGTTGCTGGGTTTTGCGCGAGGTGAGATGCGCAAATGATCCGAGAGCCACAAACGCAAAACTGAATTTTTGCGAGAGCTGCAATGCCGACATATCTTGTTGGACGAGTGTGACGCGGGAGGTCAGGTTTGCCTGTTGTACGCGTTCGCGTGCCAGTGAGAGCATCTTCTCTGAGCCGTCTACGCCGGTGATGGTATAACCGTCAAGGGCGAGCGGGATGAGCAGGCGGCCACTGCCACAGGCGAGTTCGAGTAAGGGGCCAGTGCTCAACGCAGCGAAGTCGCGGTACATATCCAGGTCTTCGTTGAATTGCTGGTGTTCGATATCATAATAAGGGGCAATCAGGTCGTATTCGTGCATGATTACTCCGTTTCGAGCAAATATTTAGAGGTCATCGACAAAGGTGATTTTCCAGTTGTTGTTGTTTTCTTTCCCTGGTAAAGTGAGATCAGTATAACTGTGTATTGGGTGGATTACAAGAGAAAAAATAAGGACACATGATGCTTCCACTCTTCCTCGCGCTGATCCTGCTTCTCATCGGAACCGTACTGCTCGTGTTTGGGGCTGATTGGTTTCTTGATGGCGCAGGCGATCTTGCACGCGCTCTTGGCATCAGTGCTCTCGTCTTAGGGGTACTCCTGGCTGGATTGGAACCCGAGGAAATGCTCACCGCAGCCATTGCTTCGGGGCGCTCCGCTCCAGCTCTTGCCGTGGGAAACGTCATTGGCACCAATGTCACCATTGTAACCGTTGCCCTGGGTCTTTCTGCACTCATTTTTCCGATGGTCATCGACCGAAGCGTGCGACGACAAGCCTTGATTGCGACCCTTGTGTCGGTTATCCCTATTGTGCTGCTCTTTCTAGGTGTCGTCACTCAACTCGCAGGGGTTCTCCTCCTGGCCATATTTGTCGGCTACACTCTTTTCCTCTTTCGGACAGATCGGGAGGCGGTCAAGCGTATGGCAGAGGCTGAAGCAGACGACGACGATGATGATGGTGACCAGGAGAAGCACTCGCACCCTCGTCTGCATTGGAAGCCTGTCCTGCTGACCTTTGGTGGTCTGGCTGCAATGGCTCTGGGAGGTCCAGCCATCGTGGAAGGGGCTCTTCGCCTGGCCCAGATCATTGGGATTGGTCAGGGGGCCGTCGGGGCAACCATCGTCTCACTTGGAACCGGGGCAGAGATGATTGCCCTGGGCGTAAGCGCAGCTCGCAAGAAACGATCCGATATCCTGGTGGGCGGTATTCTTGGCTCTTTTGCCTACAATCTGCTCGTCACACTTGGACTTGCTGCCGCCATACACGCTATTCCAGTGGACCCCCATGTGACCTTTATTGCCTTACCAGTAATGATCGTGGTTCACCTGGTGCTCCTGGCTCTTGTCTGGTATGGGAAGATTCCTCGTGTGATAGGTGGTCTTCTTGTGGCAGCCTATATCGCCTACCTCATCGCCGTTGTACTGGCCTAGAGCTGGAGCTCCGGTAATGAATACCACATATCGACTCGATCGCGCACGGAGTGATAGCAACGGCTCGTCACCTTTTCAACCCACCTCACGAGAGGGCATCCTCAATATCAGCTCCTCCTCCTCAACCGGTAAAGCGAGGGTCACTTGCACCCCTTGACCTGCTGGGGAGTCGATCGTGAGCGTCCCACCGTGGGCAGCGGCAATTCTGTTCGCCAGGTAGAGTCCCAAGCCCGATCCGGTCGATTGTGAACCTTCTACGAAGGGATGGAAGAAGGTGGTCAGCAGTTCAGGAGGGAGACCAGGTCCTTGATTGCTCACGGTGAGGATCATCCATGGTCCGTCCATCCGTCGCTCGATGTGGACCTCTACCACGATCGGCGTTTGCTTCGGCGCGTGCTTGACTGCATTGGTCAACACGTTCTCAAGCAACTGACGTAGCCGGTCCGGGTCGGCAGTGAAGACGACCTCCACAGGCGTGTGGAAATGGATTGGCTTTTCTGCTGTCCTGAAGGCCGCAACCACTTCCTGCACGAGATCCATGAGATTCATGGGCTGTGCATTGATGGAAAAGATGCCCTGATTCAGGTGTGCCACATCCAGCAGGTCGACAATTACCCGCTC
>WNFW01003869.1_pt1 | contig 10459 bp, 12 predicted proteins | sample 5400131 | NCBI WGS metagenome assembly WNFW01 (sample SAMN13153362, study PRJNA577476) | soil metagenome | isolation source: 20 cm soil or saprolite under grassland replicate 1 | place: USA:California | collected 2016-06-15
GCTCTGCGGCTGGAAGACGCGGGCGATGTTCGACCGCTACAACATCATCGACGAAGCGGATCTTGCCCAGGTCGTAGCGAAGCGGTTCGAAGGGCAGCTAACGGCAAACAAAAGTCAAACAATGGCAAACATTCCCACTGCCATCACTCCCCAGAGCCCGCTAAGTTCTTCTGCTGCATAGTCCGGCCAGGTAGCTCAGTTGGTAGAGCAGCGGACTGAAAAGACGAGGGGTCCCATGCGGGCCCCTCGTTTTGTGCTCCCACACTGGCACTCACCTACCTCATCGGACCCCATCGGCAGGCGCTGACCGGCAAACATAATGGCAAACATGATCAAGGTTGTCGCGGTGGATGTGAGACGGCATGTTAACGGATAGGCAGGTCAGTCCAATTGCAAGATAGGCGGCCTCACTTCCGAACATCCGTGGATCTCACAACCCTAATAGAGTACTTCATAGCAGAGGGTCCACGATGGGTCCGAGACCAGCGTTCTCAGCACAGGTCGGTTGGCAGAGCATTGTCCGTCGATGAAATCAGGAGGCTCTCCCCATTCTTCGAGGAGGGGATACTTCAGGAAGCGCGGGTCACTCGCGTCCCAGTGATTACGAACCCGCCTTTCTACGCGCCGCTCCTAGCAGCCCGAATACCAATTCCACTGGACTTCTCCCAAGCATCCGGCATTACGTTCGACGATACCATTCTGCTCGCGGAGCACTCAGTCCCGCCAGCCGCCCAGCTTCCTGTACTCTTTCATGAACTGGTTCATGTAGTTCAGTTTTCACTTGCCGGGATTGAGGGCTTCGTACGACGCTACGTAACTGGGTGGGCCGAGAACGGGTGCGTGTACGAGAGCATTCCTTTAGAGGCTCAGGCATATGCGCTCGGCGCACGCTTTGTCGCGCAGCCCGGTTTCCGTTTTTCAGTGCAGGATGAGGTTGCCGGCCTAATCGGTCGGCCTACGTGAGGCCGCTTAACAAGCGCTTGACGCCGATGGCGCGCGTAGAACGTGAATGAATCTTTCTCCGGTGGAGGAGATATGATGACGGCTCGATGCATGACCATCGTCAGCGCTATCCTGCTTGCGCGGGCCCCCGCAGCAGAAGCGCAGGGCTGGCAAGCGCAGACGACGACAGGCTTCACTCCCCAGCCCGGGCTCTATGTGAACAGCGCTGAACGAAACGCGCGCCTCGTCGCCACCTGCTACGACGATCCCGATTACGGCGGGCGGTCCGTCGGTATCCGGATTGACATGGACCAGACGCTTGGCACCTTCAGTTTCAGTGGGGCGGCGTACCGCGTGGTGCTTCGCGGCCGCTTCCTCCCCGATACGGCAGTGGTGCAGACTCCCTGGATCTCTCGGGCGGGGGAAGGATATCCCAGCAGCGTGTCCAGCGATGCGTGGGGGTGGTTTGCTGGCCAGCTCATCAAGGCAACAGCCTTCAAGGTGGAACTCAAGACCTACGGCAGGGGGAATCCTGTGGCGACATTCAAGATTCCTAACGGTGCAGTCCTGGATCGGTTCGTTGATGTCTGTCAAAGGGGGGTTAAGGGCGACTAAACCCGGCTTGCGCGCAGGGACGATGGGACACTCAATTGCAGTCGAGTGGGCCATGCGTCACAAAGACGGGTGCGTTTTCCTGACAGAATGGTTTGCCGAAGGTTTGCCGCGAATACGGTTTCATTGCCATCCACGCGCGCCCACTTGAGCACAACAAAACGCGGGCCCAGCATAGCGGGCCCCGAATCGGGTGGTCATACCCGACCTCGAAGGTATGAACGACAACTGCAACGGCCTTGTAGTGATTGGTTTAAGTGGGCCAATTGCGGCGGGAAAAACGACCGCCGGAATGCACTTGCGTGCCCTAGGTTTTCACTATGCCCGGTACAGCTCGGTCGTTGCGGACGTCGCTCGAGACGCGGGGAGAGAACCCACGCGAAGCACGCTACAAGAAATTGGTCGACAGATACACGAAACCCTTGGTCAACGTTGGCTCGGTCAAAAGCTGCTTGAGAGATTGCCCAAAGCCGGGTGCCTGGTGATAGACGGTATGCGTTACCCTGAAGACCATGCATTCTTGACTGAGTCCTTCGGCTCCTGCTTTCGCCATATAGCCATCACAGCACCATTGGACATCCGCCGGCAACGGTTCCTGAGGTCAAGGCCGGCGGACGACTATGATGAAGCTGTGACTCATCCGTCTGAGCTCGGCGTGGAAAGTGTCGTTCAACTTGCCCATCGGGTGATCAACAGCGAAGGATCGGAAGAGCAGTTCCTGGCTAACCTGGAGTCAGCGGTTAGTGAGTTGCTGGGTAAGAGCCGAACTCCGAAATGTCTCTAGATCATGCAGTCCCCTTCCGAGGTCGCTGATGCAAGACCGATACGTCGGTGACGTTGGCGATTTCGGGAAGTACGGACTTCTTAGAGCGCTCTTGGGCCCCTTCAAAAGCGAGGCCGTGCTTTCGCTAGGCATGGTCTGGTATCTGGTTCCTGACCAGGGAAATGGCGGCGATGGCAGCAAGATCGGGTATCTCAGTCTTCCACCGAATCGTGCAGCTCTTTTCCGCGAATGCGACCCGGCGCTTTACGATACATTGCGAGACCTCGTCTTACTTGGGATCCGATCTACTCAAAAAGTGAGGGATGCTTCGGTTCTGCCTGATGGAACAAGGTTTTTTGCCGAGCCGCTCACCTTTGCAAGCGTGCACAGAAATGGAAAAGCGAGTCAGAGTGTCAGAGCAGCGTGGTTGGAAGGAGCTTGTCAGGCAACAGAAGGGTGCGATCTGGTCTTCCTGGATCCTGACAACGGCCTAGGTGCGTCTGTTCTGCCGCACAGCAAAGCGGGTGTGAAGTACGCCTATCTAGACGAGGTAAATCGATACCTCGACCGGTCGCAGAGTGTTGTCGTTTACCATCACATTGGCCGTCGCGGAACTAGTCGAGAGCAAGTATCTCGCCAACTCCGGCGTTTGGCTGATTCACATGAGCACGGTGGCAAGTTTGCGATGCTCTATCACCGGGGGACGGCCCGTGCGTTTCTGGTTGTGGAATCAACACGACATCACGGATTACTCCTCGAAAGAGCGCGGGGAATGATGTCAGGTCCGTGGTCGCGTCATTTCGAGATTGTCCTTGAGGACCACCACAGTCAATCCGGCGTGCTGTCGCGCCGGGTGACCTGAGGCTGCCTTGCCCTTCTTGTCGCCGCACCAACAATCGAATCTACTGTCCGTCGCATGGTGGTTATCTGACGGACCAACGAGTCCTGAGCACTCCGCTGATCAACGAGCTGGTTCTTTGTGTCGCGCGAGAATGTGGTCACGGCTTGGTATGCTTTGTAGACACGGGAGAGGAACAAGAATGACACGACGACAATTCCGAGCGCTTTGAGCCAAGTCACGGCCCCGATGGGACCGGTTCCGACGTGGCTCCTCCGATACGCTAGATACGCCAGTACAACGGCTGCGACGGAAGCAACCAGTGTCAGAGCGTCCCAAACCGAGCCCACCTCAGTAGGGGCCCTGGAGGCCAAAACCGCTAGGGCAGCGAATAGGATCGTGAACGTGACCCATGTGGAAGTCATGAGCGATTCTGCTTTCTGTTCCACCCGGTCGATGCGTTCCTTTGCCTCTGTGTAAAGGGCGCTCTTCAACGTCTCCGCGCCGTACTCATCCAGCAAAACCCTCTTCGGGGGTCGCGGGTACTCAAGGCTTTTGCCGCTGTTGAAGGGTGTAGTCGTTACGAAGTCCATCACCGCGATCCTATCATCCGGCCGAAGCACCACTTCTTTGTCCGAGAGGTTGTAAATCGGACAGAACAAATTGCCCACCCACCCCGGATCTACCTGAGGGCCGCCAACCCAAAGCAGCCCGTGATAGGCCCACTTTACTCTGATGTTCCATCTCGCGATCAGGAATCTGGGGAGATTGATGGTCTCCTGGGTCTTTATCACGACAACGTTGAAGGGAGGGATCCTGATCTCGCCGGCCGACGCGAGCACCTTCTTCTCCCCGCCGAGAAAGTACTCGTCGCCGATGGTGAGTTCGTATCCAGCGGGCTTTAACTTGTTCGGGTCGAATGGATCAATGAGCTTGATGGACTGGACGTAATGATGGATCTCGTCGCTCAACAAGACGCCAATCGGTTGGTGTTCGCGAGTGTCGGCGGTGGGACACGAATACTGGTTTAGCCTCTCTGTTTCCTGCTCCTTCCGTTTGGCATCCATCGGGAGAAGCCCTTTCCGTGATGAGCCGGGTCTCGGCCGGCCAGACGAGATCGACACGCGGAGAGCGGGAGACCCCGCCCGTTCTTAGCCGTTGATCGGAGCTCCTTTCGCTGTTGCCTTAGCACCCGTCGACGGTCTGGTCCTATTGATGTCGATGACCTCGTCTTGACGCGGACCAGTGCCGATCAAGGTTACTTCGACGCCGGTTCGTGCTACAAGGCATTGCACGAAGTCCTTTGCACCGTCGGTCAGACCTTCATACGAACTCGCAAACTTGTTCTTGAAGTCCAAATAGTCTGCTCCGTGCACAGCGATCTGCGAAGGGCAGTTCGCAGCGACAGCTCGCAGCACGACATCCCAGGTGAACTCAGCAACGCGCCGCAGCCGCTTGGTCGTTGTCGTGTATTCATCGACAGGTTCAGGATAGCCGCTACGACGACGCACTTCTTCCCACGTGATCTCGTTGGGGAGCGGACCGGAGTTCCCCCCTACGCGGATCGGGTACGTGCGGATAGCCATGATCACGTCGAAGTCGCGGACGCCCAGCCCTACTTCACCCAAGAAGCTGTGAGCTGTTGTGTCACGACTTGTACAGAACGGCCACTCCTCAGTGTGGTAAAGCGATAGGCCAAACCCCTGCGTCCCTTCGACAACAATCCTGCGGTTCGCACGGACGGCGCTGAGAACCTCCTCAGCGACGCTGGTTACGAATGGCTCTAACTCGGGCACTTCTCGCGCCAGTCGAAAACCTGCGCTGCGGAGCACTCGCCGACTGACGGCAGCCCCCATACCAACACCTGTGGATCCGAGCCTCGCTTGAAGACTTGCGGACTGCTCCATTCGAACGTCGGACTCTTCAATGATCCCGGCGTTCGCGTCAACACCAATTCTGGTCGGATCGAGCCCGCAGAGGCCAACCTCGTGAAGGAAGACTGCCGGATCCACCAGGGCGCCTGGCGCGACTAACAGACGAGTTCCGGGGTTCAGGAATCCGGCGGGCACTTGGCGAAGCTGGTAGCGACGCGTGGCCGTTTGAACGGTGTGGCCGGAGTTCGGTCCCCCGCACCGCACCATGAGGTCCGCACGGCCTGTACCCGCGAGGTGGGCGCAAACTTTTCCCTTCCCCTCGGACCCGTACTGTCCACCAACTACAACTGTCACGGACATGCGCGCCTCCTCACGATGATGACCTACCTCTACTGCCAGCCATGCTGCAATTGTGTCAACGGCGTTTCAACTGGTGCTTGCGCCAATGCGTTATCGAAGCCTCGGCCTGCTTGACCTGATCGGAATGGTCCGATACCCATGAGCGCACCATGTGCTCGACCACGTCCGAGCGGGACGTGCCGAAGACCCCCTCAAGCTTCTCAACCACGAAGCGGTGGTAGGCGTCAAGAGTCACTGACCATTGCCCGTTCTTCGCCAAGGATGACCTCTTTGTAGATGCACGCCCACGGCTGGGCTACCGTAAAAATACAGTGTTTATACAGTATTGCGAGGGGGGCGTAATGGCAACGTCGTGTGTGTTGGGGCTAGACGTCACACAGGTTGCCTACCTCGTAGCGAGGGTGGCGAGGCTGACACCGCACAATGTGGTCGGGGCCCGCACTCGGAATCAGCAGGGCGAGACTTGCCCCTGCTAACGCTTGACATCCTCACCTGCTTTGCCGGATTGTTTGCCGCAACTGGGTCACGCCGTGATAAACGCCAACCTTCGACACCTGCTTGCTGACGCGATGCCGCCGCGCTCACCGCCCGCGACGTTGACAGACTTCAACCTACAGATCTTGCTCCAGGAAGCGGACGGCGGCCGCATTACACCCCACCCTTCTGTGACGGCGCTCCTCGAGTGCCTACGCGACGATCCCGAGCTCGCGATGTTCCACGGACGCACGCAAATCGTGGGAGACGTGGGGAAAGGCGTTACTCAGGTCTTCCTGGCCGAGTGGCTGCTGCGACGGGCGGGGACCGTGGGCGCTGACCAAGCCGTGACGGATCTTGAACGCTACCTGCGGACTGAGCGGCTCCCGTATCATGCAACGACGGCCGTCGGCGGCATCAAGGTCGATCGGGCGCACGATCTGGGCCACGCCATGCGGCTCGTGCCCTGGAAAGACGTAACGAGTTCTCGAACCAAACGATCCATCGACGACGCGGAGACTTTCCACCGATCGTTCTATGATCTCAATTGCGCTTTGCTGCGAGAAATGGAGCTACCGAGGACTCATGTTCATTACACCGAGGCGCGACACCACCTGCAATCAAGGGACGTGACAGCCGAAACGGACCTGCTTCTGTGCCTCGGGCTGGTCGGTCCAACCGCGCCGGTGCTTCTCGCGTCGTGGCTTGAGCCACCCGACTGGGCGCCCATGATCACGGGTAGCCTCTCCATGCCCTTCGTTGAAGGACCTGGCAAGGCGAAGCCGATCCTAGAGTCTGCGGTCGTCGAGGCGTCAAGACTGTTCTCGCAGTGGATCGGTCTTTCCGAAGAACGCAGGGTCGAGCTGCGGGTGCCGATGCAGCGCTTGAACAGCGCCATGCGCAGGCCCAGCTTGGTCGATTCAGCAATCGACCTCGGAATTGCGTTAGAGTCGATCTTCCTGCCGGATGGCCGGGGCGCTTTGACGTTTAGGCTTCGCGTGCGGGCCGCGCGGTGGCTTGGTTCGACGCCGGAAGAGCGACAGCGGCTATCCGCTACGGTGGGGGATCTATACGCGGTTCGCTCCATGGCCGTTCATGAGGGGCGTGTGCCCGACGCGATCCATCGGAGAGCGACGAGGGAGCTGTTGGAAGAGGGATACGAACTCACCGCAAGGGCGCTTGTGGCGCTTATCAGCAAGGGCGATCCGGATTGGGATGCAGTCACATATGGATGACCGCTGACACGCGGGTTTTCAATTCGGTTTCGCACAATCGTTCGTCCGGTAGCACCGGCCAGCATCAGACAATAAGCGTTACAACGCAACCACTTCGGCCGCCTGAAAGGGCGGTCGTTGTGTTGGTAGTCGCTCGCGTTGTTCCGTGCTCCGGGGGACAGTCGCTCCGGTGCACGCAGGGTGCAGTTGCCTGGCACCGGGCAACCTACGTGGTCGCTCACGGCCGCTGCATCGGACGCTTTGTATCTTGAAGGAGTCAACGACGCAACCTCGGACATCGAAATCGAGTCATATGCGAAGTGAAGGCAAAGTCGGATTCTGGGACGCTCGCGTCAAACGCCGCGCAGCCATCGCGTTTGACCTTCTCGACCATTGTCTCCCAAGAGTTCTCGAGGCCACGTCACCAATCTTTCGAGAGGATCCGGCCGGGAGACTGGAGTCGGTCGGATCAGCAGTCCTGCTAGCGCTTGGTAAAGAACGAATCGTGCTTACTGCTGCCCACGTGCTGGATGATGCTACGGAGACAACAGCTCTCCACGTTGGATCGCTCAACTCAGTCGTGAGACTGCGCGGGATGTGGTTCAGGACACCCCTTCCGAAGTCGGGCCAACGAGAGGAGGACCGCATTGATGTGGGAGCGGTTCGGCTTCCAATGGCGGCTCACGCAGAGCTAGGTGATTCATGTTTTCTCACGTCGGACGATCTTGCCCCGTTCCGTCGACTCGGTCACGGGAATTATGCTCTTCTCTCTGGATATCCATCCACGAAACAAGGATTGGGAGAGCAGCTCGAGCGCGAGGCGAACCTCTATACGATTATGGCCGAGTGTTGCACCACAAAGGACTACACGAAGGTTGGCGTTGGCGCTGCCCATGCTTTCGTTCTGGCGTTTGACAAGAAACGAGTTTGGCGACGCGAGGGCAGAGCGACGGCGCCGAAGCTGGTCGGAATGTCAGGTGGCGGACTATGGGTTCTTCGGCGATCGAGCGGGGCGCGCGTCGTTACTCCTCGCCTCTGCGGGATTATTATCGAGTCGCACTCTGGTATGGCGAAGCGAGTGGTTGCAACGCGGATTGAGGTGCTCCTTTCCGGAATTTGGGGCCATTGGCCAGAACTTCGCGTCTTTCTACCAGAGGACGGCGATGGTGGAAAATCCCGCCCAATCACACCCTGAGTCATGATCGAGCACCGACAAGAGGATTTTCAGTTCTTCCCGCTGCGTTCTCGGTCTTGGAGCATCGGCCAACAGCAGACAGTAGTCGTTAGCACATCAGCACAACGGCCGCAGCAGACGGCGGCCGTTGTATTGGTAGTCGGTGCATTTGTCTGATGGTCCGGGGGACAACTGGGGGACAATCGCGCCCTTGGCAGTTGTCGCCCGTGGGAAACAACCCTAATCCACCTTGTCGGCCGAGGGCTCGAGGAGATTAAGCGCGGTCCGCCACGCCACGAGTTCGGCGATCTCGTTCGCAAGCGACATGGGATCGATGCCTGGTCCCTCGATATTTCTCACCCACACGGGTCCGGAACTCACGCGGCCGCGGCCGGTTTCGATCGAGCACTCGCATCCCCAGCGCCGAATAGACTTCCACCATTCTCTAAGTGCTCGGTCGTCAAAGCCCGGCTCAAAGGGCGTCGTGTTCTCAGGTCTCGGTGGATCGTGCAATGGCGTGTGACTCGCGCTACTGATTGGGGCGAGATCGAAGGCTCGGCCTCTGAGTTTCGAGAGAAGGGTGCAAATCGGATTCCAATCGAGGTCCGCCTCGACTTCCGCTGAGATCACTACATAGTCCTGTACATACTCCCTGCGTTCATCGTCCGGCATTGCTTCGATAATGTCTTTCTGATCCTCATAGAGTTCATTCACGCGCCGAGCAACATGATTAGCGGCGAGGAACTGCCCGATGATGCCGTGGACGATTGTCAGTCCGGTCACCTCGTCGATAATGGCTTTTTCATCGTAGGAGACGATAACAAGTGGCAGCCCGGCTGTGGCCGCGATGCGGGCTTTTAGGCCGAGCTTCCAGGCACGATGAGGATCTCGCTTGGTCGCGATCTTGCCAACGTATCTGCCGTTGCGACTGTACCCGTGCCCGAGGCCATCAAACTCAACAACGAAGAGTGGCCCCCAAGTATCCGCTGTCGTCAGGACGAAATCCACGGACGTCTTGTTGAGGAAGCTCAACTCATCCGCGGACAATTTGTGCTCGTCCAGCGCTACGAGGTTCGCGAACGGAATCTCGGGAAACAGTCGGTAGTGAGGTTCCCAAGTGCCATGGACAGCTTGGAAGAGCTGAGCTTCACTGACGCTATTGAAGAGGGAGGGCCGCGCCTTCATTCACTGAAACGTAGCGGCTGCCCGGGACTTGGCCTAGATCTGGCTGGCGCGAATGTTAAAGGATGTTTGACGCGGTTCGAGTATCAAGAGCTTTCGCCGCGTCTGGACTCGCGCCTGCAAGAAGGCAGGGCTCGAGGGTCGGCTCGTACACGACCTCCGGCGCTCCGCCGCCCGTGACTTCCGTCGCCGCGGGGTCTCCGAAGGTGAGATCATGAAACTCTGCGGTTGGAAGACGCGGGCGATGTTCGACCGCTACAACATCATCGACGAAGCGGATCTTGCCGAGGCTGTAGCGAAGCGGTTCGAGGGGCAGCCAACGGCAAACATTCCCACTGCCATCACCCCTCGGAGCCCGCTAAGTTCTTCTGCTGCATAGCCCGGCCAGGTAGCTCAGTTGGTAGAGCAGCGGACTGAAAATCCGCGTGTCGGCAGTTCGATTCTGCCCCTGGCCACTAACTACTAAACACCGTCGAGCAAAACCGTCGAGCACAAACGTCGAGCAACGTCGGCCGCTGTTGCTCGACGCGGTCCCAAGATTTCGAAGTGGAGTCCGAGAGCTAGCAACCCCATACACGAACGGTTGTTTTTAAATGGTTCGCGCGCGGCGGGTTACGAGGCGTGGAACCGGGATGTGTTCCGTCTAGTAGATCGTTACGTTTCCGGACGCCAATATGTCAGTGACGAAACCTCCCTTCGGATCTTCCACCGATCTGAGCCAAGCGCGCGACCGGCTGGCGGATGTCGCCTTCGAGGCCATCTGGGAGCGGGATCTCGAAAATGACGCGGTGAGTTGGGACGAAAACCTGGAGTCGATCTTCGGATACCGCCGTGACGAAGTGCCGGGCCACCTCGCGTGGTGGCGCCAGCGGGTCCATCCCGACGACATCGAGCGCGTGGAGCAGGCCGCCGCGGACGCAATCCGTGGCGACGCCCTCGGGTGGTCCAACGAGTACCGCTTCCGCCGCAAAGACGACTCTTGGGCCTGGGTCGCGTCGCGCTGCGTCATCGAGCGCGATGCCGAGG
>WNFW01003871.1_pt1 | contig 10458 bp, 13 predicted proteins | sample 5400131 | NCBI WGS metagenome assembly WNFW01 (sample SAMN13153362, study PRJNA577476) | soil metagenome | isolation source: 20 cm soil or saprolite under grassland replicate 1 | place: USA:California | collected 2016-06-15
CAGCGACATCCACTTCGCGAGCACGTCGTCGGCGTCGGGCAGCCGCTCGCCGAGGGCCGGCTCGGTGCGATCGGGAAACACGACGCAGTATTCGCTCAGGAGCTCGCCCGTGTCCACGTCGTAGGCGAGGATCGGGCGGTGCGGGTAGACGAGGTACGCGTACCGGCCGTCGGCGACGTTGACGCTCATGAAGCCGAGCTCCACGTACATTTCGTACTCCTCCGGCGAGACGATCGAGCGCATGAGCTCGCGGGCGCCGCGCTCGGCGCGGCGCTCACGACCAGGGTCGTAGCGCGGGGGCGGCGGCTCCGCACGCCGCGCATGAAGGCGCCGCCGCGCTCTACGGACGAGCGCTGGGCCGAAGCCGATCGCCGCGAGCGCAACGACGACGACGGTGGTGATCGCGACGGCGAGATTCAACCGCCGGCGGCCGGTGGGAAGAACACCACGCGCTCGGCATCGCGAGGCACCTCCGAGAAGTCCCGCACGAGGCGCGCCTCGGGCCGCAGACCGTTGCCGACCGGGACCGCCGCCTGCATCCCGAGCTCGAGCTGGCGCCGAAACTCCGCGACGAGGCGCTCTTCATCGACCGCGACATCCGGATCGCCCTCGGCGAGGAGAACGTCGCCGTGGCCGGGCTTCATCCGAACGAGCCGCATGAGCCCGATTATGTCAACGCCTGGCCGCCCGCCGCTCGCTACTCGAGCATCCGGGAACGAGCATCGAGGAACGAGGACCGGCGGATGCCGAGCACGTCCACCGGGCCGCTGCCGCGTCCCAGCTCGCGCAGCCCGTTGCCCACGGCTTCGGCCGCGACCTCCCGCGCCCACCGGGCCGCCTCGCCGAGCTCCACGCCCCGCGCGAGGAACGCGGCCACGGCGGACGAGTGGGTGCAGCCCGAGCCGTGGGAGGCGCCGGGCGGATATCGAGGGCCATCGATCGTGACCGCGCCCGAGTCGTCCACGAGCACGTCGGCGCCCGAGTCGGTGTGCCCACCGGTGAGGATCACGGATGCCGGACCGAGGGCGAGGATCGCCTCCCCGAGCTCGCGGGGCGACGCGCCGGCCCCGAGCCCCGAGAGCGACCGAGCTTCGGCGAGGTTCGGAGTCGCCACGGTTGCGAGCGGGAGCACGCGCTCGATCAGCGTGGAGCGCGCCGCGGGCGCCAGGAGCTGGGCGCCGCTCTCGGCAACCATCACCGGGTCGACGACGATCGGCGCGTTGCCCACGAGCCCGAGCGCCTCGACCACCGCGTCGATCGTCGTCTCGTCGGCGAGCATCCCCACCTTCACCGCGTCGACGCCGAGGTCGTCGGCGACGGCGCGAACCTGCGCGACGATCATCTCGGGAGGCACCGGCGTCACCGCCTCGACCCCCAGCGTGTTCTGCGCGGTGAGCGCCGTGATCGCGGTCGTGCCGTGGACGCCGCAGCGGGCGAACGCCTTGAGGTCGGCCTGGATCCCGGCCCCGCCGCCGGAGTCCGAGCCGGCGACGGAGAGCGCGACCGAAACGCGGCGATCGGGGGCCACGGAATGAAGTTACTCGAGCTACGGCACCTGGAGCGTCGTCCGCTCGTAGAGGCCGGTCGCGGTGGACGCGAGGTAGCCGATGAGCTCGAGCCTCGTGACCGCGACCGCCACCTCGCGACCGCCGAGCCCGGTGGCGAGCGCGACCGAGTCGGCGCTCTGGGCGCCGCCCTCGACCGCGGCGAGCACGGGCTCGAGCTCGGGATCGAGCGTCGGGCCACTTCGCGCCGCACCTCGGGCCCCGACGCCATAGAGAAGGTCGAGCACGTCCTCGGCGGTGGCGATCGGGGCCGCTCCATCGCGGAGGAGCGCGGTCGTCCCCGCGGAGACGCGGGAGGTCACAGGCCCCGGCACCGCGCCGACGGTGCGGCCGAGGGCCAGGGCGGAGCGGGCGGTGATCGCCGACCCCGAGGCCTCGGCGGCCTCCACGACGATCGTGATCGGCGCGACGGCGGCCATGATGCGATTCCGGGTGGGAAACGCCCACCGCTCCGGGACCGTGCCCGGGGTGCGCTCGGAGATCGCCGCGCCGGTTCGAACGAGCGCGCGGTAGAGCGACGCGGCGCTTCGCGGGTAGACGACGTCGGGACCGCCCGCGAGGACCGCGACGGTCACCCCTTTAGCCTCCAGCGCTCCGCTGTGCGCCGCCGAGTCGATCCCGTAGGCAAGTCCGCTGACGACCGCGACGCCGGCGCTGGCGAGGTCGGCGGCGAGCCGCCGCGCCACGCCGATCCCGTACCCGCTCGCGCGCCGCGAGCCGACGATCGTCACCGCGTCGCCGCGCGCCAGCGGCCCCAGTGCCTCGAGCCGCCCGCAACCGTAGAGGATGGCCGGAGCCGGATCGACCCCCTCCGGGTGCTCGTCGAGTTCGGCGAGCGCCGGCGGATAGCGATCGTCCTCGCGCTCGAGCGTCCAGACCCCGCTCAGGCTCATCCCGCCACGTAGCTCGCGCGACGCCGGCGGAGGCTGAGCGCCTCGCCGACGTGCTCCGGGCGCACGGGGTCGCTGCCGTCGAGATCGGCGATCGTGCGCGCGAGCCGCAGAGCGCGGTCGTAGCCGCGGCCGCTGAGACCCAGGCGCTCGTAGCCCGCGGCGAGGAGCTCGCGCGCGGCAGAGTCGAACGCGCCACGCGCACGGATCTCGGCGCCGCTCGCGTCGGCGTTGCACCGACCTCGCCCGAGCCTGTGCTCCTGGCGCTCGCGCGCCGCGACGACCCGATCGCGAACCGCGGCGGAGCTCTCCCCCGGCGCTCCGCCCATCTCCTCGCTGCTCGGGCGCTCGACCGTCACGATTGCGTCGATGCGGTCGGCGACAGCGCCGCTGACGCGGGACTGGTAGCGATTGACGGCGCCGAGGGTGCATTCGCACTCCGGGCTCTCCGGCCCTTTGCCGCACGGGCACGGGTTGGTCGCCGCGACGAGCATGAACCGGCACGGAAGCGCGACGGCGTGGCGGGCGCGGACGATCGTCACGTGGCCGTCCTCGAGCGGCTGGCGAACGGCCTCCAGCGCATCGCGCGCGAACTCGCCGAGCTCGTCGAGAAAAAGCACCCCGCGATGGGCGAGGGTCACCTCGCCGGGACGGGGCGGCGTCCCGCCGCCGACCAGCCCGGCGGTCGAGATGGTGTGGTGCGGAGCGCGAAACGGGCGCAGCCGAGGATCCGGCCGCGCCTCGATCCTTCCGCACGCGCTCGCGATCCGCAGGACCTCGATCGCTTCGGGATCGCTGAGCGGGGGCAGGATCGACGGCATCCGTCGCGCCGCCATCGACTTTCCGGCGCCCGGCGGACCGACGAGCAGCAGATTGTGGCCCCCTGCGGCGGCGATCTCGAGCGCGCGCCGAAGCGCCGGCTGGCCCCGAAGCTCCGCGAGGTCCGGGAGGTCCGCGGAGGCGCCGTTGCGGGCGAACGGGAGCGGCGCCGGCGTAGGTGGCTCATCGTCGGTGCCGATCAGCTCGAGCTGGCGGAGGTGCGACATCGGCACGATCCGCGGTCCGCCGGCGAGGGCGGCCTCCGCCCCGTTCGCGACCGGCACCGCGAGCGCGCGGGCTCCCGCCTGCTGCGCCGCCTCCGCCATCGGCAGCACTCCCGGCACGGAGCGGATCGAGCCGTTCAGCGCGAGCTCGCCGACGAACGCCAGGCCGTCGAGCTTCGTGACCGGGAGCTGCTCCGATGCGCCCAGGAGCGCCGCCGCGATCGCCAGGTCGAGTCCCGGCCCGCCCTTCCGCAGGTCCGCCGGGGCGAGGTTTGCGGTGATGCGCTGCTGCGGGAACTTGAACCCGGAGTTCCCGAGCGCGGCGCGCACCCGCTCACGGGACTCGCGGATCGCCGCATCGGGCAGGCCCACGATCGAGAACGAGCCGAGCCCGGCGTGCACGTCCACCTCGACGCGCACGGGCCGCGCCTCGACCCCGAGGAGCGTGAACGTGTAGGCGCCGGCCAGCACGAAGGACGACGCTAGATCCGCCCACCGCACCCGTGGCGCGGCATTTGCCCCAACTCGGTGGCGCGGCCGAAACGATTCGCGCGCCACGCGTCGGGGGACGCCGCCTACCGTCGCAGGCGGTGACGGAGCCCCGGCAGCGACTCGGCCATCAGGTCGAGGAGATGGCGGCGATGGCGCTGACGCGCCAGGGCATCGGGATCATCGCCCGGAACGCGCGCACGCGCGGCGTCCGCGGCGAGATCGACCTGATCGCGCTCGATCGCGGCGATCTCGTGTTCGTGGAGGTGAAGGGGCGGCGGGCCGGCGGAACGCTCGGCCCGGAGCGACCGGCGCTCGCCGTGACGCGATCGAAGCAGGCGAAGCTACGGGCGCTGGCGCGAGCGTGGCTCGCGGACCACGCCGGCGAGCTCCCGTATTTCAACGGGCTGCGCTTCGACGTCGTTGGGGTCACCCTCGACCGCGCGGGCGGCGTCCTCGATTGGGAGCACCTCGAAGCCGCTTTCTGACCCCGGCGCGCCGGCCTCGCCCGAGAGCTCGAGCTGGGAGTAGGCGATCGACTGGAAGGAGCGCCGATGGAGGATCGAGGGGCCCGCCGCGATGATCGCCGCGCGATGCTCCGGCGTCGAATACCCGACGTTCTCCGCGAAGCCGAACTCCGGATGCTCCGGAGCGACGCGGTGCATGTAGCGGTCGCGCGTCACCTTCGCGACCACCGACGCGGCGGCGATTGCCGCGCTGCGGGCATCGCCGTCGACCACCGCGACGTGCTCAGCCGCGCAGCGCCCCCCGAGGCGAAACCCGTCGACCAGGCATACGGCCCCGTCGACCGCCACCCGATCGAGGCAGCGGGCGAGGGCGTCGAGGTTGGTCACGTGGAGGCCCCGGCGGTCGATGGCGCGCACGCATCGCACCGCCACCACGATTCGCTCGGCGGCACGCAGCACGCAGGGATAGAGCTCCTCGCGCTCCGCGGTGGAGCGCTGCTTCGAGTCGTCGAGCTCGCCGAGCGCGCGGCGGTCGCGCAGGGTGAGCCGCTCGTAGTCGATCAGCACCGCCGCCGCGACCAGCGGGCCCGCCAGCGAGCCACGCCCGGCCTCGTCGGCCCCGGCGACGAACCGGGAGCCGAGCGAGCGGTCGAACTTGAAGAGCCGCGCGGCCCGCCGCCGCCGCCTCGCTCGAGCCGCGCTCGTCGCTCCGCCCATCGCGCCAATCATGCCCGATCGTGCGGAGCCCAACCCGACGTGGGCTCTATCGACCACCAATACGGTGGTGGATCGAGCCCACAAGGGAAGCGGGGGCTAGAGGAAGCCGATGCGGTTCGGCGGCCAGTAGGTCATGAAGGCCTCGCCGACGATCCAGCTCTGCGGCACCGGTCCCCAGAGGCGGCTGTCGTCGCTGTGCCCGCGGTTGTCGCCCATCATGAAGTAGTCGCCCTTCGGGATCGTGATCGGCTTTCGTAGGTTGCACGGCACCGAGCTCGTGCCGGGCCGGCACGGATCGATGTACGACTCCTGCGGCGCGACGTCCTTGCGCCACTGCTTGGCCGTCACCTGCGAGCGCACGAGCGGACGGCCGTCGATGATCTTCAGCTGGTCGCCGGGCCCGGCGACGATCCGCTTGATGAAGTTCGTGTCCGCCTCCTGGGGCGTCGGCGCCGCGCAAGCCTCGTTCGAGCTGTGGCGTTTACCGCATTCCGGGCCGCCGCCGACGGCCCCCTCCGGCGGGTGAAAGACGACGATGTTGCCGATGCCCGGGCTCTTGAAGTGGTAGATGAAGCGGTTGACGAGGACGCGCTGCCCGACGTCGAGCGTCGGCACCATCGAGGGCGACGGGATCTGGTAGGGCTTGATGACGTAGGCCTGGATCACCAGCGCGAGGCCGATCGCCAGGGCGACGATCGCGATCAGCTCGATGATCCCGCCGGTGGATTTGGGCCGCGGGATGCCCCGCATCAGGAGCTACCGCCGCCGGCGCCTTCGGCCTCGGCCTCGGGCTCAGCCGCTTCTCGCTCCCCCTCCTCTGCCGCCTCGCGCTGGTCGCGCTCGGCGCCCTCACCCGCCTCCTCGGATTCCTCCGGCTCCACCACCTCGACCTCGGCCTCCGCCTGCGCCACGCCTTCGCTGTCGACCGGTTCGGGCTCTGGCTCGGCGAGCACCAGCTCGTCCTCGATCCCCCAGCGCCGCTCGGCCACCCGCGCGCGCTTCCCGACCCGGCCGCGGAGGTAGTAGAGCTTCGCGCGCCGGACGTCGCCGCGCGCAACGACCTCGAGCCGCTCGATCTTCGGCGAGTGGACCGGGAACGTCCGCTCGACGCCAACCCCGAACGATTGCTTGCGAACCGTGAAGGTCTCGCGCGCGCCGCTGCCCCGGCGCGCGATGACGATCCCCTCGAACACCTGGGTGCGGCGCCGCGTCCCCTCGACGACCTGGAAATGGACCCGAACTCGATCGCCCGGCTCGAACCGCGGGACCCGGCGCAGCTGCCGGCGCTCGATGCTCTCGATGATCGTGCTCATGGTCGTCGCCCGCCCGCTCGAGCGGCGCCGGCGGGGAGGGAATGGGGCGCCTGGCGTCAGCCGGGCGGGGCGGAATGGTAGCGGAGGCGGCTTTGCTCCAACCGCCATTCGCGCACCCGCGCATGGTCGCCGGAGAGCAGGATCTCGGGCACGTCCCAGCCGCGGTAGCTCGCCGGCCGGGTGTAGTGCGGATACTCCGGGCCGCCCCTCAGCGCCGGGGAGAACGACTCCTCGAGCGCGCTGTCAGCGTGACCCAGCGCGCCCGGCAGCTTGCGGATCACGGCATCGGCGACGACCATCGCCGCCAGCTCGCCGCCGGCGATCACGTAGGGGCCGATCGAGATCGCGTCGGTCGCGAGGTGGTCGCGCACCCGCTCATCCACGCCCTCGTAGCGTCCGCAGAGCAGCGCCAACGACGCCTCGGCGGCGAGCTCGCCGGCGAGCGCGTCGTCGAACTGCCTTCCGCCCGGGGACAGGAGGATCACGCGGCCCGGCGGCCCGGCGTCGCGGTATGCGGCTTGCAGCGCCGCATCGACGACGTCGACGCGCAGGACCATCCCGGCGCCGCCGCCGTACGGCGCGTCGTCCACCTGGCCGGCCGTGAGCGGAGTCGTGGCGCGGTAGTCGAACAGCCGCAGCTCGAGCCCCGCGGCGGCGGCGTTTTGCACGTGGCGCTGGCCGGCGAACCAGTCGAACGCCGGCGGGAACAGGGTAAAGACGTCAATCCTCAACGAACTCGACGAGGACCCTGCCCTCGCCGGCGCTGCGCGCCGCCGCCTTGGCGACCGTGCGGATCGCGTTCGCGACCCTTCCCCCCCGTCCGATCAGCCGGCCGAGGTCGTCGCCGGTGACGCTCACCTCGAGCACCATCCCGCCCCCTTCCTCGACCTCCTCCACCCGGACCGCATCCGGCTCGGCCGCGAGCGCCCGGCACAGGAACTCCACGAGGTCGCGGACCGAGGTGACGCTCGCCCGGGCCTCGCCGCCGCCCGACATGCTCCGAAGCTCCTAGACGCCCGTGGCCTCGATGTCCTTCGCCCGCAGGAGCCGGGCGACGGTGCGAGTCGGCTGTGCCCCATGGCCGAGCCAGTGGCGCGCCCGGTCGGCGTCGATCTCGATCGCCGAGGGGTTGGTCTGCGGGTTGTAGTGGCCGATCGTCTCGATCGTGCGGCCGTCGCGAGGGGAGCGGCGATCGGCGACGACGATCCGCCACACTTGGTTCTTTCGCGAACCCATCCTTCTCAGCCTGATCCGAACCATGGAGGGCCGCCGAGGCTAGCGCATGCCTCCGAGGAGCTGCTGTGGATCCGGCATCTTGCCGCGCGCGAGCTGGGCCATCAGCTTCTTCATCTGCGCGAACTGCTTGACGAGCTGGTTCACGGCCTGCACGGTGGTTCCCGAGCCCCGCGCGATCCGCTTGCGCCGCGAGCCATCGATGATCTGGGGCTGCGAGCGCTCGGCCGGCGTCATCGACAGCACGATCGCCTCGATCCGGTCCAGCTCGCGCTCGTCCATCTGGAGGTCGCGGAGCTGGCGCATCGCGCCGCCCATCCCCGGCATCAGCCGCAGGACGTTGGTGAGCGGGCCCATCCGCCGCACCTGCTTGAGCTGGGTAAGGAAGTCGTCGAGCGTGAACTCCTGGCGCCGGATCTTCCGCTCGAGCTCCTCGGCCTGCTTCTGGTCGGAGACTTCCTCGGCCTTCTCGATCAGGGTCAGGACGTCGCCCATGCCGAGGATGCGCGACGCCATCCGCTCCGGGTGAAAGCGCTCGAGCGCGTCGAGCTTCTCGCCGGTCGAGGCGAACAGGATCGGCTTCCCGGTCACAGCCCGCACCGACAGCGCCGCGCCGCCGCGCGCATCGCCGTCGAGCTTCGTGAGGAGGATCCCGTCGAACTCCACCCGCTCGGCGAAGGCGCTCGCCACGTTGACCGCGTCCTGGCCCGTCATCGCGTCGAGGACGAGGAGGATGTCGTGGGGCTTCACCGCCTTGCGGACGCGCACCAGCTGGTCCATCAGCTCCTCGTCGACGTGAAGCCGGCCCGCGGTGTCCACGATCAGCACGTCGCGGCTCTCCGCGCGGGCGCGCTCGAGCGCCCACGAGGCGATCTCGGCGGGATCTGGCTCGGTCCCCCGCTCGTACACCGCCGCTCCCGCCCGCTCGCCGACGGTCACGAGCTGCTCGACGGCGGCCGGGCGCTGGGTGTCGCAGGCCGCGAGCGCGACGCGCTTCTTGTCCTTCGCGAGGTGCACGGCGAGCTTCGCGCACGCCGTCGTCTTGCCCGACCCCTGAAGCCCCGCCATCAGGATCACCGTGGTGCTGGTCGCGGCGAGGGCGATATCGCGGCTCGCCGAGCCCATCAGCGAGGCAAGCTCGTCGTGGACGATCTTCACGACCTGCTGGCCCGGGTTGAGGCTCTCGAGCACTCCCGAGCCGAGGCACCGCTCGCGAACCGCCTCCGTGAACGTCTTCACGACCTTGAAGTTGACGTCCGCCTCGAGCAGGGCGAGGCGGATCTCGCGCATCGCGCGGTCGACGTCGGCCTCGGTCAGCTTGCCGCGAGAGCGGACCGCGGCGAGCGACTCCTGGAGGCGATCCGAGAGCTGGTCGAACATCGACGATCAGGTTACGCGGACGAGAGCTACTCGGCGAGGAGGGCGTCCGCGAACTCGCGCGGATCGAAGGGACGCAGGTCGTCGAGCCCCTCCCCCACCCCGATCAGCTTCACCGGCAGCTCGAGCTGCCGGGCGATGGCCAGGGCGATCCCGCCCTTCGCGGTGCCGTCGAGCTTGGTGAGGATGACGCCGGTGAGCTCGACCGCCTCGGCGAACACCTGCGCCTGGCGAAGGCCATTCTGCCCGGTCGTCGCGTCGATCACGATCAGCGTCTCGTGCGGCGCGCCGTCGAGCCGCTTGCCGGCGACCTTGTTCACCTTCGCGAGTTCGGCCATGAGGTTCGCGTGCGTGTGGAGCCGCCCGGCGGTGTCCGCGATGACCGCGTCGGCGCCGCGAGACTCGGCGGCGGCGATCGCGTCGAAGACGACCGCGCCCGGATCGCCGCCGGGAGCGCCGCGGACGATCTCGGCGTCGGCGCGCTTGGCCCATGTCTCGAGCTGCTCGATTGCGGCGGCGCGGTAGGTGTCAGCGGCGGCGACGACCACCCGCAGGCCGAGCTCGCGACGCATGATCTCCGCGAGCTTGCCGATGGTGGTCGTCTTGCCGGTCCCGTTGACGCCCACGATCATCATCACCGCCGGGCGCGCCCGCAGCGCGATCCTCCGGTCGCCCACCGACGCGACGTCTGCCAGGAGCTCGACGAGGCGCTCGCGGACGGCTCGTGGGTCGGTGAGTGTGCCCGCCTCCACTTCGGTCTCGAGACGGCCGACGACCTCGGCCGTCGTTCGCGCCCCGACGTCGGACAGGATCAGCGCCTCCTCGAGGCGCTCCCAGTCGGCGTCATCCAGACGGTCGAGGACGCTCGCGCTCAGCTCGGCGGCGAGCGCCCTGCGACTCGCGGAAAGCCGCTCGCGGAGCCGGCGAAGGCGCCCGCCAGAACCAGTTCCCGCCGCCTCCTCGGCTTCGCCTTCAGGGACGGCGGGGTTCGCCCCGGGCTGCGCAACCCGGGCTGTCCGGTCGTCGAGGTCGAATGCGTCTTCCCAGCCGGGCACGCGGGGAAGCTAGCGGCCCGGCGCTGGTGCGCCATGGCTATGCAGCCGCACTCGCCACGTCGCCCGCCTCGCGCGGCAGCCGCCGCGAGACGACCTGGCTGATGCCGTCGTCGCCCATCGAGACGCCGTAGAGCACGTCGGCGGCGTCCATGGTGCGCTTCTGGTGGGTGACGACGACGAATTGCGCTCGGTCGGAGAAGCGCCGGATGAGCTGGAGGAAGCGGTCGATGTTCGCGTCGTCGAGCGCCGCCTCGACCTCATCCAGGATGTAGAAGGGCGACGGGCGAGCGAGGAAGACCGCGAAGACGA
>WNFW01015215.1_pt1 | contig 10455 bp, 10 predicted proteins | sample 5400131 | NCBI WGS metagenome assembly WNFW01 (sample SAMN13153362, study PRJNA577476) | soil metagenome | isolation source: 20 cm soil or saprolite under grassland replicate 1 | place: USA:California | collected 2016-06-15
GCCATCAGTCCGGCCTCGACCGCGGCGTCGGTCGTGATGTAGGCGAGCATCGTCGCCATGTTCGGGTGGATCATTCCGGACCCCTTGCACATCCCACCTACGCGAACAGTGACGCCGCCCACCTCGACCTCCACGTGGGCGGTCTTGGGGCGCGTGTCGGTGGTCATGATCGCGCGCGCGGCGGACTCGCCCCCGTCAGGGCTGAGCATCTCGCACGCTTGCGCTATTCCAGGCTTGATCGCGTTCATCGGAAGGTAGCGGCCGATCACGCCGGTGGAGCTGACCAGCACCTGGTCCGGGTCCAGATCGAGCCTGTCCGCGGAAAGCTTGGCCATCAGCAGCGCGTCACGGAATCCCTGCGCTCCGGTGCATGCATTGGCGTTGCCGGAGTTGATCGTCAGCGCCTGGACGCGGTTGCGCTGAAGGTGCAGCTGGTCGATCACCACCGACGCCGACTTCACCTTGTTCGTGGTGAAGACGCCCCCGGTATCGCATGGATTCGCGGAGTGGATGACGCACAGATCGTCGCGCTGGTTGCCAGGGATGGCGGAAGCGCCTGTGGTGAACGCCTTGATGCCGCACGCCGCGGTGCCCGCCCGAAATCCGCGCGCGAATGTCACGGCCATTGCGTCGCACCTTCGAGCGCAGTCGTGCGGGGGAAGCCGAACGCGATGTTGAAGCACTCGACCCCCTGGCCCGACGCGCCCTTCACCAGGTTGTCGAGCGCGGAGGTGACGACCGCCTTTCTGCCCTGGGCCGCGACGTTGACCAGGCAGAGGTTCGTGTGCGTCGCGACCTTGGTCGCAGCTGTCCGCTCGACGACCTTCGTGAAGGGTTGGCCGGCGTAGAACTCGCGGTACGCGTCGCGCAGCTGCTCCAGCGAGCCTTTCAGGTCGAAATAACAGGTCGCCAGGATGCCGCGGACCATCGGCACCAGGTGAGGGACGAAGGTTATCGACAGTTCGGAAACCACCACCCGGCGCTGCGCGCCGCCCTCCCCAGCAAGTGGGGAGGTTAGTACCGGAACCCCCACCCCGCCCTGCGCGCGGACCTCCCCAGCAGGTGGAGAGGTCAAACCGGACAGCTCCTGCAGGATTTCGGGGAGGTGGCGGTGCCCGTCGATCCCGTACGCGCCGACGGATTCGTCCACCTCGCTGAAGTGAGTGCCGAGGCCGACGGAGCGACCCGCGCCGCTGACGCCCGACTTGGCGTCGACCACGATGTCCGAACCCACCAGCCCGGCGGACACGGCCGGCGCCAGGGCCAGGATCGAGGCGGTCGAGTAGCACCCTGGCACCGCGACCAGGCGCGCCTCCTTCAATTCATCCCCATGAAGCTCGGGCAATCCGAGCACGGCCTCCCGCAGCAGCGCCGGCTCGGGGTGCGGTTGCCCGTACCACCTCGGGTACTCCGCCGCGTCATGCAGCCTGAAGTCGGCGCTCATGTCGATCACCCGGATACCTGTGTCGAGCCACGACCTCACCTTCGCCGCTCCCAGGTTGTGCGGCAGGCAGCTGAAGATGACATCGAGGCCATCGGCCGATGGCTCGGTGACGAACTCCCCTTCGACGTCCAGGAGTGGAAACACCTCGGAGTACGGCTTACCGGCATAGGAGCGCGACGACAACTGGCTCAGCTCGACCGCCGGATGGCGGGCGAGCAGCTGCACGGCGGTCATCCCTGCGTATCCGCTGGCGCCTGCAACGGCCGCCCGAACCTTGCTTGTCACGGACGCATGAGTATACATTTGCATTGTATAAAGATGCATGGCACCCTCTCCCTGAAGGTGGAGAGGGGTGAGGGGTTCGATTTGCCTCGGGCGAGGATCGGAGTGGTGCGAAGAGGGGCGCGAAAACCCTACTCCGCCTCGTTGAAAAAGCACGACTCCGCGCCCGTGTGGCAGGCAGGGCCGGCCGGGCGCACACGGAGGAGAACGGCGTCGAGGTCGCAGTCGAGGCGCACCTCGACGACCTCCATGGTGTTGCCGGACGTCGCTCCCTTCTCCCACAGGCCGCGCTCGCGAGAGAGAAACCACGCGCGGCCCGTCTCGCGCGTTTTGTCCCACGCCTGCTGGTCCATGTAGGCAAGCATCAGCACCCGGCCGGTGTCGGCGTCCTGCGCGATGGCCGGGACGAGCCCCTTCGAAAAGTCGGGCGTCATTGCCTCACCTCCAGACCCAACCCGGCCAGCTCTCTCTTCACGTCACTGATCGACAGCTCTTCGAAGTGAAAGATCGACGCCGCCAGTGCCGCTTCCGCGCCTCCCGCCGTCATCGCGTCGTACATGTGGCGGGCCGAGCCCGCCCCACCCGACGCGATCACGGGCAGCCGCACCGCCTCGCTCACTGCCCTCGTCAGCTCGATGTCGTAGCCGGCGTGCGTGCCGTCCCTGTCCATCGACGTCAGTAGGATCTCCCCCGCTCCCAACCTCTCGCCCAGCGCGGACCACTCGACGGCGTCGCGGCCGGTGGCGCGACGACCCCCATGGCTGAACACCTCCCATCCAGGACCGTCTCGCCGCTTGCGGGCGTCGATCGCGAGCACGACGCACTGCGCGCCGAAGACCTCCGCGCATCGGGTGATTAGGTTCGGGTCGGCGAGCGCCGCCGTGTTGACCGACACTTTGTCCGCGCCGTGGGTCAGCAGCTCGCGCATGTCCTCCACGCTGCGGACGCCACCACCCACCGCGAGCGGGATGAAGACCTCGTCCGCTGTCCGCGCCACAGCGTCGAGCAGGATCCGGCGCGCATCTGACGAGGCGGTGATGTCGAGGAAGACGATCTCGTCGGCCCCGAGGCGGTCGTAGGCGGCGGCCAGCTCAGCCGGGTCGCCTGCGTCGCGGAGGTCCTGGAAGCGGACGCCCTTCACGACGCGCCCGTCGGTGACGTCAAGACAGGGGATCACGCGCTTGGCCGGCATCAGCCGCAAAGAGCGACGAAGTTCGCGTACAGGCGCAGCCCGTCCGCGCCGCTCTTCTCCGGATGAAACTGCGTGCCCATGACGTTGCCGTCAGCCGCCGCGGCGGCCGGCGAGTGATCCGAGCAGCCGACCTGGTGCTCCGACTCGCTCGGCGTGAAGGAGTGGACGAAGTAGAAGTAGGAGTGGTCGGGCACGCCGTTCCAGAGGGGAGATCGCCTCGTCTGCGTCACACGGCACCATCCGATCACCGGCACCCGGCCGGTGGCGGCGACCTCGACGACGCGACCCGGCAGAAGTCCCAGGCCCGCGTGGCGACCGTGCTCCGTCGACTCCTCGAACAGGAGCTGATAACCGAGGCAGACGCCGAGGATGGGCTTGCCGAGCCGAGCCAGCTCGACGATCCGGCTGCCGAGGCTCGATTCGATGAGCCTGGCGAGGGCCGGCGCGAACGCGCCGACGCCTGGCAGCACGATCCCATCAGCAGCGATCAGGTCATCGGGATTCGACGTCAACCTGACCTCGGCGCCCACGTGCACCAGCGCACGCTCGACGGAACGGATGTTGCCCAGGCCGTAGTCGACGATCGCGATCAACCGAGGAGGCCCTTCGACGAGGGGACGCCGGCGGAACCGCCGGCGGCCATCGCCTCGCGAAGCGCGAGGCCGAGCGCCTTGAAGGTCGACTCGGCGACGTGGTGGCGGTTGCGGCCGCGGATGAGGTCAACGTGGATCGTCGCGCCGAGATGGATGGACAGGGCGCGCCAGAACTCCTCGACCACCTCCGATTCGAGCGTCCCGATGCGGCCCCTCAGCGCGACGTTGTAAGAGAGGAACGGCCGCCGCCCGAGGTCGATCACGACGCGGGACAGCGATTCGTCGAGCGGGGCGTACGCCGTGGCAAATCGCACGATGCCGGCCCGATCACCAAGGGCCTGCGACAGAGCCTGGCCGAGCACGATGCCGGCGTCCTCGACGAGGTGGTGCGGGTCGACATGGACGTCGCCGGCGCCGCGAAGGGTCAGGTCGAATCCGCCGTACCGGGCGACCTGTTCGAGCATGTGGTCCAGAAAGGGCAGTCCGCTGGAGACCTGGACCCGCCCGCGCCCTTGGAGCAAGACCTTCGCTGTCAGCTGCGTCTCCTTGCTCTTGCGTGCGACCCGCGCTTGCCTACTCAAGTCGGACCTCCACCGCGTGCGCGTGCGCGCCGAGACCTTCGAGTTGCGCCAACCGAACGGTCGCGTCGTGAAGCCTCTCGACGTCACCGCGGCTCAGGCTCAGCACGCTGGTCCGTTTCAGGAACGTATGCACACCAAGCGGCGATCCGAAGCGAGCCGCCCCGGATGTTGGGAGGGTGTGGTTGGGTCCGGCCGTGTAGTCCCCCAGCGGCACGGTCGCGTAGGGACCGACGAAAACAGCTCCCGCGTTGCGCACGGACTCGGCGACGCGGGCCGAGTCCTCGGTGACGATGAGCAGGTGCTCGGGCGCGAAATCATCGGTGAGCGAGACGGCCTGGTCAATGCTCTCCGCGACCACGACGCAGCAGATCGCTTCGCGGATGATCTCGGCCCGCTCCAGGCCGCGCACCAGGCTGGTGAGCTCTTCTTCCACGCGGTCCGCGAGCTGCGCCGAGTCGGTGAAGAGCACCCCCCTCGCGAGTGGATCGTGCTCGAGCTGCGCTGCCAGGTCGGCCGCCACGTAATCCGGACGAGCTTTCGAGTCCGCGATGACGACCACCTCCGTGGGCCCGGCGATGCCGTCGATGCCGACCGCGCCGAAGACCTCCTTCTTCGCCAGCGTGACGTAGATGTTCCCCGGCCCCGCAATCAGGTCGACGCGCGGGATGCTCGCCGTTCCATAGGCGAACGCCGCGATCGCCTGGGCTCCGCCGATGCGGTAGACACGATCGACGCCCGCGATGTGCGCGGCGGCGAGGATCGCGTCGGGGATCGTGCCGTCCGGCCGTGGCGGCGTGGCGAGCACGAGCTCGGAGACGCCCGCCACACGCGCCGGGATCGCGGTCATCAACACCGTCGAGGGATAGGAGGCCCGGCCGCCCTGGAACTCGCGTATGCGCGACGCCGCAAACTCCAGCGCTGCGCGGTCGGCCGAGGCCACGCGTCCAATGGCCGCCGCGAAGTCGGCGGGCGGGACCTCGAACGACTCCCCTTCCGGGGGCGCCCAGCCGTCGAACCGCCGGCCGAGCTCGCTCAGGGCGAGGTCCCCATCGGTCAGGACGCGCGAACAGATCTCGGCCACCGCCGCCCGCTCCTTGGCGAACTGCGAGAGGTCGAAACGTCGCAAGGCAAAAGGAGAGGCCGCCCACGACCGCGCGTCGAACCTCTTAACGGGCATGGTTCGACGCCTCGCGTAGTCTCGAAACCGCCGACTGCACTGATGCGGTTCTCGTCTTGAGGCTCGCCTGGTTGGCGATGAGGCGCGCCGTCGAGCTTCCGAGGACGGCCGTCACCCGCAGGCCGTTTTCGCGCAGCGTCCTGCCGCTCGCGGTGAGGTCGACGATGCCATCGACCAGGCCGACCTGCGGCGCCAGCTCCACCGAGCCGTGCAGGCGGACGATGTCCACCGCCTGGCCGTGCGCTTCGAACCACGCATTCGCGGTCCGCGGGTACTTGGTCGCGACCCGGATCAGGGGCGGCCATGTCTGCGGCCCGTCGAGCGCCGATGAGTTGGGCACCGCAAGCACCAGACGGCATGGGCCGAAGTGAAGGTCGACCAGCTCGTAGTGGGACCCGGGAGTCTCCCACAGGATGTCTTTCCCGACGATGCCGAGGTCCGCCGCGCCCTGGTCGACGTAGGCCGGCACATCGGCGGGACGGACGATGATGACCCGGACACGTTCGCGTTCCACCAGGAGCTGGCGGCCGAGCTCCTCCGCGCTCAGCGCCGCCAGGCCGGAGGTCGCGAGCAGACCGCGTGCCCCGTCGAGGAGGACGCCAGTCGGGATTGCGATCGAAACCGTCTCCTGGTTCGTCAAGCGATCCCCCCCGCGAGCCGAGCGGCGACTTGCTCCGGCGGCAGCCGGCGCGCGCGCTGACCGCGCGCCGACCATGTGACCGTGGCTCGATCCGCGCAGAAGATGAGGTTGGCCGCGCCCACGGCCTGCCACCACGTGCGCGCCGCGTCCTGGGTCCGCGACTCGGTGTCGACGACTGCGCGCATGCCAAACAGGCGAAGGGTCGAGCCCACGCGAAGCGCTCCGCGCAAGCCGGCGGCGCCGCGCCACGCGATTGCCGCGTCCACGCGCGGCAGCTCGGGCGGCCTTGCGGCGCGCGTGAGCATCTCCGAGACCAGGTCGAGCTGGACGACGAAGCCAGTCGCGGGAGCCGCGCGGCCGAAGCGGGCGAGCAAGCCGTCGTAGCGGCCGCCCTGCGCGACCGGCCGTCCGAGGTCGGGCCCGTAGCCCTCGAAGATCACCCCCGTGTAGTAGTCGAAGTCGCGGATGGCTCCGAGGTCGAGGATCACGACGTCGCCGATCCCGTGTTCGCTCAGCAGGCCGTAGACCTCGCGCAGCTGGGCCAGAGCGTTTTCCGATCGCTCGTTGCGCACGAGGCCCGCGGCCGCGTCGAGGATCTCGAGCCCGCCCCGCAACGCCGGGAAACGCAGCAGCAGCTCGTGCTCGGCGGAGCGCAGGGGTGTGTCTTCGAGCAAGGCCTCGAGTCCGACGAAGTCCCGCGCTCCGAGCGCTGCGCGCACCGCTGTCTTGACGTCCTCGGGCAGCCGGACCGCATCCATGATTCCGTGGAAGAACTCCGCGTGGCCGACATCGATCTGATAGCGGCGGATGCCCGTCGCCTCCATGCACCTGGCGGCAAGCGCGATGACCTCGGCGTCGGCGACCGACCCCGACGCTCCGATCAGCTCCGCGCCGACCTGGTACGTCTCGCGCCGGTGCTGGAAGCGGCTTTCCTCGGTGGAGACGACGGGCCCCGCGTAGCAGAGCCGAAGCGGCAAAGCGGCCGTGCGCAGCTTGCCTGCGACCAGCCTGGCCACCGGGACGGTCCTTTCCCCAACCAACGCGACGACGTCGCCGCGGCCGTCTGTGAACTTGAAGAGGCGGCGCCGCTGCTCGACGCCAAGACCGAGGTCGAGCACGTCCATCGCCTCCACGAGCGGGGTGATGACGTGGCGGTAGCCCCAACGGCGCATCTCCGCAAGAAGCGATTCCTGGGCTTCGCGCAGGATCTCGGCCTCGAGCGGTAGCAGATCCCGGAAGCCGGGTACACCGCCGAGCTGCACCGGGACCGAGGGATCAGCCCGGGTGAAGGGACCTCCGGGCCGTGGCCACTCGAATGCCGTCTCTGTCAGCTTTCGTCTTCATCTTCATCCTCTGATTCGCCGTCGGCGTCCTCCGAGAAGTCGAGCGCCTCACCCTCGTCCTCGACGGCGTGCATGCCCTCTTCGATGTCATCGGTGGCCGGCGTCTCGACCAGCCTCTCACCTTCATCCTCGTCGTCGGTGAAGACCTCGACCCCGCGAGTGATCAGGCTCTCTTTCGTGTAGGGCCGGAACTCGACCTCGCGCTTGCGGCGCATCGGGAAGCTCGGCTTGCCGGCGAACCGCGGGTCTTGGTGGGTTTCCCGAACGATCAGCTTCACGGTGTTGCCCTCGACCGAGGTGATGCCGGCCTGGTAGCGGTTGCCGCCGCGCATGAACTTGGTCAACCTGCGTGCGAGCTTGGCCTCCAGCGAGCCCAGGCGGATGCCCCGCGACGTTTCCACGAGGATGCCGTCGCCATCGATCTTGAGCTCCGCGACGTCGCCCGCCGCGACTTTGGAGGAGATGTCCGCGCTGGCTGGACTGTCGATCGTGGTGATGATGGTCTTCCCCATCTCCTCGACGAAGAGGTTGAGATCGACTCTCGTGCCTCCGACCTTGAGGCCTTCCTTCTGGTGGAGCAGCGCGTTGATCCGCGCAGCGTTCTTCTTGGCGATCGAGTTCATCGGGTTGAGCTTCAGCGCAGCCTCGTAGGAGGCCTTCGCGTCTTTCAACTTGCCGAGCTCGGACAGCGCCTTCCCCAGGCGGTTCTGGGTCTCTTCGTCGGCGCCGAAGCTCTCGATGATGAAGCGATTCAACTTGACGGCCTCGTCCCACTTGCCGGCAATCGCAAGCTGCACGGCGTCATCGGCATATTGCGATCGGGGTTTGAGGTGTTCGCTGGTGTCCGTTTTCAAAAGGCGCGCTCCTATGGCCGGCTGAGGGCGGGAAGGATGCTGAGTATACGTACCGCGGGTTTAACTGGCGGTTTCAAGCCCCCATCCGGCCCGGCCGCTGCGCGGCGGGGCCACCTTCCCCAGCAAGTGGGGAAGGGAAGGCGGGGCCACCTTCCCCAGCAAGTGGGGAAGGGAACCGTCTGTCATTCTCTGCGCCGTGCGCTTCTGCGCGTCTCTCGTTGCCATCCTTCTCGGCGCTTGCACGATCGGCGGGGCGCAGCCCGCCGGCAAGCCACTTCGCATCGCCGTTGACCTTCCTCTTACCGGAACCGAGACTCGAGCCGCGCTCCCGGCGCTCAACGGAATCCGTTTCTTCGTGCAGACGCACCCGACCCTCGACGGGTTCGCGATCGAGCTCATCACGGCCGACGACGCGGCCGCGGGTGGCGGTAGCGCGAGTCCGGACCGGGGAGCCGCCAATGTAAGGGGCTTCCTCGCCGACGCGAACGTGGTGGCGATGATGGGGCCCTTTGACGGCGCGGTGGCGCGGAAGGAGATTCCGCTCGCCAACGCGGCGGGGCTCGCCATGGTCAGCCCGGCGACAAGCAACCCGTGCCTGACGCGGGACGTGTACATGCCTTCGCTCCTCAATCCTGCTCGGACGCCGATCACCTGCAAAGTCGCGGGCCTGCCCCCGGCCTCCGAGCTCCGCCCCTCGCACGCCAACAACTTCTTCCGGCTCACCACGACGGACGAGCTTCAGGGCGCGGCCGCGGCGGACTTCGCCGTCGAGAAGCTGCGAGTGCTGCGCGCCGCGGTCATCACCGACCACGAGCTCTATGGGCAGGGTCTGGCGGGGGCCTTCAACGCCCGGCTGGTCAGGCGCGGAGGCACGGTGCTCGGCCACCTGGACGTCGAGGCAAGCAACACCGACGCGACGGAATTTCTGAAGCGCATGAAGGAGGCGGGCGCCCAGGCGATCTACTTCGGCGGGGTGAGCGCGGTGGGTTGCGCGATCCGCGCCCAGATGGCTTCCGTATTCCCGCCGGGTGAGGCAACGCCATTTCTGGGGGGCGATGGGATCGCGCACGACCCCAACTGCATCCTGACCGCCGGAGCCAACAGCCCCGGCATCTACGCCACCGCCCCGATCGTGGACGCCGCCTCCCTTCCCGGTGCCGCGACGGTGATTCGTGAGTTCAAGGCGACGTTTCGGCGCCCGACCGACTTCGGCCCGTACACGATGCTCGCCTACGACGCCACCGCCGCAATGTACGCGGCGCTGAACCGGGCCATCCTCGCCGGCGGCGGCCGGCTGCCGTCCCGCGAGGCGATCACGGCCGAGCTGGCGCGCACCTCCGGGCTGGACGGGATCACCGGGGAGCTCGGCTTCGACGCGGCCGGCGATACGACGAAGCGGGTCGTCTCGGTCTTCGAAGCTCCCGGGGCGGATCCAAGGGCCCCGTGGAAGTTCAGCGGAGCCGTGGACTACAGCCTCCGCCTTCCTTATTAGAGGCCCCGAGCGACCACTTCCCAACTTCGACTTGACTTGTGGGGCCCTCCGAGTCGATAGTTTGCCTCGGAGTAGCAGTTCGGCCATCCCATGTGGCCGCACTCGCCGCCGGCGCACTCTCGCCCCGACCGCGGTTGGGAAGAGGGCGGCAAGTGATGGGAGGCGTTCGGTGTGGTTTGCGCATTGCCCTCCCAACCAGCACAAAGGGGAAACCATATGGTTCGAGCTAGGGGACTGATAGTCCTCACCGCGGCGACTCTAGTCGCCTTTGCCTGCGGAGGCGGTGGAGGTGGCGGTGGTACCAACAAAGGCACCATCAAGATCGGCTCCGACCTTCCTGTATGTACGGTTGGCGGCCAGGCGGTCTCGAACGGCGTCAAGTTTGCCATCAACCAAAAGAACAGCGCGGGCGGTGTCGAGGGCTTCACCATCGCCTACCAGAGCTTCGACGACTGCCGGCAGGGCGCCTACAACGCCGACGCCGGCGTGGCCAACGTCCGGCAGATGCTGGACGACAACAAATACCTGGGTATGATCGGGCCGTACAACTCCGCGGTCGCGAAGGCGGAGATCCCGATCGCGGCGCCGAAGAGCTTCGTCATGGTCAGCCCGTCCAATACGAACCCGTGTCTGACGAAGGACATCGCGGGCTGCGCGTATCACCCGCAGGACCTTCGCGCCGGCAACCCGAACAACTACTGGCGCGTCGTCACGACTGACGACTACCAGGGCCCCGCGATGGCCGACTACATGTACAAGCAGCTCGGCATCAAGAACGTCGGCATCCTCGACGACAGCACGGTCTTCGGTGTTGGGATCGCCGGCTCGTTCGAGGCGGAGTTCAAGAAGCTGGGCGG
>WNFW01009575.1_pt1 | contig 10454 bp, 9 predicted proteins | sample 5400131 | NCBI WGS metagenome assembly WNFW01 (sample SAMN13153362, study PRJNA577476) | soil metagenome | isolation source: 20 cm soil or saprolite under grassland replicate 1 | place: USA:California | collected 2016-06-15
GGTCAAGGCGGAGCGGGCCGGCGACAACAATGCGCTCCTGCTGGCGCTCAGCCTCTACCTCGACTTCATCAACCTCTTCCTGATCCTGCTGCGCATCTTCGGCCGTCGCGATTAGTTAGCAGCTCAGCCCGCGCAGAGATTGCGCACGATTTTTGCGGAACTTGATGCGGTTAAGCGGCGATACCGATCTTGCGCAGGGCGGGGCTGAGCTGGCGGAGGTTGCGGGTGCGCCGCTCCCGCCAGTCCAGGATGAGATCGGCGAAGGCTGACTTGGACAGCCGCTCCCGGCGAACGGCGTTGGTTTTGGTATCGGTGATCTCGAGCTCGACCCAGACCACGCCGGCCTCGATCAGACGCGCGGGGTACTCGTTCTCTTCGATCAACCGAATCAGCTCAAGCTCTCCAAGCATCTCCATACACCCCTGAAGAAAACACGTTGCCGACGGCTCTTATTCGTTCCCAACGGCGACTCCCGAAGAATCCGTCACTTTCCAAAATTGAGCTCGGCCGGGTGGCGGAAGATGCCCGGTAAACTTAGCCGGTGCTGGCCGACCTCCACATGCATTCCACGGTCAGTGACGGCTGGCGCGACCCCGACGAAGTGGCCAACCTGGCCGCCGACCGCGGGGTCCGGGTGATGGCGTTGACCGACCACGACACCTTCCTCGGGGTGAACCGGGCGCGCGCGGTGGCCCACCGTCGCGGCCTCGGCTACGTACCGGCCCTCGAGGTGACGACTTATCCTCCCAACCAGTTTCGCCACATCCTGGGCCATGGGGTCGACATGAACCACCCCCAGCTGCTCGCCATGCTGCAGCGGACCCAGGGCGTGTTCCGCCGACAGACGGAAGCCTGGATCCGGGTCCTGCGCGACCAAGGCATCGGCGGCGACCTCGGCCTCGACGCCTATACCTACAAGCCCACGGTGATGCCGGGCGCCGTCCTCAAGGTCATTCTCCAGCACGGTGTGATGACGGAGCGAGACGCCTGGGACAGCGTGCGCAAGGCCGTGGATTTCATGCCAGCGGATTTCTATTCGCCGATTCCGTCGCCGAAAGAGGCGGTCGACGCGATCCACGCGGCGGGCGGGCTGGCGGTCCACGCGCATCCGGGGCTGGTGCCCGACCAGGACCTGATGAAAGAAGTCCTGCCCATGCTCGACGGCCTGGAGGTTTACACGCGGCGGCACAAACCGGAGCAGATCCCGGTGTACGAAGAGCTGGCACGCCGGCACGCGTTGCTGATGACCGTCGGCACCGACTACCACGGCTTCAACGGCGACGACTATGAAGCGCCCCGGACGATCATCGACATTCGCTACCTGGAACGGCTCGGCGCCCGGGTGCAGTGGCCGGTCATGGAGAAAGCTGGATGAGCCCGACGCTGGTCAAGCCGGCGGTGGCCGATGCCCGGGCGGCTTTGCTCGAGCTGGGTGGCCGCGAATCGACCGCGATCGCCGCCGCCATCGAGGGGCTGCCCGCCATCCCCGCATTCCAGGTGATGGCCACCGCCTCCCAGGCCGCGCGGCCTCAGTGGGCCGGCCTGGTCGACGACCTCTTCGAGCGGCCCCTCCTGAAGCAGGCGAAAGCCGGCCTGCGTAATGCCCTGATGTCAACGCTGACTGGAGACACGCTGTATCGCAACGTGTTCTTCTCCTTCGCCGATGCGGTCATCCTCTGGCATTACGGCTACACGCAGGAACGCACCGGCAGTGCCCGCCTCGATACGGCCTACCGCGCCATGCGGCGGCTGCTGGCCGGCGCCGAGACCTTCATGGAGTCCACCCTGCCGGTCGAGCCGGACGTCGCCTATTTCCACCGGTTGCGCCGCATCAAGCTGACTCGCGACAATGCCTACCCGATGCTGCGCCGGGCCGGCCGCCTGCTCGGCACCGTGGAGGCGGAGGTGACGCAGGAAAAGCTGCACGCCGTCCGCGGCAGCATCCTGACGAGCTACGTGACCTTCAGTGCGCAGGTGATCGCCATGGCCCGCGCGCTGCGTGCCGAGCGCGACGCGATCGACCGCAACGATGTGCTGAACGGATTGGGGGCGATCATGACTCTGTTACGGACGCCACCGAACGCGCTGCCGGCCTGACCCAGGTTTTCGGCACGGTCGCACCGATGACCAGCATCGCGAGCGCCCCGATCAGCATCGGCACGAGCGTAAAGCGAAAGTGACCCGTCCAATCCCAGGCAACACCACCGAGGGCGGGACCGAAAAATGCCGCGCCGTAGCCGACGGTGAACATGAAACCGCTGGTCCGGGCGACCTCTGAAGGCGCGAACAGCGCCGGCAGTCCCAGGTTCAGGATGAAGGCGAGACTGGCGCCGGCGCCCGCGAGGCCGGCCCAGAAGGGCGCACTGCCGGCCGGGGCCAGCGCATAACCTCCGACGCCCAGGAGCGAGCCAACGCCGGCGAGGACGTAAGGCCAGCGGCGCCCCAGCATCGCGTCGCCGCGTAACGCCAGCCAGAAGCTGACCGGGAGCTGCATCGCGTTCAGCGCGCCCAGGGTCAGGGGAATCAAGGCGTGGGCGTGGCGCGCATCGAGCGTGTCGGGGACCCAGCTGTTCATCCCGAAGTAGACGAGGCTGGCGCCGCCCATCAGCAAGCCGACGCGGAGCATTTGTCCGCTGCGCCAGTCCGGCAGCCACAAGCCTGCGGTCGCCACGGCGGCCTCGGACGCTGGTGTGACGATCAACCAGAGTGCCAGGACGATGGCAGCCGGCACGGCCCACACGGCGAGGGCGAACTGCCAGCCAAAGGGCACCAGCAGCAGCGGCAGGGTGATGCTGGCCGCGATCACCTCGCCGACCAGCAGGCCGTTGGAGTAGATCGCGATCGCCCGTCCGATGCGCGCCGGGAACCAGGCCTGCGCCAGGCTCGGCATCGCCGGTTGCGCCACCGCGATGCCGAGGGCGAACACGATGGTGAACGCGAAGACCATGGCGGTGTTGGGTAAGGCGCCTCGCAGGCCGGCACCGAGCGCGACCAGGGCGAGCCCCACCGCAACCGCCCGCCGCGCGCCGACGCGGCTGACCAGGTAGGCACCAGGGATCGCGCCGGCCGCCATCAGCAGCACCGGCAGTGAGGTCAAGAGTCCAGCGGCACCGTAGGAGAGTGAGAGCGAGCGGTGCAGGGCAGGCAGGGTAGGCGGAACGCCGAGGATGACGGTGCGCAGGTTGACACCAACCAGCCACAGGAGAAGCAGCGTGAGAATCGGGTTTCGTAGGCGGCGACTAGAGACCGCCGACAGGTAGCTCCTCGATCAGGACCGTCGGGCTGCCGCAGAAGCCGCCGGCGAACATGAAGCGGAGGTCATCGGCCACGGCTATCACCTTCTTCAGCAGAGCAATGACGTTGCCCGCGACCGTGAGCTCCTTGACGGGCCGGGTCAGGTGGCCGTTCTCGATCCAGTGACCCGTGAGACCCAGTGAAAACTCACCCGAGACGGGGTTGACGGTGTTGAGGCCGGAAAGCTGCGAAACGTGCAGGCCGTTGCTGACGCGCGCCAGCAGCGCCTCCCTGGACAGCGCGCCCGGCTTGAGCACCAGGTTCGAGACGCCGACCTCGGGCACGCTCTTGTAGGAACGGACCGCGCTCCCGGTCGACCGGCTATTGGTGCGCCTCGCCGTGTAGGTGTTGTGGAGATAGCCCTTGAGAACACCCGCGCCGATGAGCTCGTTGCGTTCGGCCGGCACGCCCTCGCCGTCGAAGGGCCGGCTGGCCAGGCCTTCGGGGAGACGCGGATCGTCGGTGATGGTGACGATTTCCGCCGCTACCGGCTCACCGACCTTACCGGCGAGCAGCGACCGCCGCTTGATCACGGCATCGGCGCTGAAGGAGCTCCCGAGCACGCCGAGGATCATGGCTGCCGCGTGCGGATGGAGCACCACCGGAACGCTCGCCGTCGGTACCGGCCGCGCCCCCAGGAGTCCGGCCGCATTCTCCACCGCTTCCTTCACCACGCCGGCGAGGTCCAGCTCGTCCATGTCGCGGCCATGGGTGAACGCAAACCCCGACTGCATCTCGGAATCCTGTTCGGCGATCGTTTCGAGCACACCGTAGGCGACGGTCCGATCGAACGAAGCCTCGAGCCCGCGGCTGTTGTAGATCTCGACCTGACCGCTGCCGTCGCTGTACATCGCATCGCTCACCCGGCGGACGCGCGCGTCGAGCGAAGTGGCGCGCCGCTCCATCTCGAGCGCAAAGTCGATCTTCCGCTGCGGGTCGAGCCCGGCGAGCGCGGGTGACGCCAGCCCGGTCAGCGCCTCGAAGGGCCGCGGCTCCGGCAGCACATTGGCGTCGTCGGCATGGTTGTAGCGACCATTGAGCAACGCCTCATCGACCAGGCTGTCGAGCGCCGCGGGCTCGAAGTCAGAGGTATAGGAAAAACCAACGCGATGCTCGCGAAAGGTGCGAAGACCGATCCCGCGACTTTCCGCCGACACCAGCGACTCGATCTCGCCTTTGTAGACCCGGACCGTGAACTCGGTGCCACGCGAGATGTACAACTCGGCGTCCTCCGCCCCTTGGGCTTTACAGCGCGCCAGTACGCTCTCGCCGATCGCGTTCACTGGCGCATGGCGCCGGCCGGGACCACCCCGGTGCCGCCGACGGTGAGCTCAGAGATGCGGATGGTTGGCTGGCCCACCGAGACCGGAACGCCCTGCCCTTCTTTGCCGCAGGTGCCGGGGGCGAGCTTCAGGTCATTCGCGACCATGTCGATCTTGTGCAAGGCGCGCGGCCCGTTGCCGACGATGGTGGCGCCGCGTACCGGCCGGCCGATGCGCCCGCCGTCGATCAGGTAACCCTCGGTCACCGCGAAGACGAAATCGCCGGTCGTGACGTCGACCTGTCCGGCACCGAGCTTCTTTGCGTACAGGCCGCGCGGCGTCGCGGCGATGATGTCCTCCACCGTATGCGCGCCGGCGGCGATGAAGGTGTTGGTCATTCGTGGGATGGGCAGGTGCTGGTAGGACTGGCGGCGTCCATTCCCCGTGACCGGGTGGTTTTGTTGGCCGGCTCGCAGCCGATCGTACATGTAACTGACGAGGACGCCGTCCTGGATCAGGACGTTGCGGCGGGTCGGCACGCCCTCGTCGTCGACCGTCAGCGTCCCCCAGCGGCTGGGCAAGGTGCCGTCATCGATGGCGGTGACGATGGGGCTCGCCACCGCCTGCCCGATCTTGCCGGTGAAGACGGTCGATCCCTTGACGACAAAGTCCGCTTCGAGCCCGTGCCCGCAGGCCTCGTGGAAGAGCACGCCGCCGAATTCGTTTCCGATGATGACCGCCATCTGGCCGGCGGGCGAGGGCGCCGCGTCGAGCAGGGCAACGGCGCGCTCCGCCGCGGCCCGCGCATACTCGGCGGCCGAGGTGTCGTCGAAGAATTCGAAGCCACGCTGCATGCCGGGAGCCTCCATCGCCGTTTGAATCTCGCCGTTGCGCTCGGCCACGGCGTGCACCATCAGCCGGACGCGGGTGCGGGAATCGACGTGATGAATCCCTTCGGAGGTGGCGACGAGCACCTCCTGCGCGCTCTGGCCATAGCCGACCGCCACCTGCTTAACCGCACCGCTCACGGCGCGAGCCGCCTGGTCCGCTTCCAACAGCAGCTCGATCTTGGCCTCCGCGCCGACGGTGTCTGGCGGCACATCGATTCGCTGCGGCGGCCGCGGTGCCCCGCTCAGCTCCGCGAATGCAAATCGCCCGCCGCCGCGACGCCCGATCTGCGCGGCGAGATCCGCCGTCTTGAGTAAGCCGTCTTCCGATAGATCCTCGGTATAGACGTAGCTGACCGTGCCCTGGTGGATGATGCGCAAGCCGGCGCCGAGGTCATTGCCGGAATTGACCCGCTGTACCTTGCTCTCCTCGACGCTGATCGACTGGTTGCGCTTGCGCTCGACGAAGAGCTCGACGAAATCGGCGCCCGATCGCAGCGCGCGTTTGATCACGCTGTCCACCAGGGATTGCTCGAGCAGTGGCATCAGCTTGAGTGTAGCGGCCTTTTCCGTCGGCCCCGTCTTTCAAGAGGCAAGAGCCGCATCAGCTCCTCGGCGACAGCGTCAAGTGGCCTGACGTTACCCTCGGCCCGACACAGGATGAGCGCGCCTTCCATGGCGGCCAGCGTGGCCGTCGCGATGGGCGTCGCGCGACGCGAGGGAACGCCGGCGCCCTCGAGTTGCTCCGCGAGCACGGCGACCCATGAACGAAACGTCGCCCGCACAACCTCCATCAGATCCTTCTCGCCGGGGACCGTATCGATTGCGACGCCCGCCACGACGCAGCCGGCGGAGCCACCGGAGGCCACGACCACCTGGCGCCACATGGCAATGAAGCGCCCCAGGACCGCCGACGGACTGGTTGGGGCGTCGGCGCGAAGGTGCGCGAGGAGGCGCTCGGATGTCCACTGGATGGCGTCCTCGGCGAGCTGCCTCTTCCCGTCGGGAAAGTGGTGATAGATCGAACCGCGCGGGGCCTCGCTGTCGGCGAGCACATCCGAGAACGATGTCGCGTTGACACCTCGCGAACGGATGAGCGAGGCGGCGCTGCGGACCATGCTCGCCCGGCTATTGGTCGCCATCAAACTCCCACTTGACTATGACGGTCAGCATAGTGCATCATGTAGCGGTGCTATGACGACCATCATAACCGTTTTAAGGAGACAAGCCCATGCCCATGATTGACGTCTATGCCGCTGAGGGAACGTTTGGCGACAAGCATGCGCTCGCGAAGGACCTCGCCGCGGCCGTAATGAAGTGGGAGCAGGTACCCAACCTCGCACTCTTCCGCAACAATACCGCCGCCTTCATTCACGAGCTACCGGCCGACTCGCTGTCCAACGTCGTGGGCGACACCAACTACGTTCGCGTTCAAGTCCTGACGCCAGTCGGTGCAGCGCAATCGCCGCTCAGAAGCCCGCTAAGTAGGGCTGCTGACCGGTTCACGGACGAGCCCGATCACCCAAAACCCGAGCAGGGTCAGCACCCCGGCGGTGGCGATGAACACCGCGGGAAAGCCGAGGCTCGCCGCCAGGGTCGATCCGAGCAGCGGACCGACCGCATTGCCGACCGCGGTCGCGCTGCTCGTCAGACCGTAAGCAGAGCCGCGCAGCTCCGGCGGCGTCGATAGACCGACGATGGCGTTGGTGGCCGGAATCAGAACGCCGAAGAAGATGCCGAGTCCGGCGCGGAGCAGCAGGAACTGCCCGATGTTCCGGACGAAGGCCTGCGGCAGGAAGAATAGCGCCGCGCCGAAGCAGGCGAGGATGAGGATCCGCCGGTAGCCCGAGCGATCGACGAGGCGGCTGTAGAAGAGCGCCGCCAGCGCGCTGAACACCGCCGTCGCCCCGAACGCCAGGCCGGCGTAGAGCTTGACGGGGTCCTGCGCAGACGAGAGGCGCTCCACGAACAGCGGCAGGATCGGAAAGACGATGGCCGAGCTCAACTGCACCAGCAAGAGCGTCACCATCAATGGCATCAGGATCGGTGAGCGCAGACCGATGCCCACCGTTTCGATGAATCCGGGCCGCTTTACGATCGACGGCGGCGAGAAATGCTCGTGGACGAATTGCCAGACGAAGACGCCGGCGATGGCGAGCATCGCGCCGGCGACGAAGAACGTTCCGCGGATCCCGACCGCCTGGGCGACGAGACCACCCAGCACCGGGCCGGCCGAGATCCCCACGTAGACGCTGGTCTGCAGCAATCCGATGCTCCAGGCGAGGCGGTCGCGCGGCACGATGCCCGCCACCAGCGCGGTGGCCGCCGCGATCGTCCCGGTGAACATGCCCTGGAGGATGCGCAGCACGAGGAACTCCCCGACGTTCTGCACCAGCCCCATGAGCGCGATGATCAGCCCGCCGATCAACATCGCGCGCAGCACCATGAGCTTGCGGCCGTGCCGGTCGGCCAGCGCGCCCCAGATCGGGCTGAAGATCGCGAGCGAGACACCGGTGCTCGTCACCAGCGCCCCGGACCAGAAGACGACCGCGCTCTCGGGACTGACGCCGATTTCCTTGAGGTAGAGCGGAAGAAACGGCAGGACGAAACCGAACGCGAGCATCGCGGTCGCCTGCGCGACGCAGGTGACGTACAGGCTGGTGCGCCAGCTGGGGCTGAGCAGCCCGGAGACGTGACTCGGCGGAGGAGGCCGGAATCTCACGTCAGCCTCGTCGCGTCCGGGTTAGCGAGACCGCGGGTTAGCCGGCGCCTTTCGCGTAGCTGTGAAGTCCTACGATCCAGAGGTTGACGGCATAGAGCGTGACCATGATGGAGATGAAGCCCGCCGTCGCGATCAGGGCCGTACGCCGACCGCGCCACGGGCGAAGACTGTGCGAGTGGAGGTAGATCGCATAGACGATCCAGGTGATCGCGGCCCAGGTCTCCTTCGGATCCCACCCCCACCAGCGGCCCCACGCGTGCTCACCCCAGATGGCGCCCGCCATGGTGCCGAAGGTCCAGATTGGGAAACCGAGCAGGATGGCGCGGAACGTCAGGCGGTCGAGCGTCTCGAGCGACGGTAGGCGGGCTGCGATCGCTGAGCCGTTCAGCCACGACTTCACATTCGCGCTTCGGTCCTTGACGAGGTAGAGCGCCGCGAAGACGAAGCTTGAGACCAGGATGCCGGACGACGCCATCATGCTGGTCACGTGGATCTTCAGCCAGTAGCTCTGCAGCGCGGGCACGAGCGGTTCGGGCGACTGATAAAGGCCGTAGCCGATGCCCATCAGCGCGACGATGACGAAGAGCGCGGCGCCACCACCCAGCGACGCCACCGGCCAGCGAATCGTCATCAGCAGGAAGACAACGACCGCGACCAGGGCCAGCATCGAGCTGTACTCATACATGTTGGCCAGGGGGTAGTGTCCGTCGGCAAAGCCGCGGAAGATGATGGCGGCCAGGTGAATCGCGGCGCCCGGGGCGACCAGTGCGATCGCGACCCATCGGAGGGCCTCCGTGCGGTAGGCGAAGAACGCGAAGTAGAAGAACATGCCGCCGACGTAGAGTCCCATCGCCGCGAAATACAGGTGCAGCGAGAGATCGGCGACGCCGCCGGGCAAGCGAGCCAGATCGCCGCGGACCAGCGTGAAGGCCAGCAGGTAGAACGCCAGGGGGACCAGCCGCCAGAGCGCGGGCCCGCGACGCCGGGCAACCGCCGCCGTCCCGACCTCTTCCGCGACCGTAACGCGCGCCATCTCAGACGCCGGCCTTCGCCCCGACCTTGCCGCTGGATGCGACCGGGGTCAGGGGGATCATCTGCATCGCGTCATCGCGGAAGCGAACCCGCTGGAACGTGATGCAGTTGACGGGACAGTGGTCTTCGCAGATCCGGCAGTTCGTACAGCGGTCGTAGTTGACGAGGATCTTGCCGGACTTGCCGCCGAATTCCTCCCCAAGCACCGTGTTGCAGATCTCGACGAAGCCGCCACTCGAGGTATCGCGGTCTTCACCGGCGACGACGACGTCGAGCGCCTTCTCCGGGCAGACGTCGTCGCAGGCGCCACAGAGGATGCAGGTCGACTCATCGACGTGGTGGACGGTGTCGCACTGGAAGCAGCGCAACGCGGCCGTGATCGCCTGCTCATCGTTCCACGGCAGTTCCACCGGCGTCATGTCCAGCCGTTTCTCGGCCGGGAGGATGGGCGGCTCTTCGCGCAGGTAATAGTCCGCCTCGCGGTGGTCGTCGGTCGATTCGATGACGGTGAGCGGCTTGGCGTCGCGCGGTACCGAAGCGCCCAGGAACTCGTTGATCGAGCGCGCCGCCCGGTGGCCCCAGGCGACGGCATCGACGATAAACGACGGCCCCTGGACGCAATCGCCGCCGGCGAACAGCTTCGCCAGCTTGGTATGGGCGCCGGTATCGGCCTCCATCAGCTTGCGCGGCGTCAACGGCACGCCCTGGTCCTGCGGGAAGTCCATGATCTGACCGGACGCGAAGATGGCGTAGCGGCAGGGGATCACGTGCTCCGTGCCGGGCAATTTCTGCACCGTGTTGATCAGCAGCTTGCCGCTCTCCGGATCGAATTCCAGCTTGTTCTCGTCGACGCGGATGAACTCCACGCCGTTGACATGGCCGCTGGAGTCCGCCTTGATCGCGTTCACGATGACGCCCGTGTGCAGCGTCAACCCGATCTCGCGCGCTTCCACCAGCTCGTTGCCGAAGGCGGGCAAACGGTCGGCGGGCTCGATCGACACCATCCACACCTTGCGCGCGCCGGTTTTGATCGAGGTCTGGGCGGCATCAGTGGCGACCGCGCCACCACCGATGACGACGACATCGCCGCCACGCGGGAAGTTGTCCGGCACGATGTCGTAAGACCGGACCCGCAAGAATTCCATCGCGGAGATGACCTCCGGCAGATCGGAGCCGGGTACGGGCAGGATGCGCCCGGTCATCATGCCGACCGAGAGGAAGACGGCGTCATAGTCGTTGAGGAGCTGCTCGAGCTTG
>WNFW01004547.1_pt1 | contig 10452 bp, 12 predicted proteins | sample 5400131 | NCBI WGS metagenome assembly WNFW01 (sample SAMN13153362, study PRJNA577476) | soil metagenome | isolation source: 20 cm soil or saprolite under grassland replicate 1 | place: USA:California | collected 2016-06-15
CGCCCTCCTCGACCGCCCGCCGCGCCTCCGACGCGTACTCCTCCGGCGTGTAGGGGATCGCCGGGCACTGGTCGCGATCGGCGATCACGCCGGAGCTCGAGCAGCTGAGGATGACGGGGTCGTCGAAGCGGCTCATTGGCCCCGCTCCGCCCGGTCGCGGGGCGACGCAGTGAGAGAGGCGGGGGGTCTGGCGGAGGCGGGGCACCCAGGCGGGATTGGCGACTTATTGCCGCTATGCGACAACAACTCGCCAATTGGCGAGTTGTGGACGCCATACGTCCGAAAGTCGCCACGCACCGGTGTTGCCGCTCCCCCTCCCGCACCTGAACAGCCATGAACCGCCATCGTCATACGGCTGTCGCCCCACTTGAGCCAGCCGCGCTAGCGCCTGACCGTCCGTCAACGGGCACGACCTCGACATAGACCGTTTCGATCGGCAGCAGATCGAGGCCGCGCTCGAGCGGTCGCATCGCGGCCGACCAGTTCCCGGCGACGGCTGCCTCGGCCTCGCCGCTCTCGCCCGGCGCGAGAACGCGTGCGCGTCCCTCGACCATGGGCCCCGTCGGCTTCCCGCGGATGTTGCAGGCGCAGACGCGGACGTGCGGATCGCGCCGGATTCGCCGCACCTTCGCGCTCCGCGGCTCGGAGCGGAAGTACACCCGGTCGTCCCCACCGAGCCCGAAATTGACCGGCGTCGGCACGGCCTCGCCGGAGCGCTTGAAGGTCACGAGGAGGCACTGGCGCGCGCCGCGCAGCGAGGCGAAGCTCGTGGCCGTCCCGGCTTCCCGGGCGACCTCGAACGCGCCGGCATGGCGCGCGCGGTCAAGCGGATGATCGTCGGCCGCGTCTCGCGCGGGTCGATGATGTCATCGATCATCGCGTTCCCCGCGGCGATGTAGGGATCGATGATCTTTTTGACCTCGGCGATCATCTCCGCGCGCTTCGCGTCGGGGTCCTCCGCGGCCTCGATCAGCGAGCGCCCGATGATGTTCACCGCGCCCTCCGGCCCCATCACCGAGATCTCCGCGCTCGGCCAGGCCACGATCAGGTCCGGCTCGTACGCCTTCCCGCACATCACGTAATAGCCGGCGCCGTACGCCTTGCGCGCGACCACCGTCACCTTCGGCACGGTCGCCCGTGAGACCGCGTAGAGCATCTTGGCCCCGTGGCGGATGATCCCGGCGTGCTCGACCTTCGAGCCGACCATGAATCCGGGGACGTCCTGGAGGAAGACGAGCGGGATGTTGAAGGCGTCGCAGAGGTTGATGAACCGCGCCGCCTTGTCGGCCGAGTCGTTCTCGAGGATGCCGCCGAGTTGCTTCGGCTGGTTGGCGACGATCCCCGCGGGTTGGCCACCGAAGCGCGCGAAGCAGGTGATGATCGTGCGCCCGAACTTCGGCTTGATGTCGAACCACTCGCCGTCGTCGACGATCTCCCGGATCACGTCGTACATGTCGTAGGGCTGGCGTGAGGACTCCGGGACGATGTCGAGGAGCCTCTCCGACATCCGGTCGTCGGGATCGTCGGTTGGCTTGACCGGCGGGCGCTCCTCGCAGTTGGAGGGGAAGTACGAGAGATAGTCCTTGACCGCGTCGATGCATTCGCGGTCGTCCTTGACCTCCAGATCGCCGACGCCTGAGGCCCGGCAGTGGACCTTCGCGCCGCCGAGGTCTTCCATCGAGATGTCCTCGCCGGTCACCGCCTTCACGAGGTGCGGTCCGGCGAGCGCCATGGCGCCCTGCCCCGAGACCATCGGCACGAAGTCCGAGAGGCCCGGGATGTAAGCGGTGCCGGCCGCGCAGGGCCCGAGCATCGCCGCGACCAGGGGAACGACGCCGGACATCGTCACCTCCTCGCGGAAGAGGTGGCCCGAGCCGGCGAAGAGCGATCCGGATGCCTCCTGGATGCGCGCACCGGCGGAGTCGAGGAGCCAGATGAACGGGATCCGCTTCTGCAAGGCGAGCTCGCGCAGGCGGGTGACCTTGAGCTCGCCCGTCATCCCCATCGACCCGGCCATCACGGTGAAGTCGTAGGCCGCGATCGCGCACGGGCGCCCGGCGATGTCGCCCCAGCCCGTGATCACGCCATCCGCCGGCGCCTCCTTCGCCTCCATCGCCCGCTGGGAGAAATGCGGGCGGCCGTGGATGCCGAGCTCGACGAAGGTGCCGGGATCGACGAGCAGGTCGATCCGCTCGCGGGCGGTGAGCTTGCCGCGCTCGTGCTGAAGGGCGATCTTCTCCGGCCCACCCCCGAGCTTCGCCCTCTCGCGCCGGGAGTGAAGGTCCTCGACGAGCCCCTTCATCCCGGTCTTCTCGCCGGCCGCGACCTCGGCCGGGGCCTCGGCGGCCTCGCCCGCGTGCTCCGCCGATTCGCGCCGACCGTCGATTTTCTCAGCCTCAGGCTGAGAAACTCGACGCTCGGTGTCGCGGGCGTCCGCCATCCCTTACCTGCCCCTCCACCTCGGCTCGCGCTTCTCGAAGAACGCGCTCACCCCCTCGGCGGCGTCCTCGGTGCCGAGCTCGATCGTGAGCTGCGCGCGGAGGTAGTCGAGCGCGTCGTAGAGCGGCATGTCCATCTGGCGCCACATCGCGTCCTTGCCAAGCCGCATGATCGCGGGCGACTTCGACGCGAGCTTCGCCGCCCAGTCCGCGACCGCGGCGTCGAACTCGGCCGCGGGGACAACCTTGTTGACGATCCCGGCCTCGCGCGCCTCCTCGGCCTCCAGGCGCTCACCGAGCAAGAGCATCTCGTTCGTCTTCTTGCGCGGGACGTTGCGGTAGATCAGCGCCATGATCATGAAGGGGAAGAGCCCGACGTTGATCTCCGGCGTGCCGAAGGTGGCGCCCTCCTTCGCGATGATGAGATCGCAGGCGAGGGCGATCCCGAGCGAGCCTGCCAGGACGTGGCCGTTGGCCGCGACGAGCGATGGCTTTCCGAGCTCGCCGATCGCCTTGAAGACCTCAACGAAGCCGAGCGACCCCGCGTGGCGGTCGCTGATGGGGGCGTCCGTCCCGAAGGCGCCGAGGTTCGCGCCCGAGGAGAAGACCCTCTCGTGCGACGAGGCGAGGACGAGACAGCAAGCGGCGTCGTCCGCGCGGCACTCCCGAAGCGCCCCCAGCAGCTCCTCGAGGAGCTGCGGCGAGAGCGAGTTGCGCGTCCCGGGATCGTCGAGGGTAACGGTCGCGACGCCCTCCGCGACGTCGTAGCGAAGCTTCTCGGGCATGTATGAAGTATTACTCTACGCTTCACGCGCGGGCGAAGCCAGGAGGCCACTTTGGAAGCAGCGACCGTCATCAAGCCAGACCACGCGGCGAGCCGCGACCACTTCATCTTCACCGACGAACACGAGGACCTTCGGGAGTCGATGCGCTCGTGGGTGCTGGCGGAGCTGCACCCGCACCGCAACGAGTGGGAGGAGACGACCTGGCCCAGCGAGGTCCTGCGGCGGGCAGGCGAGCTGGGTTACATCGGGCTCTGCTTCCCCGAGGAATACGGCGGCCAGGGCGGCGACTACTACTACTCGCTCGTTCGCGCCGAGTGCATGAGCTACTCGGGCTCCGGCGGCACGAACATGGGCTTCGCGGTGCAGACCGACATGGTCCTGCCGCCGATCCACCTGCTCGGCACGGAGGACCAGAAGCAGCGCTTCCTCGTACCGGGGATGAAGGGCGAGCGGATCGGCTGCCTCGGGATCACCGAGCCGGGTGCCGGCTCCGACGTCGCCGGGATCCGCACCAGCGCGATCCGCGACGGCGACGAGTACGTGATCTCGGGCTCGAAGACCTTCATCACCAACGGGGCCCGCGCGGACTTCTGCGTGCTCGTGGCGAAGACCGAGCCCGAGTCGCGCCACGAAGGCATCACCCTCTTCCTCGTCGACCTCCGCGACTCCGGCGGCGACCCCGTGCCGGGCTTCTCGGTGTCCCGGACGCTCGAGAAGATGGGGATGCACGCCTCCGATACAGCCGAGCTCGCGTTTGAGGAGATGCGGGTGCCCGCCGAGTCCGTCCTCGGGGAGATCGGCAAGGGCTTCTACCACATCTCCTGGGAGCTCCAGGGGGAGCGCCTCGTCGCCGCCGCTGGCTGCCACGCCGGCGCCGAGCGGATGTTCGAGCGCACCCTCGACTACGCGAAGGAGCGCGAGGCGTTCGGCCGGCCGATCGGCCGCTTCCAGGCGATCCGCCACAAGTTCGCCGAGATGGCGACGAAGATCGAGGCGGCGAAGCAATTCACCTACGCCACCGCCTGGCGTTTCGCCAACGGCGAGTACCCCGTGCGCGAGATCACGATGGCGAAGCTCTACGCGTCGCGCATGTGCTGCGAGGTGGCCGACGAGTGCGTGCAGATCCTCGGCGGCTACGGCTACATGAAGGAGTACGAGATAGAGCGCGCCTACCGCGACGTCCGTCTCAACCGAATCGGCGCCGGCACCGACGAGATCATGCTCGACGTGATCGGCCGCAGCTACGGGCTGTAGAGGCTGCAGCTAGCTCGAGCGGCGGCGTTCCAGCACGCCGCCGAGAGCGGCGAGCCGCTCGTCCCACTCCGCGCCCACCAGCGTGATCCACTCCGCGGCGTCGGAGAGCGGCGCCACGTCGAGCGTGTAGCGGGTCTCGCGCCCGACGCGCCGCGGCCGCACGAGGCGGGCGCGACCGAGCGCCGCGAGATGCTTCGCCACCGCCTGGCGGGTGATCGGAAGCCCGGCGGCCAAGCTGCTCGCCGTCGCACTGCCGCCGCCGGCAAGAGTCTCGATCAGTCGGCGGCGGGTGGGGTCGGCGAGCGCCGCGAAGACGGCGTCGGCGGCCGCCACCTACGCCGCGACGAGCGCCAGCGCCCGCGCGAGACCGCCGAGACGCGCGGACCACGCGGAACCCGAGAGCGCGGCTGGCCCCACGATCGTCCGCTCGACGACCACGACCCGGCTGCGGCCCGCGACGGCGTCGACCGTGAGCTCGACCTCGGACGGAAGCTCGCCCTCACGCGACCAGGTGAATGCGAGGCGGCGTCCCTCCTCGACGCGCAGCACGGTTCCCTCCCGCTCCTCGCCACCCGTGCGAAAGCGGGCCGGCGAGCCCTCGACCGGCTCGAGCTCGACCTCATCGGCAAGCCACTCGGAGAGCAGGCGGTCGTCCGCCAGCGCCCCCCAGACCTCCTCGGGGCTGGCATCGAGCTCGACTTCACGCCTCACCGCGCGCTCGGTGACCGACATCCGCGCTCCTTTCGACTCGCAACTTAAGGGTTGCGCATATGCTAGCGTGGTCAACGCGCAACCAAATGGTTGCGCAATGCGGAACGCAAAACAAGGAGCAAGAGCATGGCCCTGATCCCCATGGTGGTCGAGCAGACATCTCGTGGCGAGCGCGCCTTCGACATCTACTCCCGCCTTCTCGGCGAGCGAATCGTGTTCCTCGGGCAGCCGGTGGAGGACGAGATCGCGAATGTCATCGTCGCCCAGCTGATCCACCTCGAGGCCGACGATCCCGACAAGGAGATCTCCGTCTACATCAACTCGCCGGGCGGATCGGTGGACTCCGGCCTGGCGATCTACGACGCGATGCAGTACGTGCGGCCCGACGTGCGGACGATCTGCTTCGGGCTCGCGGCCTCGATGGGCTCGCTGCTGCTCGCCGGCGGCGCCGCGGGAAAGCGGATGGCGCTCCCGAGCTCGAGGATCCTGATCCACCAGCCGTCCGGCGGCTTCCAGGGGCAGACGACCGATATCGAGATCCACGCCCGCGCGGCGCTCGAGCTTCGCAAGCGGGTCGACGAGATCTACGCTCGCCATACCGACCGCCCGGCCGAGGAGCTTCATCGGGACATGGAGCGCGACCGCTTCTTCACGCCGCAGGAAGCTGTGGACTACGGCCTCGTCGACGAGGTGATCGAGCGCCACGAGCTGCGGCGCGAGCCGACCGGGTTTCGATCCGATTGACGAGCGTCAGCCGGTGGGCGGGCCGGCGCGAAGCGCCTCGCGCATCGCCTCCATGTCCCACTCGTACGGCTCGGTGGTTTCCATGAAGTCGGCGAGCTCGTCCGCGACGCGGTCGGGGTCGTCAAGCATCGGGAAGTGCCCGGCGCCCTGGATCTCGACGAGCCGGCTTCCGGGGACCAGGGCGCTCGCGTAGCGACCGTGCTCCACCGGGATGATCGGGTCCTCCCGGCCCCAAAGGACGAGGAACGGCATCTGTTCCGCGAGGTAGAGCCGATCGAGCGCGCTCACGCGTTGTCCTCCTGGATCGATCACGGCGCGCAGCGTGTTGAGGAACGCGCCGCGGGCGTCGGCGTCGGCGAGCGAGGCGTAGCCGCGCGCGAACTCGGCGACGTCAGGTCCGACGTTCAGCCCGAACCGCTCGACTACAGACCCCACCGCCTCGCCGGCGCGAAGGGCCCAGTTCCGGGTGATCAGCGGCAGCACGACCTCGGAACCGGGCAGCGTCGCCGCGCGAAGGAGCGGATGGACGTCGCGGCCGAGGCCGCCGCTCGAGATCAGCGCCAGGCGCTCGCAGTACTCCGGGAACTGGTAGGCGAACTGCATCGCGATGCCGCCGCCGAGCGAATGGCCGACCGCGGTCCCGCGCTCGTAGCCAAGAACCCCCATCAGGTCGCGGATCCCGCTGGCGTAGGCGCCGAGGGAGTAGTCCCCGCGCGGCTTCGCGGACCGGCCGTGCCCGAGGAGGTCCGGCGCGACGACGGTGTAGCGGTCGGCGAGGCGGCGGATCACGCCAAGCCAGATCTCCGAGCTCGACGTGATGCCGTGCACGAGCACGATGAGGGGTCCGTCACCGGCCCGCAGGAAGCCGACCTCGTGGCCGTGCAGCGCTACCTGCTCGAGCTTGCGCTGGGTGCCGGCGCGGGTTTCGGAGGTGGCGTTTGACATTGAACGGTGTTACATCGTTCAGCGCAGGAAGTTACACGCCCTGCCGTATGTTCTTCCCGTGGCGGTGATCAGGGACACCGGTGAGCGCGCCCCGCTGCCGCCGTTCACCGACGAGCACGAGGCGCTTAGCGAGACGATCGACCGCTGGGTGCGCCACGAGGTCGTCCCGCATGTCGACGAGTGGGAGCGCGCCGGCGAGTTCCCGCGCGCGCTCTACCGGCGCGCCGGCGAACTCGGCTTCCTCGGCCTCAAGTATCCGGTGGAGTTGGGCGGCCAGGGCGGCGATTGCGTCCACGACGCGGTCTGGGCAGAGGAGCTGGCGGCGGCGGGGGCGTCAGCCGGAATCGGCTCCGGGCTCGGCGCCCAGACGGCGATCGCCACGCCGCCGATCTTTCGGTTCGGGACCGCCGAGCAGCACGAGCGCTTCCTCCGCCCCGCGATCCGGGGCGAGCTGATCGGCGCCCTCGGGATCACCGAGCCCGGCGCCGGCTCGGACGTCGCGGCGATTCGCACACACGCCCGGCGAGGGAACGGCGGCTACGTGGTGAACGGGGCGAAGACCTTCATCACGAACGGCGTGCGCGCGAACTTCCTCGTCTGCGCCGTGAAGACCAGCGCCGCGGGCGGGCACCACGGCCTCTCGTTCCTGGTCCTCGAGCGCGACATGCCCGGCTACGAGGTGACGCGAAAGCTCGAGAAGCTCGGCTGGCGCGCGTCCGATACCGCGGAGCTCTCCTTTACGGACGTCGAGGTGCCCGCCGAGAACCTGCTGGGGCGAGAGAACGAGGGGTTCTACCTGATCATGGCCAACTTCCAGTGGGAGCGTCTGTCGATGGCGCTTGGCGCGGTCGGGGCGATGCGACGGCTGCTCGCCGCCGCCATCGGGTACGCGGGCGAGCGGGAGGCATTCGGCCGCTCGATCGGCCGGTTCCAGGCGATCCGCCACAAGATCGCCGAGGTCGCCCTGAAGCTCGAGGCCGGCCGATCGCTCACCTACGCCGCCCTGCGCCGCTACGCGAGCGGCGCCGATGCGACGCGCGAGGTGACGATGGCGAAGCTCCTGACGCAGCGCGCGGCGGTCGAGGTGGCCGACGACGTGCTCCAGATACACGGCGGCTATGGATACATGCGCGAATCCGGCATCGAGCGGGCGCTCCGCGACCTGCGCCTCGGCCCGATCGGTGGCGGCACGGAGGAGATCATGCGCGAGATCCTGGGGCACGGCCTCGGGGTCTAGCAGCCGCGGGGCAGCGCCAGCTCGAACGGCAGCGGGGTCCTGACGGCACAGCCTCCGCGGCGGATGCTCACCCGCCCCGAGCCCTTGCCCACGAGCTCGTCGCCGCGGCGGGTGAATCGCTCGAGGCGGTCGGGCGGGCGGGCGAACCGAAAGCGAAGGCCCCACATCTGGCCACTGGTGGCGACGGTGCGGTAGGTCCAGCGATCGTGCGCAGCGGGCGGCTTCGCGAACAACCCCCACGGCAGCGCCGCCCCAAGGTCTTCGCGCCAGTAGCGCCACGCGTGGATGCCCTGGTGCTCGTTGTACGTGACGGGATCGCCAGCGCGATTCGCCGCCGCCACGAAGTCGTCCGCCTGCCGGTGCAGCTCGACCTCCGCAAGCTGACCGAAGACGTTGGTCACCTCGTTCGGGTCCGTCGGATCGGGCGTGCCGTCGCCGACGGAGACGAAGAGTCGTGTGTGGCGAAGATTCGCTACGAGCTTCGTCGGGTTGTGCCCCGTCCAGTAGAAGTCCTGCGCGTGCGGATCGCCGAAGATCGCGACCGGGTCTTCGCCGTTGAACCCCTGGAACGCCTGCTGGTACTCGGGCCGCTGGAGGTCGAGCACGCCGGAGAACGACGCCGCCGCACCGAAGAAGCCGGGGCGTTGCGAGGCGTAGTACATCGCGCCCTCGCCGCCCATCGAGAGGCCCGCGATCGCGTGCCAGCGCCGCCCGGGCCGCACTCGCAGCCGCCGCCTTACGACCGGGAGGACCTGGTCGAGGTGGTAGCTCTCCCAGGCCGGATCGCCGCGAGCGCCGCCGTTCCACCAGTTCGTGTACCAGCCGTGATCGGCCTCCGGCAGCACGACGAGGGCCCGCAGCCCCTTCGCGACGTCGAGGAGGTCCCCCTGCTCAGGATTGACCCACGAGTCATACGCATCGCCGTGGCCGTGGAGCAGGAGGAGCAGCGGGTAGCGGCGGTGGCGATGCCCCGCGTAACCGGGCGGCAGGTAGACGTCCACCTTGAGCGCGTTCGGGCGCTCGGCGACTCCCGGGGGCTCGTTGTAGTAGCTCGGCGGCGCCGCCGCCGGATCGACGAAGCGGCTTTGGGAGACGGCGGGGCCTGACCAGGTGAGCACGCGCGCCGGCGTTGCGCCCTCGGCTGGCTTCGCGGCGACCGACAGCGCGAACAGCAGCGCGCCGACCAACCCCATCGCTCGCCCGGCACCGCGCACAGACGAGGCGGCCTCGCGAACCTCTTGCGGCAAGCTGCTCGTCATCGTCGGCGGCAACCATGCGTCATGTCAATAACCCGGCTCGCCCGGCAGGACGATTCGGTAGTCGTCGCGCGTCCCGACCACCCGTGGCAGGATCGGCTCGACCCGCCGCGTTCGCGCCGCCGCCACGGCGTCGGCGGCCGTCCGGTACTCGCACAGGCCCTCGAGGTGCTTGATCGTCGGGAAGGCGAGCTCGAACCCTCCGTTCCGACGGCGCTCCAGGGCGTCGTCCGGCGCCACCCACTCGACGGCGACGACCTCGTCGCCGTCCGCGCGGGGCCGCGCGTGCGGTGGCGCCTCGGCGACGTAGAAGCGGGTGTCGAAGCGCACCGGGACGACCTCGGGCGTGATCCAGTGCGACCACGCCCAGAGCTCGCGATCGTCGTCGAGCTCGATCCCAGCCTCCTCGCGAAGCTCGCGCATGGCGCACGCGCGGTGCGCGGACTCGTCGGGATCGGGTGCCGCGCTCGCCGCCGCGCGATCGATGTCGTCGACGGCGCCGCCGGGGAACACCCAAACGCCGGGCATGAACCGCGCGACCGGGTTGCGCTGCACCATCAGCGCCTCGAGCCCCCGCTGTCCGTGGCCGCCGCCGTGGCGGAGCAGGATCAGCGTCGCGGCGGGACGTGGCTCGGCGGGCGGCAAGGCCGGAACCCTAGGCGCTGGCTGCCGCGATCGGCACGCGGCATCGCTGCCTGCCTCGTTACGCTGCCGCCCCATGCCGACCGAGACCGAGACCAAGCAGCTTTGGATCTGCTCATCGTGCGGGTTCATCTACGACCCCGACGACGGCGATCCGGACGGCGGGATCCCGCCGGGCACGCCGTTCGACGAGATCCCGGACGACTGGTTCTGCCCGGTCTGCGGCGCCCGCAAGCAGGACTTCGAGCCGTACGAGGGCTAGACACCGCCCAATCCAACGTTTACCGCGCTATTCGCGGTGAACTTTGGACTCGGCTGGTCAGGCGGCCTCGCGGAAGACCGGTTCGGCCGGGGCCCGCGACCCGGTCTCCCCACCTGGCCCCATCGCGGACGAACCCGCCGGATACGCCGCACGGAAGGCCGCGCGAATCGCCTCGCCC
>WNFW01015183.1_pt1 | contig 10452 bp, 7 predicted proteins | sample 5400131 | NCBI WGS metagenome assembly WNFW01 (sample SAMN13153362, study PRJNA577476) | soil metagenome | isolation source: 20 cm soil or saprolite under grassland replicate 1 | place: USA:California | collected 2016-06-15
TCATCGGCTGGCGGTTGCGGCGCCAGGAGGCGGGGGGCGGCGCGTTTCTCGATCTCGGGCTCCAGCTGCTCGACCTCGGCCTGTGGCTCGCGGGCTGGCCCGCCGCCAAGCGCGTCGCCGCGCATGCCATCCGACCATCGAAGGACGGCGTGGAGGACATGGCGACGGCGCTCGTGGTGTGCGAGAACGGGGTGTCGCTGTCGATCGACGTGAGCTGGCGCCACATGGGGGAGGCCGAGCGCTTCTGGTTCGACCTGGTGGGGACGAAAGGGTCGGCCAGCGTGCAGCCGCTGCGCATCTTCAAGGAGATCCACGGTAACGTAAGCGACGTGACGCCGACCGGCGCGAGCGGGCGGGAGACTGCGTTCGCGCAATCCTACCGCGCCGAATGGACGTATTTCCTGGCGGTCATCAAGGGTGACGTGAACGCGCCCCCGCCGCGCGACCAGCTGGCCCTGCACCGCGTGCTCGAGGCCGTCTATCGGTCTGCCGACGAAGGACGTGACGTGCTGCTGTGACCCTCCCCCCGGCGAGCCGGCGGTCCGCGGCGCTGGTCGCGATCGGCGCCGCCCTCCTCGTCGCCAGCTACCCTCCCTTTCGCCTTCCCCTGCTGAGCTTCGTCGCGGTCGCCCCGGCGGTCGTGCTGCTGCGCCGGCTGGAGCAGGAGTGCCACCCGCGCGACGCGTTGCGCTGGGGATTCGCGTACGGGTTCGTGACCCAGGGTGCGGTCTTGTACTGGCTGGTGGTCGCGCTGTGGCATTTCACCCCAATGTCGGCCCTCGGCTACCTCGCCACGATCGCGATCTTTGGATTGTGGCACGGGCTGCTGTTCTGGTTCGTGCTGCGGGTGCGCCGGCGCTTCCCGTCCGTGCCGTTCGCGCTCGTATTCCCCATCGCCTGGACCGCGGTCGAATGGGCGGTCGGTCATCAGGGCGATATCCGGTTCCCCTGGCTCGGCCTGGGCTCGTCACTGGGGGACGCACCGGTGCTGGTGCAGTGGGCCGACGTGGCGGGTGCCCGCGGAGTGACCCTCTGGCTGGCGTGGTGCAATGTCATGCTGGCAGCGGCGTTCCTGCCGTTGGGGGACAGCGCGCGAGGCAGAGGTTCGGTTCGGTGGCCACCGCTGATCGCGGTGCTCGGGACGGTGCTCGCGGCCTGGGGCTACGGCGCCTGGCGTACCCGCACGCTGCCGCTGCGCGAGCTGGGCACGGTCGGGCTGGTGCAGCCGAACGAGGGCTTCCGCGAAAAGTGGGATCCCGGCCACGCCGATAGCGTCGTGGCGAAGCTAGTGGATCTGTCGCGCAGGCTCGAGTCCGGCGGCCGGCTCGACTTGCTGCTGTGGCCCGAGGCGGCCGTGCCCGGGTGGCTGGCGGAGACGCCCACGTGGGACGCACAGTTGGCCGCCTTGGCGCGCGAGTCACACACGCCGATCCTGACGGGCGGTCTGCACGCGGTGACGCGAGACGCCTATTACAACGCGGCCTTTTTCTACGACACCACCGGTCAGTGGCGGGCCTATCCCGTGTACGGGAAGCATTTTCTCGTGCCCGTCGTCGAGCGGGTTCCATTCGTCCCGGTGCGTCTGTTTCGCAGCGTCCCCGGTCTGGGAAACTGGTCCGGCGGATTCACGCCGGGGTCCACGTTGCCGCTCTACCCCAGCTCCCTCGGTCGCTTCGGCGTGGTCATCTGCTACGAGTCGGCGTTCGAAGGCCTGGCGCGCCGCTACCGGGCGGCGGGAGCGGACTTTCTGGTGAACATCACCAACGACGCCTGGTACGGCCGCACCGCGGGCCCCTATCAGCACGCCACGCACCTCGTGATGCGGGCGATCGAGACGCGCACCGGGATCGCGCGCGCTGCGAACGACGGCATTTCGGAGTTCGTGGATCCCCTGGGCCGGACCTCTTCGGCCACCGGTCTCGAAGTCGAAGCGGTGGTGTCCGGCCGGCTCCGCACGAGCGACGTGATCCCGCCGTATGTGCGGCTGGGCGATTGGGTGGGAACGCTCTGTGTGCTGGCGACCCTGGGGTTCGCCGGGGCGCTCGCGGTGCTGCATTGGAGACGGAGCGCGTGAGAAACGCGAAACGCGGAATGCGGAACGCGGAACAGGTCGTCTGGAGCTCGATTCCGGACACGACATTCCGCGAACGACCTGTGTTCGCTCTGTTCCGCGTTCCGCGTTCCGCGTTCCGCGCTGTGGTGGGGTTGGGGGTGGCGGAGTGGTGAGGGTCGGGGTGGATGTGGGCGGCACCTTCACCGACCTGGTCGCGCTCACGCCCGACGGCACGATCGAGGTGCGCAAGGTCGCCACTACGCCGGAGGACCCGGCGCTCGGGATGTTTCGGGCGCTAGATACACTGGGGACGAGGGACGAGGGACGGGGGACGAGTGCGGCGACATCCCCACCCGTCCCTCGTCCCTCGTCCCCCGTCCCCATAGACATGCTGATCCACGGTACGACCATCGCGACCAACGCGCTGCTGGAGCGGCGCGGTGCCCGCGTGGTGCTCGTCACGACCCGCGGGTTCGAGGACCTGCTATGGCTCAGACGTCAGGATCGCGCGGCACTGTACGACCTGGCACGCGACCACCCCCCGCCGCTCGTGGTCCGGGACGACGTGGTGGGGGCTGCGGAGCGCATGGGGCCCGCCGGCGTGCTCGAGCCGCTCACGGACCGGGAGGTGGCGCGTGTAGTCGCCGCCGTGCGCGCGCTCGCGCCCGAAGCCGTCGCCATCGCCCTGCTGTTCGCGTTTCGCGACCCGACGCACGAGCGGCGTCTCGCCGGCGCACTGCGCGACGCGCTGCCGGGCGCGCCCGTCGCGGCGAGCCACGAGGTGCTCCCGCTGTTCCGCGAGTTCGAGCGTACCAGCACGACCACGGTCGAGGCGTACCTCCGTCCCAAGGTCTCGACCTACCTCGAGCGGCTCGAGGGCGGGGTGCGAGAGCGCGGGATCGGCGCGCTGCGCGTGATGACCTCGAGCGGAGGCACGCGAGCGCCCGCCGGCGCCGCCGCGCATGCGGCATCGCTGGCGCTCTCCGGCCCGGCGGGTGGCGTGGTCGGCGCGCGCCTGGTCGGCGCCGCCGTCGGCCAATCCGATCTGCTCACGCTGGACATGGGCGGCACGAGCGCCGACGCGAGCCTCGTGGTCGGGGGAGCGCCGCTCGCCGACGGCGGCGGCGCCGTCGGCGGCATCCCGCTCGCCTTGCCCGCCGTGCTGATCGAGACCGTGAGCGCCGGCGGCGGCAGCATCGCGCGCCTGGACGAGGGTGGGGCCCTGCGGGTCGGGCCCGAGAGCGCCGGGGCGGTGCCGGGGCCGGCGTGCTACGGACGCGGTGGCGAGCGGCCCACGGTGACCGATGCCTGTGTGGCGCTGGGGTGGCTCGACGCGGCCAGCCCCCTGGCCGACGATGTTCGGCTCGACCCCGCAGCCGCGGAGCGGGCCCTGCGCCGGTTGGCTCCGGCGGCCGGCGGCGACGGCGCACGCATCGCGGCGGGGGTGGTCGCCGTGGCCGGCGCCGTGATGGCGCGCGCCTTGAAACGCGTCAGCGTCGCGCGCGGCCTCGACCCCCGCCGCATGACGCTCTTGCCGTTCGGCGGCGCGGGAGCGCTGTTCGGCTGCCAGCTGGCCGAAGCGCTGGGGATGGGCACGATCGTCATCCCGCCGCATCCCGGAGCACTTTCCGCGCTGGGGCTCGCAGCGGCGGCGGAGCGGGCCGACCTACTGGCGTCGTTTCACCGGGCCGTCGATGACCTCGAACCGCGTGATGTGGCGGGCGCCTTCGGGCCGCTGCTCGCCGAGGGTGCTCGCCAGGTCCCGGGCGCCGCGCTGCTCAAGTATGCCGACTGTCGCTTCGCGGGGCAGGGGTACGAGGTGACGGTCGCGGTAGAGGGCGACGATCCGATGCGGATTCGAGCCGCGTTCCTGCTGGCGCACCGCGCACGTTACGGGCACGAAGGGGCCGGCCTGGCAGTCGAGATCGTGAACCTGCGCGTCGTGGCGTTGCGCGAGGGACCGCTGCCGCGCTTTGCGGGCGAGTCCCGCCCCGGGCGGCGACCGGTGGGACGGCGCGCGTTGATCGTGCGCGGCGAGCGGGTCACCGCGTCGGTCTGGTCGCTCGACGAGGTCGCCGTGGGTGTGTCGGTTCAGGGTCCCGCGATCCTGGCCGGCCGCGACGCGACGGCGCTCGTCGAGCCCGGCTGGTGCGGCACGGTGCACGCTTCGGGCGCGGTGGTGCTCACCCGCGCATGAGCCTCGACGCCGTCGGCCTCGAGGTGATGGGGCACGCCTTCGCCTCCGTGGCGGAGGAGATGGGGCTCGTACTGATTCACTCGGCGGTCTCACCCAACATACGGGAACGACGCGACTGCTCCGCGGCCCTGTTCGACGCCGCGGGCGAGATGATCGCCCAAGCGGCGCACATTCCGGTGCATCTGGGCGCGCTGCACGAGTCCGTCGCGGCCGTGCGGGCACTCGCCCCCGCACCGGGCGACGTCTTCATCCTGAACGACCCGTATGCCGGGGGGTCGCATCTCCCCGATATCACCCTCGTCGGCGCCGTAGACGTGGACGGCGCGGTGGGCGGCTACGGCGTGGTGCGGGCGCACCATTCCGACGTGGGCGGCATGCAGGCCGGGAGCATGCCTGCCGGGGCCCGCGAGCTGTTTGCCGAGGGCGTGATCGTGCCGCCGCTCCGCCTCACACCCGACGTGGAGCGCTTCCTGCTCGCCAACGTGCGCACCCCGGAGGCCCGGCGCGCCGATCTCGCAGCCCAGCGCGCCGCGGTGGAGCGTGGTGCCGACGGCCTGCGGGCGCTGGCGGTGCGCCACGGGTGGGCCGCGCTGCGCGAGGCCGCGCACGACCTCCAGGCGTACGCCGAGCGGCGGGCGCGCGAGGCGCTCGTGGGCCTCGAGGCGACCGGCCTGACCGCGACCGACTGGTTGGAAGGCGACGGCGTCGACGACACGGACTTGGCGATTCGGGTCCGCGTGGACATCCACGACGGTGTGTTCCGTGCGGACTTCACGGGCACCGCACCCGCCGCCCGCGGCAACGTCAACTGCCCGCTCGCGGTTGCGCGCTCGGCAGTGCTGTTCGTGGTACGCACCTTGTTGCCCGCAGACGTGCCGACGAACGGCGGCGTCACCCGCGTGGTGCGGGTCAGCGCGCCCGCGGGCTGCCTCGTCCACGCCCGCTTCCCGAGCGCTGTGGCGGCGGGGAACGTGGAGACGTCGCAGCGCATCGCGGACACGGTGTTCCTCGCGCTCGCGAATGGCGGCCTTCCCGTCCCGGCACAGGGGCAAGGGACGATGAACAACGTCACGTTCGGGGGGACGAGGGACGAGGGACGGGGGACGGGTGGATGGACGTACTATGAGACCATCGGTGGGGGGCAGGGGGCGAGCCAGGGAACCCCGGGCCCATCAGGCGTGCACGTCGGGATGTCGAACACGCGGAACACGCCGATCGAGGTGCTGGAGATGGAGTACCCCTTACGGCTTAGGGCTTACGGCTTGAGACGGGGGAGTGGTGGTGTGGGGAGGTGGATCGGGGGGGACGGGGTCGTGCGGGACGCGAGCTTCCTCGCGGAGCGGCGGCGCCACGCCCCGTGCGGCGCCGACGGTGGCGGCGCCGGCACGCCCGGGCGGACGCTCGTGAACGGGGCGCCGCTCGCGCCCAAGGCGAGCACTCGGCTCGCGGCCGGCGATGTGGTACGCATCGAGACGCCGGGCGGGGGTGGTTGGGGGGCGGGGGGGAGAGAACCTGAACCAGGAGGCGGGCGATGACGTGGGCGCTGGTGGCGCTGATCGGTCTCGCGGCCGGTGTGGTGTCGGGCCTGTTCGGCGTGGGCGGTGCGATCGTGATCATCCCGGGGCTGGTACTCGTCGCCAAGCTGCCCCAGCACACCGCGAACGGCACGTCGCTCGCGGCGCTGCTGCTCCCCGTCGGCCTGCTCGGGGCGTGGGAGTACTACCGACGCGGGCAGGTGAACGTCCCCTACGCCGCGATCATTGCGGTAGGGCTGTTCTTCGGCGCCCTGCTCGGGGCGAAGCTGGCGGGAACGGTGTCGGATGTGGCGCTGCGGCGGGCGTTCGGCGTGTTTCTGATGATCGTGGCCGTCCGGCTGCTGGTCCGCTAGGTGTTCGCCTCGAACACCTTGCCGTCCACGAACAAGCGGAACAGCTCCTGGTCGAGCTGGCCGGCGCGCACCTCCTCCACCATGATGTCCAGGGCCCGCGCGGGCGCCACCGCGGACTTGTAGGGGCGGTCGGCGGCGGTGAGCGCGTCGTAGATGTCGCTGATCGTCATCATTCGGGTTTGGATCGGGATCGCCTCACCCGTCACCCGGCGGGGATAGCCCCCGCCGTCGAGTTTTTCGTGATGCCCGTAGGCGATCATGGGCACGTGCTGCAGCTCGCGCGTCCAGGGAATCTGCTGCAGGAAGCGGTACGTGTTGGTGACGTGGCTCTCGATCTCCTGCCGCTCGCTTTCGTCGAGCGACCCTTTGGGAATCGTGAGGTAGCGCATCTCGTCGTCGCTCAGGTAGGGGCGCGGCTTGCCCGACAGGTCCTGATAGGTGCAGCGCGCCAGGGCGAGCAGCTCCTCGAACCGCTCCGCCGGCAGGACCGTCGGCTCGTTCGCCCGCAGCACCGCGTTGAGAAAGCGGTCCAGGGTTTCGGCCTCGCGCGCATGCTCGGCCTCGAGCTGCGTGAGGAACTCCTCGTAGCCCCGGCGTCCGTGCGCCTCGAGAAACTCGGCGCGCCGCTGCCAGAATTCCCGCTCCGCCGTGCGCCGCACGAAGGCGTGGCGCTGGTGGATGAGCTCGAGCTGCAGCGGATAGAGCTTCTTCGCCTTGACCAGCACCTCCTCACGCACGCCGACCTTCCCGAAGTCGTGCAGCAGCCCGGCGTAGCGCAGCTCGCGGATCTGCTCCCGCGTGAAGCGTACGCCCTGGTAGGCGCCGTCACCCGCGCGGTCCACCACCGCGGCGAGGCCCACCGTCATGTTGGCGACACGGCCCGAGTGCCCGAACGTGGTGGGGTCGCGCTGCTCGATCGCGTGCACCGCCGCCTTCACGAACCCTTCGAACAGACGCTCGATCTCCTCGTACAGCCGGCTGTTCTCGATGGCGACCGCGGCCTGGCCGGCGAGCGCGGTCACCAGCTCGACGGTGCGCTTCGAATACGGCACGACCTGACTCTCCACGTCGGCGGGTGTCGCGAGCACGCCTTCGGGATTGCGTTTGCGGTTGATCAGCTGCAGCACGCCGATCACGTCCTCCTTGTGATCCTTCATGGGGATCACGAGCATGGACTTGGTGCGGTAGCCGTAGCGCTCGTCGAAGGAGCGATTGATGCTGTACTCCACGTCGGGCGGCAGGAAATACGCGTCGTCGATCACGAGCGGCTCACCGGTCACCGCGGTGTAGCCCGCGAGGCTCGAGCGGTCGACGGGAATGGTGAACTCGATGAACGGCGCCTCGGGCTTGGAATAGGTCTGCGCCAGGCGGAAACGCAGGCGCTTCTGTCCCTGATCGCCCGTTTCGACGAGGTAGAGGCTGCCGGCGTCGGAGGAGGTGATGCGGCGGGCCTGCGTGAGGATCAAGTCGAGCAGGGACTTCACGTCGCGCTCGGTGCCGAGCGCGACGCCGATTCGGGTGAGCTCGCCGATTTCGCGGCTGCGGCTCGCGGCCTCGGCCCGGGCACGGGCCGTCTCCAGCCGGGCGGCGGCCTCGCGGTACCCCGCCCGCACCGCCACCAGCAGCTGCCGCGGGCCGACGGGCTGGCGCACGAACCCCGACAGCAGCTCGGCCGGCATCTCCGCCGGAAGGTCCGCCTCGCCGTTGCGGCCCAGGGCCACGATCGCGCCGCCCGCGTCGACGAAGGCGCGCAGCACGTCGAGCGGAAACAGGGAGCGGCTCTCGGAGTCGAGCACGAAGACGCTCGGCCGCTCGTCCACGGACAGGTCGCGCGGCAGACGCGCCTGGCGCGTCTCGATCTGGGCACGCTCCAGCGTGGGACCGACACTTGCCGGATCCCACGCGGGGGTGTGCAGCAGCACGTACCTCATGGCGTGGAGCCCGCGCGCCCGGTCACCCGGCCGTCAGGAAGTCTTGACGCGCTGCAGTCCCTGCTGCGCCTCGGTGTACTCCGGGAACACGGCGAGCGCCTTCTGATACATCTCCACCGCCTTGTCCCGTTGCCCGCGGTCCTGATACAGCAGCGCCTTGGAGTAGAAGGTCAGGGCCTCCGTCGGCACCTGACGGCCCATCCGCTGGTCGGAGGCTTGCTTCGGCAGCGGCGGCAGGTTGGCATCCTTCATGAGGCGCCCCGACACGTTGCGAATCAGGTCGAACAGGTGGTCCCGCTGCATGCGGTCGGATTCGACCTTGACGATCTCGCTCGTTTCCACGTTGATCATCCGCGCGTCGAGGCGGAAGTCGCCGTAGAAATCGATGAACGCGCCGGTGATCACGTAGCGCGCGCCGACGAGCTTCCCGACCTTGGCTGCGGTCTCCGGGCTCACCTTACCCGAGACGCCCAGGTTTTGCTCCGCCACGAGCTTTTCGATCTGCTCCCGCTCCACCACCCGGGCCGAGGGATTCGCGGCCAGCTCGGAAATCATCATGCCGGCGATCCCCTTCTCGAGCGCCTCGAAGTTCTCCTTGTCCTGGCCGTACGAGCCGCTGTTGTCGAACGGCAAGACGGCGATCCCCGGCCGTGTGTCCTGGCCGCGTCCCTGGGCGGAGAGCCCCGCTCCCACGGGCGCGAGCAACACCAGCGACACGACGATGCCTAGCGAACGCGAACGCATATGATGAGCTCCCGAATCAGAATGGATCAGAGGGTCAGTGTCATCCCTTCCTGCGCCGCCACCACTTCGGCCGGCAACCCCTTCACCCGGGCCTGGCGGCGGGCGGCGGCGACCAGCCCATCGATGTCCTCGTCGCCGTGCTCGGGCTCGTGGTGGAACAGGACCAGGCGCTGGACCCCCGCTTCCCCGGCCAGGGCGACCGCCTCTTCGAACGTCGAATGGCCCCAGCCGCGATGCTCCTCCAGCTCCTCGGGGGTGTACATGGCGTCGTGAATCAACAGTTGTACCCCGTCGAGAAAGGCCACGAACTCCTTGCGCCACGACGCCGGCGTGCTGTAGCGGCCCCCCGCGCCGAGCTCGTTGTCCGTGATGTAGGCCATGCTCGGGCCGCCCGCGGCCGGCGTCAGCCGGTAGCCCAGCGTCGTCCCCGGGTGGCGCAACCGAATCGCCCGCACGCGGAACGTCCCGACCGTGAACTCTCCGGGCTCCACCTGCTGGACGGTGAGCTTGGCCGAGAGCGCGTCGAGCGGCACCGGGAACACGGCCGGATCCATCTGCTGGCGCAGGATCGCCTCGAGCGAGGTCGTCCCCTGGCGCGAGCCCCAGATGCGCACCGCGTTCCCTGGGGCGAAGAACGGCTTGAAGTGTGGCAGGCCCTGGATATGGTCCCAGTGGGCGTGCGACAACAGGATCTCCGCCTGCACGGCCCCGTTCTGCCGCTCCACCAGTTCGCGCCCCAGCGCCCGGATCCCCGTGCCGGCGTCGAGGATCACGAGTTGGCCGTGGTCGTTCCCCGGCCCGCCCCCCCCGGTTCCCTCCACCGCGACGCAGGGCGTGTTGCCGCCGTAGCGAGCGGTGTGGGCACCAGGTGTGGGGATGGACCCTCGCGTTCCCCAGAAGGTCACCGTGTAGGCCATGCGTCCCGGCACCGCCGCACCTGTCGCTAAGTTATGGAAAATTCAAGAGCTAGACGGTGACCCGCCTCACGAACGCCCGGCCGACGCTTCCAGTGCGGCGCGGTCGCGGATCAGGATCTCGCGGCGGCTGATTTCGATGAACCCCTTGTCCACCAGCTCGCGCATGGTGCGGCTCACCGTCTCACGGGAGGACCCGATCATCTGCGCGATGGTATGGTGGGTGAGCCGGCGCGTGATGCGGTCCGAGCGGGCTTCGTCGGCCAGATCGAGCAGCAGCTGCGCCACCCGCCCGTTCACGTCCAGCAGCACGAGCGAGCCGACCTTCTCGTCCACGCGTCGCAGGCGGCGCGATAGCTCGCGCAATAGCCCCATCGCGATGCCCGGCGACTGCTGGAGAATGGCCTGGAAGTCCTCGCGCCGGATCACCAGCAGGTTCGAGTCCTCCATCGCGATCACGTGCGCCGAGCGTGGCTCCTCGTCGATGAGCGACATCTCGCCGAAGAAATCGCCCTCGCCCAGGACGGACAGGATCACCTCGCGCCCGTCCTCCCCGATCAGCACGACCTTCACCTGACCGGTGGCGACGACGTACAGGGCGTCCCCCGGGTCGTCTTCGAACAGGATCACGGAATTGCGGGGATAACTCCGCTCGCGGGTGATCTCGGCTACCCGGTCGAGCTCCGCGGCGGCCAACTGGCTGAACAGCGGCACCTTCTGGAGGA
>WNFW01003876.1_pt1 | contig 10451 bp, 10 predicted proteins | sample 5400131 | NCBI WGS metagenome assembly WNFW01 (sample SAMN13153362, study PRJNA577476) | soil metagenome | isolation source: 20 cm soil or saprolite under grassland replicate 1 | place: USA:California | collected 2016-06-15
TGGGAACTACACCTAGAGCGCCGCGAGGTCCGCGCACTTCGCGCGGATGCCGTCGGCAGCCGTCCGAAGCTTCGCGAGCTCGTCCTCGTTGAGGTCGAGCTCGACGATCTCCTCGACGCCGGCTCGCCCCAGCCGCGCCGGGACGCCCACGTAGATCTCGGAGATCCCGTACTGCCCCGTCGCCCAGGCGCACACCGGGAGCGTCGCCTTCGTGTCGTTCACGATCGCGTCGACCATGGACACGACCGACGCGCTGGGGGCGAAGTACGCGGAGCCGGACTTCAGCAGCGCCACGACCTCGGCGCCGCCGTCGCGCGTGCGCTGGAACAGACGATCGAGCGTCTGCTCGTCGACGAGCTCGGGCAGCGGCCGCCCCTTCACCATGGCATGCCGCGGCAGCGCGACCATCGAGTCGCCGTGCGAGCCCAAGGTCATCGCTTGGACCTCCGTGGGCGAGACGTCGAGCTCTTCGGCGATGAAGAAGCGGAGGCGCGCCGAGTCGAGGACGCCGGCCATCCCGACGACGCGCTCCTTCGGGAAGCCACTCTTCTCCGCCGCGAGGAAGGTCATCTCATCCAAGGGGTTCGACACGACGATCAGGATCGCGGTCGGCGAACCCGGCACGACGCTCGCGATCACGTCGGTCATGATGGTCGCGTTCTTCCCGAGCAGGTCCATGCGGCTCATGCCGGGCTGTCGGGGGAACCCGGCCGTGATCACGACGATGTCCGAGCCGGCCGTGTCCGCGTAGTCGTTCGTGCCGGTGATCAGCGGTGGATAGCCCTCGATCGGCGACGCCTCCTTGAGGTCCAACGCCAACCCCTGGGGCTTGCCTTCGATGATGTCGATCAGACAGACCTCGCCGAGCCTCTTCTCGACCAACCGCATCGCTGTCGTCTGCCCGACGAAGCCACTGCCGACGACGGTGATCTTCACGCGCTCGCTCCTCGCCCCGATGGTGAGGGCCATGGTAAGGCGAACCCGCGACGAGCTACAGGCGAGCGATCACGGCGTCGGTCATCTCCGCCGTGCCCACGGTCGGGCGATCGTCGTCCGAGGCTCGAAGATCCCGGGTCACGTTGGTCCCGTCCCGCAGCACTTCGGCGACGGCGGCCTCGATCGCGTCCGCGGCGACCGCTTCTCCCAGGTGCCGAAGCATCATCGCCCCCGAGAGGGTCGCCCCAACCGGGTTCGCACGGTTCGCGCCGGCGAGCCTCGGCGCCGTCCCATGGGTCGCTTCGAACACCGCCAGCTCGCGTCCATCCGACCCACCGAAATGCCCACCGGGCGCGACGGCGGCGCCACCGATCACCCCGGCGCAGAGCTCGGCGACGAGGTCGCCGTACATGTTCGGGAGCACCAGCACGTCGAACCGCTCCGGTGTTTGGACCAGCTGCATGCAGAGCGCATCGATGATCCGGTCCTCGAACTCGATCTCCGGGTACTCGCGCGCGACACGGCGGACGACCTCCAGGAAGAGCCCGTCGGAGAACTTCATGATGTTGGCCTTGTGGCTCGCGGTGACCTTGGCGCGCGCGTTCGCACGCGCGTAGCCGAAGGCGAACCTCGCGATCCGCTCGCTGCCGTGCTCCGTGATCTCCTTGACCGAGATGCCGCTGTCCGACGGAACGACCACCCCCGTGGTCGAGGTGACGAAGCGGATCAGCTCCTCGGCCGCGGGGGTCCCCATCTCGAGCTCGATGCCGGTGTACATGCCCTCGGTGTTCTCCCGAACGACCACCACGTCGACCGCGTCGTAGAGCGAGGGGACCCCCGCGTACAGCCGGCACGGCCGGACGTTCGCGTACAGGTCCAGCGTCCGGCGGAGCGCGAGGTTCAGGCTCCTCATCCCGGACGCCGGCGGGGTCTCGACGGGACCCTTAAGGGCCACGCGGTTGCTGGTGATCGACGCGAGCGTGGCCCTCGGCAAGGCGTCGCCGGTTCGAGCGAAGACGCCGGCCCCCATCTCCCGGCGATCCCACTCGATCGGGACGCCGGTCGCCTCGATCGTCCGACGGGCGGCGCCGACGACGTCGGGGCCGATCCCGTCTCCCGGCAGCACGGTCACGCGGATCGCCATGGTCGGTCAGGGTAGCGGCCGACGGCACCCGACCCGACTATCCTGAGCGACATGAGCGATAAGGGGCTGCGCGAGGTCATCGCCGCGCAGACGAGCATCTCCGATATCGACGGGACGGCCGGCCGTTTGTGGTACGTCGGGTACGAGATCGGCGACCTCGCCCACAACGCGAGTTTCGAAGAGGTGGTCTACCTCCTCCACAACCTCGAACTGCCGAGGAGGGCAGAGCTGGAGAAGCTGAACCGGTTCTTGGTCCGGGAGCGCGAGCTCCACCCGTTCCTCGCCAGGATGATGCCGACCCTTGCCCAGAACACCTCGCCGATGTCGATGCTCCGGACCTCGGTGTCCGCCTCCTCCGCGTTCGATCCGGACGGCTGGGACGAATCCCCAGAGGCCGAGTACCGCAAGGCGATGCGCCTGATCGCCGAGACGCCGTCGCTGATCGCGACCTTCGACCGGGTCCGGACGGGGCGCGAGGTGATCCCACCGGATCCCGGGCTCTCGCACGCCGCCAACTTCCTCTGGATGCTGCACGGCCAGGAACCCGATCCCGAGGACGCCGATGCCTTGGACACCACGTTCGTCCTCTACGCAGACCACACGATGAACGCGTCAACGTTCACCGCGAGGATCATCGCCTCCACGTTGTCCGACACGTTCTCGGCGATGACGGGTGCGATCGGGGCGCTCAAAGGGCCGCTCCACGGCGGTGCGAACGAAGAGGCACAGAAGATGGCCGAAGAGGTCGGCAAGCCGGAGAACGCCGAGGCGTACGTCCGCGACCGCCTGGCGCGGAAGGAGAAGATCTTCGGGTTCGGACACGCGGTGTACAAGACGATGGACCCGCGGGCGACCGTGTTGAAGCAGCTCTGCAAGGACCTGGGTGAGCGGCGGAAGCAACCGAAGTGGTACGAGATCTTCTCCGCGCTCGAAGAGACGACGTTCGAACAGAGGGGCCTCTACCCGAACGTCGATCTGTACGCGGCAGGTGTCTACCACATGCTCGGGATCCCGACGGACCTGATGACGCCCATCTTCGCCCTCGCCAGGATGGCCGGCTGGACCGCGCACGTGCGAGAGCAGTACGCGAACAACCGCATCATCCGCCCCGGCTCCGAATACGTCGGACCGCGGGATCGTACATACGTCCCGCTCGACGAGCGATGACCGACTCGCCCGCCCCTCCCCCTCCCCCGCCACCCGCCGGCATGCCCGTGCCCGGCGAGCACGTCGCTCCCACGAACGGTCTCGCGACGGCCTCGCTCGTCCTCGGGATCCTGTCGTTGGTCCTGTTCTTCACCATCGTGATCGCGTGGGTCCTCGCGATCCTCGCGATCGTCTTCGGCGGGATCGGCATGAGCCGCGCGAGCCAGGGAGCACCCAACCGACCGATGGCCGTGGCCGGACTCGTGCTCGGGATCGCGGGGATCGTCGTCGGCATCATCTTCGTCGCGGTGATCACGACGTCGGTCCGGCAGGTCGACGATCGGTTCGGCCGTTCGATCCAGGTGTGCGTGAACGCGCAGAACTGTTGAGCCGGCGCTAGATGGTCGGTCGGGGGAACAGTCCCGTTCGCTCGATCAGATCACGCGTCACCGCGTCGTGACCCATCGCCATCACGTGGATCCCGGCGATGTCGGGGATCGTCTCGATCGCCTCGACGAGCGCAACCGTGAGGTTCATCCCGACGACACCCGCGTCCTCACCGGCTGCCTCGAGCGCGGCGATCGTCGGCGGCGGGACGCGCACGCCGGGGAGCTTCTCATCCATGAATCGCGCCTGCTTGGCGCTCCGGAGCGGCGTGACCCCGATCATCACCTTCGCGCGCTCGAAGAGCCCGCGGGAACGCATCACGTCTGCCCAAGCGACCAGCCGATCGGCGTCGTAGACGATCTGGGTCGTGACGAAATCCGCGCCGGCGTCGAGCTTCGATTCCAGCTTGGACGCGTCGTACGGGTCGGCGAAAGGTACGTCGGCGACACCGATCAGGTACCGGGGAGGGTCGGTGAGCTCCGTGTTCGAGAGCGTCGTTCCATCGTCCCGCATCCGGCGCGCGAGGGCGATGACGTCGCTCACGGTCAGGTCGCCGACCACGACCGCGTCCGGATGATCCCCCACGTGGACAGGGTCACCGGAAAGGCAGAACACGTTCCGCGCGCCGAGCGCCCACGCGCCGAGCAGATCAGCCGTGAGTCCCAAGCGGTTCCGATCGCGAGCCGTGAGTTGCACCGTGGGCTCGATCCCCGCGTCCGCAACGAAGCGGACCCCCGCGAGCGGCGACATGTGCGCGCTCGCAACCGGGTTGTCGGTGAGGTTGACCGCGTCGACGTACCCGACGAGACCCCGCGCATGGTCGGAAACGGGGTCACCCGATGCTCCCTTCGGGGGAACGATCTCGCCCGTGACCGCGAAGCCCCCGCGAGCGAGCAGCGCCGCGAGCCGTCCGGGGGGACGCGTCACGGTCGCCCGTAGGCCTGCGCCTCGGCGGCCTGGACCGTGTTGACCAGGAGCATCGCGACGGTCATCGGACCCACGCCTCCGGGCACCGGGCTGATGGCCCCGGCGATCTCCGCCACCTCATCGAACCGAACGTCACCGACCAGTCCGTGATCGGTGCGGTGCACCCCGACGTCGACGACGGTGGCTCCCGGCCTGACCATGTCTGCGCCGATCAGTTGCGGCACGCCGGCGGCCGCGACGAGGATGTCCGCGCGGAGCGTGTGGGCCGGAAGGTCTCGGGTTCGGATGTGTGTGGACGTCACGGTCGCGTTGCCCCGGACCGAGTTCTGCGTGAGCATCACCGACAGCGGCGCCCCTACCAGCTCGCCGTACCCGACGATCGTGACCTCGGCGCCTTCGAGGGGAACGTCGCACCGGAGCAGGAGCTCGACGATCCCGTACGGTGTGGCGGGGAGGAAGCCCGGGCCTCGTCGCACCATCATGCCGATGTTCCACGGGTGCAGGCCGTCGACGTCCTTCTCGGGCAGGATCGCCCGCTGGATGTCGAGTTCCGGGAGATGGTTCGGAAGCGGAAGCTGGACGATGATGCCGTGGATCTCGGGGTCGCGGTTCAGCCTGCGGATGGTGGCGAGCAGCTCGTGCTCCGTGACGTACGCGGGGAGATCGACCTGCTCGGACCGGATCCCGACGTCGGCGCATGCCTTGTGCTTCTGTCCCACGTAGATCCGTGAGGCCTGGTCGTCGCCGACGAGGACCGCCGCCAGGCCCGGGATGATGCCCTTGTCCGCCAACGCCTGGACCCGCTCCGCGACCTCCGAGCGGATCTGTGCGGAGGTGGCCCTGCCGTCGAGGATCCTGGCGGTCACCCGGGAATCCTACCGGCCGCGATACGGGAGGCGGATGGACGCGGTCAGTGTCGGAAGTGCCGCGTCCCCGTGAGGACGACCGACATGCCACGCGCCTCCGCCGTCTTGAGGACCTCCTCGTCCCCCTTCGACCCTCCCGGGTGGATCACGGCCGTGCACCCCGCGTCGGCGGCGACCTCCAGCGCGTCGGGGAACGGGAAGAACGCGTCCGACGCGAGGACGGCGCCCTTCGCGCGGTCTCCGGCCTTCCGCGCGGCGATCCAGGACGAGTCGACGCGCGACATCTGCCCGGCGCCGATCCCCACCGTCGCTTGGTCCCGCACGAACACGATCGTGTTCGACTTCACGCGCCACGCGATCGTCCAAGCCAGCAACAGGTCCTCCCATTCCCGTGCCGAGGGCTCCCGCGACGACGCGACCTCGAAGTCCGACCGCGACTCCCCCATCACGTCGACGTCCTCGACGAGCGCCCCCCCGGGGATCGTGCGGATGTCGAGGCTCGTCGTCCGTTCGAGCGGAGCACGCACCACCCGCAGGTTCGGCCGGCCGGCGAACACGGCGAGCGCGTCATCGGAGTAACCAGGCGCGACGACGACCTCCGTGAAGACGTCCCGCATGGCATCGGCGGCCGGCCCATCGCACATGGCGTGGAACGCCACGATCCCGCCGAAGGCGCTCACGCTGTCGCACTCGAACGCTGCCGCGTACGAGGCCGCGCACGTCTCCCGTGCTGCTGCGCCACAGGGGTTGTTGTGCTTGACGATCACGCCCGAACGCTCGGGAAGCGCGATCGCGAGGTCGTAGGCTGCCCACGTGTCCAGCCAGTTGTTGAACGACATCTCTTTCCCTTGCAGGACCTCGGCACCGCCGAGCACACCGGGGCCACCGACCTCCTCATAGAGGGCACCGCGCTGATGCGGGTTCTCGCCGTAGCGGAGATCGGAGACCTTCGCCAGCGAGAGACCCGCGAACGAAGGCAGACCGCCGTCGTGCGCGTCCCGCTCCGCGAACCACCGCGCGATCGCCACGTCGTACGCGGCCGTATGGGCGAAGGCCTCGGCGGCGAGCGCGGATCGGCTGGCGCGGGTGAGGCCACCCGCTCGCGCGATCTCGTCGAGGACCGATCCGTAGCGGTCCGGACGCACCACGACCCCGACAGACTCGAAGTTCTTCGCCCCGGCACGGATCATCGCCGGGCCGCCGATATCGATCTTCTCGATCACGTCGTCGAGCATCGCGCCGCTCGCGACGGTCTCCCGGAAGGGGTACAGGTTCACGACGACGAGGTCGAAGGGATCGATCCCGCGCTCTCGGAGCTGCGCTACGTGCTCCTCGTTGCGACGATCGGCCAGCAGCCCCGCATGGATCTTCGGGTGGAGCGTCTTCACGCGGCCGCCGAGCATCTCGGGCGTCCCCGTCACCTCCGCGACCTCGGTCACGTCGACGCCCGCGGCGCGGAGCGCCGCGGCCGTTCCCCCGCTCGAGACCAACTCGACGTCGAGCCCGCGCAGCCCCTGCGCGAGCTCGACGATCCCCATCTTGTCGTAGACCGCGAGCAGCGCCCGACGGATCGCCCGAACGTCGCTCACGACTCCTCCCCGACGATGCGGACGCGCCTGCCGTCCACCCTCAGCCGTCCGTCGATCATCGCGCGGACGGCCCGCGGCAACAGCCGGTGCTCGACCTCGTGGATCCGAGGTTCGAGGGAGTCCCAGTCATCGTCCGGCCGGATCTCGACGGCCTCCTGCAGCACGATGGGACCGGCGTCCGTCCCTTCGTCGACGAGATGAACGGTGACTCCCGTCAGATGGACACCGTAGGCGAGAGCGTCCCGGACGCCGTGCATGCCCGGGAAGGCTGGGAGCAGCGCGGGATGCACGTTGAGCCACCGGCCCTCGTAGACATCGAGCACCCGTTTGCCGAGCACCCTGAGATACCCCGCGCTCACTAACACGTCGATCGCTCGGTCGAGGAAGAGATCCAGGACCGCCTGATCGAAGCTCTCCCGATCGGGGAAGGAGACCGGCTCGAGGACCGTCGTGGGGATCCAGGCAGCCTCGGCCCGATCCAGCGCCCGGATGCCCGGACGGTCCGACAGCACCAACGCGAGACGGGGCCTGATGACCGGATCGTCCATGAGCGCCTGCAGGTTGGTGCCCGATCCAGAGACCAGGACGGCGATCCGCTCGCTCATGGAGGCGGCCATGCTACCGCTGAGCGTGGCCAACAAGCGGAGACGGTAAGCTGAGCGACCTAGGACCGCCGAGAGCTGGAGGATCGCAGTGAAGAAGTGCCCCTACTGCGCGGAGGAGATCCAGGACGAGGCGATCAAATGCCGGTATTGCTTCAGCGATCTGACCGCTCCACGCGCGGAAGCCATGGCGCAGAAGCCCGATCCGGCCACGCAGGCCTCGGACATATCGGCCTCGGACATATCGGCCTCGGACATGTCGGCCTCGGACATGTCGGCCTCGGACATGTCGGCCTCGGACATGTCGGCCTCGGACATGTCGGCATCGAGCGGGGCGGGACCGACCACGCCCGCTGCGTCGCAGCCGACCCCTTGGGGTGGCGGGGAGCCCACACCCACGCCCGAGCCGTCCACGGGGTCCGGGGTCCCTTCGGGGGCGGCGCAGAAGTACACGCACTCCGGATATCGATACGTGCTCGGCTATGGCGAAGGCTTCTTCGGTATCTGGGATCGCCAGGACCCGAGCGCCCCGACCGAGCGGTTCCCGCGCACCGACGATGGCTGGCGTCAGGCATGGCTGCGCTTCGTCGCGCAGGAGCCGAACCACGTCGCCGTCCCCGAAACGGCCGGCACGGGTGCGATGAGCGGGCCGCAAGGAGTATCGCCGACCACGCCGCAGACCCAGCCCGACCCGAGCGACAGCGCGGTGGTCCAATACACCCACACCGGCACCCGCTACCTGTTGGGCTACGGCCGCACGTTCTTCGGGATCTGGGACCGGCAGAACCCGAGCACTCCGGTCGAGCGCTTCCCGCGGACCGATGACGGGTGGGGCCAGGCCTGGCGCCGCTACACCCAGATCGAGAACAACTTCAGCGAGGTCGGCGCGTAGCGACCGCACGCCTCAGAGCACCCCGCGCATCGCGCCACGGTCCGCGACCATCGATCCGATCGCTCCACCGATCACACCCCAGAGCACGGCGATGAGCATCGTCGTCCGGGGATCGACGCCGAGCCGTAGCGAGCCGCCCAGGATCGCCGACCACGGCGGGAGCACGATCGCGGCCGCCCACGACGCGACACCGGATAGCACCGCGTACACCACGCCTGCAAGCGCACCGCGAAGGGCGGCCTCCGGACGCCCCTTCGCGGCGCGCCCGGCCGTCCGCCCGCCGATCAACGACGCTAGAGCCGGGCTCGCGAGGAACAGCAAGTACCAGGCTGGGAACGCGGCGGTCGTCGACGGGGCACCGACGAGCGCGGCCAACCCCGCACCGATGTTCCCGTTCGTGCGGATCCCCGACAGGGTGAGCCGCGCGACCGTCGTGGCACCGACGTCCAGGGTCGTCGGGACCCCCATCGACGTGGCGAGGATCATCGTGGACTGGTTCGGCAGCAGGAGCGCATGTTGCACGAGCAGGGCCGCGCCGCTCCCACCCGAACGACCGACGAACCGCGCGTAGGCGCCGGTCGCTCCCGGTTGCAGCACGGCGAGCATCAGGAGCCCGGCGAACGCGAGCGCGAGACCCCAACAGAAGCCGGTGAGACCCCCGCGCGTCGCGGCGATCGACCGGGCGCCCCAGCGCCCGCGTGCCTCGATCGCCTCACGCGCGGCTGCGAGACCACCGATCGCTCCACACGAGCCGCAGACCGCAAGGGGCAGCACGAGCGCCTGCCACAGCACCGGCCGGAGATGGTCGATCCCGAACTGCGGGAACCCCAGCGTCACGAACGGCGCGACCAGCGCCATCGGGACGGCGAAGCCGATGCCAGGGGAGGCGCCGGCGATCGCGGCGGCGAGCGGCCGATCCTCCAGCCCCCCGGCCTGCTCGCGGCCCGCTCGGAAGGCGAGCACGACCACGGCGACGGTGAGACCGCCGAGAGCGACGGCAAGGGTTGCCGGTAAGCGCAGTTCGCCGAAGAAGCCGACGGAAGGGACCCCGCTCGACGAGCCGGTGAACGTCACGCGCACGCTCGCGAGCGTCTCCGCGAGCCCGATCTTGAACCAGGACCAGGGTCGGTACCAGCCGCTCACGGCGTACGTGAGCCATGCGATCGCCTGCCCCGCGACGAACACCGGCAGGAAGACCGAGAGCGCACCACGACGTATCCCCGAGAGCAGCGACGCGGCCACGCGCGTGTCGGGGGAGATCACGTCTCCGGCCGGGAAGCCGGCGCTCATCCGGCGAGCCGGTCCGCAACCAGCCGGGCGACCCCCGAAGGGGTCCGAGCCACCTGCACCCCGACCGCCTCGAGCGCCTCGGCCTTCGCGGCCGCCGTCCCGGTCGAGCCGATCACGATAGCGCCCGCGTGGCCCATCCGCTTCCCGATCGGCGCTTCGAACCCCGCGATGTACGCGACGACCGGCTTGGCGACGTGTTCGGCGATGTGGGAGGCGGCGCGTTCCTCGTCGTCGCCACCGATCTCGCCCGTCATGATCATCAGATCGGTCCCGGGGTCTGCCTCGAACAGCGTGAGGGACTCGACGAACCCGATCCCGTGCACCGGGTCCCCGCCCATCCCGATGCACGTGGACTGGCCGATCCCCCTGGAGGTGAGCTCGTAGACGATCTGGTACACGAGCGTGCCCGAGCGGCTCACGAACCCGACGCGTCCGGGAGCGCACACCTCGCCCGGGATGATGCCGACGTTCCCGAGCCCGGGGCTGATCACCCCGGGGCAGTTGGGGCCGACGAGCGTGGTCGCCGAAGCCTCGAGGTACGCGTGCACCTCGGCCATGTCGCGGGCAGCGACGCCCTCGGTGATGCACGCGACGAGACCGATCCCCGCGTCGGCCGCCTCCAGGATCGCGTCAGCTGCGAAGCGCGGTCCGACGAAGATCATGGACGTGTTC
>WNFW01003877.1_pt1 | contig 10451 bp, 11 predicted proteins | sample 5400131 | NCBI WGS metagenome assembly WNFW01 (sample SAMN13153362, study PRJNA577476) | soil metagenome | isolation source: 20 cm soil or saprolite under grassland replicate 1 | place: USA:California | collected 2016-06-15
TGGCCATTCCCGGATCGATGGCCTTTATTCTCTGCGCGCTGTCCATCTGATTGCTATTCATACTTTGTGCTCCTCATGTTTTATGTTCCTCATACCAAGACAGATATGTCTGTCTCACCGTTCGAGAGGCACGTTCGCACCCCGATTCGGAGCGGGGTACTTCGTTGCAGAAACGGCATGGGCTTCTCCTCTCGATTGGTGCCGTATCGGCTGGATACCAATGTGCGCCGTTGCGGGCTCGCCCGGTAGAGGCTTGGCTGGACTAAGATATATTCGTCAGGCGAATGAATTGGTGATTGCATGAGCGATCGCATGTCCGCCCTACGGCTCTTCGTGCGCGTCGCGCGCGCCGGCAGCTTCTCGCGCGCCGCGCGCGAGGTCGGAATCTCGCAGCCGTCGGCCTCGCGCATTGTCGCGACTCTCGAGAAAGAGATCGGCGCGCCGCTCTTCACGCGCAGCACACGCGCGCTTTCGTTGACCGAAGCGGGCGCCGAGTACCTCGCGCGCGTGGAAGCGGCCCTCGCCGCCCTCGAGGAAGCCGACCACGTGGCACGTGGTACCGGAGAATTGCGCGGCGTCCTGCGCGTCGCGGCTTCCTCGAGCTTCGCCCAGCATGTGGTCATTCCGAGGCTCGATGAGTTTCTCGGGCGCAACCCGAAGCTCCGGCTCGTGCTCCTGGTCAACGATCATCGGCAGGCGCTCATCACCGAAGGCGTGGACGTCGCCTTCCGCCTTGGATCGCTCGGGGATTCGACAGCCACCGCGCGCCGCCTCGGCAGCACCGACCGCGTGCTCATCGCCTCGCCAGCGTACCTGCGCCGCGCCGGCCGCCCGAAAGCTCCTGCCGATCTGAACTCGCATGCCATCATCGGGGGACCGATGGGTACAGACGGCTGGACATTCGAGAAGGACGGGCGCCGCGTATCGCTTCGTCTTGAAGCCCGGGTTGTGGTTTCCGCGAATGAAGGCGCGGTAGCCGCCGCCGTCGCGGGTCTCGGCATCGCGACGACAAGCGTGATCGCTTCGCGTGAGGCGCTCGCCAGCCGCTTACTCGTGCGTGTGCTACCCGATTGGCAGATGGGTTCAGTGAACGTGCACGCCGTGTTTCCCGCTGGACGCGCAGCCAAGGCCGCCGCGCGTGCGTTGGCTGATCACATGACTGGGGTGTTTCGTGAGTAATCGAGTGCGTTCGAATGCCGGCTCGTGTCCAGGCTGTCGCCGCGCAGCCTTAATGTACCGCAGCGCTAATCTTGGGCGAGACCCAACATCGTGGCACGTCCAGCGCTGTCCAAGGCGGCAGCGTTTGCATTCCCAAGTCACTGATGCACGAATCATCTATAGTGCGCGCGCAAGTTCGAGTCCCGAAATGGCTCGAGCGTCGAAGCGCTGAAGTGGCGCTAATTGCAGCGAGGGGAGTCAGGTCACACGCCCTCATCGAAGGCCCGAATTCCGAATCCTTGGCGCGTTTTCCATTGAGTTTCGCATACCGTTCCGGCCGAACGTCGCCCGCCGGTCTATGAGGCCCTCTGAATGGAGGCGGCGTGCGGGCGGGGTGTGCGTCCGAGTGCGGGATCGAGTGCCTCGCCGCGCCGCGCATAGAGCTGCCAGATGAGCAGCACGCAGCTCACTACCACTATCGGGACGAAGTAAGTCAGGACCATCCAGGTAACGCCGCTCGCGGCGCCCATGAGGTGTTCGCGCACGCCGCCTTGAATGTTGGTGATCGTGTCGTAGACGGTCTCCAGGGCCAGCAGCCAAGCGAGCGGGACGGCCAGACGCACGCGATATCGGAGCAGCGCGATCGCCGTGAACGCAATCACCGCGCCGGCGACGTCGCCGATCACGATCTCCATGGCGCCGCCATCCGAGATCGGAAAGCCGTCGCGCTGCGCGGAGAACACCTGCAGCGCCACATAGCGGAATACATGCACCCAGAGCAGCGCGATCAGCGCGTCGGCGCGGGTGCGGCTCTTGAGCCACGGGACCAGGTACCAACGCGCGGCGGTGGCAAGCACGATCAGGCTCAGGAGCTGAGCGGAGGCTTGGGCGGGCATCATGTAGGTCATGGGTCATACTCCAGGAAACGGACGGTCAAGGATGGACTGCGCTGGCGTTCGCCTTTACGACGCGGCGCCCGAAGAACATGCGCCGCAGCAGCCCGTCCCTGAGCACCAGGGCGTGGTAGAGCGCGGCGACGACATGGAGGGCGATCAGAGCCATCAGGAGACGCGAAAACGCGTAGTGAACCGCGCGTATCGAGAAGACCCAGAGGTCGGGTGGCAATGAGCCGTGGCCGCCGAAGACGATGCCGAACAATCCGGCCTGCACGGCCAGGAAAAGCCCGCTGCCGGCCATCCCCAATACGGCGACGTAGAACATCCGATGCGAGGCCCAGGCGATGCGATCGAGGAACGGATCGCCGGCCGTGGCGGGAGCCGGATGCCGGGTCCGCGTCCTCACGAACAGGCGAACGAGCATGAGGATCAGGATGAGGACACCGCCGCTCATGTGACTGCGGAGCGCCTCGAGCTTCATCGGGTCGGTGTTAGGGATCTTGGCCATCACCAGGGCCCCGAGCCCCAGCGCCGCGATGATGAGCAAGGCCAGCACCCAATGCATCGCCACGAGTAACGGGTGGTAACGCGAAACCTGATCCATCTCGTTCTCCTTCGAAAAGTGCCGGCCCGATCGGCGCGATGATCTCTGCAACCCTGTCGGCCCGGCGCGTGGCCCGCTTGACTCGATAGAATTAAGGCCTTATCAGTAGTTCGGCAATCGGGCATGATCCGCATGGCCTATTCGGAGTATCCGACCAATGCGAAAGCTGGGGCTTGCCGAGATGAACGCCTTCGTGGCGATCGCCGAGCGCTCGAGCTTCGCCAAGGCGGCGCGTCAGCTCGGCCTCTCGCGCTCGACACTCAGCGAAACCATTCGCGCACTCGAGGAAAAGCTCGGCGTGCGGCTGCTCAACCGGACCACGCGCAGCGTCGCTCCGACCGAGGTGGGCGAGCGCCTCCTGGCGCAGTTGCGACCGGCACTCGAGAGCTTCGAGGCGGCGGTCGAATCGATCAATGTCTTCCGCGATAAGCCGGCGGGGCACCTGCGCCTCACGGTACCGCGCCCCGCCGCGAAGCAGGTGATAGAGCCGATCCTCGCGGAATTTCTCACGGCTCACCCGGCCATCACTCTGGAAATCGTCACCGACAGCGCGCTCATCGATATCGTGCGCGACCGCTTCGATGCCGGCATCCGGCCCGGCCATCGCGTCGAGCAGGATATGATCGCGGTGCGCATCGGCGAGGATGCGCGGCCGACGATCGTTGCGTCACCGGACTATCTGGCCCAGCATGTTCGACCGAAAGTGCCCGGAGACCTTCGAGACCACAATTGCATACGGCAGCGCTTTGCGAGCGGGGTGATACACCGGTGGGATTTTGAAAAGCGCGGGAAGAGTCTGGAGGTGATCGTCACGGGATCCCTGATCACCAGCGATGGCGATCTTGCCATCCGCGCCGCTCTCGACGGCCTGGGGATAGCCCGCGTGCCCGCTATCTATGTTGGACCGCACATAGCGAGCATGCGGCTCGTCCCGTTGCTGGAGGACTGGACGCCGCGCTCGGTCGGGTTTTTTCTCTACTATCCCAGCCGGCGCCAAATGCCGGCGGCTCTGCAAGCGTTCATCAACGTGCTAAAAGCGCACGCGCGCTGACTGCAAACCGTCGCCGCCTCGGGATCGACATCGTTCCGATTTCCGTCCGGCCGTCCCTGTCTGCTTGGAATTAGGCCATACGGAGCATGCCGGATCGTCGAACAAATGCGGCCACGCCATTTTCATCGAAAGCGAGCAGTGGCCGGCGTAAGGAACCATTTCAAGGACTCAGCGGCGCCCCATAAGTGGGCCTCCTTCGAAGAGCCCCCGTTGGGCTGCAATCCCGTCGCCCACCACGTTCAGAAAGGTGCGGATTCTCGCTGTCTCCCTCAGATCCTTGTGAGTGACGATCCAGAGCTCGCCCTCGAGCTCCGGCAGCGGCGGTGCCAGGCGCCGTACCTCTGCAACCGGGTCCGCCAGATAGCATGGCAGGAGTGCGATACCGAGACCCTCTCGTACAGCCATCAGATGATTGATGAGGCTGTTGCTTCGATAGACGATCTGCGTCGCCGCTACGTGCGCCTCGATCCAATCGCTCGCGACGATGCGCGCCGCGTGCCCCTCCCAGCCGATCACGGCCTGGCGCGTGAGCTCAAGCGGCGCTCCCTCGTTTCGCTGAAGGAGACGGCTGCCCTTGGCGCCATAGAAAGCCCACGCAATCCGTGCGAGGCGCCGGCCAAACAGACTCCCTTCCGACGGCCGGCGTGTTCGCAGTGCGACATCGGCTTCGCGGCGGGTGAGGTCAAGCACTCGGTTGTCAATCGCCAGCGTCAGCTGAATGCCCGGGTGGACCGCATGAAACTTTGCCAGCAACGGCGGCAGCACTGCGTACGACAGAGTCTCGGAGGCCGTGATCCGCACGCTTCCCATGAGCTGCTGATCGCGCCCGGCAATCTCTCGATCGAGTGCGTGCAGCTCGGTCTCGATCCTCTCCGCAGTCGCTGCGGCTCGCTGGCCTGCCGCCGTAAGTGCATAGCCATGGGTCGATCGGTCGAACAACCGCACGCGCAACCGCCGCTCGAGATCGTTCAGGCGTCTGAAAATCGTGGATGCGTCGACGTCGAGGTGTTCTGCGGCGCGCGCGAGCGTGCGGGTGCGCGCAAGCGCCAGCACGAGGGGAAGATCCTGCGAATTCAGGGCATGGACGCCCTTTGCGCGCATGCAAACGTCTCTTGCAATTTTGCTGCTTTCTTTGCGCACAGCATTGCCTATTGTCCTCCACGGCGCAACCGATCACGCATCGAGTGTCGCCGGCGCACGCTTCACGAATTGTTGAGGAGCTGGGAATATGATCAAACAACTGTCGCTTCCCGAGTTGCAGGCCTTGCGCGCTGGGCGCCCCGACTTGATTCTGCTCGAGGCGCTGCCTGAGAAATACTTTCGCGACTGGCATCTGCCGGGAGCAATTCACTTGCCGCACGACCGGGTGAGCGAGCTTGCCGCGGCCCTGCTACCTGATAGGACGGCCGAAATCGTCGCTTACTGCGCGAGTGCGACGTGTCAGAACTCCCACATTGCCGCGCGGGAGCTAACCCGGCTGGGCTATCAGAATGTGGCGGTCTTTCCGGGAGGCAAGCAGGAATGGAGCGAGGCGGGACTCGCTGTCGAGCGCAGCGGCCCGGCGGCTGCCGCCTGAGCGAGCGTCAACGTCAAGCGTTAGCGCGCTCGCGACCCGCTGGAGCAGTAGTCGTGCAATGAATGCGCACTGCACCGGTTCGAGGATGTACAGGTTATGACGCAACGTCGAAGTCTGGTTCAATCGCGTCATCGGCGGCCGATCAACATTGTTTCCCTGCGTGGTGAATACGCTCGGTGCCGCACTCTTTGCGTTCCCTACCGTTGAAAATGCCGTGGGCGCTGGCGGCAATCGAGAATGGATCCGCGGCCGTCTCGGATATCGCTCGGGCGATGCTGCTTGCCAGGCAAAGCGCGGCAACAGGGCTAAGGCTCGCGCGAAGGTTGGGCGGCGCAGAAAGCACTGAGTCCGTGGCTGCGTCCGCCGCGCCAGCATGCAGGATCGAGATCCAAATGAGAGGAGCACGATGCGCGTCTTCATTGTTCATGCCCACCCCGAACCGCAGAGCTTCAACAGCGCGATGACACGCGAGGCGACGCGCGCGCTGAGGGCAGCGGGACACGCCGTTGACCTCTCGGACCTCTACGCGATGGGCTTCAACCCGGTGTCGGACCGGCGCAACTTCGTGACCGTGCACAACCGGGAGTACTACCGGCAGCAGAGCGAAGAAGCCTACGCTGCCGCGCATGACGGATTTGCGCCGGACATCCAGGCGGAGCTGGATAAACTCTTTCGGTGCGATGTACTGATTCTGCAGTTCCCATTGTGGTGGTTCGGATTGCCGGCGATCCTCAAGGGCTGGATCGATCGCGTCTTCGCCTCGGGCGGCCGCACCTACGGCGGTGGCAAGTGGTACGACCGCGGCGTCTTCTTCGGCAAGCGAGCGATGTGCTCCGTCACCATCGGCGGCGAGGCGCCGATCTATTCCGAGCGCGGGCTGAACGGTCCAGTCTCTTCGCTCCTCTTTCCAATCAATCACGGGATGCTCTACTTCACCGGCTTCACCGTGATCGAGCCCTTCCTCGTGCATGCACCGGTGCGCATCAACGATGACGAGCGCGCGGCATATCTCGCCCTCTATCGGGAGCGTGTGCTCGGGCTCGCCTCGGCACCGACAATCACTTATCCCAAGCTCGCCGACTACGATGCCCGCTTTGTCCTGAAATCGCGGCCGCGCTCGCAGATAGACGGCGACGGTATTGCTGTGCCAGGTGCCAGCCGATAGGGAACTCCCTTGCCCCTTCCCGTGTCGTGAGTCAACCCCGCACAGATAGCAGCATCAGCGCGATATCTTGCTCTATCCGAGCACCTAGCTTTGCGTAGAAGCCGCTGGCTTCAACATTCGGTCGGAACAGGTCCAGGCGCAGTCCCGCACATCCGAGCGCCTGTGCGCGCGAGCGGAGATGGGACACCAAGTGGCGTGCGATGCCCAGATACCGCGCTTGTGGCGCGACATAAAGATCGCCAATCCACAGCATGCGGCGGCCGGTATGAACCTCAAACTGTTTGCAGTAAGTCAGATAACCAGCAACCAGGCCGCGCACTTCGGCAACCAGACACTGCGCCCACGGGTCCGTGGAAAAGAGCTGAGCCTCGAGGTATTCCGCCGACAACTTAGGGTCGGGGTCGCGTACGTGCCTGGCGAGTTCGGTGGCCAACCTTATGATCGCTCCAGCGTCCGCGGGCGCTGCAGCTCGAATCACGCATTCCGTGCCTGTCGTCATGAAAACCTTCGATCTCTCCTCCCGCGAGAGTGCCTACTCACCCCGGATCCCTCAGACCTCGCCGGCTTGCGTCAGTCTCAGGCGCCACTATTTTGTGTTGGGAGTGCCCAAAAAACACTAAAGGCCATTCCGCCTTCACTGACTAAGTTTGTGCATCAGACCGCGGCGCGGACATCATGCCGTTGCGCTCTCCAACGACGCGATGAGTGGGCACTGAACCTTCCCCCTGTTGCCGTGACAGCGCCCGACAAGCACCGCCAGCAGTTTTTCGATCTTCCTCAGTTGCACCATCCGCTCACGCACAATTGCCAGCTTGTGGCCGGCGATCTCCTCCACCTCGCGGCAATGCCGGCCGTCCTCTAGTGCGAGCAGATCGGCCACTTCGTCGAGACCAAAACCCAACTTCTGCGCTTCCTTGATGAATCGAAGTCGCCGCGCGTGCGTTTGGCTGTAGCGACGGATGCCACCGGGCGGCTTGTCTGGCTCGTCGAGCAATCGACGTCGCTGATAAAAGCGGACTGTCTCGACGTTGACTCCGGCCTGCTTGGCGAGGGTCCCGATGGTGAGCGGCTCGGTCATATTGACTCCGTACTTGAGTACGGGAATAGAGTACGCCAAACGCTGAAGATCCAAAAGGAGGCAGCCCATGTCCGCATCGCCGAACGGCCGCGCCGCGCTGGTCACCGGCAGCTTCGCGGCCATCCTCGCCTCGACCTGCTGCCTCGGCCCGCTGGTGCTGGTAGCGCTCGGCTTCAGTGGTGCCTGGATCGGTAACCTGACAGCACTCGAACCATATCGCCCGATCTTCATCGGCGCGGCGCTGGTGGCGCTGTTCTTCGCCGGTAGGCGCGTCTTCCGTCCCGCGGCGGCGTGTAAGCCAGGCGAGGTCTGCGCGATCCCACAGGTGCGTCGAACCTACAAGGTTCTCTTCTGGATCGTGGCGGCGCTGGTATTGGTCGCGCTCGCCTTTCCCTATGTCCTACCCTTCTTCTACTGATCCGGAGTTCCCATGAACAAGCTGCTCGCATCCATCGTACTCGCCACCCTGGTTGCCGCTCCCGGCTGGGCCGCTCCCCAAACCGTCATTCTGTCGGTCGCCAAAATGACCTGTGCCGCGTGCCCGATTACGGTCAAGACGGCACTGTCTCGCGTGCCGGGCGTGACCGAAGTCAGCGCGAGCCTTGAGCGCAAGCAGGCGACAGTTGTGTTCGACGACACCAAGACCACAGTGTCAGCCCTCACTCGCGCCACCACAGACGTCGGCTATCCCTCAACGCCGGTGAAAGACGCGGGGAAATGACCGAGACCACCACACTGGCCGTCACTGGCTTGACTTGCAGGGATTGCGCCCATCACGTCGAGGACGCGCTCAGGCGTGTCGCCGGCGTGCGCAAGGTAGGCGTGGAATATCCCAAAGGCGTCGCGACGATCGACAGCGAAACCTCGATTGCGGTCGACTCCCTCAATGCAGCACTCCCCAAGAACTACAGAGTGAGGCCTCTGCCCGCGCAGGAGGCGCACCGAGAGGCAACTCCCCCAAGTTCGCTGCTCGGCAAGGCACTGGGAGTATTTGGAGGATCGCGCCCAGTCCGTTCCGGCTCGGAGAGGCCGCTTAACATCGCCGTCATCGGCACGGGCGGTGGCGCGATGGCGGCCGCCATCGCTGCGGCGGAACGCGGTGCCCAGGTCACGCTCATTGAGCGCGGCACCATCGGTGGTACGTGCGTCAACATCGGCTGCGTGCCCTCGAAGATCATGATTCGCGCGGCGCATTTCGCCCACGCACGCCGGGGAAGTCCCTTTGATGCCGGGATCAGCGCGAGCGTGCCGCAGATTAACCGCAAGGTGCTGCTGGCACGGCAGCAAGGCCTTGTGGACGAGCTGCGTGAGGCCAAGTACGAGGCGATCATCGAGAACAACCCCAACATTACGCTGCGGCACGGAGAGGCGACTTTCAAAGACACCCACACACTGAAAGTAAGACTCGACAACGGCGCAGAGCAGATCATGGCCTTCGATCGCGCCCTGATCGCCGCCGGCGCGCGCCCGGCCATTCCGGCGATTCCCGGATTGAAAGACACGCCCTACTGGACCTCTACCGAAGCGCTCGTCAGCGAGACGATTCCGTCGCACCTGTTGGTGATCGGCTCATCGGCCGTTGCAGCAGGGCTGGCCCAGGCGCATTCGCGGCTGGGCAGCCAGGTGAGCCTCATCGCCCGCAGCACCCTGTTCTCTCGCGAGGACCCGAGCATTGGTGAAGCTCTGGTACAGGTGTTCACGGATGAGGGCATTCGGGTATTGCGGCAGACACAGACACATTCCGTCGCGCACATGAATAGCGAGTTCGTGCTCGAGACTTCCGCGGGGAGGTTGCAGGGCGATGCCCTATTGGTTGCGACGGGCCGCGCGCCAAATATCGAGCCGCTGAATCTGGGGAGTATCGGCGTCAAGACCAGCAAGGGGGGCGTGATCGCGGTCAACGAGCACCTGCAGACTAGCGTCCCACACATTTACGCGGCCGGTGACTGCACCGACCAGCCGCAGTTCGTTTACGTCGCGGCGGCTGGCGGCTCGCGCGCGGCCGAGAACATGACCGGCGGCGACGTGACGCTGGACCTGCGCAGCATGCCCACGGTGGTGTTCACGGATTCGCAGATCGCCACGGTGGGCCTGTCTGAAGCTGAAGCACATGTGAAAGGCATCGAAACTGACAGTCGCACGCTCGCGCTCGACAATGTGCCGCGCGCACTCGTCAATTTCGACACGCGCGGCTTCATCAAGATGGTCACCGAGGCTGACAGTCGTCGGCTGCTGGGCGTGCAAGCGGTCGCTGCCGAGGCGGGCGAGCTGATCCAGGCGGCAGCACTTGCCATTCATCACAACATGACCGTCGCCGATCTCGGCGCGCAGCTCTTTCCTTATCTAACGATGGTCGAGGGCCTGAAGTTGTGTGCTCAGACCTTCACCAAGGACGTGAGACAGCTCTCCTGCTGCGCAGCCTGACTACAGGTAGGCAAGTCAGTGGCGATTCGTCGCGTAACCCAAGGAGTCAGCCCGTGATGCAAACAGATGAACTTGGCAAATTCCTCAGGGAAGTGATGCCGAGACTCAACGCAGAGGAGCGCATCGTCGCTCTGGAGATCTATAAGGCCCTCGCAGCGACTGGCACGATCTCTGTGGCCGCGCTCAGTGAGCGCACCCGACTCGCCCCTTCGAGAGTCGAGGCGATTGTATCGTCGCAAACCGGTGTGTTCCGCGATGAGAGCGGCGATGTCGTCGGCTTCTGGGGCCTCACTGCGCAGCCGGTCAGCAAGCACGTGCTTCGGATCAACGGTCAGACCCGCTACGCCTGGTGTGCCTGGGATTGCCTGTTCATTCCGGGGATTCTCGGCCAGTCGGTACAGGTGCAGTCGGTCTGCCATGAGACCGGCACCCCCATCGAGCTGATCGTTGCGCCGCACTCGGTCGAGCAAGTACGGCCCGCCTCGACGGTACTGTCGAT
>WNFW01005108.1_pt1 | contig 10449 bp, 8 predicted proteins | sample 5400131 | NCBI WGS metagenome assembly WNFW01 (sample SAMN13153362, study PRJNA577476) | soil metagenome | isolation source: 20 cm soil or saprolite under grassland replicate 1 | place: USA:California | collected 2016-06-15
CGGCGCGCGCGCGCTCGAGGCGCACCAGCGTTTCCTCACGCCCGAGCAGCGCCAGGACCTCGAAGATCGGCGGTGAGGCCGTGGCGCCCGTCACCGCGAGGCGCGAGAGCTGGGCGAGGTCCACGAGCTTGACGCCGAGCTCCGCCAGGAGCTCCCGGTAGACGCGCTCGATCGCCGCCGCCTCCCAGTCGGGGAGCGCGGCGAGCCGCTCGCCGAGCAGCGCGAGGCGCCGCGCGCCCTCGGCGGTCAGGTACGCCTGGGCGGCCTTCGGCTCGTACGCCGCCGGTCGCTCGAAGTAGAACCGGCCCACCTGGCAGAGCTCGACCAGCGTCTTCGCCCGCTCCTTGAGCGTCTCGACGATCGCGGCGAGCCGCGCCGGGGGGGGCGGCTCGAGGCCGGCGGCGCGGATGAACGGCTCGGCGAGCGCCGCGATCTCTCCGCCCGGCAGGCGCTTCAGGTACTCGTGCGAGAGCCACTCGAGCTTCGTCTCGTCGAAGACCGCGCCCGACGAGGCGACGTCCTTGATGTCGAACAGCTCGATCAGCTCGGCCCGCGAGAAGATCTCCTGGTCGCCGTGCGACCAGCCGAGACGAGCCAGGTAGTTGACCATCGCCTCCGCGGGGATACCGGCGTCGCGGAACGCCTGGACCGACGTCGCGCCGTGGCGCTTCGACAGCCGGCTCCGGTCCGGGCCGAGGATCATCGAGACGTGCGCCAGCGCGGGGATGGGGTAGCCGAGCGCCTCGTAGCAGAGGATCTGCTTCGGCGTGTTCGGCAGGTGGTCGTCGCCGCGGATCACGTGGGTGATCCGCATCGTCACGTCGTCGACGACGACACAGAAGTTGTAGGTCGGCGTGCCGTCGGTGCGCACGAGGATCCAGTCGTCGAGCTGGCTGTGCTCGAAGGTCACGGGCCCGTGGATCAGGTCGTCGACCACCGTCGCGCCCTCCGCCGGGATCCGGAGCCGGAGCGCGCCCGCCGTGAGCCCGCGGTCGCGGCAGCGCCCCGAGTAGCGGAAGGTCTCCTTCTTGGCCTGCGCGGCCTGCCGCTCCCGCTCGAGCGTCTCGCGCGCGCAGTCGCAGTAGTAGGCGCGCCCGGCCGCCAGGAGCCGCTCGGCGTGGGCGCGGTAGATCGGAAGGCGCTCGGTCTGGCGGTAGCCGGGCGCCGGCGGGCCCTCGTCCCAGTCGAGGCCGAGCCACGCGAGCGCCTCGGTGATGCGCGCGATGTTCTCCTCGGTGGAGCGCGAGCGGTCGGTGTCCTCGATCCGGAGGACGAAGGTGCCGCGATGGTGGCGCGCATAGAGCCAGTTGAAGAGCGCGGTGCGGGCGCCGCCGACGTGCAGGTGTCCGGTCGGGCTCGGCGCGAAACGCACGCGGACGGCCGAGCTCATGTCGCTGTCTCGTCGCTCATCGCTGATACATCAACATTCTACCGCGCGCGGAACGGCTCGGGGCATGGTCGCCGCGGGTGACCGCTGGGTCGGGTTATCGAGGGGCGCCACGGCTCCGCCGGGGCGTCCCGAGCCACCCGGGGGGTTGGGGGCCACCCCATGTTCAACTAGAGGCGGATGACGTGCGGGACGGGGCCGAGGCCCCCGGTCGCGTTGCGCGTGTCCACGACCAGGCGCGCCGTGCGCACGATCGCCGCCCAGTCGTAGGCCGCGTGGGCCGTCAGGACGAGGACGACATCGCGCTCGCCGAGCCCGGCCCGGCTCCAGTCCACCGACGCGAGCGTCAGCCGCTCGACCGTCAGCACCGGCACGAACGGATCGTGATACGCGACCTTCGCCCCCTTGGCCGCGAGGCTCGCGATGATCTCGAGCGCGGGCGAGTCGCGCGTGTCGGCGACGTTGGCCTTGTAGGCGACGCCGAGCACGAGGATGTCCGAGCCGCGCACCGCCCGCCCCCGGTCGTTCAGGGCCTCGGCGACGAGCTGGACGACGTACTCGGGCATGCGGCGGTTGATCTCGTCGGCGAACGTGATGAAGCGCGGCTCGTAGCCCTCGAGCCGCACCTTCCACGTGAGGTAGTGCGGGTCGGAGGGCAGGCAGTGTCCGCCGAGCCCGGGTCCCGGGTAGAAGGGCATGAAGCCGAAGGGCTTCGTGGCCGCGGCGGTGACGACCTCCCACACGGAGATGCCGAGCCGGCGGCACATGATCGCGAACTCGTTCACCAGCGCGATGTTGACGGAGCGGAAGGTGTTCTCGAAGAGCTTGACCATCTCCGCCGTCTCGGGACCGGACACCGGCACGACCTCCGGGGCGACGCGCCCGTAGAGCGCCGCGGCGAGCTCGCGGCACGTCGGGGTGAGGCCGCCCACGACCTTCGGGATGTCGCGCAGCGTGAAGCGCCGGTTGCCCGGGTCGATGCGCTCGGGCGAGAACGCCAGGAAGAAGTCCTCCCCCGCCTTGAGCCCACCGGCCTCGAGGCGCGGGAGCAGGATCTCCCGCGTCGTGCCGGGGTAGGTCGTGGACTCGAGCACGACGAGCTGGCCGCGGCGGATGATCCGGGCGATCGCGTCGGCGGCGGACACGATGAAGGAGATGTCGGGCTCCTTCGACTTGCCGAGCGGCGTCGGCACGCAGACGACGATCGCGTCGGCGTCCTTCAGCGCGGCCACGTCCTCGGTGGCGCGCAGGCGCCCCCCGGTGACGAGGCGCGCGACCGTCTCGCTCGGCACGTCCTCGACGAAGCTCCTCCCCGCGCGGACGGCCGCGACGCGCTGCGCGTCGAGGTCTACGCCGACGACGGTCGCGCCGGACTCGGCGAAGGCGACGGCGAGGGGGAGCCCGACGTAACCGAGGCCGATCAGGCCCACGGTCGGCGTCCCGGCGAGCCGCTCCTTGAGCGCGGCCGCGGTCGTCGCCATCACGCGCGCGCCCCCCGCGCCGTCATAGCCGCTCGCACGCCTGGCGCACGGCCGCGGCCACGCGCTCGACCTCTCCATCCGTGAGCTCGGGGAAGCTCGGGATCGAGAGGACCTCGCGCGCCGCTCGCCAGGCCTCCGGGTACAGGCGCTCCCCGCCCCCGCCGAAGACCTGCTGCCCGGGGACCGGGAGCGGGTAGTGGACGGCGGTGCCGACGCCCTGGTTGGCGAGCGCCTTCTGGAGCGCGTCGCGCTGGGGGTGGCGCACGCTGAAGAGGTGGTAGACGTGCCGGGCCCCCAGCCGCTCCACCGGCAGGCCGAGCCCGACGCCGCCGAGGAGGTCGCGGTAGCGCGCCGCGATCCGCCGTCGGCGCTCCGTCCACGCGTCGAGGTGCCGGACCTTGACGGCGAGGAGCGCGGCCTGGACCTCGTCGAGCCGGCTGCTGTAGCCGAACTCGACGTGCTGGTACCGCCCGTGGTCGCCGTGGTGGCGCAGACGGGAGAGTCGCGCCGCGAGGTCGTCGCGGTCGGTCAGGACCATGCCGGCGTCACCGCACGCGCCGAGGTTCTTCGTCGGGTAGAAGGACAGGCACGCCGCGTCGCCCCAGGCGCCGACCGGCTTTCCCGCCCACGACGCGCCGATGGCCTGGGCGGCGTCCTCGACGACGGCGAGCCGGTGCGCCCGCGCGAAGGCCTGGACGCGGTCCATCGGAGCCGGGTGGCCGTAGAGGTGGACGGGAACGATCGCGCGGGTGCGCGGCGTGAGGGCACGCTCGGCCGCGGCGACGTCGAGCGCGTAGGTCTCCGGTTCGATGTCCACGAAGACGGGCCGCGCGCCGACCATCACGATCGTCGTGGCCGAGGCCACGAACGAGAACGCCGGCGTGAGGACCTCGTCGCCGGGCCCGACGCCGAGCGCGGCGAGCGCCAGGCGCAGCGCGTCGGTTCCCGAGGCGACGCCGACCGCGTGGCGCACGCCGTGCCTGGCGGCGAGCGCCGCCTCGAGCGCCTTGCCCTCCTCCCCGAGCACGAACCGGCTCGAGTCGAGGACGCGCGCGGCCGCCGCGAGCAGGTCCCCGCGGAGGGCCGCGTGCTGCCGGGTCAGATCCAAGAACGGGATCATTTCAGGCGCACGCCTCCGGTCTCGCCCGCGCCGAGCCGTGTGCTCACGGCGCCCACACCGAGCAGGTTCAGCGAGAAGCGGATCTCGTTGTCGCCGCTCCGACTCGCCGCCTCCTCGCCGCGCCGGACGTACTCGACGAGGAGCGCCCAGCACTGGAACTTGAAGTCGATCCCGAAGCGGCTCTCGACGAACGTGTCCGAGCGCACGTCCCAGTTCGTGCTGGCGCGCACTTCCAGATTCGGGAAGAGCTCGGCGGTCACCCCGGCCTGGACGAAGTTCACGGACGCGCGGTCTGGCACCTCACCACCCGGGTTCCACGTCTCCGGGATCTCGACGAACTCGGGGATGAACGCCTGGCGGCGATCGTACCGCGTCCCGACGTTCGCGGTCACGCGCGGCATGCTCACCGCCACGTCGGTCGTGAACAGCTGGACGGCCCCGTGCTCGACGCTGTAGCTCGCGGTGCTCCGGAAGGCGACCTGCGGGCGCGGCTGCACGAGCAGGTCGCCCGCGACGTTGCCCCACCGGTGGTTCTCGATGTCGTACGCGTGCCCGACCCGGAGGCGCGCGAGGTCGAGGCGCGTGGCCTCGCTCGCCTCCTCGGCCTGCGTCCGGGCGCGCAGGCGGTTCGTCACCGAGTACTCGAGCCAGTTCGCCTCGGGCACGCGGTCCACGCCGTCCGTCCAGACGGGCAGGCTGTAGAAGTTCCTTCCGAGAATCCGGATGTAGTGGACCCGCGGCTCGATCGAGTGGAGCACGCTCTGGAGGCCCCACACGCCGTCGGTCGGGAACACGCGCGTGGCGCGCGTCTCGGCGTCGGCCCCGAGCTCGGCGAGCTCGCGCACCCGGTCGCGGGCCGCGGTGCGCTCGACGAAGATGCCGTCCACGAAGCCCGTGTCGGTCACCGTGCGATCGTAGTAGGTCAGGCGCCCGCCGGCGAACGGCGTCAGCGTCGCGTAGCCCGCGAGCGGGATCGGGCGTGACAGGCGCGGGTGCAGGTCGACGCGCGTGCCCTCGGAGCCGAGCTCGCGGAAGAAGCGCGTCGCGCTCGTGTTGACCTCGTAGAGGAACCCCGTCAGCCCGGGGACCGGCTGGCGCACGCCCTGGAGCGAGAGCTCCGGCAGGCGCTGGAGCTCGACCGGTTGGGCCGTCGTCAAGTCCTGGTAGGCGTACGCGCGCGCCACGAAGTTCCAGCCCGGCCACGACTTCGCGTAGAACACGTTCGTGTCGGCACGCTGCGCCAGGCGCCGCGAGGACGTGTCCTCATAGGTCCGCAGCACGCCGTCGTCCGACACGCCGTTGAGGTCGACGCGGACGAGCGAGCCGGCTCCGAGGCCCCAGTCGTGCTCGAAGCGCCCGAAGCCCCGGCCGTCGCCGTGCTGGTAGACCTCGTTCACGTAGAACCCGCTCACCGACCCACGCTGCTGCTCGGTGAGCGCGTAGCGATACTCGGCCGAGCCGCCCACGCCGCGGCTCGCGAAGTAGTCCAGCGCGAACGTGGCGTCCTGGCTGTCGGAGATCGCCCAGGAGAAGGGGATCTGGGCGGAGAAGCCCTTGCGCGTCGAGGTCCCGACGTTCGGCGGGAGGAAACCCGTCTGGCGCTCGCGGCGGATCGCGGCGGCGAAGAACGGCACGAACGGGATGAGGGGCACGTCCTTGAGCCAGAACGAGACGTTCGTGCCGTAGATCAGCTCGTTGAGGTCGGCGGTCGCGTCGCCGAACCTGAACGACCACGCGGGCGTGTCCTCCTCGCACGTCGTGAAGACGCCGCGGCGGACGCGGTAGACGCTCTCGCCGAGCCGCTCCATGCGCTCGCCGCCGATACGGTAGTACGGCGAAATCTGAAGGCGCCCCTGGTAGACCACGCCGGTGCCGGTCTTGAGGTTGTACTCGACGCGGTCGCCGGTCAGGCGGTCCTCGCCGTCGTAGAAGATCACGCGCCCCAGCGCGGTCGCGTCGCCCGTCTCGCGGTTGATCTCGACGCGGTCGGCGAGCAGACGCGCCGTCCCGCGCGTGACCTCGACGTTGCCCGTCGCCACGATCAGGTTGTCGGTCCCCGACTGCTCGAGCCGGTCGGCGATGATCGTCACGTCCCCTCCGGCGGTCTTCACGGTCGCGGTCGTCGGCGCCTGGGCGGCCGTCGGGGAGGGCCCCGCCAGCAGCGCGCCGGCCAGGAGCACGACCGCAGCGCGGAATCGCCTCATCGGTGTCTGGAAAGTCCTCGTCAGGAAAGGGGCCCCATGCTATCAGCCCCCTTTTCGATGGGGCAAGGGGTATCGCCCCCGGCGAGGTGGCGGAGGACGTCCCCGATCAACGACAGCGAGCCCGCGACACAAACGATGGGGGTCGAGCGGCCGCCGGCCGCCAGCGCTAGGGCCTCGGCTGGCGACGGCGCCGTCTCGACGCGCCCGACGGAGGCCGGCACCGCCGCCCGGAGCGTGTCGGGATGGGTGGCGCGCGGGTTCGAGGCGGCGGTCAGGACGAGCCGGTCCGCGAGGGGCGAGAGCTCGGCGACGATCCCGGCGGCGTCCTTGTCGCGCAGGATCCCGAGCACGAACGTGACCCGGCATCCGGCGAAGAACTCGCGGAGGGAGCTCGCGAGCGCGCGGGCGCCGGCCGGGTTGTGCGCGCCGTCCAGCACGAGGACGCCGTCGGCTCGCCGGAGGACCTGGAAGCGCCCCGGCCAGCGCGCGCGCTCGAGACCCTCGCGCATCGCCGCCTCGGGGACGTCGAGCTCGCGTGCCGCCGCCACGGCGAGCAGCGCGTTCGCCGGCTGGAACGTGCCGAGCATGGGAAGGCGCAGGTCCCTGAGCCTCCAGGTCGGGCCCGCGCACGCGATCACCTGGCCGTCGAGACTGCGGCCCGCGACCGAGACGTGGAGGTCGCGCCCCGCGAGGCGCAGCGGGACGCCCACCTCGGCGGCCCGGCGCACGAGGACTTCGGTCGCCTCGGGCGCCTGGGCCGCGGCGAACGCGACGCCGCTCCGGATGATCGCCGCCTTCTCCGCCGCGATCGCGGCGAGCGTAGGCCCGAGGACCTGCTGGTGGTCGAGGTCCAGGCGCGTGATCACCGTCACCGCGGGCACGCCGACGGTCGTCGCGTCGAGCCGGCCGCCGAGCCCCACCTCGAGCACGGCGACGTCCACCGCCTCACGCGCGAAGTGGTCGAGCGCGAGCGCGGTCGTCGCCTCGAACATCGTCGCGTCGAGGCGCGCGACGAGCGTGCCGAGCGCCTCGACGCCGTCCACGACACCGTCCTCGGGGATCGCCTCGGCGTTCACGCGGATGCGCTCGCGGAACGAGACGAGGTGCGGCGACGTGTAGAGGCCAACGCGGTGACCGGCCGCCTTGAGGATCGCGGCGAGCAGCGCCGCCACCGAGCCCTTGCCGTTCGTGCCGCCGATCTGGACGAGCCGGTAGCGCCGCTCGGGATGGCCGAGCGCGGCGAGCAGTGCCTCGATGCGCTCGAGCCCGGGACGCATGCCTGCGTGCTCACCGCCGCGCAGGGCGGTGAGCCGGGCGACCGCGTCGGCGTACGTCACCGGCGGGTTAACCCGGCTGGGACGGCTGGTCCGCGAAGAAGGCCAGGATCCGGCGCAGCGTCTCCTTGAGGTCGCGCCGGTCCACGATCAGGTCGAGCTGCCCGTGCTCCAGCAGGAACTCCGAGCGCTGGAAGCCCTCGGGGAGCGGCTGGCGGATCGTCTCGGCGATGACGCGCGGCCCGGCGAAACCGATGAGCGCGCGCGGCTCGGCCATGATCACGTCGCCGAGCATCGCGAAGCTCGCCGTGACGCCCCCGGTCGTCGGGTCGGTCAGGACGGAGACGTACGGGAGCCGGCGCTCGCCGAGCCGCTGGAGCGCCGCCGAGGTCTTCGCCATCTGCATCAGCGAGAGGATCCCCTCCTGCATCCGCGCGCCGCCCGAGGCCGAGACGATGACGACCGGCACGTGCTTGTCGATCGCGAGCTCGATCGCGCGTGTGAGCTTCTCGCCGACGACCGAGCCCATGCTGCCCCCGAGGAAGCCGAACTCGAACACGCAGAGCACCGCGGGGAGCCCACCGATCCGCGCCAGCCCGCAGACCACCGCCTCGTCGGCGCGCGTCTTCTGCATGGCCGCCCGGACGCGGTCCCGGTACTTCTTGGTGTCCTTGAAGGCGAGCGGGTCGGTCGTCTCGAGGGTCGTGTCGCGCTCCTCGTAGGAGCCCGGGTCGGCCAGGAGCGTGATGCGCTCGCGGGCGGAGATGCGGAAGGGGTAGTTGCACTTGGGGCAGACCCGCCCGGCGCGCTCCACCTCGGCGCGATAGATGATCTCCTTGCACGAGTCGCACTTGATCCAGAGGCCCTCGGCGATGTGGACGCGGCTCGCCTTGCCCTCCGACCCGTCGGTCTTCCGCTTGAACCACGCCATGGCCTACCTCGGCCCACGGAGCGGCGCCTTCAGCGCCGCGACGAAGTCGCCGACGGCCTCCACGAGGCCGGCCGACCCGGCCCGCTCCTCGACGAGGCGCACGATCGCCGAGCCGACGATCACGCCGTCCGCCAGCCGCCCCACGGCCTCGACGTGCTCCGGCCGCGAGATGCCGAAGCCGACGCACACAGGCATGCGCGTGACCCGCCGGAGCGCGCGGATCTGCGCCGCCAGATCGCGCGGCACCTCCCGCCGCTCGCCGGTCACGCCGGTCAGCGCGACGAGGTAGAGGAAGCCGCGGCTCCGGCGCGCGATGAGGCGCACGCGCTCGGGCGTCGACGTCGGCGCGACCATGGCGACGAGGTCGAGGCCCGCCGCCTCCGCTTCCGCCGCGAGGGGGTCTGCCTCCTCGGGCGGCAGGTCGGCGACGATCACACCGTCCACGCCCGCGTCGGCCGCGGTGCGGGCGAAGGCCTTCAGGCCGAAGGCGAGGACGGGGTTGTAGTACGTGAGCAGCGCGATCGGCACGTTGGTCTCCGCCCGGAGCGTGGCGACGGTCTCGAGCACCCGCGGCAGCGTCGTCCCGCGGTCCAGGGCCCGCATCGCCGCGCGCTGGATGACGGGCCCGTCGGCGAGCGGATCGGAGAACGGCACGCCGAGCTCGACCACGTCGGCGCCGCGCCGCGCCGCCTCGAGCACGAGCCGGCGCGTGTCGGCGAGCGAAGGGTCGCCCGCGGTCAGGTACGTGACGAGCGCGCGCTCGCCGCGGGCCCGGAGGCTCTCGAAGGTCTCGCCAAGGCGGGTCAATTTGTAGCGGGGTCCCCACGACGATCGCCTTCGCGCGCGGCAGGGTCTTGGCGAGCCGCATCGCGTGCGCGACGGCGTGGGCCGACTCGAGCGCCGGCATGATGCCCTCGAGGCGCGTGAGCGCCTCGAAGCCCTCGAGCGCCTCCTCGTCCGTCACGGCCACGAACTCGAAGCGGCCCGCGTCGCGGTAGTAGGCGTGCTCGGGCCCGACGCCCGGGTAATCGAGCCCCGCCGAGATCGAGTGGGCGGTGGCGATCTGACCGTCGTCGCTCTGGAGCAGGTAGCTCATGCAGCCGTGCAGCACCCCCACGCGCCCCGCGGTCATCGAGGCGCCGTGCCGGCCCGTTGCGAGCCCCTCGCCGCCGGGCTCGACGCCGATGATCCTGACCCGGCGGTCGCCGATGAACGGGTGGAAGAGCCCGATCGCGTTCGAGCCGCCGCCGACGCACGCGACCAGCGCGTCCGGAAGCCGGCCGAGCGCCTGGCGGGCCTGCCGCCGCGTCTCCGCGCCGATGACGGCGTGGAAGTCGCGGACCATCACCGGGTACGGGTGCGGGCCGAGCGCCGAGCCGAGGAGGTAGTAGGTCGTGCGCACGTTCGTGACCCAGTCGCGCAGCGCCTCGTTGATCGCGTCCTTGAGCGTGCGGCTCCCCGACTCGACCGGGACGACGCGCGCGCCGAGCAGGCGCATCCGGAAGACGTTGAGCGCCTGCCGCTCGATATCCTCCGCGCCCATGTACACCTCGCACGCGAGGCCCAGGAGCGCCGCGGCGGTCGCGGTCGCGACGCCGTGCTGGCCCGCGCCGGTCTCGGCGATCACCCGCCGCTTGCCCATCCGCTCGGCGAGGAGCGCCTGGCCGAGGACGTTGTTGATCTTGTGGGCGCCGGTGTGACAGAGGTCTTCGCGCTTCAGGTAGATCCGGGCGCCGCCGGCCTGCTCGCTGAGGCGCGTCGCGAAGTAGAGCGGGGTGGGCCGCCCGGCGTAGTCCCGGAGGAGCCCGGCGAGGCGCGCCTGGAACGCGGGGTCGCGGCGCGCCCGGGCGTACGCGCGCTCGAGCTCGACGAGCGGGGCCATGAGCGTCTCGGGCACGAAGCGGCCGCCGAACCGGCCGAAGTGCCCCTGCGCGTCGGGCAGGGCGGCGGGCCGAGGCCGCGCGCGCTTCATCGGTAGCGGGGTCCACGAGGCCGGCGCGAACCGTGGGTGGCCTGAAACAGGCGCGCGTCGCTCATTTGGTAGCGGGGTCC
>WNFW01011959.1_pt1 | contig 10447 bp, 8 predicted proteins | sample 5400131 | NCBI WGS metagenome assembly WNFW01 (sample SAMN13153362, study PRJNA577476) | soil metagenome | isolation source: 20 cm soil or saprolite under grassland replicate 1 | place: USA:California | collected 2016-06-15
CCGGGTCCGGTCTGCATGTAGCTGTCCGCAAAACCCGCCGAGTCGATCCAGAGGAGACGGATGCCGGAGAGTACGGCGAGGAGTCCGGCCGTTGGAAGGATGATGAACACTCGGCGACGCTGCAGTCCCTCCATCAACGACGGCATCAGCTGACGATTGGCGGCGACGGCTGGTATGAGAAAGAAAGCGACGAAGACTCCGCTGCCTACCCAAATGATCGCAGAGACGATGTGAACGAAGCGAAGTATCAGAAATTCGGCGCGCACTATTCTCCTGTTGGTTTCTGGTGAATGCCGCGCGGGAAGCGGAGTGTCATGATGAATGGTTCTCGACGCGGTAATGGAGTTGAACCAGGCCATCGTCGAATCGCTCAACAGATTGTAAGTCCAGTGGCACGTGGCGGTGACGCGGCGCTATCAGTGGGATGCCGTCCCCAATGAACACTGGAGCCACACTGATGACGAATTCGTCGATCGCCTGCTCGTCAAGAAAGGATGCGATGAGCTCGCCCCCGCCCATCAGCCAGATATCCTTGCCAGGTTGCTCTCGAAGACGCCTCACGAACCGGCCGATTGCACCGTTCACGAATTCCACGCCTGACGGTGCGTCGGCTGGTGGCGCATGACGGGAGAAGACGACGGTCCGACTCTTCGAGTCGAACTTCGCCCCCATACGCAGGCTCACTTCGTAGGTCTTCCGGCCAAGCAGCGTTGTGTCGATCGACTTCATGAAGGCGTTCATACCATAGAAACCTTCTGGAGCGGGACGGGACGTCAGCCAGTCGAGATCACCGTCAGGACGCGCGATGTAACCATCCGCGCTGGTTGCGATGTGGACGATGACGTTTCGGCGCTTCGTCACGAGTACCAATCAAGCCTGTGGAGGACTGGCCGGATGCGGACTGGTTATCCCCCACAGAATCAGGTACACGATAATTGCCGGGAAAAAGCCCGTCGACACCGCTGCGAACGCCGAGAACCACCGTAGCATCGTCGCACTCACATTGAGACGCTCCGCCAAGCCGCCAATCACTCCGGCGAATACACGGTTGGTACTCGACCGCCACAGCCGCGGCTGCACCGAGCCGTTCCTGGCCGCTACCGGTCGCTGGTCGCGCAGAGTCCTAAATCTCCCAGTTCGACAACACCACTCCGCCGTTTGCCGGCCGCGACTCCGCGAACTCAAAAACCGACATCCGCAGGTCGGTCCATCTCACCCGCGCGCCGCGCGTGATCAGCCTCCGGTATACACTGGCGTACTCGCCCTGCACCCTGATCGCGATCCGCCGCGCCCCTTTCACCCGGGCGTGCGCGCAGAGCTGCGTCACCAGATGGTCGAAGTCTGCCTCCGTCTTCGCGGCCATTTTCAGTACGCGCATCTCCTCTGTCGCGCGACCCTCTACCAGCGGTACGAGATGGCAGACCGCGAAGGACAACACCTCGCTGCCCTTTCGCACGAAGAGTGTGTCGCCAAGCTGGTGCTGCGCAGTAAGAATGATCTCGCGCGTGTAGTCATACCCAGGCGACAGTTGCTCGAGAAGCATTCGGCACTGCCGCAGCGCCAGCTCGCGCTCGTGCGGATTCAGTGACGACATGGCGGTCGACTGCGTTCCGGCGCGAACCGCTTCCAGAGTCACCGTGATCGTGAGATGGCCAGGAGCGAAGCCGAGCGTCGAGTAAAACCCGACGTTGTCCATCGTCCGCGGCATCGTTTCGAGTCCGATTACTTTCGCTCCCTGTTTTTTCAGCCACTCGACTCCGGAAGTGACGATCGCTTTGCCAATGCCCTGTGCCTGGTAATCGGGATGCACCGCCAGCGGCCCCATCCAACCCTCGACACCGGAGCGATGCACCATGTTGAACGCGGCGATGCCCTCGCGCGCATTCCGCCAGACCATCGCTCCTTCTTCGGCATCGGTGATCGCGAACTTCCAGACCGCGGGGTTCAGATGCGGAACGCGGACGCCAACCATTCCGTCCTTGCGATAGCGCTCCGTAAACGCCTCGCTGAAAACGGCGTTGAGCGACGCGATTTCGCGCACGCTGACGCGCTCCGGCGTCTCCGACACCCAGGCGTGCCGCCAGTTGCGCGCGAACGCCATTACGCGCCCGCTCCCGCTGCGGTACTCTCGACAGACTCATCCTCGGTACGCGCGCGCCCCCGAGGTGTGCGAGCGACGGCCGGCGAAAGCTCCCCGTCGACCACCGCATCGCCCCCCTCGTCGAGTGACCCGAAGACCTCGTCGAGAATCAGCAGCGAGAACGCCTGGCCCGCACGCTCGGCGATCATCTGCGAGATCGCGAGTCGCAGCACCAGGTTGGCGAGATCCTCTTCGCCGCCGGAGAGAACAGGCTTCGGAATGCCATCCTCGAGGATTACGATGTTGTACTGATCGTCCAGCTCGAGCTCCGTGTAGCGCGCATCCGTCAGCTCGCTCAGGAACGCGCTCGCCAGCTCCGACAGCTCGGGACGCAGCTGGAAATTCAGGTCGGTGCGCAGATCGGAGAACGCGCGGTCCAGCTCGTCATGCATGCGACGGTCCGTCTGGAGCACGTCGAGCTCTGCCACTTTTTTCTTCAAGTCTTCTGCCGCTTCCTGCGCGGCAGCCAGAGCTGCGGTGGCGCTCAGTACCTGCTCCTGAGCGCGCGCCGCGGCGACTTTGGATTCCTGGAGATCCGCGCGCACGCGGTCGTAATCCGCCTTGAGCTCGTTGAAATCCTTTTCTGTGAACGAGATCTGCGCCCGCCTCGTCCGAAGAGTGCCGAGCATGGACTGAACCCGCATGACCTCCTGCGCAATGCGCGTCTGTTCCAGCTTGAGCTGCGGCTCGCGCTCCAGCATCGCCTGAAAACGAGCCGCCTCGGCCTCCATTGGCGTGAGGCGCTCTACCTCGCTTATCACCTCAGTGTGGCGCGCCGCATCGTATCCGGCAGGAATCCGCGAGATGTCGCGCTGCATTTGCACCTGACGCTGCTGCTTCGACGCGATTTCGCGCACGATGCTGCCCAGCTCCTGAACAGCGAGCTGGACTTTCGCCAACCTCCGCTCGAGCGTGCCTACTTCCTGCACCAGCGCGCGACGCTTCTCGTCGAGCTGCTGCACTTCCTCCGGCATCTGCTCCAGCTGCTCGACGCGCGCCTTGTAGTAGCTGCCGTCGACGTTCACGGTCTCGAGCAGCTCGTCGAGGTGCTCGACAACTGTGTGAAGACTACCGCCGAGCGGACGCGCGCAGGTTGGGCACTCGCCGTCCTCGCCAACCGCGACGACCCGATCGCGCTGGTGCTTCAGCTCCGCGTACTGCTGTCGGAGCGCGTCACGCTTCGTCTGCGCTTCCTGGCGGTCGCGCACCCACTCAGTGCGACGCGCCTCGAGGAATCCCTGAGTGTCTTCCAGCTCCACACGCTTCTTCTCGAGCTCGAGAGTCGCTTCTTCCTCGAGCGCCGGAGCGCGCTCGATCCGGGCGTGACGCTCTTCGAGCCGCGCGATCTCCTCGCGCAACGCTCCTTCGCCCTCGAGCAGCGTTTTTCGCCTGCCGTCCTCGCGGTAGAGAGTGTTGAGCGAATGCAGCTCGACGTTGAGCGCAAACAGTGGCTCGATCGCGACGCGGAGCGCGTCGAGCTGGGAGCGAGCAGCCTGGACTCCCTCGAGCTCGCGCGCAATGCGCTCGGCGTCGCGGTGGAGCGCTGCTTCTTTTTCTTCCGCGACAGTGATCTGGGTGAGGAGCTGAGCTGACTGCTCGCGCTGTCGCTGCGCCATTTCCCAACGCGGCTCGACCGCCATCAGCTCCCGCTGGCGCACCGCTCCGCGGTGCGCCGCCTGCTGCGCTCGCGCCTCCGCATCCGCCTTCCGCGACGACGCTTCCGCGAGCGATCGAAGGATCGCCTCGGGATCAGGCATTCCCCGCTGCATTCCCTCGATCGCCGCTCTGACCCGATTCCTCTTTTCGCGCGTCAGATCCTGCGCGACGCGCAGCTTCTCATAGCCGAGCACACGGGAGAGAAACTGGCCGCGCCGGGCGGGCGTCATCGCCGCCATCACGGTCAGCTCTTTCTGCCCGGTAAAGTAGGTGTGAAAGAATTCCGACAGCGACATTCCAAGACGCCGCTGCAGCAGGTCACTGACGGCTGTGATCGAGTTCGCGATCGGCGTATCGGCGCCGTCGAGATAAACCTCGGCGTTCGTCAGGCCGCGTACGACGCGGTAGCGATGGGTGCCCAGGTCGAAGTCGAGCTCCACTTCGACCGGCGCGCGCGCCCCGGCGCCCATGAATCGGATCGAATCGCGATTGCCGCGAATCGCTGGCCGATGATGCCCGTAAGACCGGTCTGAAAGCTGATCTCTGTCCGCGCGTGCTGACGGAAGTTCGTGAGCCTGAGGCTATTGAGCCTCACGCTGTTGCTTCCTCGGTCGCCGGACCCGCGACGAGGTCGGCTTCGTGGAGGTAATGCAGCCCTAGCTCGACGAGTGCTTCACGATCGATGTTCTCGGTGAGCACGCGCGACCGCAGCTTCTCCCGCACAGTGTCCGCGAGCGACGCACGACGCCCCGGTGCGGCCTGTCCCTTGTCCGGGCGCACGATCTCCGGACGCCGCGTGTCGAGGTGGAAGTGAAGCGCCTTGCGCTTGTATTCGCGGAGAGCCTTGTGGTCGAGCTCGCGCAGGATGTGGCGCGGAACGTCGCGCACGACGAGGCGCACGATCTTCTCGTCGATTCCGCCCTCGCAGTTCTCGAGTGCGTCACGAATTGCCTCGTCGAGCGACGCCGGCGACAGTCCGCCTCCGGACAGCGCTGTAAGGTCGACCCATTGGCGTGACGGTGGAATCGCGTGGAACTTGTGCGTCTTTTTGGCGAGATCGTGCTCGATGATTCCTTTCCCGCCGATTCTCGTGGCGCGCTCTTCGGCCAGCTCGCCCCACGGATTGGTGCTGGTGTAATCGAGCGATCCCGAATAGAACGCGTTGGGCGCGACCGACCGATATACGTGATAATGTCCGAGCGCGACATAATCCCAACGCTCGGCGCCGAGCTCTGCCTCGGTGATCTCCATGGGAGAGCGATCGAGCTCGCGGCCATACTTCGGCAGCACGCCTTCGATCTCGCCATGCAGGAGAAGGATGTTGTACTTCGCGTGCGGATCGGGCTCGAGTGCCGGTCTACCGGCAGCCAGGTCGGGAACCGCGAGAATCGAAAGGTCATGCTGGGCAAATGGAATTCGCTTCGCTTCGCCCTCCACAACCGTAATTCCGAGCGGCGTGAATAGCCGGAGGATGCAGCCCGTCTCCGCCGTTCGCGGGGTGTCATGGTTGCCAGCCACCATAACTACCGTTGCGTCAGGCAGCATCTGCATCAGTCGCGAGAATTGCAGAAACGCGTGCAGGATCGCCGGGTTTGTCGGACGGACGGTGTGGAACACGTCGCCCGCGATGAGAACGAGGTCTGGTCTGAGCTCGATCACGGCATCGATGACGCGCCGAAGCGAAGTGGCAACATCGGCCTCCCGCTGATTGATTCCTGTGGGCGTCTGCCGCTGGTACTGCCTGAAGCCGAGGTGTATGTCCGAGAGGTGAACGAGTCTCATCGTGCGCGCATTGCCCTTATCCACTGCGTGATTTTCGTCCGCACCTCCATGGGCGAACGCTGCGCCTCGCCCTTCCCCGCGGGCGCCGATGCGATTGTCGACCGTACGATGATGCTGCTCTTCGAGTCAGTAATCCAGCCGAGCCGTCGGTCGATCTGAATCGTCCCGGCCAGCATACCTGAGGTTGTGTAGCCCGTGCCAGAAGCGGGTGCGCCCGGGACGTTGGTTCGCGACATCGTGCCGTGCATGGAGATGTAGGCAATGTCGCCATTTCTTCCCAGCGAGTCGAGTCGGAACGTCGCTCGCACCGAGCCCGTCGTGCCGGGGTCGCCGCTGAGCGGAATCTGCATCTCGTGCGTCCACTTCTGCCCAACCGCTACTGCCTCCCGAGCGAGCATCGCCGGCATCTCGCCAAAGATGTGCCGGAGCTCGCTGTTCGGATCCGCGTCGTCGACAATCTCCATCGCGCCGTCGGTGGAGACCCGCAGCCACACTCGCTTGGCCAGCATCGCCCGGCGTTTGAGGTCGTCAAGAGACGCGGTCGATGCGGGCGTCATCGCCACCGAATCGGTGATCGCCTGCATCAGCGTGCCGCTGGATGTCCACTGCTCCGCGATCGCGCGCGTGTAAACCTCGATGGAAGTCGTCATCGAGCTTACCGGGTCCCGCCGGCCGTTGTGCGTCGTCCCGGTCATCTCGATCGACTGGGAGAGATGCATTCGAAGCGTGTCGCCAACGTGGGGACGGATCTGCAGCAGTACTGGTTGCGCGTTGCCGGGTGTGGCAACGACGGCGATGAACGCGACCGCGCATAACGCGGCGACCCTCCGCGCAACTGCAGACTTCATTCTGGATCCACAGCCACTGCGAACTGCTCTAAAATCCATACGGATCGTTTTCAGGCGCTGACTTGATGGTTGCCGCCATCGGGCGGGAGGCGGGTTGCGCCGAAAGAGTCCGTCGGAACTGCGCCGCGAAATACGCCCTGACGTTGTCGGGCCGAGCGAGAAGAGTGGCGTTGCGGGCCCTGATTATTTCGTCCTCGGTATAGAGCGCGGTGATTTCCTGAATCCAGGGGAGCGTGATCGTCGGGTCGAGCGGTCTGAGCGCGCGCAAAATCGCCGCGTCGAGCGAGACCTCGTTGGCCTGCGGATAGCGCTCAGCGCCCTCGCGTCCCTGCATCACTGCCGGACGCGGGAACCGGACGAAAATCGGCTGCGTGAAATGTGGATGTCGAATCATTAACTGCCCTTTCTCGAGCGTCGCGAGCTTGGTTCTCGTCGCCGGACTCAGCACCGCATATCCAGGCGTCGAGAGCTCGTCGGGATCCATCCTCCCGAACAACGCTGTTCCCGAATTGCCGACCACCCGCCGATGTACCTGCGAGCGGAACTGTTGCGCGCTGAACAGCACGAGGCCCAGATAGCGGCCGCGCTCCGCAATGTCGAGGAGCATCTTCCGCACGTAAGTATCAGCGCCATCGCCCGGCGCGTACTTGTTCAGCTCGTCGACGAATACGACGAGATGCTTGACGCCCAGATCCCTGCGCTCCAGATGCTCGCGAAGCTTGGAGACGATGCGAGCGAAGATGAGATCCTGCGCATCTTCCTCGAGGTTGGCGACGTCGACCACATACACCGTACGGTCGGTAAAGCTCCCGAACGGCAGGTCGCTCACCGCCCCCGAATCGGTGACCAGTCCGGCGCAGCGGGTCGAGATGTTGGAAAGGCGATTGCGGACTTTGCGTATCGTTGCGACGTGATGCGTACGCCAGCTCTCGCCGTCCTTCTTTTCCATTCCCTGCAGGACGTCCCTGAACCACGCGTCGAGATCTGCGAACGACTGGACTTTATGCGTCTTGGTGAGAACGGGATCGCGGAACTCCTTGTCGACGATGTTCTCCTTGATGAAGTCGATCAGCGCATCGGCCTTGGCGTCGACGTCGTCCTTGTTGAGGAGCACTTCCGCGAACTGCAGGACTTCGCGCAGTCCCCAGGTCAGAGGCGTGACGTTGTCGAGCAGCGCCTCGTTGTTGCGGAAAGTGTTGAGCGCCAGGCCCTTTGCCGTGTACGGCGCGAAATACTCGACGCTCGGAAACGGCTTGGCCTCGACGCCAAGCTTCTCGTAAAGTACCTCGTCCGACTCTTCGACTCTTCCGGGCTGGTCGAGGTAGCAGAGATCGGGACCCTTGACGTTGAACGCGACGGCCGCGATCGAACCCTTCTCCTCGGGAAAGTGCTTGAAGAGCGACGCGAGCAGCCACTCGACGGCGCTCGTTTTTGTTGCGAGGCCGGAGACACCGGTGATGTTGAGATGCGCGGCCTCGGGGCCCAGCAGAAAATCGGCGTCGAGATAGATCACGGCATCGGTGCCGCCGGCGCGATACACTCCGACCGGAATTCCAGTGCTCGCCCCTTCCCGGAGGTAGCTGTCCATGCGCAACGCGACCTGAACGTCAGCCTCGTCGGCTAGAAAAACCTGACCCATCGGAACCGGCTGCAGCGGTTCTTCCGGGATTTGCCGCAACACCGCCGCCGTGTAGAGACGGATCTCCGCGCGCTCGGTCGCGGCGTATCCGGCGAGGGTCGGCAGACCGTCGTGGCCGAGCACGTCGTGCATTGGCGACTGGAGATCGGTGTAGCTGAACCCCTCGACGATTATTCCGAAGACGCGCGGAATTTGTCCGTCGATCGGTTGCGCTCCCTCAACGCGCACGATGGTCCCGATCCCGACCGGCGAATCGATCGCCGTCCAGAAATGGAACTCGTGCGGAGTGTTGGGCTTTCTCTCGGTTGCTACGACACGTCCCAGCGCTTCGGTCATGAAATGGCTCTCAGGAATTCTTCGCAATCGCGAATGCCGTAGGACATCTTGTCCCACCGGCCGTCCGGGAGCGAAAGCGGAGTCGTTTCCGCCATCACCCATCGCGATATCTCGTCCGCTCGCTCAGCGGGCCGTTCGCATTCCGCGACCTCGACGCGCACCAGTCCCCACATCGAGTCATGCCCGTCGGGCTCGCGCAGGCGCAGGTACCAGCTCATTACCGAATTGCGAGAGCGTGGTGAGACCCTGAATGCCGTCGACCGTTCCCCCTTTCTCAAACCGAGCACGATCGGAAGCGCATCGCCCTCGACATACAGCGTTCGATGGCTCTTGATCACGCCGACCGCGCACGACGATGACGCGACTCTGCTGCTCCTGCTTATGCCGCCATCGATGAAGAGCGGCGCCTCGGCGCGCGCGCACCAGGCCTCCGCGAGCTGGTCCTCGAGTCGCTCACGATCCTGATCCACCGCGCGAACGGCGCATTCGATGAGAACCGAGGGATGCTGACTCGGATACTCCCCGTTTTTGTCGGCGGTCGACGTATCGACGATCCGCCACCCGTCGGCCGATGACGCGCCTGCCAATGCCGATCTCGCTTCGGCGGGCAGATATCGGAGCGGCAGATAGATCTTCCGCTCGACACGCGGCGGCTGGTGGCCCCAGGTCGTCATGCGGCGGTTCACTCGCACGCGGACGGCGGCAGAAACGGTCCCGAAGACGATCGGGATTCCGCGATCGTGGCCCGCAACCCGCACGCTCTGCGTCCCGTCGAGAAAAGCGCCGAACCCGCTGATCGTCTCCCGCGAAACGTTCTGAACTTTGACCGCGCGGATCGCACCACCTTCCACCATCTGCGCGGACCGCAGCGTCGGCTGATCGCCGAAGGCCACCGGCTCGATCGCGCTCCACTGCTCCGCCGCGCTCAAGTTTGGCAGAGACTGCATCAGCAATCGGAGCGCGGCCCGGCTCGCCGCGTCGGGACCGGAGTTGCTCGCCAGCACTGAACCTACTCCAGGCCGATGTCCCAGGCCTGCTCGAGATCCTTTTTCGAGTACGCCCGGAATGCTGTTAGGGTGTGCGTCGACTTGATGCCGGGAACCACGGTCACTTCCTCCGTCACGATTCGCGCGATCGCTTCATGCTCCGCCACTTCCACCATCGCGACGAGATCCCACTCTCCCGACACCGAGTAGACCTGGGAAACGCCATCGATCCCCGCCAGCTTCGTCGCGCACTGGGCGATTCGCTGCGGCTCGGCCTTGATGAGAACGATGGCGGTAATCATGGGTGCACCGATCCTGCTATCTTTGGTGAGCGGCAAGGCCGCGTGGCGGTAGGTCATATAACGATATCGGCGTGACGGATACTCCGCCACGTTGCGAAATAGAGGTTGAGGATGCCGGAATTGGAGGAATTCGGAGAGAGTCCGTCGGGACAGGTGTCGCGCGTTCAGAATCTGGTCTACACGCTTCCGCACACCGCCGAGTCGATCGCGGAATTCCTGACTCCGGTCCTTGCCCGCATCGATCCCTCCGCTGGCGGCACCCAGGTCGTGGTCGCCACGCGTGATGCGGAGATCGCTCTCACCATCTCGGAAACCATTCTCCGCCTGTCGGGTCCGGGCGGAATCGAAGTCGTCCCGATCACCAGCGCCGCGCGCGCGGGTCGCATCTTCAAGAGTCGTCCAGTCCTGGCGGTCGCGGGACCCGCCCCAGAGCTCGGCGCGTTGGTCAGCGCGTCGATTCTCAAGCTCGATACGGTGCGCGCCATCGTTGTCGCGTGGGCGGATGACATCCTCGAGGAAGGACCCGACGCGGTTCGCGCGCTCGAAGCGCTCCTCGGCGAGCTCGGCGACGCCGCGCGGATCCTGGTGACCCGAAAGGTTACGCCATCGATAGAGGATCTGGTCGAGCGCTACGCCCGGCGCGCGCGACGAGTGGGAGCCGCGGACTCTGAAGTGCCTGTCATGCCCGCGGATTACGAACTGCCGATCGTCAAGTACATCACCGTTCCCGCCAGTGCGCGGGCGAACGCGCTGCGAAA
>WNFW01003881.1_pt1 | contig 10446 bp, 8 predicted proteins | sample 5400131 | NCBI WGS metagenome assembly WNFW01 (sample SAMN13153362, study PRJNA577476) | soil metagenome | isolation source: 20 cm soil or saprolite under grassland replicate 1 | place: USA:California | collected 2016-06-15
CTGGAACGCGACAGCGCCTCGATGAACTCTGATGCCGTACCCATTCATCCCATGCGCTTCTGCCGCGAGATACGCGACTTCATCGACGAGGACACCACCGTGGTAGGCGACGGCGGTGATATTGTCAGCTATGGCGGCCGGGTGATCAACGTCTCCAAACCCGGCTACTGGCTCGATGCAGGCCCCATGGGCTGCCTTGGCACCGGCACGGGCTTTGCCATGGCGGCACAATTTGCCCGGCCCGGGCAGAAAGTATTGATCCTGCACGGTGACGGCGCCTTTGGCCTCAACGGCATGGAGTTCGAAAGCATGGTGCGCCAGAAGCTGCCCGTTGTCTCCATCATCGGCAATGACGGCGCCTGGGGCCAGATCAAACATCCCCAGCGAGCGCTGATCGGTCACGCGACCGCTGCGGAACTGACGCCAGGGATTCGCTACGACAAAATGGTCGAAGCCCTCGGCGGCTACGGAGAGCTGGTCGAGCGCCCGGGAGATATCCGCCCCGCCCTCGAAAGAGCCTTTGCCTCAGGCCTCCCCGCCTGCATCAACGTGCTAATCGATCCCGAAAAACCCTACAGCCGCTCAACAAACGTGGCAGTCTAATTTCCTGTGAGGTTGCGGGTTTGGCAGACTGCGTCTGCCAAACCCGCAACCTCACCAAAAAACCCTTGCGAAGAGCGTAGCGATGAGATCACAGAAGAACATGCACACCGGTAATGTCTAAGTTCTTAGAGGTCAATTGGAGGGACAATGCTCGCACATATCTTATCAAGGAAGCTCTACACATCTTCCGAAATCAGCAACGTCTTTCAAGAGATCAGCTGCAACAGCGACCTCGCATCCCTGTTCTGGATCGGCAGCGCCGTAGAATTCGCCTATCACAAAGATGTCGATTGGCTCTTCTTTGGCAAAGGAATCCTGCAAGACCCCATTCTCCGTGTAATTATTTCAGCGCAATACCAGAAAAAATTTGCCTTTGGCCCTCCAGAAGTACAGCAGCGCGTCGCCTGGCAGATCCGCCACTTCCACACTCCGCTGGAACAAAAACGTGGCTTTGTCATTCCGCCCGAAGCCTATCTTGATGTCCTCATGATGATTATTGATATGGGCGAGCGAACCTACGAACTTATGCACTGCCCGATGAGTCGCGAGCAGCGGCTGGAGTACTTTGAGATGTGCCGGACGATGGGCCAGTGGATGGAGATTCCCCATATTCCCCGCAGCTACGAGGAGTACCTGCAGGTACGTGAAGAGTCCCTGCATAGCAATTATCGCCCTTCGGAGTATGCCGGGAAGCTCTTCCAATCCTACCGTTCTCATTTTGGCCCGCTGCGTTACTACCTTGTGGAACGCATCATGGCTCTACTCTCGCCAGCCCCACTCAAACCGTTTCACCAGTTCAAGACAGGGCGTTTTTTCTCTCTCGCCTTGAAACTCTACCGGCGAGCCAGGAGCAAATTCACGATAACACTGCTCGAAACCATCTTGATTCCCAAACGCTATCGCCGCCAGGCCCATGCTATTAATGTCTGGGCATGAAAAAGCTACTTGTTTCGAGATCCTGCCTGGAGATGTGCAGATCGATGGCGTTGCAGTCACCATAAACTATGATGGGCGAGGCGGTGATCGTGTCTTGTTTCGGCGCCATTTGGAAAAGCAGTTTGAGTGATTTAGCTTGTGCCGCGCAGGACCAGCTCCAATCGCAGCGCTACCTCGCGGACCGTTCCGGGCCTGTCAAGCTGTTGGAGAAGGCGCTCTCGGCCAGGCCGTCCACCTTCGAACCCGTCACGATCAACAAGGAAAGGAGCAAGAGATGAATAAACCCAGCAGTCACCTTGTGTTGGCCTCGGTGTGCTGCCTGCTGAGTGCCAGCGTGGGCACCTGGCTGGCAATCCGGCGGCATCTGCCCGCACAATTCGGCGGCCTCATGCACGGGGAGGATGTAGTCAAAGACTTTTTCTGGAGGGGGACAGCACTGTCCGCGCCGTTCCCGTTGTTGCTCGGGCAGCTCGTACTGACCGGCTGCGTCGTGAGAGGGGGACGGATCGGCAGGGCAGGCGCACGTGGACTGACCGTGCTGGGAGGGTGTTATACGCTGGGCCAATTGGGGGAGCCGATCGTGGGCCGCGTCTTCAAGGTCGGGGCCTTTGAGCCGGCACCTGCACTGCTTGTCGTGACAAACATGCTCTGTTCTCTCGTGATGACGGTGTTCGGCATCCGGGCATGGAACGTCGGAAGAGTTGAGGGCCGCGAGAAGGAGAGGGAACAACGTGGAACACAATTGTAATGTATAATGAAGAGTAGCTCTCTAACGTAAATACGAAACGAGGAGGAACTATGCAAACCAAACTGAACCCCTACCTGAGCTTTAAAGACAACGCTCGCCAAGCCATGGAATTTTATCAAACGGTCTTTGGGGGCAACCTTGCGATGAATACCTTCAAAGACTACCACGCGTCTCAAGATCCCAGCGAAGACAACAAAGTCATGCACTCTGTGCTGGAAGCCGACAACGGCATTACATTTATGGCTTCCGACACGCCCAACCGTATGGAGTATCAAGCCGGGACGAACTTTAGCATGTCCCTGAGTGGTGACAACGAAGCCGAATTACAAGGCTATTTCGAGAAGCTTTCGGCCGGCGGCAACGTCAGCATGCCACTGGAGAAAGCCCCATGGGGGGATACCTTTGGCATGCTTACTGACAAATTTGGCGTGTCGTGGCTCGTGAACATTGCGGGTCAAAAAGCGTAACATCTCTCCCCACCCCGCACCACGAAACAAGCTCGCTGCAAGGTGAGCTTGTTTCGTGGTACCCCATCCTCTCTGAGTTGAAGAGGGGTCCCGACATTTTTCATACGCGCCTGGACACCTTGACCGATCTCGCGCTCCTGGCGCCCGCCATTCACGCTCTGGGTAGTGAAGATGCCGTAACGCAAGCCTGCGCTGCCACCCTGGAAGTCGGCTACTGGTGGCCTTGATAGCCACCCAGCCCGATTATGCAGATGAACAAAATCATCCGGCCATCAGTAGGTGCCGATTTATCGCTCTCATTGCCCGTAAATGTTGGTAGTAAATTGGGTCAAATCTGCACGAATTTTGAGGCGAACGTGGGAAAATCAGCGCGAAACAGAGGAATTGGCCATGGAGAACCTGGAGAAACCGCCTCCCATGTGAAGTATCAGCATGAAAGACTGTCATTAAATTTCTCCCACCCAATCCTGGAATTTACAATGGAACGTGAACAAAGGCGTTTCTCCTGTCTGTAGGGGCTTGGGCCTCTTCGCCTGAGCAGTGGTGCCATTATAGGGGTGATGGCGCTGGTGGTGCCAGGTCCTTGTTTGTGAGCAGAGCAAGAGCGGCGGCAATGGCACCGATGATCCAGAGGGCGCAGATCAGATATTTGAGCACGTCCTGGAAGACGAGACTATGGATGAGAATAATGACGATGGTGAGCGGACTGGTGAGGGCAAAGGCCCAGGCGGCCCAGACGGGGACGAGATGCAGCCGACCAAGCATGAAGCCGATCAACACCGCGCTCACCAGGTGGCCGATGACGTAGATCCACAGGTAGGTCGTCATGACAGGATCGCCGTTGAAGTGCGTCCAGAGCGCAGCGAACTGCCCAGTGCTGCCGATCTGGTTGATATCAGAGGCTAGGGCATCCAGACCCATGAGCGCGGCCCAGGGGATCCAGCCGACCAGGGAGAGTGCCGCCGAGATGGTGGCAAGCCAGGGTGCGCGCCGCATGCCCAGCAGAGACATGCCCAGGTAGCCCAGGGGCAGGAAGAAGGAGGCGGCAATGGCACCGATGAAGTGCAGGGTGTTGCCGGTCGGACCGGCCATCGCGCTGGCGATGAGAGGCGTGAGAGGCGCACGCTGATTTCCCGGCCAGGAGATCAGGTAGAGGGTGATCGAGAGCGGAGCGAGGAGGATGCAGGCTGCCAGGCTCAGGCGCTGGAAGGTGAAAGCGGTGGACACCCCCGGCTGTTCTGAGTGGGATGGAGAGAGTTTCATGGATGTGCTCCTTCCTTTTCCTTGCTTGTTCTGCCTCAGGAGAGATCTATCTGTACATTGATTTGCTCAGAACACCTCCTGTTTAGATATTGACTTGGGGGTGGGAGAAAGAAAACGAGCTCTGGAGTCTATCCCACCCCCTGTCTGGTGTTATTGCTGAAAGAATTTGATGATGACTGGGGCGAGCACTTTGGGGTCAACCATGTGGATTTGACCTTCGAGCGTGTGGCGGCTGGCGTGTGGCATGGGATTCTCCTCTTTTTTCCAGTAAGTATGTTTCGCCTCAAAAATTGTCGAACCTTCACGCTATTTACGAGCTGGTGAGCGCTGGGACGGCGCTCAGAAGGTTCACCGCTCTTCTTCAACGCCGCGCTTCTGCCGGCTGTTGTCATGATACAGGGGAGAGCATACCTCAAGAGGAAGGCGTTGTCTTGTACAAAAACGAAAGTTGCTCTGGTCGGCTGTGATGGAGCAGTTCAGCAGGGGTTTGTCCAATGAAGCGCTGAAGCGATCTCGTCAGATGTGGCTGATCGTAATACCCTGCCTCCAGAATGGTCTCGGAGATCGAGACGCCTTGCTGTAAGAGGAGGGTGGCAGAGCGGGCACGTTCGATTTGTCGCGCCATGTTCTGGGTGATCCCGGTTGCCTGCAAGAAGTGATACTGGACGGAGCGTGGCGTAAGGTCTTTGATCTGCCCTTGTAAGGCGGCCTCGATGACGGGATCGCGAACCAGCAGCCCGGCATGCACCAGCCGTCTGACAAAGATCTCCGCATTGTCAGAGGTAGGAAATTCCCAGGCAGAACCAGAGAGCCAGAAGGTGTTGTCCGTCGCTTCAGGTAGGGTCACGCCTGTATCGAGGAGACTTCTGGTAGGCAGATGCGGCAGAAACGCGCCCAACTTCAAGAGGATGCCAAACCACTCCCCATCGGAGGGGCTGTCCCCAAGAGGCGTGGCTCTGGTCTCTGGCCCTCGCACGGTCATCGTGATCTTGCCATGCAGTTTGGTGACTACCAGCTCGCAGCGGCTCACGGCAATTGAGAGAAACGGGGCCGTGCCCTCACTATGGCTGCACCAGATCCGCTCGACAAAAGGCGAGTCCGACGGCCTTTCCTCATCAAAGATAATCATAGCTCTCCACCCGTTTCCAGGCTGAATTCGCTTCCCATGATAGCGGAAACTCCCGTCACGAAATAACCCGGAATGGATGAGTGCGTAGGGGCCAGCAAGACCCGATAACCATGTATGTATGTAATAAAGTACGATCCCAAGTCACTTTACCTGAGGTCTCTCCCTCGTTGCGCATCCCGTGTTGCTGTTCGTTCGTTGCACCATTACATCCTTAAGTGTTATACTGCACTTGGCGCGATGGATACTTATGTCAAGATTTTCTTGCCTGGTTTCATCCATCCCCCAAGAAAGCTTATAAACGCTGTTTTTTTAACATATACCGGGATATGCGTCTTGCTTTATAGAGCATCTATTTATGACACCTGAAAACAAATCAATGAGAGAGCCACAAGGTTCCGGTCACGAGCGTGTCGGGCTACAAGGGCAGAGCAAGTTCCGTTTCGGGAACTATGACCTGATCCGTCGTATCGATGTTGGCGGAATGGGTGAAGTCTATCTTGCCCACCAGCGCACGGCTTTTGACCGCGAAGTCGCCATCAAAATTATTCGCTCTGACCTGGTACATGACACGACCGCGCGCAAGCGCTTTCTCAGGGAAGCCGAGGTGAATGCGTATCTCAAGCACGAACATATACTGCCATTGTTTGAATTCGGCGAAGAACAGGGACGCCTTTTCCTCGTAACACCCTATATCTCTGGTGGCACTCTTTCACGGCGTTTACAGGCTGGTCCGCTATCGTTGGTCGAGGTACACCAGCTTTTTACTGCCTTAGTCAAGGCAGTGGCTTATATCCACCGGCGGGGCGTTATCCACCGTGACCTCAAACCCAATAATATACTGCTGGATCGAGAAGGAAATTCCGGTGAGATCTATGTACGCCTCATCGATTTTGGCATAGCCAGTATCCAGGGTATGGCTGCCAGTCCACCCCTGACCACAGCAGGCACGGAAATGGGAACCGCCGCCTATATGGCTCCTGAGCGTCTCTCCGGAACCTCCGCTCCCAGCAACGATATTTATGCACTCGGCGTCATTCTTTATCAATTGTTGGCAGGCCAGTTTCCTTCGGCCGATCAACGCGTCTCTCTACCTCAGCCACTGGAGTATGTAGTCGATAACTGTATCGCCGCCGATCCCGCGGATCGTTTCGCAACAGCCGAAGATGTGCTGAACGCCTTCGAGTACGCCTATCAGTATCTCAACGCGTCATCGACGCAGAAAACGTCGTCGGCGACACCCCCGTTCATACCCATTCCAGGTGATGATTTGATCTCCAATTACGCGGGAAATAATAAACAGCAAGTCAAAACGCTACATCGCTCTGATGTTTTTCCGCGCTCTTCTTCGCCGTCCTTTCGCCCACCAGGGCTGGATGCGTTTGATCAGAATGATTATGGCTCTCCTACCGTCAATTTTGATCTCGCGAATATACAGGAAAAACCGCATGTAACGGCAACGCACACGCCAGTTACTGCCAACAACGTTCCCAGCAATCCGCCACGCTCCTCAAGGCCGCGTAGAAACCCTACTCTTGCTATTGTGACGCTGCTGGTCGTCTTCCTGCTCTTCGCGACCGCCGTACTCTTCTTCTTCGCAGAAGTGCAACCAACGCTGGATGTTAGTGGCAACGTGAATTTCGGACCGCAGGTACAACTCATCAAGCAAGTATTCCATATAAAGGGGAGCGTTTCGCAGCAAAACGTTGATGTAAATTCAGCAACCATTCCGGTGAAGACCCTTAACAGCAGCAAGGATGGGTCTCTATCAGGACAGACGACGGGGCAGAGATGTATCCTTCCTCCTCTCTTTGATTGTCAACAGATTGTAGCGCAATCAGACGTGGATGGTCTCTCCGCGCAACTCAGACAGAGCCTGGACGATAAAATTTCGAGTGACTTGCGCGCGCAGATCCATAGTCAGAACGGTACGCGGGTTGGTACGATTCAGTTTGTGGATGCCCCCGTTGATGTGAATCCACAGGTCGGTGTAGACGGCACATCTGTGACCGTTTCGATCACTGGACAACAAGGACAGGCAGCTTACATTGTAAGCCAGGACGCCCGGCAACTGGCACACTCGTTATTGCAGCAGCAGGTCCAGAAAATGGGGGCAAACTACATACTGCTCAACTCGATGATTCAGGTTGGTCAACCTTTAATCAAAGGTGCAGACAACAATGGAAATGTACTGATCGACATTGCCGCCGCTGGCGACGTGCAGTACCAGTTTCCATCATCGCAACTGCAGGATATACAGAATGCCGTGAAGAGCATGAAAGAAAAAGACGCCCTTGCCTTTATCAAAAGACAGCGAGGAATTGATCCTACGACGGTCACTATTCACCTCTCTTCCGGCTATATCATGCCCGGTGATCCACAGAAGATCAAGATCGTCACGATCAACCCTGCCAGTTATCCTGCTGTCTTCTTGCCCCGGGTCTCGTGAGGAAGTGCATTGAATCAACACATGCTCTCGCAGACAGGAAATCCGCATGCACAGGCTAACAGGTCCTTACATCACAGCGAAACAGAGCATCCACAGGATGTACCTCAGAACTTCCTGTTGCCACCAGATGGACGACGCTATGTACGCTCGTTTCTCTTCTCGCGGCACGTAAACGCGCCCTTCGCCAGAGTACACCTGCTGGCACGCACACTATTCGTCCTCTGCTTGTCGGCGGCGCTATTGAGAACCATCAACACAAGCCACCCTGATCTTGTGGGAGCGGTGGTACTCTGGTCAGGAGCAGTGCTCATACTCGTGCTTAGCGGAGTAAGTCCAGGGGTTGCACGCCTCTATTTCTTGCTCACCCTGCCTGCGCTGCTCGCGCTTTTCATCACCTGGATCGTTTTCAACCCGGTGCCGGGGAAAGTCACGCTGTTGCAACTTCCCATCTATACGGGGCAGTTGGTGATAGGGTTGGCTCCCTGGCAAGCCATCCTGCTTGTGATTGTCGTGGGATATTTTTTGTGGACGCGCAGGCTCTTTCTCGGTATTGTGGTGGGCATCGCGACAGCGTTTGTATTCGCAGAGTGGATTCACCTTCCCGAATTGCGTATCGCACAGGTGGCATTCTTCCATCCTCTGGCTTTGCTGGTGAGTGACCAGGGGCTGCTGGTAGCTGTGACCAAAACGATTGGCTATGCCGGGATGATTATCGTCTCTATCGCGCTCGTGATGACCGCGCGTGACGTCGAACTGATCGGGGCGCTGCGCCAGTTGCACTGTCCTCAAGCAGTGATCTTCTTTCTCAGCACCGTTTTTCGCTCACTGGACCTGGCCCTCTCCGACTATGAGACCATCCGCCAGGCGCAGATTACCCGCGCCATAGCGACTCGCCCACGCAGTTTTATACGTCGTCTACGCGATTTAGCCAGTACGGCGGTCCCCCTTGTGGCGATCATGATACGCCGCTCCGCCGAGATTGGCGATGCGCTGCTGGCAAGGGGTTATACCCTTGGTCGACCAATGGCGGATTTCTATGAAAGCAGCCCGTGGCGCTTGATCGATTGGGGCGTCGCTGTCCTCTGTCTCCTCTTGTTGTATTTCGCGCTGGGACCGCATCCTGCGGTCACAACGCTGCTTTGAAGGAGTGTGTAGGAGCCGTTGTGTCTCTTGTGATTGATGGCCTCTGGTGGCGCTATCCCACTTTTAGCGAAAAGTCTAGCCCGTGGGTATTGCGCGGTATAGACCTGGAGATCGAGCCTGGCGAATGCTTCGGCATCACTGGCCCAAGCGGAGCAGGCAAGACGACGCTCTGTCGCGCTATGCTTGGGGCCATTCCTTACAGCTCTCGCCTGACGCCAGAACAACTGCCGCAGCATTTCCGTGGGACGATAACCGCAGCAGGTGAGCCAGTCACCGCGAGGACGCCTGCCACCAACCGCGTCGGCATGGTGTTGCAGGACCCAGAGAACCAGTTTTTGCGTATGAGCCTCTTGCACGAGCTCGGGCTTGGCCTGCAAATTCAGGGGCTTCCCATCGAAGAGATACTCCGACGAGCTTACGCGAGCCTGTGCAGCGTTGGCCTGGAACAATTGTGGCACGGCGCGGCCTATCTCCATCCCGCTGACCTTTCAGGCGGCGAGAAGCAGCGAGTTGCAATAGCCTCCTTTCTCGCTATGCGACCTCAGGTGCTGCTTCTCGATGAGCCTACCAGCGACCTTGACCCGCCTGGTAAGCGCGAAGTCATTGAAACGATTGCTCGATTACGGAAAGATTACCAGATGACTGTCGTGCTGGTTGAGCAGGACCCCGACACCCTCTCGGCATTCTGTGATCGCATCGCCCTGCTTAATGAGGGGCACATTGAACTGGTTGCCCCACCCCATGATTTTTATGCTGAACGTGCCCTGTTGGAGCGTTGCGGCGCTTCGGTTGGCGAGTTGACCAGCATCTGGTGGCTGACAGGTTATACCTATCATGCGCGTCCTCCGCTCACTCCGGAAGAGGGAGAGATAGCCTTTGCCGGGTTCGTTCACACTCAAGCAGGACAACCGGAAGAGCGCTCGCTACACGATGCCCCCTTCACTGATACAGGTAAAGGCAGCAGTATCGCTCGACCTGATATTGCTGCTGTTTCCGCAGGCGCTTCAGGTTCGCGCGACATGCTAAAGCAGGAGCCGATAGTGACGGCTGCAGATACCTGGTACAGCTACGAAGATGGTACGGTGGCACTGCAGGGCGTCGATCTTACACTCCATCGCGGCGAAATCCTGGCGTTGCTCGGTCCAAACGGCAGTGGCAAGAGCACGCTGGCGAAAATCCTGGCGGGTATCTACCGGCCAACGCGGGGTCGAGTACTGGTACAGGGGCAAGACCTGGCTTCTCGTAAAGTACGAGCGCGTCTACCTGCCTCGGTTGGCTATGTCTTCCAGAATCCAGACCACCAGCTATTTCGTCGTAAGGTCAGCGACGAGGTCGAATATGGGTTGATCAACCTGGGGATTGAGCCGGCACAGCGGCGTAAAGCGGTGAATGCAGCGTTGGAGGTGGCAGGCCTGACTCAGTATGCCAACGAAGATCCCCTCTTCCTCGGCAAAGGGCAGCGGCAGCGCCTGGCGGTGGCGGCTGTGCTGGCGATGGGGCCGGAAATTGTGATTGTGGATGAACCGACCACCGGCCAGGATGACAATATGGTCAAGGGAATCATGTCCCTGTTGCACGATTTGCACCGGCAGGGAAAGACAATTCTGGTGATTACCCACGATATGTCACTCGTTGCCGAACATTGCCAGCGCGTCGTGACCTTCCGCGATGGCAAGCGCGTTTTCACCGGTACACCAGCCGAACTTTTCCA
>WNFW01003882.1_pt1 | contig 10446 bp, 10 predicted proteins | sample 5400131 | NCBI WGS metagenome assembly WNFW01 (sample SAMN13153362, study PRJNA577476) | soil metagenome | isolation source: 20 cm soil or saprolite under grassland replicate 1 | place: USA:California | collected 2016-06-15
GCATCGGTCGGCAGCAGATCCGAGTTGATGGCGTACACCGGCACGTGGACGGCGGGCAGCACGGAGGCGAAATCCATCGACAGGAGCGATCGCAGGCTCGCGACGGCGATCGCGGGGGGCTCGAGCGACATGTCGTAGGCCACCTTCTGCACCAGCGCCCGGTCCGCATCACGCGGGAAGAGCGAGCCGCTCACCATCCGGCGCGTCTCGGCCACGAAGTCGGTGCGGAAGGGAGCGACGCGCTGCTCGATTTCGGCCGGGGCGAGCGGCGGCAGACCCACGGTGCGCAGCGCCTCGACCGCGATCACCCCGCGGAGGCGCGCGCCGATCAGCGGGGCGGCGACGAGCGCGACCGCCGCTCCCATGGAATGTCCCACCACCACCAGGCGCGCGTTCGGAATCTGGCGCGCCACCGCCGCGACGTCCTGGGCGTAGCTGGCGATCGACCAGTCGCTGCGGTTGTTGCCGGAGGCGCCGTGGCCGGCGAGGTTCAGCGCCACCACCGTGTAGCGCGCCTTGAGAACATCGAGCTGGGCGTGCCAGTAGTTGGCGTCGTTCGCCCAGCCGTGCACCAGCAGCACGGCCGGCTCGCCGTGCCCGTAGACGCGATACTCGACGTGCACGTTGTCGGGCGACGTGGCGATGCGCGGACCTTCGTCGGCGCCCGCGTCACCCGATGTCGTCGCCGCGCCCGGCGAGAGCTGCCGCCCGCATGCCGTCAGCGCCACGAGCAGCAGTGCGAGCGAGACTCTGCGCCGCTCAGGCATCCGCCGCCGCGGCCTCACGCCGCAAGACCTTGCCCGGGTTCATGATGCCGTGCGGATCGAAGGCACGCTTCACGGCCCGCATGAGCTCGAGCTCCACCGGGGAGGCGTAGCGCTCGAGCTCGCCGACCTTGAGCACCCCGATGCCGTGCTCGGCGCTGAAGCTGCCGCCGAACTCGCGCACCAGGTCGTGCACCGCGCGCCGCACGCCGTCCGCGCGGGCGAGGAAGCGCTCGCGGTCGGCGCCCGGGAGCTGGCTCACGTTGAAATGCAGGTTGCCATCGCCGACGTGGCCGTAGGCGACGAGGCGCCCGTCGGGAACGTTGGCGCTGATCCAGGGCGCGGCGCGCGCCACGAAGTCCGGCAGCGCGGCGACCGGCAGCGAGATGTCGTGCTTGAGACTGGCGCCTTCGTGACGCTGCGCCTCGGGAATGCTCTCGCGCAGCTTCCAGAGCGCCGCGCGCTCGCGCTCGCTGCGAGTGAGCACGGCATCGCGGACGGTGCCGCGCTCGAGCGCCGCGCCGAGCGCCTCCTCGAGCAGCGCATCGAGCGGCTCGGCGGCCCGCGATGAGGACAGCTCGCACAGCACGGACCACTCGTTCCCGGCGGGCAGCGGGTCGGTGACGCCCGGGATGTGGCGCGTGGTGAGCTCGATGGCGGCGCGCGGGATGAGCTCGAATGAGCTGATGCGGTCGCCGCTCGCCGCGCGCAGCTCCCCGAGCAGCGTCACGGCGGCGCGCACGTCGGGGAGCGCCGCGAGCGCGGTCGCGCGGACCTGCGGCTGCGGGAACAGCTTGAAGCTCGCGGCGGTGATCACGCCGAGGGTGCCCTCGGCGCCGAGAAACAGCGACTTGATGTCGTAGCCGGTATTGTCCTTGCGCAGCGTCGAGAGCCCCTCGAGCACGCGCCCGCCGGGCAGCGCCACCTCGAGCCCCAGCACCAGGTCGCGCATCATTCCATAGCGCAGCACGTTGACGCCGCCGGCGTTGGTCGAGAGGTTGCCGCCGATCTGACAGCTCCCCTGGGAGCCGATGCTCAGCGGAAAGAAGCGGCCGGCCGCCTCCGCCGCCTGTTGCACCTGCGAGAGGATGCAGCCCGCCTCCGCGACGAGGGAGTAGTTGCCGGCATCGAGGGCGCGGATGCGATTCAGCCGCTTGAGCGACAGGACCAGCTGGCGGCCGGAATCATCGGGGATCCCCCCGCCGCAGTAGCTGGTGTTGCCGGCCTGCGGCACCACGCCGATCCGTTCGGTCTCGCACAGCGCGAGCAGCCGCGAGACCTCCGACAACGTGCGCGGCAATGCCACGGCCAGTGCCCGCCCGCGGCAGCGTCCGAGATGGTCGACCAGGAAGGGCGCGCAGTCGGCGGCTTCCGTCAGCACCCCGTCGGCGCCGAGGATGTCGCCGAGTCTGCGGGCGAGACCTGACGCCGCTGCTGTCAATGGGTGCCGGGTGCGCGCAGCGCCGCGATCCGCTCATCGAGCGGCGGATGGCTCATGAACAGCCGCGCCAGAGCGCCGGCGGAGCTGCCGTCGGCGATGCCGAAGGCGGCGAACTGCGGGGCAGGCAGCGGCTCGTGAACCCGCTTGAGCTCTTCGAGCGCTGCGATCATGTTGCCGGTGCCGGCGAGCTCGGCGCCGCCACGGTCGGCGCGGAACTCGCGCCAGCGGGAGAACCACATGACGATCGGGGTTGCGAGGATGCCGAACACGATCTGCAGCGCGTAGAAGACCAGAATTGAGGCGAAGCCTCGGCCATCCTCGGACCGGAACACCGCCCGGTCGATGATGTTGCCGACCACGCGCGACAGGAGGAGCACGAAGGTGTTGACCACGCCCTGCACCAGAGTGAGGGTCACCATGTCGCCGTTGGCGACATGTGTCATCTCGTGCCCGAGCACGGCCTCTATTTCCGTGCGGTTCATCTGCCGCAGGAGCCCGGTGCTCACCGCCACCAGCGCGGAGTTACGGTTTGCGCCGGTCGCAAACGCGTTGGGCTCGGGGGAATCGAAGATGCCGACCTCCGGCATACCGACTCCCACCCTGCGGGCGTGATTCTCGACCACCGAGAGCAGCCACTGCTCGCTCGGGTCGGCCGAAGGGCCGATGACCTGCACGCCCATGAACATCTTGGCCTGCATCTTCGACAGGGCGAGCGAGATGAAGGCGCCGCCGAAGCCGAACAGCGCGGCCCACACCAGCAGGCCCGAGAGACTGCTGCCGCGTTGGGCGAGCCACACGTCGAGCCCGAGCAGGTGCGCCACGACCGACAGCACCAGCAGCACGGCGAGGTTGGTCGCGAGGAACAACACGATGCGTTTCATGACGGACTTAAAACCTTGAGTGGGATTGAGGGATTGAGGGGTTGGAGTGAGGGAATTGAAGCCCGACGGCACTCTACCGTCGGGGACCTACGATTTGCCAGCTTTGGGGGCGGGAAGCGCCTTTTCAAGGGGTGCGGTGCGGCCCCGCGAGCACGCTCGCCTCAGGCCCGCCACGGGGCGTGAGCTCAATAGTCCTCGCGCTCCTCGTCGACGTCCTCGTCGTCCTCGTCGTCCTCGTCCTCGTCCTCGTCCCAGTCGTCCTCGTCCTCGTCCTCGTCGGTGTCCTCGTCATCGGATTCCGACCAGCCCTCGGGCTCCTCGATCTTCTCGAGATCCATCTCGTGCCAGGCCTCGAGATCGATCTCCTCGATTTCGCCGTCGAGGTACTCGATCTCTATGAGCTCCGAGTCCTCGTCGACCGACAGAACGCGGAACGAATCCTCTTCTTCGAGATTTTCGTACCACTGGGAGGGCACGGGCTCGTAATCTCTGCTCACCGCGAAAGCCACCCTTGTCACATTCGCCGCCGACAAGTGTAGGGGCTCTCCTCGGGTTGGGCAACGCAGCTCGATTGCGTATAGTTTTCCTCCATGAACGCCCGGCGTCCGGATTCGGCAGCGCCCCTGACTCAGGCACGGCGAGTCGTCGTGAAGGTGGGCTCGGCGCTGCTGGTGGATGGGGACAGCGGGCGCGTGAATCGTGCCTGGCTCGAGACCCTGGTCGAGGACCTGTTGCGGCTGCGCCGGCGCGGCCAGCGCGTCATCCTGGTGTCATCCGGGGCCATTGCGCTCGGGCGGCGCCGGCTCGGGCTGAAGCACGGCGCGCTGCGCCTGGAGGAGAGCCAGGCGGCGGCGGCGGTCGGGCAGATCCGCCTCGCGCACGCCTACAAGGAGCTGCTCGAGGGCTGCGATGTGACGGTGGCCCAGGTGCTGCTGACACTCGATGACAGCGAGAACCGTCGTCGCTATCTGAACGCGCGCGCGACCCTCGAGGCGCTGCTCGAGCTCGATGCGCTGCCGGTGATCAACGAGAACGACACGGTGGCGACCGCCGAGATCCGCTACGGCGACAACGACCGCTTGGCGGCGCGGGTCGCGCAGATGGCGGGCGCGGACTGCCTGGTGCTGCTCTCGGACGTCGAGGGCCTCTACAGCGCCGACCCGAACCGCGACCCCGCCGCCCGCTTCATTCACGAGGTGCGGCAGATCACCCCGGACATCGAGGCGATGGCGGGGCGCTCGACTTCGGCGGTGGGCTCGGGGGGCATGACGTCCAAGATCCTCGCCGCGCGCATCGCGGTGGCGTCCGGATGCCACATGTGCATCGCGGCCGGGTTTCACCGCCACCCGCTGCGGCGCATCGAGGAGGGGGCGGACTGCACCTGGTTCGTTCCGAGCGCGACTCCGGCCGCGGCGCGCAAGCAGTGGATCGCCGGCACGCTGCGCCCGGCCGGCGCCCTCAGCATCGACGCCGGAGCACTGCGCGCGCTGCTCGAAGGCCGCAGCCTCCTGCCCGCCGGGGTCACCGCGGCGCGCGGACGCTTCGACCGCGGCGACACCGTCAGCGTGCTCGCCGCGGACGGCGCGGAGATCGCCCGCGGCATCGTCGCTTATTCCGACGTGGACGCCGCCCGCATCATGGGACGCAGATCCTCGCAGATCGCGGCGATCCTCGGGTTTCGCGGCCGCGACGAGATGATCCATCGCGACGACCTGGTGCTCATGCGCCGGGAATCCTCCACCGCCGCCGAGCCCGCGCCGGCCCCGCAACCGCTACCCTGAGGCGCCGTGGACGCCGACCACATCGGTGAGGTGATGGAGGGGCTGGGCAAGGCCGCCAGCGGCGCCGCGGGCGTGCTGGCGCTCGCCCCCACGCAGCAGAAGAACGACGCGCTGGCGGCGGCGGCGGCCGCGGTGCGCGCGCGGGGTGCGGAGGTTCTGGCGGCCAACGAGCGCGACATGTCGGCGGCGCGCGCCGCGCACCTGAGCGGACCGCGACTGGAGCGGCTGCGCCTGGATGAGCGGCGCATCGAAGCGATCGCCACCAGCATCGACGCGGTGATCGCGCTGCCCGATCCGATCGGCAGCACGACCGCGGAGTGGGAACGGCCCAACGGACTCAGGATCCAGCGCGTGGTCGTGCCGCTCGGTGTCATCGGCATCATCTACGAGAGCCGCCCCAACGTCACCGCTGACGCCGGCGCGCTGTGCCTGAAGTCAGGCAACGCGGCGATCCTGCGCGGCGGCTCCGAGAGCCAGCACTCCAGCCGCGCGCTGCACGCCTGCCTCACGGCAGGTCTGCAGAGCGCGGGGCTGCCGGCGCAATGCATTCAACTGGTGCCGGTCACCGATCGCGCGGCGGTCGGATACATGCTCGCCGGCATGAGCGAGTACCTCGACGTGATAGTGCCGCGCGGCGGCAAGACCCTGGTGGAACGCGTGCACAAGGAAGCGCGCGTTCCGGTGATCGGACACCTCGAGGGCAACTGCCACGTGTACATCGACCGGGACGCGGACGTGCGCATGGCGCGCACCATCGCGCTCAACGCCAAGATGCGGCGCACCGGCATCTGCGGTGCCGCCGAAACGCTGCTGGTCGACCGCGCCTGCGCGGGCACGCACCTGGGTCCGATCGTGTGCGACCTGCTCGATGCCGGCTGCGAGGTGCGCGGCGATGCCACGGTGCTCGAGGTGGATCCGCGCGTGCGCCCGGCGAGCGAGGACGACTGGTACACCGAGTACCTCGACGCGATCATCGCCGCGCGCGTGGTCGAGGGCGTGGACGCGGCCATTGCGCACATCGCGCGCTACGGCTCGGCGCACACCGAATCGATCGTGACCGAGAACCGCGCCACCGCCGAGCGCTTCCTGCAGCGCGTCGACAGCGCGATCGTGCTGCATAACGCCTCCACTCAGTTCGCGGACGGCGCCGAGTTCGGCATGGGCGCGGAGATCGGCATTTCCACCGACCGGTTTCACGCCCGCGGACCGGTCGGGGTCGAGCAACTCACGAGTTACAAGTACATCGTGCGCGGCGCGGGACAGGTGCGGCCCTGAGCCGCGCGGGCGGCCGGACTCAGCTGCGGTGCTCGTGCGCCTGCGCCGCGTGCGCGGGCGGGGCGGCGCAGCGTTCGCAATTCACCCAGCCCGAATCACCGCTCTCGTAGTGCTCTTTCTTCCAGATCGGCACGCGCTGCTTGACCTCGTCAATGACGTAGCGGCAGGCGAGAAACGCCTCGTGGCGATGCGGCGCGCTCACACCCACCCACACCGCCAGCTCGCCGACCGCAAGCTCTCCGACGCGATGCAGGCACGCGAGGTGCGCCACGCCAAAGCGTGCGATCGCCTCGGCGAGGATGCGCTCACCTTCGCGCACGGCGAGCGCCTCGAAGGCCTCGTACTCCAGGCGCCGCACGCGCTGGCCCTCGTGGGAATCACGCACCCAGCCTTCGAACGCCGCGTATCCGCCGCAGCTGGGGTCGGCGAGCTGTGCGCGCAGCGCCTGCGGCTCGATGGGCGTGCGGGTGAAGCGGAACACGGGGCTGGGGCTTGCGGCGCGCGCCTGGTCAACCACCGGCGACCGGCGGAATGAATACCACCGCATCGCCCTCGGCGAGCGGTGTCGACCACTCGCCGAACTCGGCGTTGATCGCGACTCGCAGCACCTCCGGAGCCAGCGTGAACGGATAGCGTGCCGCCAGCTCCTCATACAGCTCGCGCGGCGTGCGCGCGGCGCTCACCAGCGCCTCCTCGCGCCGTCCGGCCTGCTCGCGCAGCAGCGCGTAGTACTGCACGGTGATGTGCCGGGTGGTCGCGGAGCCTTGAGCAGTCAACGTCGCCATGGCGGATCCATACTCCTCGGGTGTGTTGATGTTGTCGAGCGCGCGGGGGTTGGGCTCATCGAGCAGCAGCGTGTCGGCGCCGGCCAGGAACTTGCGCGGGCACTGCTTGCCGGCGGCCACGTACGCGGCCAGGGGTTCGCGGCTGCGCGGCTCGTAAATCGCGCACAGGGGCTCGGGCAGTCCGTCGTGGCTCGAGCGGTAGGCGGTGGCCGTGCGTGCGGGGTCCCGTGCGCGCAGCAGGTGCGCGAGCGTCGCCTCATCCAGAAGCGGCAGATCGCACGCCAGCACCAGCCATGCGGCCTCGGGGTGCTGCGCCTGGGCGGCGAGCAGGCCGGCGAGCGGACCGATGTTCTCGTGCGCATCCTGGATCTGCGCAAACCGCGCGCGCACCGCATCGCCGCCCTGGTCGGGCCGCACCGACACGAAGGCCCGCGCCACGTGCGCAGTGAGCAGCGCCATGGCCCGCTCGAGCTGCGTGCGCCCCTGGTAGGCGAGCGCGGCCTTGTCGCGGCGCATGCGTGTGCTGCGCCCGCCGGCGAGCACCAGGCCGTAGAGCGGCGGGGGAGCGAGGCGCCCGCAGGCAATCGGATCCATCGCTCTACCGGCCGGCGGCGCGGGCGAAGCGCCGGCGGCCGCCGGACTTCTCCAGCAGGCGCACGCCGCTGATCTCGATGTCGTGGGACAGCGCCTTGCACATGTCGTAGATCGTCAGCGCCGCGACCGCAGCGCCGGTCAGCGCCTCCATTTCCACCCCGGTGCGGTGATGAACCGAGACCCGGCAACGTACCGCGATCTGCGCGCGCCCGACGGGGGCGATCTCGATCTGACAGTCATCGAGCCCGAGCGGGTGGCAAAACGGGATCAGCTCGTGCGTGCGCTTCGCCGCCATGACGCCCGCGACGATGGCGGTGTCGAACACCGGCCCCTTGCTGGTGCGGTGGCCGCCGGCGCGCAGCGCCAGCGCCACGGCGCGCGGCAGGCGAATCCGCGCCTCGGCGAGGGCCATGCGCTGCGTCACGTCCTTCGCGCCAACGTCGACCATGGCGGGGCGGTTACGGGCGTCCAGATGCGTGAGGCGGCGGCGCGCCATCAGCCACCGATGTAGAACATCTCGACCTTGCGCTGCTCGTGCGGCGCCGGGCGCCGGCTCGCGCGCAATTCGCTGTAGCGGTCGGAACGCTTCAACCACACGCCGCGGATCAGCTCGAGCAGCGCATCATCGCTCGCGCCACCGCGCAGGGCATCGCGCAGGCTGGTGCCGTGGGTGGCGAACAGACAGGTGTACAGCGCGCCGTCCGACGACAGGCGCGCACGCGAGCAGTCGCCGCAGAACGGCTGCGACACCGACGAGATGAATCCCACCTCACCCTGGCCGTCGGTGAACGCGTAGCGTTGCGCCACTTCACCGCGATAGCCGGGCTCGAGCGCGCTGAGCGGCCAGCGCCGGCCGATATGCTCGGCCAGCTCCTTCGAGGGCACCACGAGCTCCGAGCGCCAATGGTTGCGGTTGCCGACGTCCATGTACTCGATGAAACGCACGATCACGCCGGTGCCGCGGAAGCGCTCCACCAGCTCGAGCACCGTGTGATCGTTCACGCCGCGCTGCACGACGGCGTTGATCTTCACGGGAGTCAGTTCCGCGCGGCGCGCCTGCTCGATGCCGGCGAGCACCTCATCGACACCGCCGAGACCACCGCTCATGCGCGCAAACACCCCGGGGTCCAGGCTGTCGAGACTCACGGTGACGCGCTTCAGGCCCGCCGCCTTGAGCTCGCCCGCGTAGCGCGCCAGCAGCACGCCGTTGGTCGTGAGTGCGACGTCCTCGACGCCGGGGATGGTGGTCAGGTCGCCGACCAGGTCCGGGAGGTTGGCGCGCAGCAGCGGCTCTCCCCCCGTCAGGCGGAGCTTGCGCACTCCGAGCTGCACGAACAGCCGCGCCAGGCGCACGATCTCATCGAACGACAGCCGTTCGTGCGATCCGAGGAAGCGGTACTGCTCGTGGTAGGTCTCGCGCGGCATGCAGTACGGGCAACGGAAGTTGCACCGGTCCATGACCGAGATGCGCAGGTCGCGCATCGGGCGGGCGAGCGTGTCCCGCGGCGCGGGCAGCGCGTTCAGCGGGACGATGACCTCGCGGCTGGACATGGCCATCGAGAGTATGCCCACCGCGGCGGCCAAATGGCTATCGGTCGAAGGGGAGGGGTCCGGCGGGCTTCCGCCGGGCATTCAAGGCGTTACGACCAGCGATAGACCCGCGTCACGAACCCCTTGGCGTAGGTGTTGGGGCCCGGTGGCAACTCCACGAAGCCACCCGTTCCGGCGAGCGCCGTGAAGTCCCCGGAGCCGTTGGTGGGAGCGGGCGCGGCCCAGGTCCGCCCCCAGTCGTCCTGCTCGAAGCGCACCGGCAGGAAGTGCGTGAGCGGGGCCGTCACGCTCACGGGCGCACCGAGCGCGACGCGCTCCGCCGGCTGCGGATTCTGACCGAGGCTGCCGCACAGCGCCGGCAGGACGTAGCGCATCAGGCACACCAGCGTCGAGACCGGGTTGCCGGGCAGGCCAAACACCGCCGCTCCCGAGGGCGCGACGCCGAACCACAGCGGTTTCCCGGGCCGTTGCGCCACCTTGTGAAAAATCGCGCGCACGCCGAGCTCTTCCAGCACCTTGGGCACGAGGTCGAACCTGCCCATGGACACACCGCCCGACAGCACCAGCAGGTCGTGGGTCTCGAGGTGAAACTTGAGCCGCTCGCGCAGCTCGCGGCTGTCGTCCTGGATGTGATCGTCGGCGACGCGTTGAAAGCCACGCTCGCGCAGCGCACTCACGATCGCGTAGGCGTTTGAGCGCCGCACCTGGTGAGCGAGCACCGGCTCCCCGGGTTCGACCAGCTCGTTACCGGTGGAGATGACGGCGAGCATCGGCTGACTGCTCACGCGGATGCGTGCCATGCCGGCGGACGCGGCGATGGCGATCTCCGGGGCGCGCAGCCGCACACCCGACGACAGCAGCAGCGTCCCCTGGCGCGTGTCGCTGCCGCGCCGGTGAACGTGCTGCCAGGGTTCGACACGCGCGCCCGGCGCGAGCGTCACCTGTCCGCGCGCGACCGTGAGTTCCTCGACAGGCACCACGCTGTTGCAGCCCACCGGCAGCACCGCGCCGGTCATGACCTCGATACAGTCGCCGGCGGCGGCGAGCGTCAGCGGCGGGTCGCCGGCGGCCTGCGTCGCCTGCACGCGGAACGAGCGCTTGCCGGCGGCGACCGTCTGGCTGTCGATCGCAACTCCATCCATGGCGACGCGGTCGAAGGGCGGTTGGTCGCGCTCGGCGTAGATGTTCTCGCGCAGCACCGTGCCGGCGCATTGCGCGAGCGGCAGCGACTCGATCGGCAGGCACTGCAGGTGCTGCCCGATCAGCAGGTCCGCCTCAGCCGGTGTGAGCACTCAGCTCTTCTTGTCGGTCCTCGCCTTGAAGACCTTCACTTGCTCGTTGAAGCGGTCGGCAATGCTCTGCAGCTGATCGATC
>WNFW01003883.1_pt1 | contig 10446 bp, 7 predicted proteins | sample 5400131 | NCBI WGS metagenome assembly WNFW01 (sample SAMN13153362, study PRJNA577476) | soil metagenome | isolation source: 20 cm soil or saprolite under grassland replicate 1 | place: USA:California | collected 2016-06-15
CATCGCTTCCCGCTCGGCGTCGTGACCAAGCTGTCCGCCTATCACAAGCGCAGCTCGCCGGGGATCGACGACAACACCGTTCCCGGCTCCGCGATCGTGACGTCCGTGAACATCGACCAGGTGCGCATCACCGGCATCGAGGGCGTCGCCGAGATCCGTCCGAGCGGGCCGGTGTCGGCGTACCTGAACGTCGCGTTGAACCACGCGTACGGGTACGGCGCGATCACCGGCGGGTTTTTCCCCGCCGTGCCGCCGTCGGGGACGTTCGACCTGGACCACGACCAGCGCCTGTCGGGCGTCGCGAGCGTGGTGTACTCGGCACGCGGCTTTTACCTCTCCGCGACCGGCACTTACGGCAGTGGCCTGACCAACGGTGCAGACCCGGACTCGACCTACGGAACCGGTCTCCTCGACTTCAACAAGTCGATCAAGGTGCCGTCCAGCTTCATTCTGAACGCGAGCGCCGGGTACGCGTTCGCCGTCGGCGGGGCGGTCCTCCGGCCCCAGATCTACGTCGAGAACCTGCTCGACAAGCAGTACCTCTTGAAGGGCGCGTTTTTCAGCGGCGCTTCTTTCGGCAGGCCTCGGAGCATACAGCTGCGGATGAACATCGGAGCCTGAGCCACGTCTCAGGCATGCCAGCGCGGAGGCAAGTGTTATGAAGCGTCGGAGTGCCGTACGGTTCGTGATGTGGTCGCTTGCGGCGACGGTCGGTTGTAGCGGCGACGCCGCTGGGCCCGGTACGGCCGCGTGCAGCTCCGCGCCGGCATCTCAACTTTACCCAGCACGTGCTGCTCCGGAACGGGGGAGCCGAAGACGGCTGGCTGGACGAGGGCTTATCGAAGTACGCCGAGGAGCTGGCGGGCCGTAGCTACCTCCCGGGTGATTCGGCGACGTTCAGCCAGTACGCGTTCAACGAGGTGTTCGACGCGTACAAATACCTCACGGCTCCCGGGTCGAACCCGCTGCTGATTCCCTTCGACAACGGCACCCTCGCAGAGATCGGGGCGAGCTGGCTGTTCGTGCGATATGCAGTGGATCAGTACGGTGATTCGTTGCCGAGGAAGCTCGTGCAGAGCTCACTCACGGGAGCGGCGAACGTGGCCGCCCAGGTGGGTCAGCCGTTCGACGCCGTGGTGACGCGCTGGGCACTGGCCAACTGGGTGTCGGACCTCCCCGGCTTCATGGCGCCCCGGAGCTCACGTACAAGTCGTGGCATTTTCGCCGCACGTTCGCGTCGCTCAACGCACAGGATGCTTTAGACTTTCCCCGCCCGCTCCCGCTCATCCCGACAACCAGCGCGGGGAGTGCCGTAAACGTGAGCGGGACGCTGCCGGCGGGCTCCGGAGCGTATCACCGTGCCTTGCAAGGTCCGAGCGACCCGGCATTCACGCTGTCCTTCAATCGGGACGGCAGCGTCCCTCTGCCCGCTCAGATCGCGGCGCGGCTCAACGTGATACGGCTCCGCTAACCGACCGTGCTTGACATGGCCATGCCCGCGGGATAGCATAACTCCTTCACAAAAAAGGACTTGTGCACTCGATGTCGATCCGTCGCCAGGAGGCCCTCGATTACCATGCGCAGGGCCGTCCTGGGAAGATCCAGGTCTCGCCTACCAAGCCCTTCAAGAACCAGCGCGACCTGTCCCTGGCATACACCCCCGGGGTGGCGGAGCCGTGTCGCGAGATCGCCGCCCGGCCCGAGGAGGCCTACGCCTACACGGCGAAGGGGAACCTCGTGGCCGTGGTCACGAACGGGACCGCGGTGCTCGGTCTGGGCAATATCGGGCCGCTCGCGGGCAAGCCGGTCATGGAGGGCAAGGGGATACTCTTCAAGGCGTTCGCCGACATCGACGTTTTCGACCTCGAGGTCGGGTCGGAAGACCCGGAGGACATGATCCGCTTCTGTCGGCTGCTCGAGCCCACCGTGGGTGGCATCAACCTCGAAGACATCCGCTCGCCCGACTGCTTCTACATCGAAAAGACGTTGCGCGAGACCCTCTCCATTCCAGTGTTTCACGACGACCAGCACGGGACGGCCATCATCACCGGCGCGGCGCTGCTCAATGCGCTGGAGCTGGTGAAGAAGGACATCGGGAGCGCGCGGGTCGTCTTCGCGGGAGCGGGCGCCGCGGCGATCGCCACGGCGGAGCACTACGTGCGGCTCGGCGTGCCGCGGGAGCACATCACGCTATGCGACCAGCACGGGGTCGTGCACGCCGAGCGTGGTGACTTGGACGAGTACCGACGCCGCTTCGCGGTCCGGGGGAAAGCTCGCACGCTCGCGGAAGCCCTGACGGACGCGGACGTGTTCGTAGGGCTGTCGGTGGGCGGCATCGTTACGGGGGAGATGCTCAAGGGGATGGCCCAACGCCCGATCGTGTTCGCGCTCGCTAATCCTAATCCGGAAATCACACCGGAAGAGGCCCGCCACGCACGCAGTGACGCCGTCATTGCCACCGGCCGGTCGGACTATCCCAATCAAGTGAACAACGTGCTGGGCTTCCCGTTCATTTTCCGTGGCGCGCTCGACGTGCGCGCCAAGAAGATCAACGAGGAGATGGAGATGGCGGCCACGCGCGCGCTGGCCGCGCTCGCGAAGGAGGAAGTCCCCGATTCGGTGATGCGCGCGTACGGACTCGAGCGCCTCCGGTTCGGGGCCGACTACCTCATCCCGAAGCCGTTCGACCCGCGCGTGCTCCTGTGGGTCGCGCCGGCGGTGGCATGGGCCGCGGTCGGCTCGGGCGTTGCCGGGCGGGTGATCGACGTGGACGAATACCGCGCGGAGCTGGACGCGCGGCTGGGGCGGGCGCGGGAGGTCATGCGAGGGCTGTCGACCCGCGCCCAGGTGGCGGCGCAGCGGATCGTGTTTCCCGAGGGGGAGGATCCCCGCATCCTCAAGGCCGCGCGCATCCTCGCCGATGACGGGGTGGCGGAGCCGATCCTGCTCGGCGACCCGGACGCGATCCGCCGCGAGGCGGACGACGCCGGCGTGACACTCGAGGACATCACGCTGGCGAACCCACGCGGGAGCGTCCACCTCGAGACGTTCGCCCAGGAGCTGTGGCAGCGCCGGCGCCGCAAGGGCATCACGCTGCGCGAGGCGCGCAACCGGGTGGTCGACCCGCTGTACCACGCGCTGCTGATGCTCCGCGCCGGCCAGGTCGACGCGGTCGTGGCCGGCGTGGACATGTACTATCCCGACGCGATGCGCCCCGCCCTCGAGGTGATCGGCGCGGAGCCCGGGCGCCGGCACGTGAGCGGCATCTACATGCTCGTGCTGCCGCAGCAGACGTTCTTCTTCGCCGACTGCACCGTGAACATCGAGCCGGACTCGGAGACGCTCGCGGAGATCGCGTCCGCGACGGCCCAATTCGTGGCGCGGCTGGGGATCGAGCCGCGCGTGGCGCTGCTCTCGTTCTCGAATTTCGGCTCCGTGCGCCACCCGACGGCCGAGAAGGTGCAGCGGGCGGTGGCGCTGCTCCACGAGCGCGAGCCCGCGCTCCAGGCGGACGGCGAGATGCAGGCCGATACCGCCGTGGTGGAGCGGATCTTGACCAAGACCTATCCGTTTTCCAAGCTGCGCGGACCGGCCAACGTGCTCATTTTCCCCAATCTCGACGCGGCGAACATCAGCTACAAGCTGCTCAGCCGGGTCGGCGGGGCGGATGCTATTGGACCGATTCTGGTGGGGATGGCACAGCCTGTGCATGTATTACAGCGCGGCTCCGAGGTGAATGATATCGTGAACATGGCCGTGATCGCCGCCGTAGACGCCCAGGAGCACGGGCGGCGTCCGCGCGCTTGAACCTTTCATCGGAACCGGCCGCATGACCGCGCACGCCACCCGACCCGCTGAACGCAGACGGGCGTCCTCGCTGGAGGCCGCGGGACTCACGCCGCAGGGCGCCGTCCATTGGAACCTCGGGCCACCGGAGCTCTACGAGCACGCGGTGCGTCGCGCCGAGGGCGTGATCGCCGAGGGCGGGGCGTTCTGTGCCGTCACCGCCCCGCACACAGGACGCAGCCCGAACGACAAGTTCATCGTGCGGGAGCCCGCCTCGGCGGACGAGATCCAGTGGAACCGGCTGAACCAGCCGCTCGAGCCCGCTCACTTCGAGCGACTCAAGGCGGCGGCACTCGCACACCTTTCCGGGCAAGAGCTGTTCGTGCGCGACCTGTTCGCCGGCGCCGACGCGGAACACCGGTCCGGCATCCGGTTCGTCACGCCCAATGCGTGGCACGCCCTGTTCGTCCACAACATGTTCCTGCGACCGTCTCCCGCCGACCTCGCGTCCTTCTCCCCCGCCTGGACGGTGCTCCACACTCCCGAATTCCAGGCCGATCCCGCGACCCACGGCACCAGGTCGGGCACCTTCGTGGTCATCCATTTCGGGCAGCGGATGATCCTGATCGGCGGCACGCGCTACGCGGGCGAGATGAAGAAGTCGGTGTTTACGATCCTCAATTACCTGCTGCCGAAGCGGGGCATCCTCTCGATGCACTGCTCCGCCAATCTCGGCCGGGCCGGTGACGTCGCGCTGTTCTTCGGCCTGTCCGGCACCGGGAAGACGACGCTCTCGGCCGACCCGGACCGGGCGTTGATCGGGGACGACGAGCACGGCTGGTCCGACCAGGGGATTTTCAACTTCGAGGGCGGCTGCTACGCGAAGGTCATCCGCCTGTCGCGCGAGGGCGAGCCCGAAATCTTCGCGACCACCCGCATGTTCGGCACGGTGCTCGAGAACGTGGTGGTGGACCCCGAGACCCGCGCGGTCGACCTCGACTCGGATCAGATCACCGAGAACACCCGCGCGTCGTACCCCATCCATTACATCCCGAACCACGTCCCGGGCGGGGTGGGCGGGCACCCGTCGCATATCCTGTTCCTCACCTGCGACGCGTACGGGATCATGCCGCCGATCGCCCGCCTCTCGCCGGCGCAGGCGATGTACCACTTCCTGTCCGGGTACACGGCGAAGGTCGCCGGCACGGAGCGCGGCGTGACCGAGCCCAAGGCCACCTTCTCCACCTGCTTCGGCGCCCCGTTCCTGCCGCTCAGCCCCAACGTCTACTCCTCGCTGCTCGGCGCGAAGATCGCCACACACGGCGTGCAGTGCTGGCTGGTCAACACCGGGTGGACGGGTGGACCCTACGGCGTGGGCCAGCGCATCCGGCTTGGCTTCACGCGTGCCATGGTACGCGCCGCGCTCGCCGGGAAGCTCGACCGTATCCCCACCACGCCCGACCCCGTGTTCGGAGTCGAAGTTCCGCTGCAGGTCCCAGGCGTGCCGGAAAGCCTGCTTCTGCCGCGCGGCACCTGGAGCGAGCCGGCGGCCTACGATGCCCAGGCCGCGCGCCTCGCGCAGATGTTCCGGGACAACTTCGCCCAGTTCCGGGACCACGTGCACGCCGCGGTCGGGGAGGCGGGGCCACGGGAATAGGATTGTCAACCGCTCCGAAGAGTCGCGAGTGAACTCGCGGCACACAGCGTGACCCGGTTCGAGGTCGTCCGCGACCCGCTCTGGGACAACATCCGGCTCGATCCCGAAGCGCTGGCCGTGGTCGACACCCCCGCCGTGCAGCGGCTGCGCTACGTGCGCCAGCTGGGACACGCGTTTCTCGTCTACCCCGGCGCCACGCACAGCCGCTTCGAGCACGCACTGGGCGCGTACCATCTCGCACGCCGCGCGCTGTCGCAGCTCGAAGACGCGGCCGACGTCCGGCTCGACGCCGCCGATCGCGTCCGCCTGAAGCTCGCCGCGCTGTTGCACGACATCGGGCACTATCCCTTCTCCCACTCGCTCGAGGAAGCCGGTCTGCCGCACCACGAGGAGCTGGCGGCGCGGCAGCTGGCGGACGGTGAGCTCGCACAGCGGTTGGCGGAGCTGGGCGCTCCGGCCCACGAGCTCCTGCCGCTGATCCAGTGCCGGGCACGCGAGCCTCTGGGCGGTCTGGTGTCGGGCTCGGTCGACGTGGATAAGCTCGACTATCTGTCCCGCGACGCCTGGATGTGCGGCGTGCCCTACGGCGTAATCGACGTAGACCGCTTGCTCACGTCGCTGACCGTAGCGCCGGGGCCGGACGGGCATCCGACGCTCGCCATCCACGAGAAGGGCCTCGCGGCACTCGAGTCGCTGCTGTTCGCCAAGTATCAGATGTATCGCAACGTGTACTGGCACCACGCCGTGCGCAGCGCCACCTCGATGTTCAAGCGCCTGGTGCGACGTGCGATCGCGGCCGGCGGCATCCGGCCCGACGCCGTCGCGGTCGCCACCGACGACGGGCTGATTCACGAGCTGCTGCAACGGGACGCGACCGGCCTGGCTCGCGGGCTCCGCGAGCGCCGGCTGGCGAAGCGGGCACTCGACCTCTCCGCCACCGCGCTGCCCGCCGACACCCCCGCGTGGTCGGCGGACGATCCCGACTTGCTCGAGCGCGTGGAGGACCGGCTCGCCCGTGACATCGGACTCGCGCCAGGAGAGCTGTTCCTGGACTTCCCGGCCAAGGCCGCAATGCTGGCGCTCGACCTGCCGCTCGTGAAGCGCGACGGCAGCGTGACCCAGCTCGGAGGCGTCGAAGCGGCGGCCCACCTCGGTCTTCCGCGAGTCGCCGCCGAGCTGTATCGCTCGGCGCGGCGACTGCGGGTGTTCGTGCTGGGCGAGGCGCGGGTGGACGCGAAACGGGTGGTCGAGCTGGTGATGATGCCGCGGGAGGCGGTGCAAGCACTGGTGAGCGGTGAGCGGTGAGCGGTGAGACCTCTTACCGCTTACCGCCGTTCACGGCTCACCGCGGTCTCGCGCCTGGCTCCGTGACCTGAGTGCTGTCGCCCACCGCCGCATCCACCGAATCGATTCGGACGATGATCGCCGTGATGTTGTCGAGCCCGCCGTGGCGGTTGGCCTCGGTGATGAGATCGTCCACCTGCTCCTGCGGCATGCGGTTGCCCGCCAGAAGCTCCGCCAACTGGGGGTCTTCGAGCATCCCCGTCAATCCGTCCGAGGCGAGCAAAAACAGGTCGCGCGGCTTCACCGTGCCCAGGTAGACGTCCGGCATCACATCGCTATTCGCCCCCACGCAGCGGGTGATCACGTTCGAGTACGGGTGGGAGCGCGCCTGCTCGGGGGTGAGATATCCCGCGTCGACTTGCTCCTGGACGTAGGAATGATCCTTGGTGAGCTGCATCAGCTTCTGGTCACGATAGAGGTAGGCACGGCTGTCTCCCACCTGCCCGATCAGGAACCGTGTGTCGTACAGCACGAGGGCTGTGACCGTGGTTCCCATGCCGCGCTTGTCGTGCTCGGTGAGGGTGCGCTGGAATATGGCCCCGTTCGCAGCGCGGATCGACGTGCGCATCCGGTCGGCCACCTGGTCGTCGGAGAGAGTCTTTAGCGACCCGAGCTCGCGCGCCACGAAGCGCACCGCCATCTCACTCGCGACTTCACCTGCGGCATGCCCGCCCATCCCGTCCGCCACTACAAAGATCCCGCGGTCGGGGACCATGAGAAAGTTGTCCTCATTCCCCGAGCGGATGATGCCGACGTCGCTGCGACCGGCGCAGGTGATATGCACGGGGCGCCGCTACGCCAGCAGCCGGTGAAGGAGGGCGAGGAGCGCGCCACCACCGAGCACCAGCACCGCCGCGCTTCCGCCGCAGCCTTTGCCTTTCTTGGGCGGTGGCTGCTGGGCTGCCGGCCGCTTTGGGGCGGGCCGGGGGCCGGGGCGTGACGGCGTCGGCGGCTGGGGCCTCAGCGGCGGCGCTGCCTTGGGCCCCCGCGCTGGCGGCGCTGCGGGGGCGGGGGCGGGGGCGGAACGGCTGGGGGGATGAAGGGGCGGCGCTTGGGGGGGTGCGGGCATGGGAGGGACGTTCGGGGCGACGGAGTGGGGCGTCCTCAGGACCTGAGTGCCGCCACCCTTCGCGACGCCCAGCGCGTCGTCGGTCGGCTCGAACACAAGCTGCACGTCCCCGAACCGCACCGCCGCGCCTGGGGCAAGCGGGGCCTCCCCCTTCACCTGCTCTCCATCCACGAACGTGCCGTTCGTGGAATCGAGGTCCACGAGCACCCAGACCCCTTCCCGGCGCTGCAGCTTCGCGTGGCTCGTGGAGACAGACGGATCCGGTACGACGAGATCGTTGTAGTCGGCCCGCCCGATGTTGACCACGGGCGTATTCACCGACAGGCGCTGACCGGCGAGCCCACCGCTTCGCACGAGAAAGCTCGCGAACCCACCGCCCGCCCCTCCTCCCACAGCCGATCGGGGGGAGGCTGGCACGAAGGCCTCGAGGCCATGCACCGTATGTCTCAGACGGTCTGACGCGCCGGGCGGGGCTTGGGGCACGGCCTGCGGCGGGCTAGCGGCCGGCCCCGGCGGAGGGGGGGGAACCGCAGTGGCAGGCGCCACGTCCGCGTAGAAGCGAAACTGCTCGTCGCCCAGCCGGATCACGTCGGCCCGAGCGAGGATTCGCTGACCCTCCACCCGCTCCTCGTTCACGAACGTCCCGTTGGTGCTCGAGTCGACCACCACATAGCCCTTCGGCGTCTGCACAATCTCGGCGTGCCGGCGTGAAACGTCCTTCCCAGCCACCACCACGTCGCACCCCGCCTCGCGGCCGAACACCAGCGACGCCCCGGTGATTACGTACTCACGGCCGTCCGTAAGGCTCACGACGCGGCCGCCAGTGACGCCGATGGCGGGCGGTTTCACGGCCGCCTTGGCGGGCCCAGCGGCCGTCGCAGGCGTGAACGCCTTCACGTACTGGGTGCTGCCCGACCGCCGCTCATCCACGAACGTGAGCTCCTGCCCGGCGACCTCGACCTTGTCGCCGTGCAGGAGGGGCGTGGGCTCGGTGCCGAGGCGGACGCCGTTGATGAACACCTCGGCGGCGGGGGACGCTTTCCGGATGATCACCTGGCCGTCGGCCTGCCCCTGAAACAGTGCGTGCCGCGGCAGTACGGCGGCGCCGGTAAGGGAGATCGCGCAGCCTGCATCGCTGCCGAGCGTTACCTCGCCCACCGGAATAGTGAACTTCCTGCCACCGAGTTCGAGTAACGCCATTTGGGAGAGTCCCTTGAGCCGGAAAAGACAGCGCCGGAAGTTACGCGCGACGGCGTAACCGCGCAAGGAAACACGCTTTACGCGATGTTCACCGCTTCCTCCTGTCCCACCAACCCGCGCCGCAGCCAGTACCAGAACAGCAGCGATCCGGCGATCACCGTCGCGTAGCTGTTGATGAAACGCCAGATGAGCGCGTACGACGGCAGCTCGGCGGGCCCGACATAGATCTGCATGACCGCCGCGGAGAGAAACTCGGCGAGCCCGGCCGACCCGGGCGTGGGTGCGAAGTAGAGGAGGAAGGTGATGAACGTCTGGAGGAGGAGGATGTCGACGAAATTGGCAGGAATACCGAGCGCGCGCAGCGCGACGTACCCCGCGAGCAGCTTGTTGGCGTGCGACGGGGCCGACAACAGCACGGCCCAAAACAGCGCCAGCCAGCCCTTCGGATTCCCAAACGCGACCATGCATTCGTGCGCGCGGTCGATCCCCTTCCGTAGCTGCTCGATGCCCGCAGCGATGCGGTGGCTCCTGCGCTCGAGCCGGCCCGCGAGCCAGTGCACGACGTCTCGCAGCCAGGCCGGGAATACCATCGCGATCAGCATGATGACGCCCAGGATGCCGAAGATCGTGAGGCTGGTGCGAAACAGACCGTAGTACGTGATCCCAAGGATGACGTTGTGCCGTTCGAGGGACTTGCCGGCGCCGAGGTAGATGGCGAGTGGTCCCGCGCTGGCGAAGAAGACTACCGTCGCGACGAACGTCATGAACGTGGACGTCATCGCTTCGGGGAGGCGTACCCCCGCCCGGCGCATCACCCACATCATGGTGGGCCCCGCGCCGGACTGGAACGGCGTGAGGTACGCCGCCCAAGCGCTCATGCCCCCGGCAATGATCATGTGCCTCAGCCGAACGCCGGGGTGCACGTGCCGGGCGACGACCCACAACCGCGTTCCTCCGCCCAACCAGTCCATCGAGGCGAGGCCCAGTCCTACCACCATCCATCCCCAATGGAGGTGCAGCAGAGTGCGCGCGACTCCCTGGACGTTCTCGCCATACACGGCGAGCACGACCACGACGCCTGCCAGCGAGATGATGGCGAAGAGTTCCAGGCCGCGACGGAGCAGGCGCGGCGTGAGGGCGAGAGCCATTGGGGGGGCAAACTACGGGAGCCAGGTGATGGGTGCTAGGTGCTAGGGATTACTCCGACACCCCTGACCCCCAGTCCCTAACCCCCAGCCCCTATTAGTTTAGAGGGTTATGCCTCGCTCACCCGACCGCGTGATCATCCGCAACGCGCGGCAGCACAACCTCAAGGGCATCACCGTCGAGCTGCCACGGTGCGCCCTCACGGTCGTCACCGGGCCGTCGGGGTCCGGCAAAAGTACGCTGG